>Ga0265320_10000322_pt1 | contig 39135 bp, 33 predicted proteins | sample 4827metaG_FD_202087 | JGI IMG/M metagenome (GOLD analysis project Ga0265320, IMG submission 202087) | Rhizosphere microbial communities from Carex aquatilis grown in University of Washington, Seatle, WA, United States - 4-8-27 metaG | ecosystem: Host-associated > Plants > Roots > Rhizosphere >... | reverse complement strand
TAGCGCCAGATCGGATCTGCCTCGTCGTAGAGGCCGGCCTCCTTGGCGACGCCCCTCACATAGGCCTCGTCGAGCTCGCGCCAATTGTGGACGTCGAAGTTGAACATCCACGAAAGAAAGCGTCCCTCGGGGCGATCGCGAATCCAGTCGAGCGTTCGATCGACGAGGCGCGCCGAGGTCGGCTGATCGGCGCCGTATCCCCAGACGTTCTCGTTGCCGGCGGCGTAGTCCGGAACCTCCTGCACGGTCTGGAAGCTGAACTCCGGGAGCATCTTGGTCAGAAATTCGTGCGCGGACTGGGCCACGAACAACGCCGACGTGAAGCCCGCGGCGCGCGCGACGTGAAGAACGTCATTCGGCTTTCGCGCAAAGAGATCGTAGCTTCCGCCGATCATGCCCGGGAGCGCGTGAAGCGTGTCCGACCCCGTCGTGTAGGCGTCGCGAAAGTCGATCCCGTCTTTCTCGAAGCGCGCGAGGTTCGGCATGATCTTCGGATCGCGAGCGACGTCGGCGCGCAACGTGTCGACGTAGAACACGACGATGTTTCGATCGGTTCTACCGCGGAGTGTCGAGAGCGCCGCCGTGAACCACGCCGGCTCTTCGGCGTTCCGATCCCAGACCGGATCGCGGGAGGTCGTCGTGATGTCGTACCGCTCGCGGAGCCGGACGACGCTCGACATGGTCGCGCCACGCCAGCCACGCGGATCTCGGATGAACCCTTCCGCGATCTGGAACCGCGAGAGCATCCGGCCGACGTAGACCGGTTCTCGCCAGGCGTGACTGAGTGCATCCGTCACCCAGCCGCGCGCCGGCTCCACCGAAACGAGGAACAACGTCACGACGCCGCCGAAGCCGGCGAGTACGTTCAAGTACAGCTCGAAACGGGGGCGTCGGCGGCGAAGCAAGAGAAGCAGCACCACGAACGCACCCGTCGCGAGAAGGCCGGCGGTGAGCTCGAGGAACGTGTGCAGCCGGGAGTAGAGCGACACGTAGACGGTGAGATCGACGCGGGCGAGCAGCAGCGCGAGCGCGAGCGCGAGGGCCGCAAACGTGAACGAACGACCCGGCCTCGCCGAAATGAACAGGCGCTCGAGGGTCGGTCCGATACCCACGCTCAGGGCGCCCCCGAGCGCGGCCAAGACGAGGACGAGCCAAGGACCGACTTTTCCGAGCGTCGTGCCTCGAATGCCCTCCCCCGAGAACGTCCAGAACGCGGTGCCACTCATCGCGAGCACCGCGAGCGCGGCGCCCAGGCACGGACCGAGCCAGCGAGCGAGCCGCGGGTACCGCACGCCCAGTTTGCGCTTCAGCGCGACGTAACCGGCGAAGAGCAGGACCGCGCTCCCGCCGAACAGCGTTCCGGCCGCCGTGTAGAGTGCAAACGCCGCGGTGAAATGCCCGAACCGGGACACACCTTCCCAGCCGCGGCGAGTGACCGCGTCCAGCACGACCCCGAGCCAGGCCACGAGGATCGCTCCGACGATGAAGGTCGACGGCGACCTGGCTGACGATGCACTCGTCACGAACGATTGGCGTGCGAAAAAAAGGAGGGGGAAACCGCATCGAGGATGCGGGCCGGGCGGACCATAGCGCGGCGGGCCCTTCCGCCCAAGCCTTGCGACGGATGCCCAGCTATCCTAGCAGTCATGGGCGCGATCCTCGCCCGTGCGCGGCGAAGGCCCGCTCCTCGATGCGCGAAGAACCTCCGTTTGGCCCCGATCCCCGCGAGCCGCGGCAGCCGTCGTTTCGGATGTCCACGGAGCAGCTCATGGTCATCCTCGCGTTCGTCAGCATCGGCGTCCTCTTCGCGGCGACGCTGGTCGCCTACGTCATCACCAGCACGAACTCGAAGATGTTTCGTCCGGAGGGCTCCCCGGGCTTGCCCGCGGGCTTGTTCGCGAGCACGGCGCTCCTCTTCGGCGCGAGCCTGTCGCTCCATCACGCCTACCGCAGCGTCGTGGAGAACCGCCTCGAGTCGCTGAAGCGCGGGCTCTACCTCGGACTCGCCTTCGCGATCGCGTTTCTGATCGGACAGCTCTTCAACTGGACGTCGATGCTCCGAGCGCAAGCGCTCCTTCCCCGTCCGACCTTGTTCGCGTTCGCGTTCTACCTGTTGACGGGGTTACACGCGGCGCACGTCATCGGCGGATTCGTTCCGCTCGGCATCGTGATTCGCCGCGCGCAGGCACGCGAGTATTCGAGCTCGCGCGCCGACGGTGTGCGATTTTGCGTATGGTATTGGCACTACCTCGGCGCGATCTGGCTCGTGCTTCTCACCGTCATGTTGACCGCGCAGTAGTGTGAACGCTCGGTCATCTTCGGCGCGCGACGGCGAGCAGTGACGAAGCTCGTCGATGTCCTTACCGCGTCGCTCAATTGAGCGACATTGGCAGATAGGGCTAATCGATTCGCGCTCATCTCTGCCTCTTCTCGCGCGTGCCCGAAGGGCCGAAAATCACGGCTGAGATTGCTTGGGGAGAAGTTTTCGTCGTAAGCGAAACAATTCGCGGAGTCTCTGGCTGGAAGCTATGTTACCGCCGCGCGGCCGATGATGGACCGCTCGGCGATCTGTGCCGAGCCCTCCCTTTCATCGTAAAGGTGACGGCACATGCTTCGACATTGGACTTCTCTTTGCGCGGTTCTGACACTCTCTCTCGCTGTGGTCGAGGGGTGCGGCTCGAGTAACGCGAGCAGCCAAGCTCCGTCCGGCGTCAACGGCACGGGAGCAAACGGAAACGGCGCCTCCCCCGGCGGCGGCAACACCGGTTTCGGCGGCGGAGGCTCGGGCAACGGCGCCACCGGCGTGGGTGCAACGGGCATCGGCGGTGCGGGTAACGGCGGCTTCATCGGCGGCTTCGGCAACATGGGTGGTACGACCATGTCGATGGACGCAGGCGGGTGCGAGCACGTCGACTCGGCCGGCGAGCAAGTGCAGCTCGACATCTACGTGATGTTCGATCAATCGCTGTCGATGAACTGCGTCGTGTCGAACACCGGAACGACGACGCGCTGGCAAGCGGCGCAAGCGGCGCTGAACGGCGTCGTGTCGGATCCGGGCGCGAGCGGGATCGGCTTCGGCATCGGCTACTTCGGCCAGAACCCGGGCGACATGGGAATGCCGAACCTGTTCTCGTCGTGCACCGTGGCCGACTATCAGACGCCGGACGTCGAGATCGGGCTCTTGCCCGGAAACTCGCAGGCGCTCCAGTCGTCGTTCGCGGCGCACCAGCCGGCGACGAACACGCCCACGAAGGCCGCCCTCAATGGCGCCATCAATCACGCCATCGACTATCGCAATCAGCACCCCGGCCACACGGTGATCGTGGTGCTCGTGACGGATGGTCAGCCGAACGCATGTGGCACCGTTGCGGACGTCGCTGCCGTAGCGGCGGCAGGGCTGGCGCAGGCACAGATCAAGACGTTCGTCGTGGGCATCATCAGCTCGGGCGGCAAGGACGGTGGTACCGCCCCGACATGCAACGTCGATCCCGCGCCGCCGAACGAGGCCGATCTCGACACGGTCGCGGCCGCGGGTGGGACGAACAAGGCGTTCATGATCGACGTCAGCGGGAACGCTTCCCAGCAGTTCCTCGACGCGATGAACAATATCCGCGGCTCGGTGAAGGTGCCGTGCGAGTACCAGATCCCGCTACCTCCGACCGGTTCGCACTTCGATCCGACGAAGGTGAACGTCGCGTACAAGGATCCGAACGGCAATCCGACGACCGTTTACAAGGTCACGAAGAGCACGTGCGATCCGTCGAAGGGCGGCTGGTACTACGACGACGAGGCGATGCCGAAATCGATCATCCTCTGCACGGCGTCGTGCAACACCATTTCGACGAACGTCGTGACTGTGAATATTCAACTCGGCTGCCAGTCCTTGGGTCCGCCGGCGTAAGAGACGCATCATCCTGCGCGTCGAAGCAGATCGTATTGTCTGCTTGGGCTATCGAACGCCAAAAATTGTGGCAGACTAGCGCCATGAGCTTGAAACCTTCCCGGGGCGTGATCGCGATGAAATATTCGAGTCGGACCCTCGCAGTGCTGGCGGTGTGCGCGGCGTGCAGCAGCAACAAGCCGGACGGAAACACGATCGGCGGCAGCGACATCACGTCAACCGGCGGAGCTAACTCCGGATCGGGAGGCGCGCTCTTCTCGAGCGGCGGCTCCTCGGGCTCCACCGGCTTCGGGAACGGCGGCGCCGACGGCGGCGGCAAGGTCTGTAAGGGGCAGGACTTCGCTGCCGAAGCGCTCCCCGTCGACATGTACATCATGTTCGATCAGTCGTCGTCGATGGGCACCTCGTATCCGGGAGCGAACCCGCCGACGACGTGGTGGGCCGTCGCGCAGCAAGCCGTCGAGGGTTTCGTCAACAATCCACAGGCCGCCGGCATCGGCGTCGGGATCCAGTACTTCCCACTCGGTGGCGTCGATCCGCAATCGTGCCCGGTGAGCCTCTACCAAACGCCGGACGTTCCCGTGGCGCTTCTGCCGGGCAACGCCGCGGCGCTCACCAAGTCGATTCAGTCGCACGTCCCGGAGGCGTTCACGCCGACGATTCCTGCGCTCACGGGCGCGGTGAATTACATGAAGACGTGGGGACCGGCGCATGCCGGACGCCAGCCCGTGGTCGTGCTCGTTACCGACGGCTACCCGACGGAATGTCCGGCCATGCCCGACATCACGGACGTCGCGAACGTCGCGAAGGACGCTTACAACGGCGACCCGAAGATCCTCACGTTCGTCGTGGGCTTTGCCGACGAAGGCGGCCTCGACAACCTGGATCAGATCGCGGCAGCGGGCGGAACGGGTAAATCGTTCCAGATCACCGGTGGCGACCTCGGATCGCAATTCACGAACGCGATGTTGAGCATCGCCACGACGCCGCTCTCGTGCAGCTTCGATGTCCCCACCTCCTCCGACCCGGCGAACCCGATCTCGACGGACCTCGTATCGGTTCACTTCATCTCGGCCGCGACGAAAATCGATACCGAGGTTCCCAAGGTCAACGGTCTCGGCGGCTGCATGTTGAACAACAACGTCGGCTGGTATTTCGATGATCCGTCGACGCCGAAGAAGGTCCTGATCTGCCCCGGCACGTGCTCGAGCTTCTCGGCAGGGTCGATCAGCATCCGCTACGGTTGCGCGCCCATCGTGCCGATCACCAACTGAGAGCGTCACCGATCGAGCACCGACGCGGCAACGGCTCGCCTTCATGACGAGGTCGAGCCGCGTCGTGTCGATGCTGCTTCGTTCGCGGTGCGTGACCTCGAGCGTGATCTCGACGCAGTGCGTATCGAAAGTGCCATTGTATGTGCGCACATGTGCGCGAACGTCGCGTGACGCGCGTCAATTCTCGTAAACAAGTCGATCCAGACGTGCGTCGCGCGTTCATAGCCGGTGACTCCTTCGGCCAATCATTCGTGATGCTATTGCTGCTTCAAATCAGCGGCGTCATGATGACATGGACGGTTGGCCGGCCCGTCGTGAGCGATGCCCATTGCTCGCGTAGATATGCACCAGCGGAGCCATAGCCCCACGATGAAGCCTGCCCCGATCGTTTTGATTCGCGAGACGCAGTGTCGATTCTCATCACATCGTCTCGCAACAACGCACTCACGCGCCGGCGTCCGTGCGCACGCGACTCGACTCCTCCGCGCCGGGTGTTGGACGCTCTTGGCGAGCGCACTCAGCGCCGCGTGCACCCTCGATAGTAACGACGCGCTCTACGGACGTGGTGTTGCAATCCAAACGCCGCCGACCGCGAGTGGCGGCTCGTCATCGACGAGTATGGGCGGAACCGGCAACGTGTTTGCATCGGGTGGAAGCGGAAATGGATTTTCATCCGGCGGCGCGCCCACGGATTCGGGGCTTTTGGTCGGCTCCGGCGGCACGCTCTTCGGCTCGGGCGGAGCATTCGGTGGCCCTGGTGGCACAACGACGGGACCGCTTCCCGACGGCGGAAATGCATCCGGCGGAAATGCATCCGGCGGAACGCCCGGACAACCTTCCCTGGCGTGCGATCTGACCGGCACCTGGGCGTCGTACATCGTGCAGCCCGTCACGTGGCCCGCGACGCCGCTCGTTCTCAATGCCGGTCAAGGCAATCTCCAGCAATGGAACTTGTCCATCGAGAAACAAGTGTCGCCCACGTCGGTGGAAGTCTCGACGACTCCGTGCGGCATCTACTTGCCCGATTTGCAGAGCTCGCTCTTCGGCGGGTTCGCAAAATTCGGCATTCGATTCCCCGACTCTTTGTTCGACGCGGGGGGCATCGCGAAGGTGCCGTTCACGCTCACCACCGAGTTCGGCGCGGACGGTGGTCTCGTGTTGAAGACGGATCCGTTTGCATTGATCGCCGGAGCGAAGCTCGATCACCCGACGTCCGAGCCGTGGCCCGGCGCGGCGGGCCTGATGCTCGTGGATCAAGATCTCGACGGCCGTCCCGGAGTCACCGTCATTCCCGCCACGGGTTCGGGGTACAGCGACCCGCCCACCGATCTGCTCAACGATCAGGCCGACTTCATCTATATCGCCGAACGCACGGTTCAGGCGCTGACCTTCACGGTCAACACCTGCGACGAAATCGACGGGATCGTGAACATTGCGACCATCAATGGTTCCGCGGCGATCGACTCGAGCGTGGTCGGGTGCCACGTGGTGGGCGGCGGCGACTGCACGACGGACCAAGCGCAGTTCATCGACCAGAACCGACCCAAGTTCTTGCCGAGCTCCGCGGGGACCATGATTTCCGTGAGGATTCCGGACGCCTCCAAGTGCGCCGACGTTCGCTCGCGGTTCCCGTTGATGCAGTGACGAGGCGTCGGGCTCGCGTAGCGAAAGGTGCGCCGTAGCGACATGTCATCGCTCTGCGTACCTCGTGCGCAGGCGCGGAGGGGCCGGGCCCGCGAGCTTGGAAAGCGTGCGGAAGGGGGTCGAATCGTTTACCCTTGAAAGGATGGGTCAAATACGCGCCTCTGCCGAGAGAGCATTGGGTGCGTACGTTCTCGAGCGAAAGCTCGGCACCGGCGGCATGGCCGAGGTGTTCTTGGCGCGTCGCACCGGGCCTCACGGGTTCAGTAAACGCGTCGCGATCAAGAAAATTCTGCCGGAGCTCGCGCGCGATCCGCAGCTCATTCAGATGTTCTGCGACGAGGCTCGCCTCGCGGCGAGCCTGAACCATCCGAACATCGCCCAGGTCCTCGAGTTCGGCGAACAAGACGGCGAGCTTTACCTCGTGATGGAGCACGTGGACGGCGTCTCGTGTTCGACGTTGCTCCGCGCGGTCTCCGAACGCGGCGAGACGATTCCGACCGGCCCGGCGCTGGTCATCGCTCACGACGTGCTTCTCGCGCTCGGCTTTGCACACGAAGCCACCGACGAAAACGGCTTGCCCCTCGGCGTCGTTCACCGCGACGTGTCGCCGTCGAACATTCTGGTGAGCCGTATCGGCACCGTGAAGCTCATCGACTTCGGCATCACGCGGAGCTTCATCGCCGAGCGCCGGACCTACCCCGGCGAGCTGAAAGGCAAGCTCCGGTACATGTCGCCCGAGCAGATCCTCGGCGCCGACGTGGATGCGCGCAGCGACCTGTTTGCAGCAGGCATCGTCCTCGCCGAGATGCTCGCCGGTCGCGCGCTGTTCTCGGGCCGGAGCGATCTGGACATTCTCACCCGCATCTCGCGAGGTGAGCTCGGTATCGTCCGGGACGGCAAGATCGCGGCCGATCTCGCGGTGGTGCTCGAAAAAGCACTCGCTCATCGCCCGGGAGATCGCTTTCAGACGGCGCGGGAGTTCGCGCACGCCATCGAAGACGTGGCGCGAGCGCGGAGCATCCGCCTCGACGATTCGACCTTGGTTCCAGAGCTCCACGCGCTCGGCGTACTGCCGTCGTCGAGCGGAACGCGCCCGCTGTCGCGCATGAACGATCCGCAATTGGCGGCGTTCCTCGGCGTCACGGTTCAGGCCGGGCGCTCGGAGGCTGCGGACGCCGCGGAGCGCTCTGCCGTCGTTCGCCCCGCGAAGGCTCCGTTGCCGCCATCGGTTTCGCGGCCGCTCGTCGTCGAGGCCGCGCCGGAGTCGGGACCGGCGAGTCTGACGTCGCCGGACGCGCCGCGCGCTCGATTCGATTCCGGTGAGCGCCCGAGCAGCGATCCCACCGCGAGTCCGAGGGTCGACGTCGTGGAGCTCGCTTCCGACGCCGCCGCGTCGAGCGAACCTGCCCCGGCGTCGCGCCCCGGTCAGGCTTCGCCGTCAACGTCGCGCGCGTCGGGCACGTATCGCCTTCGGACGCGGTCGGGCAAGATGGTCGGGCCGTTTCGACGCTCGGAAATGCTCGCCTTGCTCGCGACCGGCAGATTGTCGGCGCGTTCTCACGTCGCCCTCAGCAGCGACTCCTTCGTGCCCGCCAACGCGGTTCCGGCGCTCGCCGCGCTCGCCGCGCATCCGGCGTACCGCTTCCGCGACGACGATCTTACGTCGCCGGAGTGGCTGGAGCGGATCGACGCGGCGACCATCCCGACCATCCTCTACTCGCTCGTGCTGTCGAAGAAGACCGGCCTTCTCGTCGCCGTGGACGGGAAGCGGCGCAAGCGTGTCTTCCTCGACCGCGGCGATCCGGTCTTCGTCGCGTCGACGGATCGAGACGAGCTGCTCGGTCAGCGGCTCAAAGCGTCGGGAGCAATCTCGGAGCGCATCTTGGAGTTCGCCCTGGCGAGCCAGCCCCCGTTCCGGGTCGGCGAAGCGCTGGTGTCGTTCGGCGCGATCGGCGCTGCGCAACTCGTGCGCGAGCTCGCGAAACAGCTCGAAGATCGTCTCATCGATCTCGGCCGATGGCGGAGCGGCGAGCTCCGATTTTTCCCCGACGTGACGCTCGAAGAAAACAAGCAAGTGCGCGCCCGCGAGTCCACGCTGTCGTTGATGGCGCGACTCGTCCGCGAGGCGTTCCCGCCCGGAGACATCGCGGGGTTACTCCGCCCGGTCACGAAGGAAGCCCTCGCGACGAGCCCCACGTACGACCAATTCGCGTCGCAGCTCGAGCTCACGCCGGGAGAGGCCGCCGTGCTGAACCTGGCCGAGGATTCGAGCACGGTCCGCGAAGCGGTGTCGCGCGCCTCCGAGGGCGGCATCGCCATGGCGGAAGCCCTGCGCGCGGTCTTCATCGGGCTCTGCTCGGGCGCGTTGGTCGCACCGGGTTGGCCGCCGCGCTCCGAAGCAGTCTCGTCGCGCACCGGCTGAGCCCGCGTTCACTCGGCGGGCGGAAACTTCTGCAATTTGCGCTGCAGGGAGCGCCGGTGGATCTTGAGACGCCGCGCTGCCTCCGACACGTTGCCGTCGCAATCGGAGAGCACGCGATTGATGTGTTCCCACTCCACGCGGGCGAGCGACGGCGACGTGAACGTCGCGTCCGGACCGACCTCGGGCTGCGCGTCCCCGCGTACGAACGCCGTCAAGATGTCGTCGACGTCCGCGGGCTTCGAGATGTAGTTCGCGGCGCCGAGCCGCACGGCGTCCATCGCGGTCGCGATGCTACCGTACCCGGTTAGCACGACGACCCGCGTCTCCGGATCGATCGCCTTCAGGGCCCGCACGATCTCGATGCCCGAACGCCCGGGGAGCCGCAGATCGACCAAGGCGTACTCCGGCGATTCGCGCTCCGCGACGCGCACCGACTCCTCGTAGTCGGCGGCGACGTGGGTTTCGTAGCCGCGCGCGCGGAACGCGACGGCGAGCCGGCCCCGGAGCACGGCGTCGTCGTCCACAATCAGGATGGAGGGAAGCGTCGGTGAAGGGTCGCTCACCATTTCGGTGTTCACGTCCCGTATCCCCTTACGAATGGGTCATCGCCGCAATGCGACCATTTGTCGCGCCCCGCGCCGGGATCGTCAACACGACGCGCGTGCCGTTTCCGGGGCGTGACGCGATGTCGAGGGTGCCCCCTAAAAAATCAATGACGCTGCGCGTGAGGTACAGCCCCAGCCCCATACCGCGGCCAGGCTCCTTCGTCGTGAAAAACGGGTCGACGGCCCGCGCGAGCACGGCTTGCTCCATTCCGGAGCCGGAGTCCGTGACTTCGAGCCGCCAGCCCTCTTTCTTGGGGTCGATCGAGAGCACGACCAGGGCTTCCGCGGGCGACGCGTCGAGGCCGTTCTGGAGGACGTTCCGCAGCGCCTGCGCCGTCGCGCGAAGTGGAACGAAGAGAGCGGCATCCCGGGACGCCGAGCTCCACTCGACGTGGACGCGATCGGGTTGCGAGAGGCCGCCGAGCGCCGCCCGAACGACCTCGTCCGCGGACGCCTCGCTCGCGGCCTCCCCGGGGCTTTCCCCCGCTTCGCCGGCCATTTGGCTCAGAATGCCCCGGCACCGCTCGACCTGTTCGCGGATCAGCCGCGCCTCGGACGCGATCGTTTCGGGGTTGGGGTCCCGTTCGATCTCTTTTGCGACCACGGCGATGGTCGAAAGCGGAGTCGCGAGCTCGTGCGCGGCGCCGGCGGCCAAGGTGGCCATGGAAGCGAGCCGTTCGCCCGTCGCGGCGCGTTCGCGCGCTCGGGCAAGCTCGGCTTCGCGTTCGGCGAGAGCCCGCGTCATGCGGTGGATGAAGTAGACGATGAACGCCGCGCCGACGGCGAAGGCGACCCACATCCCGCGGAGGTGCATCCCGAACGGTTCGCCGTGGGACATGCGATGCGTGCCCATCGGCAGCATCGCGCCGTGATCCATGGGCATCGAGCCATGGTCCATGGACATTCCATCCATGGACATTCCGTGATCCATGGACATTCCGTGATCCATCGGGAGCGGCACGTGACTCAAGAAAAGGGCCGCGCTCGCGCCGACCGAGAAGAGCACGAGCGCCCAGGTCCAGCGCGGCCTGAGCACGAGCGCGGCGAGCGCGATGTGAACCAGGTACAGAAAGCTGAATGGGTTCGACGGGCCGCCGGTAAAATAGAGGAGCCCCGTGAAACACGAGACATCGAACGCGAGGGCGCCCGCGAGGAGCACCTCGGAGACCGGCGGGTGCTTCCTGAGCCACACCTCGAACGCGACGTTCGCGAAAACCTCCACGCCGATGATCGCGAGGAGATCGGCGAGCGGGAGCTTCACGCCGACGCCCCACTTCACGACGGCGATGAGCACGGTTTGCCCGGCGATCGCGGCCCACCTGAGCCGGACCAGCCAGGACATGTTGATCCGATGCACGGCATGCGGATCGTCGAGGGCCGAAGGGTACGAGTTCGCCACGAACGACGACGGTGCGGTCACCCGGTGACTATAGCGCTCCTCGTGGCTCGGGCTCTCGACGCCGCCCTCTCTCAGTGATGGAACAGCCGCAAATTCGTGTAGACGAGGGCGATTCCGTACTCGCGACACGCCGCTTCCACGTCGGGATCGCGCGCCGAACCGCCCGGCTCGGCGATGAACCGAACGCCGTGCTTCGCGGCGTGGTCGATGTTGTCGCGAAACGGAATGAAGCCGTCGGAGACGAGACTGACGCCGCTCACCGTGCTCAGGAACTCACGCTTTTCGCCGTCGCCGAGCGGCTCCGCCGGTTTCGCGAGCGCCGCGCGAAACTCCGCCTGCTCTTCGCGAGTGAGATCTCCCTCGATGTAGCGAATGCGGAAATTGATGCGCTCTTGTCGCTTCACGGACGGCAAGAACTCGAGCGCGAGGACCTTCGGATGCCGGCCGAGCTGCCACGTGTCGGCCTTCGCGCCGGCGAGCTTCGTGCAATCGACGCGCGATTGCTGACCCGCGCCGATGCCGATCATCTGACCGCCCGCCGCGTAGCCGACCGAGTTCGACTGCGTGTACTTCAGCGTGACGAGCCCGAGCACCAGATCGGAGATCGCCGCTTCGGTGAGCTCGCCCACGACGACCTTCGCGAGATCGGCGCGGCTCACGAGGTGCGCGTTGCGATCCTGAACCAGCTCGAGTCCGAAGATTTCTCGCTTCTCGCGCGCGGGCGGCTCGAAGTCCGGGTCGGCCTTCATCACCAAAAACGCGCCGGATTTTTTCGCCTTGAGGAGCTCGAGCGCCTTCGGCGCGTACCCGGGAGCGACGATGCCGTCCGAGACGACTCCCTTGAGGAACTCCGCGGTCTCGACGTCGACCGGATGCGAGAGCGCGACGAAATCGCCGAACGAGCTCTTCGGATCGGCGCCTCGAGCGCGCACGTACGCTAGCGCCGCCGGACTGAGCTCGCGACCCTCCACGTCGTATGCACGCCGGAGCTCGGCGTCGAGCGGCGTCGCGATGGCAGCGCCCGCCGGAGAGACGTGCTTGAAGCTCGCCGCGGCTTCGCGTCCGAGCGCCGTGCGAAGCTCGCGCACGAGCTGCCACCCGTTGAGCGCGTCGAGCAAGTTGATCATCGACGGCGTGCCGTTGAGCACCTCGACCGGCCACCGGCCGGGCAGAGTGGGTTCCATCGCCGCGTAACGCTGATGCGGATTCGTCCCGTATTTGAGTTCTGTCATCGCCGACTCCGTGAGGCGGCGGGACCATGCCACGGCCCCTCGACGACGGGGAGGGTCAAGGGCGACCGGGCGATCGGAGCCGCTGACGCGGCCGTCAGTCCGCCGTTTTCCGGCGTTTTCGGTACCGCGCGACCAGCGCGTTCGTCGATGCGTCGTGGTGACCGGCGGCGCTCTCGTCCGAGAGCTCGGGCAGGATCTTGACGGCGAGGGCCTTGCCGAGCTCGACGCCCCATTGGTCGAAACTGTTGATGTCCCAGATCGTGCCCTGGACCATGACCTTGTGCTCGTAGAGCGCGATCAATTTGCCGAGCGCGCGCGGCGTGAGCGCGTCGATCAAGAACGTGCTCGTGGGGCGGTTCCCCAAAAATACGCGGTGCGGCACGAGCGCCTCGATGGCGTTCGGTGACATCTTGCCGTGGGCGAGCTCGGCCCTCACCTCGTCGGCGGTCTTGCCGCGCAAGAGCGCCTCGGTCTGTGCGAAGCAATTCGCGACGAGCTTGTCCTGGTGATCGCCGAGCGGGTTGTGCGAGCGCGTGAACGCGATGAAGTCGCACGGGATGAGCGGCGTCCCCTGATGAATGAGTTGATAGAACGCGTGCTGCCCGTTCGTCCCCGGCGCGCCCCAGACGACAGGTCCCGTCTGGTACTGGGTGATCCGCCGTCCCTCGCGATCGACGCCCTTGCCGTTGCTCTCCATCTCGAGCTGCTGGAGAAACGCGGGCAGCAGGTCGAGGTATTGATCGTACGGCAAGACGGCGTGCGTCTGCGCCCCGAAAAAGTCGATGTACCAGAGGCCGATGAGCCCCATCAGCGCGGGGATGTTCTTGTCGAGCGACGCCTGGCGGAAGTGCTCGTCGGTCTCGTAAGCGCCGCTGAGAAATTCCTCGAACACGCCGAAGCCGGCGACGATCGCGATGGGGAGCCCGATCGACGACCACACCGAGTAGCGGCCACCGACCCAATCCCAGAACTCGAACATGTTCGCGGGGTCGATGCCGAATTTGCTGACCGCCGCGAGGTTCGTCGAGATCGCGGCGAAGTGCTGCTTCACCGCCGCCGGGTCATGCAGTGCGTCGAGCAGCCAGCGCCGAGCCGACTCGGCGTTGGTCATCGTCTCGAGCGTCGTGAACGTCTTCGACGCAACCGTGAACAAGGTCGTCTCCGGCGATAGGTTCTTCAGCGTCTCGACGAGCTGCGTCGCATCGACGTTCGACACGAAGTGCGCACGTAGGCCGGGCTTCCAGTACGGCTTCAGCGCTTCGCAAACCAGATGGGGGCCGAGGTCGGAGCCGCCGATGCCGATGTTCACCACGTCGGTGATGGCCTTGCCGGTGAACCCGCGGTGCTGCCCGGTCCGCACCCGGCTCGAGAAGTCCTGCATCTGAGCGAGGACCCGATTCACGTCGGGCATCACGTCTTTGCCGTCCACCAGAATGGGCTGGTTCGACCGATTCCGGAGCGCGACGTGGAGCACCGCACGGTTTTCGGTGCTGTTGATCTTCGCGCCCGAAAACATCGCGTCGATGGCCTTGTCGAGGCCGCGCTCTTCGGCGAGCTTCACCAGAAGGGTGACGGTCTCCGCCGTGATCCGATGCTTCGAATAGTCGAAGAACAGGTCGCCGAGCTCGAGGGAGAGCGTCTCGCTGCGCCGGGCATCGTCGTCGAAAGCGCGGAGTACGCTCTTCGGCCCAACGGACGCGTAGTGTTCGAGGAGGGCGCGAAACGCGGGTGTTTCCTGAAGGGGCGTCATGACGTGCGGCATTATTGCAAGTCCGCGCTTCGGAGTCCCGAATCGAATGCATCCGGTGTTAGACTCGTCCCCATGGTCGACCCTGGGGTCCTCCGATTTTTAGATCTAGTACGGCGCGAGCTCGGGGCTGCCGATAGCCGGATGGAGATTGGCGGAAAAGAACCGAACGACCCGTGCATCATCTGGCACTTCGTCGGAGTCGGTTCGAGGATCGTCGTCGTCTTCGAAACGCCACCGAACGAAAAGGGCCCGCTCACGCGCCGCCTCGACACGCTCGCCGAAGCATTTTTCTCGATGACGGACCACGCGGCGGGCCCCGGGTCGACTCGAACCCCGCCCGATGTCGCCGGACGCCGGCTCGACGACGAGCTGACTCGGCTCGCGGAGCGCGCCGGCGCTCGCGGCGCGGCCGTCTTCGACGTCGCATCGCCGGTCGTGTGGGGCGCGTCGCGAGCCGCCGACGCGGCGGCCGACGCCCTGCTCGAGGACGCCATCGTGCACATGCGCGGAACGGAATCGGAGCTGCGCCCCGGACACACGTCCCGTTTCGTCATGAAACCCGACGTCGAATGCCTCGCCCGCGTCTTCGCGGGCCTCTACGTCCTGATCCTGGTCTTCGAGGGGCCGCTCTCCGAACCGACGGCAGTCGGCGCCGTCGTTCACGCGCTGCCGCTCATCGAACGGCTCGTGCTCGCCTTGCCGCCCGTCGATCCACCGTCCGGCGGCGCGAAGGTCATGCGGCTGCCGCTGCCGCGACGCGGATAGGACTCCGCTGCCTACACACCGCGGTGGCTCAATTCTCCGCCGCCGTGGACTCTTGCCGGAAGACCTCTTCGAAGAGCTCGCAGAGCTCGGTGTTCTTCTTCCTCGCGTCGGCTTCGCCGAGAGCCATCACTTCGGCGGCGAAGTCGCCGTCGAAGAGCAGGTACGACAGGAAGTCCGCTTCGCGGATGCCTTCGGCGTTGGCGAGACGGCGGAGGGCCTTTCCGGTGAACCCCTTCGCGCTCTTGGCGAATCGCTTGGAGCGCACGAACTCGCCGCAGAGTCGCCCGATGTCTTCGGACGCGCGCACGGCCACCGTTCGCAGCGAACGCAGGCCGTCTTGGCCGACCGGCAACCCGAGTTGTCGATTGATCGAATCGACGAACCCGGGGCCGTATTCACGGCTTCCCGCGGCGAGGATCTCGTTGATGCGCTTCAGTCGGTCCATGTCGCTGTCGAGGCGATCGAGCAGGAGCGCGTTCATGGTCTTGCCGAGGAAGAACGCCGGGCCGAGAAACGCCTGCCCGCGCGCGCTCTGCACCGACAGCTCTTCGTCGAGCGCGGACGGGCCGATGTGATGCGGGTTGATGACGATGAGATGATCGGCCCCGAGGCGTCGCGCGGGCGAGAGTGGGATGTTCTGACGTAGCCCGCCGTCGCAATAGAGCTCCCCGTTGATGCGCACCGCGGGGAACACGAACGGAATCGCCGCCGACGCGAGCGCGTGATCGAGCCGGAGCTCGCAATATCTCCGATCCATGGTGGGGTGGCTTCCCCAGCGCGGCGTGAGATCGTCGTGGTGCTGGACGAAGACCACCGTGCGCCCCGAGCTGACGTGGGTCGTCGAGACGCTCGCCGCGAGCAGCTTCCCCGAGCGGATGTGTCCGTCGATGCGCTCGAACGGGATGGCGTCCGCGAGGACCTTCACGAGCCCGGCCGGGTTCAGGATCCCGCCGCGGGGCACCTTGCCGAACACCGGTTTCGGTCGCGCGCCGACGAGCTCTCGGCCGAGCGCGACGAGTTCGATCGGGTCGAGCCGCAAGATGTGCTCGATCTCGAGCGCGCGCCACCGGTCGGCAAGCCACCGCACTCGCGTGCGCGGACCGTCGGCGACCGCGGCGAGAAAGCAGGCGTTGATCGCGCCGACCGAGGTGCCGCAGAGAATTTGAAGCGGCACTTCGCGACCGAGCTGGCGCGACACTTCTTCGACGATGTACCGGAGCGCGCCCACCTCGTACGCGCCACGCGCGCCGCCCCCGGCGAGCACGACCGCCACCCGTCCCACGCCGTTCGCCGACACGGGGTTCAGCATATCGAAAAAGACGCGCGAGCGGCGACAACGCCGCGTTCTTGCCGCCTACGGATCGGCCACGTAGGCGCTGCCGTCGTAGTGATACCGCTTCTTTTGCACATCGCCCCACGGCACGAGCAGCGGTTCGAGGCCGCCGTACGGATACTTATCGATGGGAAACGGGTACGAGCTCTCCGACCATCCGACGACGCGTCCCGGCGTGAGCTCGAACACGATGGACCGGCCACTCGGCACGAACGTCACGTTCTCGCTCACCGAATCATCGCCGAGCGCGCGCCCGGTCTCGGCCGCGAAGACGCGCCGTAGGCCCGATTCGAACACCTGGTAGACGAACAAGCTCTTCCGATCGACGACTTTGCCGCCCATCTGCTTGCTCTCCTTGGCGTGGAGCAAGCCGCGCACGACGATCTCGGCTTTGCCGTCGCCGGTGACGTCTTTTGCCGTCACGTCGACCACGTCCTTCGGCGAATCCACGCCGATGGTGATGTAGGCGTAGCTCATCCCCTCTTTGAAGCCCTTGCCGAACACGACGATGTCCTTGCCGTGGATGAGCACGCGCTCCGGCGTCGCGTCCCCCGCGACGTCCGCGACGAAGTCGAACCGCGGCCGCTCGATCCCGACTTTTCGATCCGTCCGGTACAGCGCGTACACGCGTTCGAGGAGCTCGTCCGGGGACGGCGCCCGCGGTCGCGGCGGCAACGAGGTCGTCGTGGCCGTCGGCGTCGAATCGCCGCTCGACTCGGACGACGACCGCTTGCCGGGATTGTAACCGGGGGGGCCGAGCAGCGGCTTGTGCACGGGCGGCTCCCACTTTTCGCTGCCGGCGAGCGCAAACTTGCTTCCGTTCCACTCGTACGACTCCGATTTCACCGTGTCCCAGGGCAATAGCGTCGGATCCATGTCGGAGGAGACAGGCTCGGCGTACGTCGCCGGTTCGAAGCCTTCCGATTTCCCCTGCGCGATCACCAGGTCCACTTTCGACCCATTTTGCTTCAACGAGACGTCGTTTCGAATCGACCCCTCTTTGGTGACGATGCCCGTCTCGTGCTGGTACACGACGGTCGGCGAATCGCCGCTCTCGACGCGCAGGATCTGCACGATCTCGCGGTAGTCGTCGCGTTTGCCGATGCGTTTGCCGATGACGATTTCGGCTTTTCCGTCGCCGGTGAGATCCTCGACGTTGAAGCGCGTGATGTTCGACGCCTCGCCCACGCCGAGGTCCTGGTAGAAAAATTCTTTTCCGCCGCGGTAGTTCGCGCCGACGATCGTCAAGTATCCGCCGAAGACCGAGACGGCTTCGAGCGACGGATCCCCGGCGACGTCGCCCGCGCCGAACCGCGCCGGCATCGACGAGAGCCCTTTCGGACGAACCAGGGTTCGATAGAGCCCCTGCTCGGCTTCGAGCAAGAGCGGCGGCATCGACGCGCCGGTGCCCGTGCTCGACGCGACCACCCCGTGCACCGAGCTGCCGTCCACGTCGACGTAACGCAGCGCCGCGCGCAGGCCGGCGCGGATCCGTTTCGATTCGGGAAATGTGGCCCACGGAATGGACGCTTCGAAGACGTAGCCCCCGTCAGCGGGCGCTTCGACCAGGCGCGCGCCGTGCACCTGGGAACCGTCGAGCTTCACCGCGCCCGCGCTGTGCCCGACGACACCGGCGTAGAGCCGCACCGCGTAGGAATGAAAGCCGTGCTCCGTCGGGAACGCGAGGTCGAGCTCGCCGTAGTCTTCGTGATCGCCGAAGCTCGACGTCCGGACCAGCTTGTTGTCGCGGATCTTCATCGCGACGTAGACGTTCTTGTCGTCGTAGCCGATCGAGCCCGTCGCGGACGGATCGCCGCCGCCCGCGCTCCCCTGGACCACGTCGGGGAGCGCGTCGAGCTTCGCCGGCCATTCGCGGAGCAAGCCGTCGATGCGCACCTTCTCGCCGGCAAGCGTCACCGCTTCGAGCGCGCCGGCATGCGCCGGCTTCGGGTCCGTCGCGATCACCGCCGCCGCCGTCGCCAGCGCGACGGCGATCGTCGGCGCGGCGCGAAGCGTCCCCACACGGATGCCGAGCGGCGTGGAGCGTGCCAAAACCCCTTTTATTTTACTGATCCCGCGCGTTCCGCGCCGAGCCTCGGGTTCGCTCGCTCCCATCGATCAGCGCTTCACCTGGAGCTCGCTCCGCTCTTCGGCTTCGAGATCGGCGAGGGCCCGCGCGAGCTCGTCCTGTTCGGCTTCCTCGTTCGCCGCGTGCGCCGCGCTGGCCGCATCGGCGCGGGGCGTTGCTCCGGCATCGACGCGGGCCGGCTTCGGCGCGGGCTCGGGCGGCGCGAGCCCCATTTTACGCTTCAGCGCGAGCAAATCTTCGTCGGCGCCCGCGGTCATTTCGAGCTTGCCGAATTTTTGCGCGAGCACGTCGCCCGAGTATTCCTCGGAGAGCTCGGCGCCGGCTTCGGCTTCCGCTTCCATCCGTTCGACGCGGTCGGCCATGTCGTCGAACGCCTCGAACGCGCTCGCGCGCTTGAGCCCGCCGAGCGTCTCCTGGATCGCCTTCTGAGCTTCGGCGCGTTTCTTCCGTGCGATGAGCAGATTCTTTTTCCGCTTCGCTTCCTCGATCTTGTTGTTGAGCGCCCGGAGCGCGAGCTTCAGCTGATCGACGCCGGCTTTCTGCTTTTGCCACTGCGTGCGGTATTGCTCGGCCATGTCGGCGTGCTCTTTTTTCCGAGCGAGCGCCTCTTTCGCGAGCGCGTCGTCACCGGCGCGGACGGCCATCATCGCTTTCCGTTCCCAATCGGCGGCGTTGGCGCCCTCGGTGTCGGCCAACTTCGAGAGGCGCTTCTCGTCGGCGATGGCGAGCGCGACCTGGCGCTTGGCCTCGTCGAGCTGCTTCGCCATGTCGACGACGATCTGGTTCAGCATCTTCTCCGGATCTTCGGACTTGCTGATCAGATCGTTCAGGTTCGCTTTGATGAGCCTCGCGAGGCGCGCAAAAATGCCCATTACTTCCTCGTGGTCCTCTGTTGCTTGGCTACTTGGCGAGCTCGCGGAGCGACGGCACGTGCTCGGCGATCGCCATGTCGATGTTGGCCAGGACGGCTTCGAGCTCGCCGATATCCATCGACGCGAGCTCGAGCGCCGCCGAGAGAACGATGCGGTTCCCCTCGATGCCGTAGGCGGCATGCAGGAGATCCGTCGCGTTCAGCTCGAGCAGCTTTCTGAACAGCTTCGTTTCGGCGGCGGCGTCACCCGACGGCGCGACCCCCACTTCGACCTGCACGACCACCACCGGCGACGCGACGCGGAGCACCGCGACCGGGCTGTTCGGGCCCAAACTGACGAGATACGTCTGCGCGTCGACCTTCTCGAATTTGCGATCCAGACGGGTGAGATACGCCTCGAGGTCGTCGGTGGAGGTCGCCATACGAGCTCAGGCTAACACGGGTCCGCCGGCCCGGCTCAACGCGGGGCGGTCTCCGGCGAATCGCGACGAATGCGCAGCACGACGAGCTCCGGCGGAGGGGGCGCTTCCGGCTGCACCGTGACGTGTTCGAGCCCGAATTTTTGCCGAAGGCAGAACGCCACGTCGCGGCATACCTCGACGCCGTGCGCTCCCGGCGCGAGCGTGACGTGCACCGTCAAAGCGTCGAATTCGTCGGAGATCCGCCACACGTGCAGATCGTGGACGCCGCGAACGCCGGGGCATTGGAGGATCATCCGCTCGACGTTTTTCACGTCGATGTGTGCCGGCGCGGCTTCGAGGAGGATCCCGGTGGTCTCGCGGAGCACGCGCCATCCGCTGTACGCGACGAGCACCGCGATGACCGCCGAGAGCACCGGGTCGGCGCGCGTGCTCGCGAACAGCAAGACGGCGAGCGCCGAAGCGATCGCCGCGATCGAGCCGAGCGCGTCCACTGCGACGTGCGCAAGCGCCGCGCGCACGTTCATGCCGCTTCCGCCGCTCGAGAGGATCCACCCGACGAACAGGTTCACGCCGAGCCCCGTGCTCGCGGTGACGAGCATCGGGACGCCCTGGATCGCGTGCGGCGAATGCCACCGCTCGATGGCTTCGACGACGATCCAGAGCGCCGTCACGGCGAGCGCCACGCCGTTCAGGAATGCGGCTAGCACCTCGGCGCGTCGATGGCCGAACGTCGTGGTATGGGTGCGCGGGCGCTGAGCCCAGACGCTCGCAAAGAGTGCGAGACCGAGCGACGCCGCGTCCGACAGCATGTGCGCCGCGTCGGCGAGGAGCGCGAGACCGCCGCTGTACAATCCGACGCCGGCCTCGATGAACATGAACGCGCCGGTCAGAACGAGCGCGATGGAGAGCGCGCGGGTCGACGCCTGGGCGTGCGAGTGTCCGTGATGACCGTGCCCGTGATGCGCCGCGTGGTCGTGTCCCTGGTCCAACTCGCCGTGGTCGTGATCGCCGTGATCGCCGTGGTCGTGATCGCCGTGGCCGTGATCGCCGTGGTCGTGATCGCCGTGGTCGTGATCGCCGTGGCCGTGATCGCCGTGGCCGTGATCGCCGTGCGCAGCGTGATCGTGGCCCGCGCGGCCGTGGGCTTCGCCCCCTCTCCGTCGCTCGCGCTCGCTGTGGGACACTTTTCCTAGCCTTACGGCGGCGCGTCGCTCTGATCAAGCGGGGGGCAAACGGGCAAGCGGGAAACCCGGCAAGCGGGCAAGACGGGACTGCCGATCGGGCGGGAGCGTCCGCCCCGGCGGGTCGACGAACGGCCGATGCTCTGTTATGCTCGGCCATGTTTGAGGAAAAGCTGCGCCAGTGCCTGACGTTCGATGACGTCATGCTCGTGCCGGCTCATAGCGACGTGCTGCCGGCCGACGTCGAGGTCCGGTCGCGGCTCACCCGGAATATCGAGCTGAATATTCCCCTGGTGAGCGCCGCGATGGACTCGGTCACCGAGGCCCGAGCCGCCATCGCCATGGCCCGACACGGGGGGATCGGCATCATCCACAAGAACCTGTCGCCGGAAGCCCAGGCCGGAGAAGTCGACCGCGCCAAACGCGCCGAGAGCGGCATCATCACCGACCCGGTTTGCGTGCGCCCGTCGCAATCGCTCCGCGAAGCGCTGGGCGTCATGCGGGAACACGACATTTCCGGCGTACCGGTGGTCGAAGGGCAATCGCCGGTCGGCATTTTGACCGCGCGGGACATCCGGTTCGAAAAGAACCTCGATCAGCCCGTCAGCGCCCTCATGACCACGAAGCTGGTCACGACGCATCCGGGCGTACGACCCGACGAAGCGAAAGAGCTGCTCCACAAGCATCGCATCGAGAAGCTCCTCGTCGTCGAAGGCGGCCGACTCATCGGGCTCATCACGATCAAGGATCTTCTGCAAGCCGACAGGAACCCGCTCGCCATCAAGGACGAACGCGGACGCCTGCGCGTCGGTGCCGCCATTGGTCCCGGTCCGGATCGCAAGACGCGGACCGAAGCGCTGGTCGAGGCCGGCGTCGACGTCATCGTCGTCGACACCGCACACGGCCATTCGAAGGGCGTGCTCGAAGCCGTCGCGGAGACCAAGAAGCGTTATCCGCACGTCGACCTCATCGCCGGCAACGTCGCGACCGCCGAGGGCACCAAGGCGCTCATCGAGGCCGGCGTCGACGGCGTCAAGGTCGGCATTGGCCCCGGCAGCATCTGCACGACGCGCATGATCGCCGGCGTCGGCGTCCCGCAGGTCACCGCCGTCAACGATTGCGCACGCATCGCCGACGACTACGACATTCCGGTCATCGCCGACGGCGGCGTGAAATACTCGGGCGACGTCGTGAAAGCGATCGCGGCAGGCGCGTCCACCGTGATGCTCGGGTCGATGTTCGCCGGCACCGACGAAGCGCCCGGCGAGCTCATTCTCTACCAGGGCCGCAGCTACAAGCTCTATCGCGGGATGGGGTCACTCGGCGCGATGAAGCGCGGCTCGCGCGATCGCTACGGCCAAGGCGGCACGGCCGACGAAAAGCTCGTCCCCGAAGGCATCGAGGGCCGGGTTCCGCATCGCGGTTCGCTGAGCTCGATCATCGCGCAGCTCGTCGGAGGTCTCCGCGCGGGCATGGGCTACACCGGCTCGCGCAATATCTCGGATCTGCGCAAGAAATCGCGATTCGTCCAGATCACGGGCCAGGGCCTGCGCGAGAGCCACGTCCACGACGTGTTCGTGACCGAAGAAGCACCGAACTATCGCACCTAGCGAATCGGACTCGGGTCGTTCAGAGCCCGAACCGGTAAGCGAGGCGAAGTCCGATCGAGCCACCGACGGCAGGGCCCGTTCCGGGGGCGCAACCATTGAACGCGCTCCCCGATTGGCTCAATGCGTGCGCCGTGGCCTTCGCTTCGGTGAGGAACGAAAAATCGCGCGCGACGTCGAACTCCGCGCCGATCGCCGCCGCGAACCCGACGCCGACGGTGCCCGAATCGGAGCACTGATACGGCGAAGGCGGCGCGGCGAGCGGTGTCGACGATTGCCGCGTGCCGGTCGCGCGCGCTTCGGGGAGCGCCGGTCCGACTTGGCCCGTCACGTACACCGCGGGGCGGCTTTGCGAGAAGTAGTAGCGCCCGCCGAGCCACAACGTGTCGACCAGGTATTCCGCGTCGAGCACTTGCCCCGCTCCGTCCGTCGCATAGTGATCCTTGCCGAGCCCGATGCGCTCGAACGCGAGCCCGAACGCGAGTCGTCGCGATCCGACCCACGCCGCGATCCCGAGCGTCGAGTCGATCGCTTCCTCGACGCTGCGCGCGGACTCGTTCGCCGGAAATCTCGCCGCGCCGTCGAACGCGGCACCCGCTTCGATGCTGACGAACGTCTTCGACGTCGACGCCGTCGTCGTCGTCCCCGTATCGCCCGCGACGGACGCGCTCGGGTACGTCGGGACCGGTGCGTAATACGGCTGATACACGGGCGCACTCGGCGGCGTGACGGTTGGCGCCGTCGCCGGAGCTGCCGCCGGGGTCACGCCGCTCACGCTTTGGGTTGGGGGCACCGTGTACGCCGGTGCCGTCGGCGGCACGTAAACCGGCGTCGCGGCGGACGCGGGCGCCGCGGGTGAAACCGGCACGGGCGCCGCGGGCGCGGCGCTCGGCCCTGCGGGTGGCGCTGCCGGTGCGGGCGCGCTCGCCGGAGGTGTCGCCGATCCGGTCGGCGCTGCCGGCGGGTCGGCCCAAGCCGTCACCGAAACGAGAATGGACGCGGCGCTCGCCTGCAAGATGCGACTCATTTGGTTCATGGGAAACCCTTCCTGCTCACATCTCGGCGAACGAAAGCGCGGGGTCATGTGAAACCTGCTCACATCTCGAAGAGGGAAAGCCCGATCCCGTCGAGCGCGAGCTCCACCAATTCGTCGTCACCGACGCCAGGTGGATCGAAATAATCGTGAATGGCGAGACCATCGAGCGCGCCGAGCATGAGCCGCGGCACGATGTGCACCGGGATCTTCGACTTGAGCCCCATCGCGTCGAGGCTCTTCGTCAAATGGTCGACGAACTGCTTCCGGTTCGTCTCGAACACCTTGCCGAGCGCGGTGCGCAAGCGCGCATCGTGCAGGCCCTGCGCCGTCAAATCCGCGAGCACGCGAAGCTCCGGCACGCCCTCTTTGCGCATGCTCCGCATCTCGTGGATGGCGCGACGGATCCGTTCCGTCGGCTCACCGGGCGCGTCCCAGGCCTCGCGCACTCGTTCTCCGGCGACCGTGGCGCAGTGCTCGAGCACTTTCGCGATCAGATCGTCCTTGCTCTCGAAATGGTAGTGCACGGCGCCCTTGCTCATGCCCGCGGCGAGCGCGATGTCGCTCACGCTCGTCTTCGCGTAGCCTCGCTTCGCCAGCGCTTGAACCGCGGCCTCGAGTACTTGCCGACGACTCGTTTCGCTCTTCTTGTAGGAGCCTCGGAGGCGTGGCTTGGCGTGCATGCTCGGAACTCGCCACCGAGGGCTTCGCGTGGCGGAGGCCAGCGCGGGCCTCCATCGACCCGCGAGCCTATCCTCTTCGAACCGCAAAATCACCGGGACACCGCGAAAACCCCGGCCAAGAAAGTCCTATTTTTGCCTGAGAAACGCCGTTGACAGCGTCGATCCGTGCTGCCAGATTCCGCCGCGGAGAGATGTCCGAGTGGCCGAAGGTGCCTGATTCGAAATCAGGTGTACCCGAGAGGGTACCGAGGGTTCGAATCCCTCTCTCTCCGCCGCCACGCCGTTCAAACGTCGCGCGATCGATTCCGATCGCTCGTCGAGCTGCGTGACGCACGCCACATCAGGGTCGACGATCACCGTCGACGATCACGATGCGGCGCGGGAGAGGTGACCGAGTGGCCGAAGGTGCATGATTGGAAATCATGTGTACCTGCAAGGGTACCGAGGGTTCGAATCCCTCCCTCTCCGCAAGTAATGTCAGCTGAATCGCGCTCTAGAGAGGGATCTTCCCCGGAGGGTTCGGGCGCGACGTAGTCCGACGACACGATGGGCGGCGCCGAGCCGACGAACCCGAATCGCGCTCGGACGATCAGTGAATCTGCACCGGCGTACAGAACTGCTGATTGTTCTGGATCGTGATCACATAGCCCGGGGGACATCCGCCATCCGTTGGGGGCGGCGTGCAGACACGCTCGCCGTTGGCCAGGAGGTAATCCGGAATGCAAGCGCCGCCGTCGGACGCCGGAGGCGGAGGGGAGACGCAACAACCGCCCGAGCAGACGTCCCCGTTCGTGCAATCGCTGCCGCTGGTGCAGGACGAGCGCCCCTCCGGACACGTGTTGCCGGCGCAGAAGGTCACGCAGGCCTCGCCCGCGTCACCCCCGATCTTGTTCTGGTCGCCGTCGTGGACCATCACCTGAAAGCGATAGTTGTGACCGACTTCCAGTCGGATGTCCCAGCGCACCTCGGTTCCAAACGCCTCCGCCATCGTGATCGCGCCGGAAGGGGCCGTGTGACCGTTGCCGTAGTTCTGGTTGTTCTTGGCGGGATCCGCGTCCGGGGTGATCGACGCACCGGTCGCGTCGACGGTCCGAACCGCACCCTTCCACGTCCCGGCGACGTAGGTCGGATTCACCGGGGCGCCGCCCCATTGCCAGTCGCCCGCCACGGCGTTCGCGTCGTTGGTGATGTCGGTGATGAACAGCGCCGGCCACATCGGGCGTCCCACCGGATCGACTCCTGCCTGCTGTCCGATGATCTGGTTCGTCCCCGTCTCCGGCGCGTTGACCACCTCGGGGCTCGCCGTCAGAGGCGAAACTGGGTACGACTTGGACACACCATTGATGACGGTCTCGTGAACACCGAGCGTCATTGCGTGTTCGTCGTTGTAGAAGAGCTGGATGCTCGCGAAAGGATACCCGCCCGAAGGAGCGATTGCCGCGAGGACCGTGCTCTCGTTGAAGAGGATGTCCGTCAACGGATTGCTGCTCGCGTACGGGTACCCACACTCGGTGATGACGGGCCCGACCACACCGGGCTTGCAGGCCGTTGGCGTGGAGCCGCTGGAGCCGCCACCTGCATCCGTCTGAGCGGTCCCTGGAGCGCAGCTCCCAGTTTTGGAATTGCAGCACGTACCGCCCACGCACGTGAGCCCGGGCTTGCACATGGACGGCATCGGCATGGGCGGCATGGGCGGCATCGACGGCATGGGCGGCATCTTCATCGCCTGGCACGAACACCCGAGCGATCCCGGTGCACAGTCGCTCTGATCTACCGAGCCCGAAGCACCGGCAGGGATCTGGCACGTTCCAGAGGTGCAGACCCCGCTCGCGCAATCCGGCCCCGTCGAGCAGGTGGTGTTCGGCAGCGTCACGGTCGGCATGCAGAGCCGTCCAGTGCACTTGCCGCTCTGGCAATCGCTCCCCTGAGTGCATGCCGAGCCGGCTTGGGAGGCGCCGCCGGAGCTCGAACCGCCGCCGGAGCTCGAACCGCCGTTGAACGTCGCGCCGCCGGCGCCCGAGGTCGACCCGCCGGAACCGCCGTCGATCGACCGCTGACACACTCCGTCAACGCACGGCTGACCCGCGCAGGCTTGTGACGTGGTGCATTTTCCGCCCGCTCCAGCAGCGCCGCTCTGCTCGCTCGAGCCGCAGGCGAAGGCCGCCAAGCCGACCAGGAAAAACCCAAAAAGCCCGACGTACTCACGACGCTGTTGATGAACCATCCCGTGTCCTCCGATGTCGCCGAAAGTGCGCAAGCCCCGAAACGGGCGACTCTAACTATTACAAAGTAACCGCTCGGGGGGAGACCATGGCTGATGCGGGCTCATTAGACTGATCGTCCGCCGTGGCGGGACGTCTCGGCGGCTTCGCACGCGGCCCGTGCCGTAGGTACGGCCTTCGCCGGATCCCGACGCTGCCCGCGCGCTCACGGCTTTCGCTGAAGAAACCACCAGAGCAGTCGGAACGAAAGCACGAGCAGCGCGACCGGTGTGACGCCGACGAGCGCGACGTAGCGCGCCATCCGGACGTGCTTTCGCCAGGGCGTGACGGGAACGAGGTGCTCGGCGAGACCGGAGACGCGCACGGACGTGGGACTGTCGACGTCGGCTCGCAGCGCGGCGACGCTCGGGTAGCGGTCGAGCGGATCTCTACGGAGCGCGCGGAGCACGATTTCTTCCGTTTCGCGCGAGATGCGCGGCACGAGGGCGCGCGGCGCCTTCGGGTCGCCGATCTGTCGCGCGCTCGCGATGACGAACGGATCGTCGTGTTCGAACGGTGGCACTCCGGTGAGCATCTCGTAGAGCATCGCGCCGAGGGCGTAGATGTCGACGCTCGGTTGTCCGCGCTTTCGACGGATCTGTTCGGGCGCGACGTAGTCCGACGACGCGATGGGCGGCGCGGACCCGACGAACCCGAATCGCGCTCGGACGATCTCGTGCGCCATCCCGAAGTCGATGATGCGAATCGATCCGTCGCTCGCGACGATGACGTTGCCCGGTTTCAGGTCGTAGTGGACGAATCCGCGCTCGTGCAGGTAGCCGATCGCGTCGCAGAGCCGGCTCATCAAGGCGAGCGCGTCGCGTTCTTCGAGGTGACGCCCTCGACCGACGACGCGATCGAGCGGCACCCCCTCGACGTGTTCCGTCACCACGTAGTTTCGTCGCTTGTCCGGGGCGAGCGGGATGAACCGAAGTAGCGAGGGATGTCGCAACCCCTCCCCGATCAGCGCTTCGCGCTGGAACATCGACCAGCTGCCGACGCCGCTCGCGAACATCGGCAGTGGGACCTTCACCGCCACGAAGGCGCCGTCTTTTTCCAGGTCTCTCGCCTTGTAGACCGTGGACATGCCCCCCTTGCCGATTTGCTCGAGGATCTCGAAGCGGTCTTCGAGGATCTGTCCGGGTGAGACTCTGGGCGGCGGCGCCATGCGTGACGGCGCGCGCGCCGCCACGATGCCTGTACCGGGCGGCGCATCAAATTGGCGTCAAGATTCGGCGCGCGATGGGTCATGTCCCCCCTCGACCGCCGATCAGTGTCGCGGACAGATCGCGTCGACGAAGAGGTTCGGCGGGGTGAATTCGGGGTCGCCGAAGACGCGCACGTCGACGCCGACGACGGTCGAACCTGCGGGGATAGAGAGGCGGTCAATCATGGTTTGGAAGGTGCCGCCGAGGGCGGGCGCGGTGAGCGGAACACCGTTCGCGTCGGTCTGGGTGAAGAGGGCGATCGAGCCGTCTGGCTTCCTCGCGCGGACGACCGCGTGGAGAAAGTAAGCCTCGCTGTTCGTCGACATGAAGCGGAAGCTCACGCCGGTGACATTCTGCCAGTTCTGGTTCGCGCTCAAGTCCGGCGACATGACGTCGAAGCGATAGAACTCGTCGACTTGACTCGCCGACGGCGGATGCGCCGCGCTGAGATCGAGAAACACCGAGCCATCCGTCGCGTTCAGTCCGAAAAAGCCGATCGGGCTCCAGGCGGGAGTGATGTTCGCCGGTGAAACGATCGTGGTCGTGTCGGCGTCGAAGAAGCCGTTGACCGTCACCCCTTGCAAGCTCTGATTTCGAAAATCGAAACAACCAACCGGCTCGAGGACGCTGAGCGAGCGATTGGTGACCGCCGAAGTGGCCGTGCTCGTCGCGGGCAAATGAGACGCGTCGTCGACCCGTCGCGTCGCGGTGATCTTCACCTGGTAATTGTCGAAGGGAAGCTCCGCGAAAGTGCCCTTGTAGAGGCCGCTCGCGGCGTCGAGGACGAGACTGATCGTCGTCGCGATCGCCGGCACCGACGTCGATGGCGCCGCGACGGTCGCAGTCACGATATGGCTCGTGCGAATGAGCGGATTCACGAACACCTTGCCGACCGGCGGAGGCGGGTCCTGAAAATCCACGGCTGCAGACACCGCGATCGGTTGTCCCTCCGTTCGTCCCGATTGCACCGTTGCCGCGGTGATCTGAACCGCCTCCGCGTGGTGAGCGACGAGGCCGAGAGCGAGCGAGGTGAAGAAGCCGAACGAAGCGCGTTTCATGGGAGTCATCTTTCGGTTGGGGTTCCGGAGAACGGCCGAAAGGTCAGCACGGCGCGTGCCATCCCATTACTCGTTTCTTTTTAGCTACTTAGGAGCCTCATGTGGACTCGCCGGTTGGGCACCGGTCCGGGCACGTGCCCGGGACGTCGCGCGTCGATCCTGCGAAGATTCACAGCGTGAACGCGGTGATGCCCCCGTCCGCCGCGACGTAGATCTTCCCTTTGGCGGCGATGGGCGCATTGAAGCGTCGAACGTTGGCGATACCGACTTTGCTGCCCGCATACGGGATCGCGACGCCCGTATCGCCATCGAACGCCTCGAGCTGACCGGAGCCGTCCGCGTCGGGAAACCAGACGATCACGTCGCGCGTGCCGTCGGACGTCGTCACCATGGGCGAACCGCCGCCGTTTCCTGCACACCACGCGAACGACAACGTGGGAGGCGAGCCCGGCGTGATCTTGTACGTGGCCAGGCTTCCCCCCTTGGAGCATTTGGGGCTCTGACCCTTGAACGAGACGTACGTCGCGGTCGTCGTCGTGTAGAGCACCGGCGCCGAGATGATCACGTTGTTCGAGACGTTCAGCGTCGCGGCGGAGTTGCCGCTCGCGCCGATTGCCTTGCCCACTCCCATCAAATTATCGCGATCGACCAGGTACGCATTGCCGTCTTTGCCGAACACGAGCGCAAGGTGCGCCGGCGTGGAGCCCGCGAGATCGAAGGGAATGGGCGCGGTTCCCATGTCGAGATCGGCGTCGTCGAGATCGTGCCAGTTCGTCGGCGCGAAATAGGCGGGCGCGTTCGTGAACGCCGCGCCGAGACCCAATCGGACCAGCGCGTCACCGCCGCCCCACACGTTCGTCGCGCCCGACCGCTTCGTGTTTTGGGTGTTGCCCGTCGCGACGTACACGTACGCGCCGTCGGACGACACACCGGCCGGCGCCCAGATCCCGCCCGCGTTCGCCGACGTGGCCCAGCTCCTGACCTCGGTTGGATCGGAGATGGAGACGGCGACGACGCGTCCATTGTAAGTGCCGCAATCGCCGTAGAGTCCGCCGTACGGGACGTACAAGGTGTCGCCGACGAGGGCGAGAGCGCCGCGCTGTCCCGTCGTGGTCGCCAGAAACGGCACGGTCGACGTCCCTACTTTCGCGGCGACGTCGACGGGCCAGCCCGGTTTCACCTCGCCGGTGTCGATCGACAGCGCGAAAATCATGTGTTTTTGCGCGCCGTCGCCCGGCGGAAGCACGATGCCGTCGACGAACAAAGTGCGCGACGCGAGATCGATGACCGGAGTGCCCGTCACGCCGAAGGGATCGATGTTGCCGCAGCTCATCATCGACATCGGCGTGGGCGCGCCGAGCGGCGTCTTCCAGACCTGCGCGCCATTGGAGGCGTCGAAGGCATACACGTCGTTCGCCTCGGTCGCGACGAACACCAGATCTTTTCCGGAGCCCATGCCGTCGACGAAGAGCGGTTGGGCATAGACGGCTTCGCTGCCGAACGTCGGCTTGAAGGCCATGTCCTGGTCGAGCGTCGCGATGGTGGACTGAGTCAGCGCGGGTTCGACGTACACGCCGTCGCGATTCGGGTTCTTGTGATGCATGAGCACGGAGTCGCCGGATGCCGGCGGAGTGCTCGACGTGGCTCCGCCGGTCGCGACCGCGCCGCCGCTGCTCGGCGTTGCGCCGGTTCCCGTCGCGCCTCCGCTGCTCTTCGATCCGCCCGCACCGGGAGCTCCGCCCGCGACGACCGCACCCGCATCGTTGGACGCGGATCCACTCGCGCCGCACCCCACCAGGGTCGCGGCGGAGACCATCCACGAGAATGCCGTAACCCCTAGCGAACCGTGGACGTAAAATCGCATGGATCGATATTGAGCCTCCCTTCGCTGGGTTCAAGCCCCAAAGTGGGGCCGTTCGAGCTGCTAGACTCCGCTCGCGCGAGCCCGGGTCACTCGCGCTCCGCAGGAAGCGCAGACGAAGATCGCCGAATGTCCGCATCCCTCCGCCCAGCCAACACCCCGCGGGAGTCGCTCGTTCACAAGAAGAGCCTCATCGGGTTTCGCGCGGCATGCGAGGAAATGTGGGGCGCGACAGGCTACCAAGCGCTGTGCGAAGGCTTGCCCCCGGACGTGCGCGAGCGCACCGCGGGCATGCGTCCCCTCCCCGATTGGATCCCGCTCGACGACTTGATCGCATGGCACGTCGCGGTCTGGAACGGACCTGCCAAGCGCGATGAAGCGCTCATGACGAAGCACATTCACCTCACCGTCGACCAAGGCTTCGGCAAGGTGAAACGGATCTTGATCCGCATGGCCACCCCCCACTCGCTCGCACCACGGGTGGTCGCGCTGTGGCGCGACGAATACTCGACCGGGCGGCTCGAAGCGACGACCGTGGAGCGTCAGAGCCTTCAGCTCACGCTCCGCAAGCATCCCTACGTCGAGCACGCGCTCATGCGATTCGTCATCGCCGAGGTATTTCGTTACGTGCTCAGCCTGACGAGCGCCGACAACGTCACCGCAGTGCACGCGGTCCGCGACGGCGCGCTCGTCGTCGTTCTTCGCTGGACCTGAGAAAGAACGAAGGACGCGCGCCGCCGGTCCGACGACGCGCGCACGGTTCAGCGATTGGCCCGCTGGCGAGCCTGGCCGGTCAATTCCTTGACCTCGCCTTCGGCTTCCATCTGGTCGCTGCCGACGGCCGCGCCGATCCGATTCTTCACGGCGCCGATCGTCTCCTCGACCTTGCCCTTGGCGCGCTCGCCGGCCTTGGCTGCTTCTTGCTTGGCCTTCCCTTCGAGCTCCTTGGCGCGGCCTTCGGCCTTCATCTTGTCGCTGCCGATCAGCTTGCCGACTGCACCCTTGATCTTCCCACCCAACTCTTCCGCAGCACCTTCGCCACGCTTGCTTGCATTGCTCATGATATTTCTTCCTGTTGAAGCGGATCGCGCCGCTTCGCTTCTGGTTCGATGGGTCCAAGAGCAACGCGCATGCCACCCAGAAACCCCGCGATTTGGCTCCTCTTTGCGGCAGGGCACCGCGTTCGGATGCCTCTCTGAGACATTTTGGGAGGGGCACGCGGGCGACGCGCGCGTCGCTTCGAGCAGTCTTGCTCGAGATTAAAAGAGGGGCCCCTTGGCGTCGGTGAGCGTCGGCGGGACGTCGAAGGCCGTCACCGCTCGAGGCGAATCTCGACTTCGCGCTCGACGTATTTCCATTCCTCGGTCGCCCGCAGCGCGGCGAGGACCTCGTCGAAGAGCGCTTCGTTCTCCGGTGCGAACTCGAACCAGGCCAGGAAATCGAATGGCTCGCCGAGCTCACGCCCGTGATGCAGGCGCCGCGCGATGGCCGGCAGATACTTGAGACCGAGCGCGATGTGATGCGAATCGGTCTCGAAGATGCGTCGACGCTCGTCTTGAGCCAGCGCCCACCACGCGTCGGTCTTGCGCATCGGAATGAGCGCGGCGCGCGTCGCCTCATGCCGCCCGAGCGGCGGTTGCACCTTGGCGAGCGCGTCGCTCTCGGCGCGCTCGGCGTAGCGGTGGTTGCTCGTCGTGCCGCGAAGCCACCACGCAGCGCCCCGCTCGGGGGCCACCGTGACGGCGACCTCGTCGATCGCAACGGCCCGCGCGTTGGGCAATCCCTTCCCGATCACGGCGACGGAGGTGCGGACGCGCCACGGTCCGGAATTTCCCCCGGTGAAGAGCACTGAAATCGGCGGCGGCATGGAGTTTCGACGACTCTATCCCAAGGGCCGCGCCTCCATGCGCATTCGTCGGTCGCGCCCGCGCGCGTCAACCGATGCTGTGACTACTCAGGCTTTCTCCGCGCCGGCGGACGGGGCTCCTCCTTGGGCTGAACGCCGGACGCCGTCGTGGGCTCGGCCACTCGCGTGGACGCCCCACTCGGCGGCGCCGCGAGGGACGGCTCTGAATTTCGCGAGCGCTTGCGGAGTGACTGACGCACCGACGTGACGATCTCGTCGATACCGACCGGCTTCACGAGGAACCGATCGGCGCCGAGCGACGACAGTTCTCTCCACTCGGCCGGGCCGCCCGACCCCGTGAGCACGATGATCGGCATGCCGCTGGCCGTCTCGCCGTCGCGGAGACGTCGTGTGACTTCCAGACCGTCCAGGCCCGGCATGTTCAGGTCGAGGATCGCGACCGATGCTGGCCGATTCCGGAGCGCATCCAGCGCCGCCGCGCCATCGGGGACACAGATGACCTCGGCGTCCGGAAACTCGTTGGTGAGTCCGAGTCCGAGGATATCGCGAAACCCCTCGTCGTCTTCCGCGACGAGAATCCTCACGGGCTCCGGGCTGTCTTCGCTTGCGATGAGAAGGTCGCGCCGAAATGCGTCGACGGTCGGCGTGCGCGCGCTAGGATCCTTCGCGAGTGCGTTCAAGAGGACGCGATCGAACGCCTGCGGCAGATCGGACCGGACGGTGCTTGGCGGCCGAACCGGGGTCGTCGCATGGTGAAAGAAATATTGGCGGTCATTGTCCGCCGAAAAAGGCTGCTCGCCGGTCAGGAGCTCGTAGGCCACGCAGGCGAGCGAGTAGACGTCCGCGCGTTGCGTCGCTTGCTCGTCGGGCATCGGGAACGCGATCTCCGGCGCCATGTAGGCCGGCGTCCCGACCACTTCCGGACGGGAGGCGCGTCGCGCTCGAAACGTCGACACCCCGAAATCCGCGATGCGCGGGTGCAACTCGGCGTCGAGCAAGATGTTGCTCGGCTTGATGTCGCGGTGAAGCGTGTCCGCGACGTGGATAGCCGAAACGCCTTCGCAGACGGCCGCGAGCAGGCGCACCGCGGTGCTCACGTCGACAGGCCCGGTTCGACGTTCGAGCCACTCCTCTGCAGTGAACCCCTCGACGAGCTCCATGACGAAGTACGGCACGGTGCCGTGCTCGCCGCAGGCGTAGATCTGGACCACGTTCCGATGGTTGACGCGGGCCATTGCCCGCGCCTCTTCGAGGAATCGAACCCTGAAGCCGGGGCTCGTCAATTCGGCCTGAATGAGCTTCACCGCCACATTTCGGTCGAGCGTTTCGTCGTGCGCCATGACGACGACGCCCATCGCGCCACGCCCGAGCTCGCGAACGAGGCGGTACTTGCCGTCGATCACGCCTCCCGCAGCCAGCGGATCCCAAGGTTCGTCCAATTGTTGCCGCGGCGGCGTGTAGCTGTCGGGTACATCGCTCACGTCGGAGCGTAAGGTCGGTTCGTCCCCCCACGGCGGAGTCACTGGCCCTTCGCCAGAAGCCGGCGTCGTGGTGTGGGCCGCGGTCGCCGGGCTGGCAGGAGCCACGTCCCAATCCAGAAGGTCCAGCGAATCGAGGTGCACGCGAGAAGGAGGAGCGTTCATGCGAGTCGTTCGGTTGACGTCGTGTTTGCACGCCACGTGCCGAGGCGCGTTATGAGGGAAACCTGAACCGGAGGCCGCTCGCCATGCGGGCGCTCGTGTCGTAGCGTCCCAGTGCGAGCGCGCATCTGGACCATGGGTGGGGCGGAAATGCGCGCGTGCGAGGCGCCGCGCGTCGGGTCTAACGAGTGCCGACCAAGCGGCGCAGCTCGGCGACGAGAATGTCGGGGTCGACCGGCTTGGTGAACACGGCGTCGAATCGGACGCCTTCGCTTCTGACCGTGGACGCGGAGTGCCCGGTGACCGCGACGAGGATTCGCTTGGGGGGCTCCCCGGTCGCACGAAGGCGCCGCGCCAGCTCGTAGCCGTCAATGTTTCCTGCGAGCGTGATGTCGAGCAATACCGCGTCGGGGGGATGCTCGAGGACGGCCGCGAGCGCATCTTCCGCCGCCGCGAACGGGTCCGCCTCGAAGCCATTGATCCGCAAGACCGCGACGAACAGGTCGCGCGAGTCCTCGTCGTCGTCGACCACGACGATACGGGCGGAAGGCGTCGGAGTGGGCTCGGTCATCGCCAGGTTGTCGCCCGCGGAGCTATCACGCGCCGCACATCGAAGCAATTGACGAGCGTGGTATCGTCGAAGTCGCGTTGAACGCCGGATGCCAGCTCGAATCGTACATCAAGGCGACGGCGTCGCTTGGCTCGCGAACACCGTTTTACCCGGCGATCACGCGATCGTGACGTCGATGCCGGACAGCTCGGAAGTGCCCAAATTGGGCTTCGACGGCTGGCGGCGATGGTTCGTCGACACCGCGGCGCTCGCCTGTCGCGCCGTCGCGGACGCGTCGGTCGTCGTGTTCTATCAGACCGACGTGAAGCGAGAGGGGACCTGGGTCGACAAGGGCTTCCTGGTGCAACTCGGCGCCGAACGCGCCGGAGCGTCGCTGCTCTGGCACAAGGTCGTCTGTCGAGCCCCCGCAGGCATCACGACCTTCGGGCGGCCGGCGTATGCGCATTTGCTCTGCTTCTCGCGTGCCTTGCGGCTCGAGCCCAAGCAGTCGTCGCCCGACGTGCTCCCGACGCTCGGCACGATGACCTGGCCGCGCGCGATGGGCCTCGACGCTTGCCGAGCGATCTGCCGGTTCCTCGCCGACCACACGCCGTGCACGACGGTGGTCGATCCATTTTGCGGCATCGGCACGATGCTGGCCGTCGCCAATCAGCACGGTTTTTCTGCGATCGGAGTCGAGCTCTCGCCGAAACGCGCCGCAAAGGCTCGCGTGCTCGATCTCGCCGAGGCGAAGGCGACGCGTGCCGTGCGTTCCTGACGCAGTTCACGGTCGAGCGATCAGCGGTACGGATCTTCGTCGAGAAGCGCATTGCCGTAGCCGTCGGTCACGAACGCGTGCGCGGCGGCCGGCGGCGCGAGCCGGCTCGCATCCGTGTACGGATTGGCGAGACGGACCGCGTCCGAGTACGGGTTGTCGAAGAGCGGATCGCCGCCGTAGAGGTTTCGCGCGATCTTGATCGCAGTGAGCTCCGCTTCGTACGGATCCGCGTCGAGCAGCGCGAGCGCGGGATCGACCGGCGGCGTCGGACGCTCTGGCGGCAGGTCCGGAAAGGCGGCGACCGCCGTCGTGGCAGGCGCCGTTGCCGTAGCGGATGGGGGAGCGACAAGCGCTCTGGTCGCAGGCTGCGCTGCGACGGACCGAGCCGTTGCGATCGCGCCGATCACGGAGGCGACCAGAGCGACCGACGATGTGGGGTGCCACGGCATCCGAGTCGAAACATAGCACTCGCCCAAGGGAACACCCTCGGCTGTGAGGTTTCGAGCCGAACAGGCTCGGCCATCGAGGTCCACGATATCGTTCGAGGATGTCGAGAGCCGTTCTGAATCGTGGCAAGCTCGGCTCATGAATCCGATGATTCGCCTTTTCGTGAAGGCGCACGTGTGGGTTTACCGATCCTCGGGCGGCCGACGAGGCGCCTCGATGAGAGGCCAAGACGTCATCCTCCTCACGACCCGGGGCCGAAAGACGGGCCTGAAGCGCACCGTGCCCGTCGTCCCGTTCTTCGATGACGGGAAGATGTACGTCGTCGCGTCGATGGCGGGGGCACCCCACCACCCCGCCTGGTTCTTGAACCTCAGCGCCGATCCGCATGTCGTGGTTCAGCGCGGGCCGGATTGCTTTCACGCGCGCGCCGAGGTGCTCTCCGACCGCGAGCGCGACGCCCTCTGGCCTCGACTCGCCGAGGCGATGCCGAGCTTCGCAGCCTATCAAGACAAGACGACTCGCGTGATTCCACTGGTTCGACTCGACCGCGGTGCTGCGCCCTAGCAGCGCGCCGAAGCGCGCCCTCTCCCCACGCGGCGTCACCGCGCTCCTCGCCGCGGGCACCGGCGTCAGCGTCGCGAACGTCTACTATTGCCAGCCGCTTCTTCGCGAGATGGCGCAAGGCTTCGGTGTACCCGACGCCCGCGCCGGCGCGATCACGACGCTCACGCAGATCGGCACGGCGCTCGGCATGCTGGTCTTCGTGCCGATGGGCGATCTGCTCGAACGCCGTCAATTGGCGTCGTGGATGTGCGTCGCCTCCGCGACGGCGGGTCTCGTCATGGGTTCATCGCCCTCGTTCGACATGCTGCTCGTCGCGAGCTTCGCGCTCGGAGTCACGAACAACATTCCCCACCTGCTGCTCCCCTTCGCCGCCCAGCTCGCCCCGGAAGAAGAGCGCGGCCGGGTCGTCGGCACGGTGATCGGCGGTCTCCTCGTCGGCATCCTGCTCTCGCGCTTCATCGGCGGATTCGTGGGCGGCATTCTGGGGTGGCGCTCCGTCTATTTCATGGCTGCGAGCGTGATGCTCGGCCTCGGCGCGGCGCTCACGGCCTTTCTGCCGAAGAGTCGTGTCGGGCCCGAGCGCGGAAGCGCCGCGGCCTCGACCTCGACGCGGTTCGCCGCCCTGTACTCGTCGATGGCGCGGCTTTTCCGCACCGAGTCCGAGCTCAAGTCCGCAGCGTTTTCCGGAGCCGCTCTGTTCGCGGCGTTCAGCGCGTTCTGGACGACCCTGGTCTTCCTCCTGTCGACCCCGCCGTATCACTACGGCGCCAAGGCCGCCGGGCTCTTCGGACTCCTCGCCGCGGCGAGCGCCGCCGGCGCGCCGCTCGTCGGACGCGCCATGGATCGCTACCCACCGCGCGCCGGGGTCGCGGCCGGCGCGGTGCTTTCGCTCATCGCGTTCGGGTTGCTCTGGGCGTTTGGTCGCTCGCTCGCAGGCCTCGTCGTGGGCGTCGTCGTGCTCGACGTCGGCGTTCAAGCGGGTCACGTCGCGAACCAGACGCGCATCTACGCCACGTTCCCGGACGCGAAGAGCCGCGCGAACACCGTCTATATGGTGAATTATTTCATCGGCGGCGCCGCTGGATCGGCCTTGTCGTCGCGCGCGTGGGCCATCTACGCGTGGCCCGGCGTCTGCGTCGTGGGGCTCTCGAGCGCGGCGCTCGCCTGCGTGTTTGCCCTCGGCGGGAGATCGCCGCGCCCCGCGGTATAGTGAGTTCGTCCATGAAGCTCGACTTCGAGGCGCCGCCGAGCTCCGAGATCACGCCCGAGTCGCTCTATCTCCGACGTCGCGAGTTCATCCGTCGAGCCGCGGCGTTCGGCGCGACGAGCGCCGCGTGGGGCACCGGCCTCGTCTTGCTATCGAATCAAGGGGTGCCCGACGCCCCCAAGGCCGCACCGCCACCCCCTTCCCCTCTCCCTGTTCCGGGCGCGCCGGCACCACCGGCGAAGACGGGCCCGTCGCCGTACGACACCGACGAGGTGAAGACGCCCTACGCCGACATCACGACGTACAACAACTACTACGAATTCGGCGACGAGAAGTCGGACCCGGCGCGGAACGCGCACACCTTGATGCCTCGCCCGTGGAGCGTGCGCATCGAGGGCGAAGTCAAGGAGCCGCGCACCGTGGACGTCGACACGCTGTTCGGATGGTTCGGCATGGAAGAACGCGTCTACCGTATGCGGTGCGTCGAAGCGTGGTCGATGGTCATTCCGTGGCTCGGCTTCCCGCTCGCGGATTTGATCGCGCGGCTCGACGTCACGTCGCGGGCGAAATACGTCGAGTTCACGACGCTCCTCGATCCGAAGCAGCTTCCCGGCGAGAGCGGCGACGTCCTCCCGTGGCCGTACGTCGAAGGGCTTCGCATCGACGAGGCGATGAACCCGCTCACCTTGATGGTGACCGGCCTCTACGGAAAGCCGTTGCCCGGCCAGAACGGCGCGCCGCTCCGCCTCGTCGTTCCCTGGAAATACGGCTTCAAAGGCATCAAATCGATCGTGAAAATCCGGTTCGTGCAAGAGCAACCCAAGACGACGTGGAACGCCCTCGCGCCGAACGAGTACGGCTTCTACGCGAACGTGAACCCGCTCGTCGATCATCCCCGCTGGAGCCAGGCCACCGAACGGCGCATCGGCGAGCTCGCGCGTCGCAACACGAAACAGTTCAACGGGTATGCGAAATACGTCGCGCACCTCTACGCGGGGATGGACCTCGCGAAGAACTTCTGAGGTCATGACGACACGTTCACGGCCCGCGAGACGAGCCCGCGCATGACCGCGACCGCCGTCGTGCGTCCTCGCTCGAAGCCGCTCTCGTGGCTGGTTCCCGCCGTCGTCACCGGCTCGTTCGCGCCCTTCGTCTCCATCCTCTACCGCGCCGCGACGCACGGACTCGGCGCGAACCCCATCGCCACGGTCCTCGATCGGCTCGGGCTGCTCGCGCTGATCTTCCTCGTCGCGAGCCTCGCGTGCACGCCGCTCCAGCTCGTCTTCAAGGCCAAGTGGGCCCTCCGGCTCCGGCGTTCGCTCGGGCTCTTTGCGTTCTTCACCGCGCTCGCGCATTTTTCGACGTACGCGATCCTCGATCACGGGTTTTCGCTCGGCGCGATCCTCGCGGACGTCACCAAGCGGCCGTTCATCGCCGTCGGATCCATCGCGTTCGTCCTCTTGATCCCTCTCGCGCTGACGTC
>Ga0265320_10000321_pt1 | contig 39143 bp, 68 predicted proteins | sample 4827metaG_FD_202087 | JGI IMG/M metagenome (GOLD analysis project Ga0265320, IMG submission 202087) | Rhizosphere microbial communities from Carex aquatilis grown in University of Washington, Seatle, WA, United States - 4-8-27 metaG | ecosystem: Host-associated > Plants > Roots > Rhizosphere >... | reverse complement strand
CATGAAGTTATCAGATGCAAACATATTATAAGTAAATTCACTATTGATTTTGGCGTATCGTCCAAAAACGCTGGAACCAACTATATTCAATGCGAATTGCTTGGTATTTCCTTTTCGTGTAATCATAAGTAAATACCTTAACTAGGCTGAAATCCTTGCCCTAGATTTATTTGAGCAAAGCTTAATGATGCACCTTGCGTCAATATAGAAGATTTCTGCATACTCAAATCAGGAGGCGATAGATACATTAATTTCCTTCTATAAGAATCAAGAATCTTTTGTGAATCAGGATTGAAAGATATTCCATATTCAGAACACATATATGCAGCAAGAGCATATCTTAAATATTCAATGTAAGAAGTATCATAAACAGTAGTTAAGTCTGTAGTTAATGAAACATCAGTTAAAAAGAATTTACCAAATATTTTTAATTGATATGCTTGATCAGGTAAAAAATAAAGATATAAATTACCACCACCTAATTCTCTGACATACGTCCAATTGAAAGGTAACGTCTGAATATTATCAACACGACTCGATCCAAAATAAGAAGTATCAGTTAAATACTGCATTGGATATCTAACAACACCAATATTAAAAGTAACTGATTGGATCAACGCACAATTAGGAATGAAATACGTTTCTTGTCCAGGAACGCAAAAAATATTTGTTTTATAGGTAAAATAAGGAATCAACTCGGTTTCAATTTGTTTGAAATCAAGAAGTGCATTTAATAAAAATAAGCCATCAGTAATCTGATCGCCCGTGGGAACTTGTAGATTACGGGCGACGATTCCAGATAAATACCAACTTTTTGTTACCAGAGTTTGAGCAAGGTATGTCATAGCTCACCTCTTTAAACAGAATAGGTATATCCTCTAACATTGATAGCAACAGCAGCTGGAGATGTTCCACTAGAAACTTTATAGTTAATAGTTGGTACACCTGTCACTAACTGTGAAACTAATGCTGAGTCTGTATATAAAACGTTAGTGCTAGGCGCTTCAATCGTTACCATATCGCCTGTTCCGTTACCTGGTTGCATTTTCAATGTGTCAGCAGCAGCATGCGGTGTGTAAACACTTTGAATAAGCACAGATAAGTTATTAACGGCAGGTACAATGTTAGCCAAAGATGCAGCTGCATAACTTGTCGATGCTCCAGCAGTTACATTTGATGCTTGAGGAGCATCATAGAAAAATGACAATGAGTTAGCGGTTCCTGTTACATAGCCAAGTAAAAAGTGCGAGCTAGAATCAGTTGGCCAATAACCAATTAGCCGATAAGAATCGTACCCAAAAGGAACTAAAGGAGCTGTGTTAGAAGCAAGAGTTAAAATACTTGCTACAGGCTTATAATAGCGTGAATCGGCTATCATATACACTGCATACATAGTACTTGCCGCTAACGATCCAGTATCAAGACCATTAACACCATTAACAGCAGCATTCAATTTTAAAGGTGCTGCAACCGTATTTCCTTCTAAATTAGGATTATTGGCTCCTAATGTAATATCCATAATATCATTGGAATCACGGCATTGCCCCTGTGCTATATCAAGTACAGTATTGGGAGTAGTTGCGTCATTAGAAATTATCAATCCTGTTTTATAAAGAAAAGGTAAAGTGATTACTGGATCATTCTGAATTTGTGGATTTGTCATATAAATTTCCTCTTAATCCGTTAAGTTAAAGGCGCCAAACTGACGCCTTTCCATTATTAGCCTTGAGACAATGGAACAAGGAAGCGCATGGAATACTCAGGCACAATTACTGAACCGTGAGTTTCGTCATAGATCATCCCTGTTTGGTTTTGTCCGAATACAGAACCATATGTCAAACGAAGAGATGCGCCAGTTTCGTCATCATATTCATTCGCTGTGTCATAAGGACTTTGTTCAGGCAACTGCGGCATAGCCATAAACAGACCATCACCACCCAAGATTCCACCGCAACGATGAGATGGGAATGTTAGGATCTGCATGCCAGCTGCAATTGGATTATTTAGGTTTTGATTAGCGCCACCAGCCCAGTTCAATGCAGGAGTAATCGTCAATGTGATTGAGCTACCAGCAGATGCTGCATTGGCTGTTGCTCTGAATTGCACGGGGTTAGCGGATTGCGTATGACCAATGAATGTCAAATAACGCATATTAGGTTGGCCACTTACACCATCTTTGAACTGGAATAAGTCCCCAGCAAATACTGCACTCGCATCTGTTGCGCTACCATTGGTTGTTACAGTAATTTGAGTAACATTCTGACCAGTAGGATCATTCGTGCTTACTACCGTAAAGAGATTACCAGCAACACCGCTGTTACCGGAAACGTGGATTGGCATTAAGTTCGATTGGTAGTACTTAACTAATGGCGTGCCGAAATCACCCACTTCCCATGAGAGGGCTATGTCATCGTTTCGGTTAGGAGCGAATTGATTTAATCCATTACCAACGATAGATGGAATTACAGTATCAGGAAGATAGATTTTCATGCCTTCAGCAACAGAGCCATAGTTCTTGAAGAACATGACTGCTTGAGCTAATTGTTGGTATGAACTTAGACTTGTAGAACCATCGCCGTAGAAACGATATGGGCCTGAAAAGGTATTAGTCGTGCCATCTACTCCGCTTACAACAGCAGATGCCCAGTTCAATGCAATGTTAGATTCAACTAAGTTTGCTAATTCTGCAATTGCTGATTTACCAAACACACGCATGTAATCTTCTTCACCTTTTTCCAAGTTGAAGATACGTTGTTGCGCTGTTACTGCGAACGATGTGTTGTTAGCTTGATCGCAAACTAACTGCAATACACGCTGAACAGCAGGCTGCCATGCAGCAACAAGGCCAGATGTAGTCGTGAATCTTGGAGGAAGATCAAACGTAACTGTAGAACCTAAGTTAGCTTGAATCTTATCGAAGTCTTTAAATTTTGTATTTGCTGTTGCAATATGGCAGCAAAGGTTAAGCAATAATGCAAGTGAAGAACGTTGATACGTCTGCACGGTTTGCAAAATATTATTCGGGTACGTAGCCATGAGTAAGCTCCTAACTATCAATGAATGAGAGTTCGGATACTTATGCTATGGTTAAGACCATCCTCGGCTTTTGTGTAAAGCACGATAGTCCTTTGCTCCCATAACACCATTATCCGTTCCAGTGTTAGAAGGTCGCAGTTGATCTAATGGCTCATTGGGCATGCGTATCTTTGAAGCTTTATCGTTTTCTTTTAGAGATTGCGATAACCGTTGCGCATGTTGAATAGCAGCCCTGGGTGATCTCTCAGCCAATGCTTCGAGATGCGACATTTTCATAGGATCATTACCAAAGGCATACAAAACATCGTGAGCATTATCTATATGTTCAGATAACATTTGTACAACATTTGGAAAACGTGCGTATTCAATATCGCCAGTGACTTTTTCAAAGTCTTGATATTTATCTTTACCAGGTGAGATTTTATCCCAGAAGTTCTGCACAATCCTTTGTGCATGTTCTGATTCGGACTTGGTACGTGCTTCTTGTACCCATTCGTCACGTAATCGTTGAGCTTCTTGAGCGGCTATCTGTCTATAATGAGCTTCGTTCGGAGTAGGCGCATTCTGATTTACAGGTTGATGCTGTGGTGCATTTTCCCCATATTTCTGATTAAAGTAATTTGGCTGTTCAGACTGCAATCGCTTGTAGTCATCAACCGCATTTAACTTTGCGCGTTTAACGATTTCATTTACTTCAGATTGCCTTAAAACCCTTTCATCAGACGAGGGCGCAGGAGCTGATTGCTGCTGTGCTGGCGCTGGTGAAGTTAAACTACCAGGTGAAGATGTATCTTGACCTTGGCTCATTCCATTTGAGCTTTCCATCAATGCTTCCTTAGCTATTAACCCCGCAACGGTAAACGCCTCGCCTAACGAACGAGTCTCGTCTATGATTGAATGCTCATAGCAGCATTGGCTATTTCCCCGCCACGGTATGTGCCTCTCATATCGCAAGAGTCTCGATGGTTTTATCCATATTTTTAGACTATACCTATCGCATAAATGGTGCAAAAAATAATAGTAAATAATAGTAAAAAATATTGAAAAATAATAAAAAATAACACAAAATAGCATGTGTTTGATTTATAGAATTTAAAGGAATAAATTCATGATAGAGATTTTAGGTAAAAACTATCTTAGTGTTAAAGAAGCGTCTAAACGTTACGGTTATTCCATTCATTGGTTTCAAGCAAGAATTTTCAAAAAAGAAAAACCATCCTTCCTTCAACTAGAAGGAAAAGGTCGGATCTACTACCCAGTAGAAGAAACCGACCAATGGTTTAAAGACCAATTAAGAATAAATGAATAATCAGGATGCAGTGCTAATATCAATTACATTTTCATCAATTAGTCTTTTCTCTTCATCTAAACATTTTAAAAAGTGTTGACATTCTTCTCTTTGCCCAAGTAATACATTTAAATTTGCATTAGTCTGAGCAATACTTCTTTCAAGATCGATCATACGTTTTTCAATGTCTTCTCTTTTCATAACTTTCCTCTTTATTAAGCTACTGCTGGGGTAATACTAATCCAGTTTAGAGTGGTACTCGCACCTGGATCAGCGCTAAAAGTAATTGCTAATTGATTAGTTCCAGGAACTGCTTTTGTGATACTTACTGAGTTAGTAGAAGTAACTATGTTAGCCGTTACAATACTAGAAGATGTCATATTAGTAGTAGTAAATGTATTAGTAGTGCCACCGCCTGCAAAAGATGCTGTCGTGCCAGCATGTAATGCAAAAGCTGCATCTACAATCAATCCTGCTGTACCACTCGCTTTAACAAGATTTCCAGAGACTAAAGCGCTAGGAGCCACTAAAGGCGCGCCAGTAGCACCCGCTGGATCTGGGAAAGTATAAGTTACAGCTTGACCAAGAGCCGCTGTTTGGAAAATAGTAGCTGTATCTCCACTATTAGCAACTGCTTGCCAAGTTAAAGATCCTTTTGATGCTGTAGTTGGAAATAGAATTACTTTACCTACGGTACCGCCTGTTGCTATGCCTGATGTTAAAGTTCCAGCATCAACTGCTAAACTTCCTACCGTGATATGCTGAGTTCCTGTTAATTTTGAAATCAATAAATTAGCTGTAGACGCGCCAGAATCAGGAATAGAATAAACAGAAGCTTGACCATGCAATGCGTTACTAATGGTAACAAGCGTATCACCCGTATTAGCAACTGCTGTTAAACGCAAACTACCTTTTGATCCTGTTGCAGGAAAAGATGCAACATAGCCAGCAGTTCCAGATAAACCAGCCTGAATGTTACCGCCATTGATAGCAGTTGCTGCATCTTCACCTAATTGACCAGTAGTATTACTGAAAACAGCAATGTGATTTGCAATAGTTGGCAATGTAATACCAGATGAGGCAGCCTGACTTAGCGTTACAATACCATTACTAAACGTAGGTAAAAATTCACCATAAGTTCCGCTATTCGTAGCATCAGAGTATGAATAAATAATATCAAACACATCTGTTGGATAGACAGAATATGTAGACAAAGGAGCTACTGAAAGATAACCAGCTGTAGTAACTGTTGATAGACCATCATAAGTAATAATTTTAACGCGTCGAGGATTGACCTGAACTTGACCTGTAGTATCTGTATAAATAGATTTAATGCCCATTTTGATATCCTTATCAAATGAATGGTGAATTATGCTTTTCTGGGAGTTAGTTTATCACCAGAACGCTTCCAATTTGCTTTTCCTTTGTCTGACATCTTGCCAGGTTGACCTTTAGGCATAGGGCCACGTTGCTTGACTCTTTCAATGCCTTGTTGATGGTTGTCTTTAACTTTTCCGTTGTCAATCATTGTCTTTCCTCCATGGAATTTGTTCTATAATACTTCAAATCTTTTGTAAGGTGAACTACAATCTATGTTAAACCAAATAGCACTCCATCCAAAATACCATCTTCTGTAAGACCTATATGAGTTTGTTTTATTATTTTTACATTCTTTAATGAAATTCATACAATGTCTTCTACTTTGGTAAATCAGGCAATGGCATCCAGTGTGTTATTTTAGTTTGAGATTTATGAGTAGAAATGTATCCTCCTGATTGAGATTTCCATTTAACATGTCCATTTTTAAAAACTATTCTACTAGCTATATGTATTACTCTTTGACATCTTTTATCTCCATTCGACATTGTCCATTCATAAGAACTTTGAACTAATACATATCGTTCATCATGAGGAACAGCAAATTTAACACTTATCCATTCATTCATCCCCATACAATGCCTCTCCCTTCACATGCATGACACTCAAGAACTAATTTATCTCTTCCACTTTCTGTTCTTTGAATTTTAATCTCATTTAAAACTTTTCCATCACAAACAGGGCACTTGTGTGGTTTTTTATTAGACTTATATTCCAAATGAGTTATATCCTGAAATCTTTTTATTTCTTTTATTTCTAATTTTAATTTATCTATTTCTCCAGTAATTCTATCAATATCAAATTGAGTACTAACATAAATTCCTTCTATTTTTTCTCGTAGTTCACGCAAAAAATCAAAATGATTATCTAATCTTTCTCTATGATTTTCTCTTGATTTTTCTAGCTTAGCCAATCTCATATCCAAATCAATTTTTTCTTCTATGCTCATAGTAAACTTATCCTTATACCCTTTTCTCTTTCTTCACCTTTATCAGTTAACCACCATATCATCATCTTCTTGTGGCATCTTTCACACCTAACATGGATAGCTATTATACCACCTATGAAATGATTGTGAGTGCGTTTGAATTTGTGACTTCTGAATAAACATATCATGATATTCTAATTCCACAATCTTCGCATGCTCGATATGATTGGTTCCAAATTGTAGTAGAATGTTTACATGATATTTTATTAACTCTGCCCATCGTGACATTCTTCTGCACTCTAACCTCTGGATTCTGATAAGTCCAAATCTCGCATGTATCATCAATGGCTATTACCCACATCAGGTTGTGTTCAGAACCATAATCTATTAAGAATAATGCTTGGCCTTTGCCTTTTGGACAAGACATTGGAATGGTTGGATTAAGTTGCAATATTTTCATTTTATTCCTCGTATATATATTCTCTTAATGGATCACTCCTCCAAGGATGCCTCATTTTTCGTAAAGCTTTTTGTTCTATTTGCCTTATTCTTTCTTTATTAACATTAAATTTTTTTCCACACTCTTTTAAAGTATGTTCTTTATTATACTCTCCTAATCCCATGCGCATCTCAATAATTTGTCTCTCACGAGGTGCGAGAGTAGATAGAATTGTTAAAATTGCATCATTTCTCTGATCATCAAATACTTGTTCCTCTAACATCTTTTGACTATCAGTTTGATTCATTATATAAATTGCTTCTGCTTCGTTAACTAATAAAGTTTTCTTGTTCGTTGCTAGCGAAGCTTCCATCTGATTAGCTGAAAATATTTCTTCAGGAGCGCATTTCAATACATCACATAATTTGTTAATGAAAGGCCGAATTTTTCCTTTTTTATCAAAAATAGGACGTTTCATATTAGCGGCAGCTATCAATCCGCCATAGCTAATTCCTATATTTTTACAAAAGTCTAATGGACTTTTATATCCTAATGATTCTATCTTAGAAAGTATTAAGTTATTTCTTATTTTTATATCTATTCTATATTCTTCCATTATTTTTACCTTTTTCTCAAAATATAGTAAAGGTTTTATTAAGTTATATTATAGTCATTTATCTCTTCCAATTCACTAAAAGTGCTTTCGATAAAATAAATAATACATTTTATACATCTTCTCTTTGATCTATAACTTCCATCTTTCAAATGTACTGTTAAAAACAAAGATTCTGCATCACTTATTTCACCATGAGTTGGACATTTGAATCTTTTTTCCTTGGGTAATTCCAATTCTACAGGTGATGTCATTTCTTTTTACCCTGTGCCTTACGCTTAACTGAATAAGCAATGGCAACAGCCTGTTTCTGTGGCTTACCACTTTTAATTTCTTTCTTTAGGTTATCTTTGAAAGCTTTCTTTGAAGATGATTTTTTTAATGGCATCTCATGTTCTCCTAATTTCTTGTCTATCTGATCTCTTAATTTTTTCAATTGAATTTTATTTAATACTACAGTATCAAATCCATTAATTAATGAAGATTCCATTATTCCTAATCCACGTATTTTCAATGCAAAAGGAGATTGACCATTTAATGCATACCACACTTTACCTATTATTATCTTCATTCATATCTTTTACCTTTGGTAGGCTTAACCATCTTACGCTTAGTCTTGTTTGTATCTTTAGCAACTGGCTTAACATCAGACTTTGTCTTAGCAAAAGCTTTCTTAGCGTTCTTATCTTCTCTCTTGTTGAATGGATTAGATTTCATGGTTTATCTCCTTTTACTACATACTGTTTGATATAATTGACGACGTTCCTGGGCATTAGCTCCATCCATATGCGTCCTGATTTGTTGTTCGAACTGACGATCATTCAATTTATAAGTTTTCCTTATTTCATGTTGAGTCGCTTCATGCAGGTCATTCCATGTTACTTTCTTTTCACTCATATCAAACTCCTTAACATTTATCACAACTTCCTGTTAACTTAATTTCTTCTATTTCTGGATTTAATAACTCAAAAGAAATAAATACATCGTCCGCAATGTCTTTTCTTAATGTTGCGAATTTCATTAAACAACCATTAAAATTTATAGTAACCAAATAAACCATCATTCTTTACATTCCTTGATGTTGAGGTTGTACTTTAGGCTGTGAAACCATATGATGAGTCTCAATAGCTTCTTTCATATGCCTATGTTTCATATCATGATGCTGCATCTGTAAATCAACAGACTTAGCAAATCTCTCAGTATTGGCCTTAACAAGCTGCACAGCTGATTGATCTTGAGATATACGCAAGTCAGCCAATAACTTTTTCTCATCCATCTCTAATTTAGCCATATCCATCTGGAATTGTTTATCATCTTTTACTGATTGTTGCATCAACTTTTGGGCGTCTATTTTCTGCTTCATCACAGCAGGGTTATTCTGCATTTCTTGCTGTTGTTGCTGCATTGCCATAGCTTTCTGTTGCTGCATTTCTTGTAACCATTCATCCACCATACTCTTAAGCTGATCAACACCCTTACCTTCCATGTTATCCAAGACAAAGTTCAATCCTTTCTCTGCTATAAACTGAGCAAAGATAGGAGACATGCCCATCATTTCTTTTACCATCATCAGCGTACGAGATTTCTGAACTTGGAATGAAGCGCCGGCTTTTACTACGACATTTAGATCATTAGTGTCAAAATCCATCGGCATGCCATCATCTTGGTTTATTTTGATATATCCTTTCTTGCCTTCTTCATCAATCAGAGGAAGCGTTCTAGGTGTCGTATAATACTTAGGCATCAGATCAACATAAACTTCTGCGGCTCTACTATATCCTTGCAGATAACCAACAATGTATGGCATTGCAGTAGAATTGCTTTGGCTAGCGGCTTCTACTATTGCAACTCCTGAAAGCTGATTGTTATTTATACCAAGACTTGCATCGTAACTACCTAGAATGTTCTGAATTAATGAATCGGAACCAGTGAATGCTTGAGATATCTCAACCGGCATTGGAACACGCTGAATCTCACGAATAGGGTTCGATATAGGCATATCTGGGTTGTTTTCGTGTACTGAGTTGTAAACCAACACACTAGCTTTCTGCACATCCTTATATGCTTGTAAAAAGTCTTCTTCTTTAGGTAATGCTTCTTTAGCAACCATGAATTTATGCTGCACAGTGTTTTCAATTTCGTTTGCCCATGCAATACCAGCATAGTTCTTAAGACGTTGAGCGCCTTTAGCGTGGTACACATAAGGCCTACATACTTGCCTTACATTGCCATTCTTAGGAGTTTTAACCATAACAGAACTACCATCCACAAATATTAGTGGAAGACACCTAAAGTCTGTTTCTTCATACTTCATCACCATATTTTCTATAAGGCGATATCTGCATATAGTTTCAAGCATTGTCTTACGCGGTTTACCAATGATTGCTGGTGGCGCTTCAAACTTATCCCATTCATCAAGCATCTTATTATATTCATCAAGCGTCATTACTTTATTTTCACGAGTCTCTACGATCTTTGTCTCTTTCTTTTTCTTCTCATAATAGTCAGCAATGATTAATGTTGGAGTTGTATCATTCAGATATGACCAATTGAAACCAGCAAAGCCACGCTTGAAACTTAACCTTTCTACATCAATGTCTGGGTATTCTTCTTTGAAATCATCCTTAGACATTGGAAACAGTTCGAAGCAGAATCTACCATCCCCTTTATGCGAATAGCGTGCTAATTGATCATACCCACACAATGTTGGATCAAATGCACGTTCTATATCAATGATCTGGTGCATGCTCATAGGATTAGCGTAATCAGTAAATATTTTAAGAGAACTAAAACCTCCAGATAACAGGTCTTTATACACTTCATATCGAGTGTTATGGTTTTTAGGATCTAACAAAGTATGGCGAAGATGCTGTTCTATGACCTTAATAGTCATTGGATCAGCTTTACTCTGATCATCTGCTGAAACTTCAATATCAGGCTCTTGCTTAGAGAATTCGCCTAATAGACGCGATATATAAGCCTCTAGTACGTTAAACTCAAGCTGAGGTTTAGATTGAGCCATGAGTAATTGTATTTCATCATCCTTTAGAGATGATTCAAATACAAATCGTCTGAACTCGTTGTATCTGTCATAGTTTGGTTTGAAGTAGTCGTATGAACGACGTACATTTGTCTTAATCCTTTCTAGTTGCTCTTGGTGCCTTTTTGCCACTTCCATGTGACAGTTCTCCAAATTGTTTTTCTAATCTTTCAACAACACGACAAGTTTCAATCATAAATGTTCTAACTTCATTGATATTCATATTTATATCATGCAAATTATTATGAAACATTTGTTTAATATCATTAACTATTTCATCATATGATCTCAATTCGTATAAAGATCTCATGTGTTCATCTTTTCTATTTCTATCTCTATCCAATAGAATTCTTTGATCATTTACAACTTTTTTTAGAAAATCTATTTCTTTGTCTTTAGCAAACATATGTTTTATGTGTGTTTTTTCTGATATTACTTTTTTCTTCTTTTTATCTTCCATCAAATAACCTCATATATCTGACATTCCTTATGAAATTAACAATCATTCTTCCATTATTTGTTTGATCCTATGAATTTTGTTAAATAAATCTTTATCTATTTTTGATACTTCATATACTTCTTTTATTACTTTCAATTCATCATATACATTCTGCACACCAACACTATGTGCGCTTATCATAGATTCTATTTCTTGAAGTCTATTAAGAACTCTTATATTGCTTTCAAATATATCAGTAGACAATACTTTTACCTGACGATAAATTGAATCCATTTCTTCGTACTTTTCATCATGATATTTAACTACATGTGCGTAACATTCTTCTGCTATTAATGTTTCTAATTCTTCTCTTGATAAATTGATTGTATTATTTTCCATCAAACAACCCCACATAATGATGAATGTCTTTTGCTATTGAATGTATGTCTGTAAAAAAATCCATAACCATACTTACTAAAACAACAGCAACTATAAATATAATGATATGTAATATTAATTTTAAAAAATTAATTCCCATAAGCCGCCTTCTTAAGTCTATCCATCCTGTTGTAAGTAGATATCAAGTTTTTAGCCATAGCACTATGATCTGTCGTACCAATCTCTTTGTTGATGATAATTCTATCTATCAAAGCCATCTTAACAGCATCATAACAAGTATCTGCAATATCATCGAACCTGTGGACATTATTAGCAGTTATCTTGCTCATGTGAGTTAAACACATTGTAGTATGCTTGCCAGTGGCAGGCAATGATACTTGCTTGCTGGCTATGAATGGCTGCATCTCAAGGAAACGATTGGTCTTACTATTTTTGGTTCCTGAGCGCTCTATATCAATGATACGAAGACCTTGAATATCCTTTAAAACTGATATCAAAGTCACGCCAGTAGACTTCTTCTCAATAGCTGCAAACTTTGGCTTGATCTTATAACGCATGCATCCAGTCCAAAAGTCCATGAACTCGTCTTGCAAGTCTTTAGGATCTATTCTAAGTTCATGACAATCTATCCAATGTAATCCATACATATTATCAATATCAGACCCATTAAAATTGATTTTATAAACTCCCCAAAAGCTAAAAACTGTAGCATCATTATATTCTTCTTTGGTTTCTGCTGAGTCAACGGTAATGAAGCTTGATATAATATCCGGAGATTGATCCAATAAAGGAAACCACTCAGTCCTAAATAAACCACCACCAGCAGGCATAGGATCTTGTTGAAATTGTGAAGCAAATACATAAGGCTGTTTCTCCTGCATTATTAGTAATTGTTTCTTTGGGTTGACCTCAGGATAGCGAGCATTACCAGCATCATCAAGCGCTTTAATGATTACTTTACGCCAATCTTGACCGTCAGCTCCTGACATCAAATGCGCCATCAAATCATCTTCGTGAAGCCTTTGCCCTATCAATATCAATGGTACATTGGGCGCTCGCAAACGTCTTTCTACCGTCTCGAAATAGTTACGTTTAACACGATCTCTAATTGTATCTGAATGGATTTCTTCTGGCTTATGAATATCATCAATCATTGCCGCGCCAGTGAATCTATTCTCGCCAGGTAATCCAGCATCTTGACCTGTTATAGCACCTTTAGATCCAAATGCAGCAACGGCGCCACCTGCTGTGGTCCTAAAAAAGTCTTTAGCTGAGCTATCACGCCTTATCTCAATACCAAACATCTTGCGATAGAATGGCATAATCATTGTTTGCTTTATCTCAGAAGTATGAATTACAGCTAGCTCAAACGAGTGACTGATATAAAGAAATTTACAATCTGGATAATGAGCAAAGCACCAACAAATGAAACTCTTACATATTTCAGACTTTGCCCATCCAGGCGGAAGATTGATTATTAATCTGTTATGTTTTAGATAAAACATATTCTCAAGTTCACGACAAACAGTAATGAAATGTGATTCATTACTATCAGGATGACTTATTTTAAATTCACGACCGGTACGTTTTTCGAATATAACGCAGTGAAATAAAAAAAGACTTGATAACAAATCTTCTCTTAATTGATTATCATAATCTATTTCTTTTTGATGTTCTTCTTGCATTTTTCTACCAGTTTCCTTACTTCTTCTTTTTCTTCGGTAGGATTTATGTTCTCTATTTGAGTCTTATCTCCATAATCTCTTCTATTTAATCTTGTTGCATTAAATTTATAAGTATCAATAATAAGTTTATCTCTATTTATTTTTAGTAATGAATCATCAGTATTATAATTAGCTATATCTATAGTATTATCCAACAAAATATGCGACTGAGCACTCTTAGCTTCTAGGTACTTGCGTAAAAACTCTGGATATTTGTATACCCAAAATTGAATAGTTCTTGGATGAGGAAAATCAGTATATTCAGCATACAAACCATGCAAACCCATGCAATGGGTGGCAATTAATCCACACACATAATCTACTAATTCATCGCTGTAAATAGTGGGTCTTCCACCTGTATTAGCCATAAATACTCTCTTATCCATCCATGAAAACAATACTGCATTTATCTGAATTACTCACATTTGATCCAATCCATAAAAGTAAAAGAACATTCATTAATGACAATACAATTATGCAAAATAATAAACGCCTTGATTTTTTCTCAAGTTCTTTTATTTTTCTTTCTAGCATTAGAATCACCTTCATCATCCTTGTCTTCTATTTTTTTAAGTTCTTCCGAAAACATTTTCTTAGCATCTTCTTCAGTGATAGTTGGATTAAGTGCCTTAATATTATCAATCGCATCTTTGTAATGCGGAGTTGATTTGATACTTTCCTCAATATCTTTTTTTTTTTCTTCTTCAATAATTCCCAATCCACCACATTCAGTACAGGAGCGTAACATCATTCCACCACCCATAACTTTTCCAGAACCAACACAAATGCTGCATCTCATTATTAAATTCCATGTATAATTTTAAACATTAAATAAATCATTCCCACACATGCCAAACAAATCGCATTTCCAAAAAATATAAGTAGCATGATACAAGCTATATTTTCTAACTCCATTTCAAATTTAACCTCTATTGCTTATTACTAGAACCAAAATAGTAACCAAGTACCATGATAAATCCAGCAGTAAGTTGTCCTACCATCATATAAAGAACATCATGATCACTCTGATCCATTCTAGTCAATCCTACCATAGCACACATTATAAAATATCCAAGTACGACTAAGATAGCAATGAAATCCAATATTCTGTCACGCTTACCTGTTACTTTAACAATCTCTTCTTCACGCTCACGAGCACTCTTTCTATCATCTACAGCATTGCCAAAATTCTCTGCTTCGATCTGTTTTAATTTAACTGCTGCATCTGGATCAGACGAAATTTTAGCGGTGATGTCATCAATATTTGTAGGATCTGCGCCGAATAATTTAGCTACTAATCGTATAATTACAGCTGATAAAGGACTAACGGTGGCAACAGCATCGCCCAGAAAAGGAGAGTATTTTGATATAATAGAACTAAGCTGCTTTAATTCCATCTAGACTTCCTGTCTTAATTATAGTGGCAATATCCATTGCCCTTTGACCGACTTGGTCTTCATATTTTGAATTGACTACTTCTTGAGCAGCTAGATTATAATCGCCTTTTTCTAAAGCCGCTATCATTTTATCAAAAGTAAGAAAGGAGCGTGTTCCCATGAAACACATGTCAACCAATGCGATCTGACGCGCATCGTTTAACTTAGGGAACCACGCAAAATGATCAGTAAGGAAGTTAAAGAAATAATCTACATCATGGTCAAACATCATGTCAATTTCTGTAGGAAGAACTCCTCTATCGCTAAGATTTCTACCTATTCCTATTGTGATGTGACCGGTGGTATCTGTATAAGGAAAGTGTTCATAGCTTTCATGACTAATAAGAAGATGCCTTAATTTCGACTTCATGTCTGGCGTCATTTTGATAATCCTTATTATGTTCTTTTGATGAATCTAGCGTATCACAACAAAAATGACATGTCTCGCATACGTAATAATCGATCAAAAGATATACATTAGATTTACAACATCTACTTATAATCATAAAAAACTCACGCGCAAAAAGAAGCCCCACGCAGTAGGGCTAAAATAGATCAAATATTACTAAGGAGTTACTTTTTTACTAAGGAAATTATCAATTTTTACATGAATAGAGGTTAAGTCAGATTTAATTACAGCTAAGTTATACGACAAGTCAGATTTATAATGACGATAGATAATGATAGACGCACCGATTGCAATACCAATTCCAAACCCGATCAAATATTCCATTTTGACTCCGACTTGTAAGATTAAATTTCTGGATCATCTTGCTCCAACCTATAAAAGTTTGCAAGTAATAACTAAAACAAAGATGAAGCTGGCAGCATCTAATGGCTCTAAGCACCTAGTGCTATTAGCACCTGGTTGATCGATAAAAAGGGGGAGAATGAATATTTTTTATATCAATCTGCCCCTTTTTTCATTTGTCAACGATGAATGGGTCCCACCCACTTAAACCCTATATTTAAAGCAAAAAATCGATATTTAACTACCATTTTCACTAATGGGTGACACCCTTAACTACTGTTAATGACTGTTAACTACTCCAAAATTAAATTTGATTACAAATTAATCAATTAGTACAAAAAATTGTTCTACATGGAACATTACCTATGATAGTATTCTTTTGTTTTCAATAACTAAGGAAAATTTAAACAATGAAAAAACCAGACATGACCAAATATGCCACTAAAAAACAACTAGAAAAACACGCAAAAGAAATGCACAAGGCTATAGAAAAAGCTACTAAGCAAATAAAGAAATGGGATGTAAAACAAGATAAAGCGCTTCTAAAAAAGAAAGCCAAAAATCAAGAATAAAGGTATGCGAATAAAAAAACGGGGGCTTTATGCCCCCTTTTTATTACAATGACACTGCTGCAACTACTGGGGGAACTAAAGAAGCACGTAAACGAAGAGCAACCAATTCATCACGAGCGAATTGTAATTGATCTTTAACGCGATCTTCATCAAGTTTTCGAATCAGCATATCAGTACCATTTGCTTTTTCAATAACCAATGCTTTATTTTCGCAGCAACATTCTGCAATTTTAGCCATCAATGCAGCTGTATTATGTGCAGCTGTCAATGCAGCATCTTTTGCATTAATTGTTGCTGTAAGCTGAACAGCGGCTAAGTTCTTAGCGGCTTCTAGCTCTAACGCAGCACGATTGTTTGCAGCTTGTAGTTCAACAGAACCTTTAACAAAAGCTATTTCTTTTTCAATTCCACAAACACCGCTAGCAATAGAAGCCTGTATAGCTGCGGCATTGTTAGAAGCTTGCAAAAGAGAATCGCGGAAACCGCTGTTAGCATTTTGTATGATTGAAGCTGTATCACCACATGCTTTTAACAGTCCATCTTTAAAGCCTATAGTTTGGCTTACCATTAAACTTGCTGTGTCTTGTGCAGATTGAAGCATTGCATCTTTAATGCCATCTTTTGTAGCATCGATGCTCTGATCAACTTTATTGGCATTATATAATCCAAACTTTTCAGTTGTGGATTCATTTTTATCACCATTGCGTTCAACTTTATTGCGTGTTTCTACCGCTTCATTTCTTACAGCATTCAAGTTTTGAAAACCGAATCTTTCGGTTTCTCCACGACCTTCAACACCATTTGCATTGGTTAATGCTCGACCTTCAACAGCATTGCTATTAGTTGCTGAAATTCCAGCTAAACTTAAGCGTTCAACTTGCCCGGCAGAAGAGCAATGTTCGTTTGTGTGATTTTCATTTCTATCGTGCAAATGAAGACCACTGGTTTGACCTGCTGGTACATTAATGTCCATATTAATTTACTCCAGAAATACATTTAAAACAGGAAAGGGAAAAAAGGAAGGGAACGAGACATTATATATCAAATAATAAATTATTACTATTGAAGGATTCAGGTTGGAGTTGAACCAACGACTTCACCTAGTACTATAGTACTCAATGTCCTCTAACCATCTGAGGTACTGAATCCATAAATTGGAGGCCTACTTTCCCTCAGATATAAAGTTTTTCATTCCGCTGGAGTTAACTAGTAATGACCAGCACGGACATAATATAAAACTCGCACATCAGTATCATCGGCCATGAACATTTAACAGAGCTTATCAGAGCAATTAACAAAATTAAAGTTAAATTATATATTAATCAATTATATATATCTTTTTAACCCATCAAACATTTAACAAAATACAATTACCAATTTGACATTAATTGGTAATTTTTTGGTAGATAAAAAATGGAGGCCTATTTTCCCAAAACATCATCCGACTCTCACGGAAAGGATTAGTATCCATCAAAGGATTAATTTATAGTTTTAGTATCGTCGGCCATAAACTGGCGCCCTATTTTCCTTTAAATCGTTTCTACTAACCCTCGGTTATCATCCTAGTGCGTGGAACGCATTCGTCAAACTTAGGCTTTCGTCTTGTAAAAAGTATCGTCGGGCATAAACTGGTGGCCTATCTTATTTAGCTAATCATTTAAATGGTGTGGCTATGCCAACCCCATACTAAATATCATAGGCCATAAACTTTGGAAACAGGAACGAATTGCACGTTCTTCTGGCCAGGAACTTCAGCGCTGTGGTCTACCATTTTCAGGCTCGTCTGCCACGGGTTTTAACCGTTTCACACCTCACAGGGTGTTACCGAATTCGCTTCACTGTCAGCGACGCTGTTTCCATTAATCTTTAATTAATAAATTTTCAATATATTTTTGCTCTTCTAATTCAAAATAAACATTTGGTTTTAGAATAAATTTACAAAATTTTATCGACAAATCTTCTTGCAAAGATTTAATAAATATTACATTTCTAGCAGTAGCAGTTTCTAATTGTTTTTCTAATATTGAATATTTTTCCCTATATTCAATAATTTTGTTTAAATATTTATCAAAAAAATATTGTCTATTCAATTTCATTTCCACGACATTTTTTACATAAACTGGCGCCCTATTTTACCCTTCGCTGGTCACATGATTCATCATGCCTGTTTAATTGAGTTAATTACTCAAATCCTATTGGCCAGGTATCATAGGGCATAACCTTTGGAAATCAGCGACGCTGTTTCCGTAAACTGACGACCCATTATACCAAGCAGTGCGCACCGCAGTACACCCAACATGGGGAAGGTAAATGGGTCATAGATATGTAACAACATAATTGGCGAACACATGCGCGGCTTAACAAACTTCACATAAAATGCCACTAGCGATCCTCTAGTAGGTTGCATGTATTCATAATAAAAAAACCCGCTATTCACGGGTCGTCCCAAATATTTTTACCCCAAAACGAGGAGATACGTGACAAAACACGTATAGCTTACATAGTAAAAATCACTGCCAAGGACTAAACTTTTATTTTCTTCTTATTAATAATTAATTGCAGTATATCAATAACTTCTTTTGCTTCAACGGTTTTATATTTTTTTAATGATTTTATTGTATATCTTAATTTTCTAATTGGCATTTCCATGAACATGACTACTGTTTCACTTAAGGCGTTGCTTTCATCAAAACTTAGATCATTCATTTGTCATTCCTAAGTAGTTCTGTACAATTTTTATACACTGATCAGCGCCTTTTGCTTCATACCAGGCATAACCTTCCCTAATCAATAAATCTCGCCAATAAATTTGCGCTTCCGAAAGTTTACCTCCGTATCTACGTTTAACCTCAATGTAAAGCCCGTGGTATCCTTTTCTGGCATAAGGTAATACAAAGTCCGGGTAACCAGCAGAGGTGCCCATACGCTTGAATTTGGCGCCTTCTCGGGCATCTCTAAACCCCCCATTAGGAGAATGATGATGAGCAATTCCCATTTTATCCATCCAAACTGAAGCTCTGATTTGTTCCTCTTGTTCACTTGGAACCTCAATACGAGCTCTAGGAGACGACTTTTTTTTTACCCCTTCCTCAGGTACTAAATTTAACTTATCGTTGCCGTACAGCCCTCTATAAGCCTTCCAATATGCCTTGGTTGGTTTGGTTCGCATTTTCCCTCCATGGAAAACTCTGGATCTTTAAAACCATCGACAATATCTATTTCGCTATATCCACCTAATTTGTGCAACAATTGAACTTCATTTAACTCGGGATAGAATTTTTTTGCTACTTTTTTAAAAGCAGACATAGTGTATCCAACACTTAAAGCAATTAATGGCGTCCATGGCCTATCAGGAAAAATTGCATTTTTCATCTTCACTGCAAACATTTCACCAGCTGTTACTACTGATTTATAATCGTAATCCTTCTTTCTGCTGTCCATAGTTCGCTCCTTGCGAATTTAACTTCCGTTGTGGGTATAAAGAATCATAAGTAGGGTGCCCTGGACCAAACCAAGGAACTGTACTTCTGATTTCTTGTGGTTTACTTGGTTTGCTATCTTGATGCTCTTTGGCCATTTTTAACCAAATCTTAAAACCTTGATCCAGATTATTTTTGTATTTACCTCCTTTAACTTTGAAAGATTCTAATTCACGGTCTATATCCACGCGCAGGTCTTGAGCCAGGATGATGTGCTCTTGATTTGGTTGGAAGGTTTGTAAAGAAAGAGAGGGAGAGATCGAGCGTGAGCGAGATCGAGATGTTGGCGCGACAGAATGGAGCGCTCTCTCTGCTTTTATATTATCTTTATTATTATAAATATTATTATTTATATATGTGCCTGATTTACCAGACCCTGGTTTAACCAGACCCGGGTTTTTTAGTGGTCTGGTTCGCTTAGCCACACCACTGGTTTTTAGTGGTCTGGTGTTATGTTCTTGATTATTAACTACATTCTTAACAAAATCTATCCCGTCCTTAACAATAATAAAGCCTATCCCGAGCTTTCCATCTTCCTTTCTTTCACGGTGATACTCTAATAGATGGTTATTATTTAACCATTTCAATACGTGATCAATTTTGTCTCTTCCTTTCTGAAAATGATTCATTAAGTGCTTTCTATTTACTTCCCACCCACAAGGAAGACTTGCTAGATAACAATAGACAGCAAGTACATCTGTATCTTTTATGTTCTGAAGTACGCCTGTTGGGATTGTTGTAGAAGGAAGTTTCTGTTGACGAAGATAATTGAAATTTGTTTTTTCTATGGACATAAAAAATTCCTTAAATAAAAGGTTGATCTTTCTATGAGCATAGATATAATAATCCTGTTACTGCTCTACAGTAGAAAGAGGGTTAATTTAGATTGGTGTCGAGAATTCCCTTTAAGTTTTAAAAGGACTTTCCCTGAGGGGGGAAGCTGTTACTTCCCCTTACATGCATAGAAACATACTCTTTTATTTTTCCTTTGTAAACAATCATTAGTTCAAATTGTAATCAAAATTAATCAATGTGCTTGTTGTTTATCAGTGTCACTTATATAATAATATTTTATTCTAAAAATATTTATATAAAGGCACGCAACCATGAATACAAAAGATAAAGATAAAAAATACTTTTTAGCTAAGTTAGATAAAGAACTATGGGCTTTCCTAAAAAAAAGATCTGCGGTACTAGAAATACCTATGTCAGACATTATTAACTTTTTGGTAAAAAAAGAAAAAGAAAGTATAGAGAGTAGTTGACAGTATAAAATATAAATATATAATCATAGTTATCATAAAGTAACCGAGGTTAAATAAATGTCCAAAGAAGAACTAAAGTCCATACCAGTAGAAGTTTCTAAGGAATGCTGGAAAAAGTTAAAGATAGCTGCAATAGAGAAAGACTTATCTTTGTCACAACTTGTTAGGCAAAGTCTGGAAAAAAGTTTTGTTGGTAAGAAGCAGGAAGTACTTTTAAATAAAGTTGAGGGTTTATAAATGAGTAAAACAGGTCAATGGGTATTAGATAAACAAACTGAATATATAGAACAAACTGGATTAGATCCAATGGAATCTGTAAATGATGATCCAAATGTAAATGAAGGTGAATTTAAAGATGTTAAAAGTAAAATTGAAGAAATGAGAAAAATTTTTATACGTTATCTATATAACGCTGTAAAAACTAAAAAACCAGAAGATATAAGCCATGCAAGAGGATTTATGGAAGCTATGCATATGGCAAAAAAAATAATTAATGTTGATGTTGTATAATAAAATTATATTACCAAAACGAGGATAAATTTATGTTACCTGACATAAATGATATTAAAAGAAAAATAAATATAATAGATGCAAAGATAGCATCATTAAATATGTATAAAATATTATTAAATATGCTAATAAAATATATGGATACTAAGGAGAAAGAAAATGATAAAGAAAGGAGTATGGACGATAAAAAGTAATGAAGATGAAAGATGGAATAAAAAAGGTAAAGGTAAAGATGACTTTACTAAAATAGATTTATGTCCAGAAGCAAAAAAGTGGATAGAAGAATGTGAAGTTAAGTACGGCAATACACCAAAAGATATAGGATATGAATTTATTTTCTAGAATATAATTATAATAAAGTACCTACCCAAACTTAACCCCACTTATGTGGGGTATTTTTTTAAAAAAATGATAAAATAGCATAAAAAAATGCAGCTAAATAACAAAGACACTTACTAAAATTATTTTCAAAACCATTTCCAGCTATAATAAAAAGAACATTAAGTATTAAAAAAACATCATGATGTGACATTATTTTTCCTCAGGAGGTAGTGGCAATGGCATCCAGTATTTTATACCATCCTCAGGATAATGATTAATAGAACCACGAAAAATATTATTTTGATCTATATAACCAAGACCAATACTTTTACCTCTTGAAATTAAAATATCCATTCCGGGAGCAGGAAATTCATCTTTAACGCTAATCCATCCCATATCATTTCTTCTCCTTAACAACATGCGCCCCAGTGTGACATTGTTTTTCCTAAATATTTAAAAATATAATTATTTGCCCAAAATTGGAATTGAACCAACGACCTACTGCTTACGAAGCAGTTGCTCTACCAACTGAGCTATTTGGGCGATTCATTACTTATATATAACATTAATTTTATATATGTAGAGAAATATTTTCTTATTTCCCTACAGTCTTTTTGCCATCCTTTAGTATATCCTGGATTTTTATTATAATGTTTTTTCTTAGCTTTTCTCCATTGTTCTCTAAGACAATCCTGACATACATACCATTCACCTTTTTTATTTATTTTATGTTTAAATAATACAAAACCATGTATATCACAATTAGCTTTTTTATCTAAACTATTAGTCATTATTTATCCTTTCTAACAACATGCGCCCCAGGAGGACAATTAAGGTTTTCCCATTTACGAGTTCTTTGGTTCCATCGTTGATGAAGCTCAATAACTTCTTCTGGGTTGTCTATTACTAATCTAAGTTCCATATCTGATTTTTTACACAAATTAAATTTTGGTTTATCTTCTTTTTTGTCGGTCATACTCTATTCTCCTCGTTTATTTAAAATTGTTTCTATTTGTTGTATTTTTGTTTCATATAATTTTTTGGTAGGAATTGCTATAGCTTGAATGATTTTTAATGTGTCTATACATCCTTGTAAATAAGCTTCCAATCCAATTTGTATTATTTTTAGTTTAGAAGTTTCTACTTCTTCAAAGTTTTCTGTCATTTTATTTCCTCTTTGGTTATTAAATTGTTTTCTAATAGATAGATAACCATCTTTGCGCGTACATTGGCTTCTGTGATCTTCTATTTTAATTCATCATCCTCATACTTAGTAAATAAATCACGGTCTGCACAATCTCTAAGAAACTTTGCATATTTATTAACGGGTTTCTTATATGGCATACCATTAATTTCTGGAAATGCTTCCAATACTACTTTGCGATTGATTTCATGAAAACTTTTAGATATATGATAGTCACATTCTAAAAATATTTTAGAATTGCAATCATTATCACAACCTTCAACTGAACATTTTTTCATTAATTTTCCTAAATTTTTACCATTCTTATAGAATCAACACCTAAATCACCATTTTCAGCATGTTTTTTAAAACAATCATAACAAGACAGAAATATATCTTTACCAAGACAAGATGCAAACATTAATACTCCTTTCTTTTTTTCAGATAACCACATCTTTTCTTTGCATTTAGGGCAATCACGAAGTTCAGAATGTGACTGATCTTTTGGCGCTTCTTTATACTCTGGGTATGGAGGGCAGATTATAATTGCTAGATCTTCATGATTTATTTTCATTTTGGTTACCTATTTTTGATAGATATTCTTCTATTTCATCAACTTTAAATAAAAGATCTTCTTTCGTTATTTTTTGTATTTTTCCATTTGGCAAAGGCATATATGCAACTCCATTTTTTAAAATATCTTTTAATACATAATTTGGAATTCTTAAAAGTTCATCTTCTGGTTCAAAATTACTTATTTTATTTGCCATAATTTCCTATTGACTTTTAACTTATAACTCGTAAAATTACCGGTTGATTTATATATTATGTGAGAAGCGAATTCGAAATGGCCGGTAAGTCATATTACCGGCCATTGTATAAGTGTAAATTTTAACGTTGATGCACATAATATATATAACTGTCAACAACTATATTTTCATTGTTTCAATCATAAATTCATCCAATTTTAATGAACATTATTTTGTTCTTGAATTCTTTTTTTATATTCTTCAAAAACTTTAGGTAATGATCCTTCAAATGTTTTAATAAGTTCTTGCATCGTATAAATATCATCAACTATACTAAATAATATATTAAAAAGAGAATTACAAATACATGTCATCAAAATATTAATACAATCTACATTCATCATTCCTTCAAATTCATTATAAAAACATGTTTTAATAATATTATTTATCCTATCAACTTTATTTGATAATGATTTTAATTCTTCTGGTACAAGATCATCTGATGTGACTACATTAATTTTCATTATTTTTTTCCTTATAAACTTTCAAATATTCTTTAACTATTTCATCAACACATTCTTTTGCATAATCAATTGTCATTTTTTCAATTGCATATGTTTTACCATATCCTTCTAGTGTTAGAAGCATTAAAGAATTTATTCTTGCCAATACATGCAAAAATAAATATACATGCTCAGCTGGATCATTATCATCAGAGTGAAACTCAATAGCTTCTTTTTTCATTAAATTAAATACTTTATCTGATATCTCATAACTTTTATTCAGTGTTTTATTTTTGTCTTTTACTATCATTTTTTATCCTGCAAATCAGAGTATTCGATTTCAATGCCATTTTTCTTAAGAGTATCTACTATCTTTTTAATATTCCCCATGCGTGGTTTCCTATCCCCTGTTTCATATAGAGATATAGTAGCCTTTCCCATGCCCACCAATTCTCCAAATTGAGACTGTGTTAGGCACAATTTGTACCTAATATTCTTTAAAAATTCTTGAGCTGACATCATGGCTTTCTCCTTTTAATTGTAACTCATTGTTATATATACGTTTAATAAAAGCAACCATTTGTTATATAAACGCAAACAAATAGTTGACTTACGAAAACCAATATACTATCATTGAAAACGTAACGCAAACACAATAGAAACTTACTAAGGAGAAACAAATGCAACAAGACAATAACCAATATGAGCCATTACAACACTCATATCCCTATGTATCTGGTACAGTAGAAATGTTAGACTGCCCTATGTGCCAGGAAGTGCATGAAAACAGTACAAATTGCCAAAGGAATGACTAGCATGAATGACTATTCTATAGTATCAAGAAATATTCAAGATTTTGTTATAAACCTAATTACCGTTTACAACCGCCAAAGATATTCTCAATTATCATATTCTGATAAAGAAGAATTCGCAGGATTAATTATAAAAGAAAATATCGAGTCTGATCCTTGCGGATCAGTCGAATTCATTACTGAATCAAATGAAATATACAATATAGTTGAAAATTTATATAAAGCACTTCTTGGCGGAACAAAAGAACGTATTAATCTTTCAGAAAATATAATGAACAATACAGTAAGTGTTTATGAAGATAAAATGAAATCAATATTCAATCATGTATTAAGAGAATTTAATGCGGAGATGGCAGCATGATTACTAAAGAAGAATCAGTTGATATTTTTCACAAAGGATACAATGAAGGTTATGATGATGCCAATTATGAAAATAAAAATACAATTTCATTATTTAGAAAAACTGTATCGCAAGTGCTTACTGAAATGAATGATGTAATAAAATCATTGGGAGATAAATAATGACAAAAAAATTCTTGAGAAATAAATTTGAAGGTATTTGTTATAGGTGCAACAAAAAAGTTGAAATTAATAAAGGTAACTTTGAATTATTACCAAAAAATAAAAGATATTTTTTTAAAAAAAAATGGATAATTCAACATGCAGAATGTACTGGTAAATTTAGAGGAACAGATATAGGAAAAGAAATGGATAATTCACTATGAAAGATTACATAAATTCAAAAGAAAGGCTTGGTAAAAATAATGATCTTATAAACTTTATAAAAAACGACATTATTTTATTTTCAATGGCTGTAGTACTTTACATTATTTTTGCAATACAATTTTTAGGAGAATAACAATGGCTAACACATCTTTAATTATAGGCGAATCTGGAACTGGTAAAAGTACATCGATAAGAAATTTAGATCCAAAACATACTTTTATTTTGAATGTATTAAATAAACCACTTCCTTTCAAAGGATATAAAAAACTTTATATTCCTCTTTCTCCAGATGGTACAACAGGTAATTATTATTGTTCTAATAATTATGAGGCAATAGACAGAGTAATAAAATTAATAAACACAAAAAGATTAGAAATAAGAAATTTAATTATAGATGATTTTCAATATCTTATGGCTAATGAATTCATGGATGAAGCAATGACTAGAGGATACGATAAATTTTCATTGATAGCTAAGCATGCATATGATCTCTTGAAAACATTACCTACATTACGTGAAGATTTAGATATATTTGTTTTGACTCATTCTGAATCAAATGAAAATGGTAAAATGAAAATAAAAACCATAGGAAGAATGCTTGATGAAAAAATAACAATTGAAGGAATGTACGCAATGGTATTGCAAACTGAACTTACAAATGGAAATTATTCTTTTATAACACAAGGAGACTCAAGACACATAGCAAAATCACCAATGGGAATGTTTGATAAAAAAAATATACCTAATGATTTAGCATTTGTTAAACAAAAAATGAATGAATATTATTGTGAAGATATAGCAATGTAAATTTAATTTCAAAAACTTAAAAACTATTTTCAAACTTAAGAAACTTATAAACAAAGGAGAAATAAAATGGGATTTAATTTCAAGCCATTATCAAATCAAGAATTAAATGATCTAACAGGACCTAAAATACTTGAAGAAGGAATATACAAATTCAAAGTATTAAAATCAAAAAGAACATATTCAAAAGCTGGAAATGATATGTGTGAATTGCAATTAAAAATATATAGAGATAATTTATCTGCTGTTATTTTTGATTATTTAGTATTTTCAGATGTTCCATTTAATATTTTAAAAGTTAATCATTTTTGTGATTCTACTGGATTATTTGAACAATACAAGAAAGGTGATTTACAAGAAGATTTATCTGGACTTGAAGGATATGTTAAAATATCAATAAAGCCAGAATCAAAAGATTCTTATGGTAGAATTTTTCCTAAAAGAAATGTTGTTCATGACTATATTAAACAAGAAATACCCAAAGAAGTAGCAGATGTCTTCTTTAATGATGATGTTAAATTTTAATTGACATACTATATTCAATAGTAGTATAAAGCACATCCGGTCGGCGGTAGGTAATTTCCCTTAGTAAGAAGTTAACCAAGCTATCGCCGATTTTTTATCTAACTCTTCTAGCTGCTATAAAACCATAAGCACTCATTGTAGAAACTGAGAATCCAGCAAAACCAATAAGATATACAGTAGTAGTGGTATTAACATTAACTCTAATCTGTCCCGTAGGAAGATTTCCAGCAGCTATAGGAGAAGCATATGCAGGAAGATAAGATATATTGACGCTCTGTCCAAAAGTAGCTGAAGTAACACTAACACTAGCTGCTAATGAACTATATAAAGTAGAAGCACCTGCGTTAAAAGCAACTAGACCCCATACATCCCAATCTCCGGCTGTTAATGATATTGTAGTTATATTTGCATTAGTCATATTAGTCAAACTAACTGCTGATCCTGTCAAAACAACAGATTCTATATACTCACCAACACTTCCTGACGCTGCATTACTAGCATTAGTTACTCCTACTATATTAGGAGTTGATATATTTAGAGAGGAAGGAAGTGTACTACTAACTGAAGGAACACCGCTCCCATTTGTAACCAAAACTCCATTATTTGCTGTTGATAACCCAGATATAACATTATTAGATGATGAATACAAAATTTGACTTACAGTTGTTGAAGTTAAACCAGTTCCACCATTCGTAACTCCCCATGGAGTAGATGAATTTGCATTTATTCCATTATTGGTTGTCATGTTTAAATCCTTTTAGACAAAAGTTAAATTTCCTTGTGGAGCAGAAGCTATTTCCCATTCTGTATTGGCAACTGTACATATCATATAAAAACAATCTTTAGCATTGGTTGATGATAAACTTCCACCAGCTCCTACAGTTGTTGTATGAGAGCCAAATACAATGGATTGACCTGCTCCTTGAGAAATAGCCCAACCACCTGCACCTTTCCCAATGACATCTAATTCATCACCAACATTACTTGTTGCAGGTAAGGCTAATGTTACAAGGCCTGCATTGTTAGCAATATAACCATTGTTAGACACCATATTCTGAGATGTGCCAGTAACAGTCGTCCAACTAAATCCACCTAATCCAGTAGCTGAAATTGTTATACTTCCAGCTTCATTAGAAATAAAAATGTTAGATCCAGCTGTTAAAGTTGCAGCCGTAGGTGTTGCGCCTGTTGATCCTACTAATATCTGACCATTAGTCAAAGATCCAATGAATGCAGGAACACCAGAAGAATTTGTAGCTAAAATTGCACTATTTTCAGTAGCAAGACCTGAAATAACGTTGGCCGATCCTGAATAAAGCAATTGATTAATAGTTGTAGTCGCTGGATAAGTACATGTTGACCATGATGGTGGTGCATTTGATCCAGATAATGGAACTTGTCTAGCGGTAGCAGTTCCAGATAAAATCTCCATGGATGAAGCATCGCTATAAACTAAACCGCCATTAGATGCTGTAAGAGCTTTTGAAGTACCACCATTAGCTAAACTAATAGGAAATGTAACACTGCCAGCAGTGGTCCAAACAGCGGTTGTAGAACTTCCACTTGATGTACATGTATAGAGAATACTATTTGTGGTGTCCCAGCATAATTGATAAATTTCACCCGCTATAGCTCCGTTAGGATTACCAGCATTATGTAAAATAATATTAGCAAGCATTAACTCAAAAACTTGATTTAATGTTTCTTGTACTGAATTACCAGCTTGAACAGCATAAATAATGTCTGCCAGTGTAGCCGATGCCACAACAGGCAATTCTGTTACTTTTTCATTTGCCATATATCCATCCTTGGATTAATTAAAATTTATTGATCTGGATTTATTGGTTGAGTTGCTTTAAATGTGTTTAATACATTTATAAAATTATTCAAATAATTCGTTTCATTTGTATCAATATTAGCTGAATAGTTAGGATCATTTTGTAGAACAGATATTTTTAATAATGTCATATCTACCCAAGAGTTTATTTGCGTAACACTATTAACTATATCATTCCATTCATTTACTAATGTTTGATACATAGATAAACTTGAGATTGACATATCTTCTCCTAAAAACAAGGTAAATATCTCGTAGTTCCGCTAGCATTTTTTATTGTTAGCCATTCTTGGACAGTAGTATGTGATCCTGTTGGACCTATACCAGTTAAAGTAGTTACTACTGCACCATTAGCTGTAAATGAAGGAGATGCTAATTGAACGAAACCATCATTGGTTACTCTAAATCTTTCCACAGCAGCACTAGATAATGAATTAACACTACTTGTAGCTATAATAAAATCAAAAATTCCTCTAGCACCAGCTTGTGTAACTGTTGTAGCACCAATTTCTACTGCTGGATTATCTGCAGCAGCTGTTTGAAAAGCAAATCCAACAGTATAGAATCCTGTTGTAGCAAATTCATTACCACCTATTTTTAAGTATGGTGTTCCCAATGCTGTGGGCGCTCCGCCACTTCCTGTCCATTTCCCAATAGACACATTTGGAGTAGTTGCGCTTGTATTTCTTACATCTAATTCAAATAAAGGAGAAGTAGCGCCTAAGCCAACTCTGTGATTGGTTCCATCATAGAAAAAATTAGAATTATCTTGAGAATAAATACCACTCGATCCAGCAAAAATAACAGATCCAGTAGTAAATGTAGTAGCTGTTCCAGTTCCTCCGCTTCCTACTCCTAAAGCAGTTCCTAAAGTTAATACTCCGGATGCTGATATTGATGATTGTTTCGTTGATCCAAATGCCGATATCCCTTTAGCCCAAAGTGACCAGCTATTTGATGCACCTATGGATGGACTTTCAATATAAACACCATAGGCATTGGTAATGGATCCTGCTCCTCCAACCCCCTGGTTAACATAAATGAATCTAGCATCTGTTAAGGTATTGGTAGTAGAAAAAGTTGGTTGTAAATTTAAATAAGAACTATCCGTAGGAGATGCTGCAGTATTTTTTAAAGTACCACTTAAATTCATGTAGGTATTACTAGAAGTAGTATGAGCAGTTTGTGATTGTAAACTTAATACAGGAACATTCGTTGTTAATATTCCAGAAAATAACATTCCGTTATTTCCAGCTCCACTAATAGTTAAACCAAAAAAAGTAGGGCTACTAGTTGTATTTATATCTTGTGGAGTAGACAATGTAATCGCACCAGTAGATGCAGATGCTATAATTTGATTTGCTGTTCCGGTTATAGATGAAACTGTTCCAGCGGTAGTTGCTAATGTTCCACTCGTTGGAAAAGTAACATTAGTAATACCAGTATATGTTTGAGTTACTGCAAAATTACCAGAAGTAGTAAAAGAATTTGCAGTATTTATATTTCCTTCAATAGTAATTGTATTAGATCCGTTATTTACACCAGTTCCACCATATGTACTTCCAATAACAGTTGCTTGCCAAGTTCCTGCTGTTAATGTTCCAACTCCTGTTATTCCAGTGTAAGAACCGGTTAACCTTCCTGAAGGTAAAGTACCACTAGAAATATTAGATGCATTAGTAGTGTCAGTAGTTGCTGATGGAGCAAATGGAACACCATTTGTTTTTGTTATAATGATAACGCCTACATTAGATAAAGTTCCATCTCCACTAATTGCATTTGTTACCCATGCTGTACCTGATCCAATTAGGATATTTCCGCTAGTAGCGGTCGTTGTACCAAGTGTTACACCATTTATTTTAGAAACTGTAGGATTTGGATAAGTTCCAGACAAATCACCTCCTGCTGTGCCACTAGGAGCAGAAGAAACGGTAATACTTGATGCGCTAGTCAAACGACCCTTTACGTCAACAGTAAATAAATTTGATCCATTTACAGTATAAGTATTAGCAGAAACTCCACTATTAGCTAAAGTCAATGCACCTGTATTTGATAATGTAGCATCGCCTGACATAGTGACGCTTGTCGCAACATTTAATGAATTTCCTACAAAAATATTACCAGATGTTAAAGTTGAAGATGAAAATTGAGATGCTAAAGATGAATAAGTAAATCCAAAGTCATCAAGTGCATTATAAGGAGATCTTCCAAGATAAAGCAAATCTGTAGACTGAAAAGTCGTAGTAGGATTTGCAGTATATATTTGAAAAATATTTGATGACATACAATTCCATTATAGTAATAAGAAATTACCACCTGTAAGTAATAAAAAATCAGTTCCATTTAATAATCTAAAATCTCCTGGAGTTGGTGGAAACATTCCTTCACCAAAATCAAATTGTTGTATAAATAAATTTTGATTACCAAAATTGAAATTTGGTGAAAATGTAAAACTAGATAGGTGAGATTGCATATAATGATATCCCTAAATCTGCCGTCATATTATCTGTAATAACACTTATTTTAGAGCCCGCAAGAACGGTTCTAGTAGCAGGATTTAAAATAGAAGTAGTTGCAGCTAATGTTGCTCCTGCTGGAACAGCCGCGGTGGCTCCTGTAAAATCAACCCAAACATTTGAACCAGAACCGATAGAAAATACTGCAACCCATTGTTGAAAATTTGAAGGTACAGTAATGCTAGTTGCAGAACCATTTGTCAAAGTTGCGCTATAATTATCAGTTGAAGGAGCTGGTGCATAAGCATTATAACCTTGAGCATCTCTACCAAAGTTCAATTTTGTTGACATGTTATATCCTTATAACTTTATAAATACGTTCATATAAGTAGTTGGTTGAATTGTATTGTGTGGAATTCCATTTCCTGTATCTGTTGTAATAGAAGAAACTTGAGCAACTCCAGTTGTTCCGGCTGGAACATTTGGTGAACCACTTTGATCTGTTACAAATGATCCACCATCTAAAGGAGCATGATGATGTGCTGCAAGTTCAGGTACTGTTAATTGATGATTACTTTCTCCAACATAAGATCCAATTGCGCTAATAATAGTTTGTGTTCCAGTTCCTGCTGTTGTTATATCAATAGCAGTTACTGCATAAGCATCTTCTAATGTTGCAGCTAATTGAAAAGAAGTTGTAGATGGATTTCCAGTTACAAAATAAACTGTATTTGCTGCTAAAGGCGCAGGTAATCCACCACCAGTATTATAAACTTGTACTGGTGTTCCTATTGTTAAAGTTCTAGAAGTAGCCGTTGCTAAAGTTAAAACATCTGTTCCAGTGTTAACTATAAATGTCGACAATCCAGAAAATACTGGATTCAAGCCAGCTAATACACGACCTAAATTTCTAGTTAAAGTTAATCTCTTGTTAGCACTAAAATCCGTATAAGCTGCCGTTGTTGTATTACCAGGAGATGTTCTTCCACCAGATACAGGTGCCCAATGATCCAATACTGTAGTATAAATTAGATTATAAAGTTGCCATGTATCAACATCTCCTCTCGTTGTAGCAGAAGAAGATGTATTACCTATACTTCCATCATTTGCTGTAACCCATCCGTATGGCTGAAATGAATTTAATGATGTTCTGAAATCACCAGTTCTAGGGCTATTGATAATTGCATCAATTTGATCATAAGTACTAAAATTATTAATAGGTACATCATTACCCAAATAAAGAGAAGGTAAAGTGAAATCAATATCGCATGTAACAGCTGTTGGCATACCTATTTGAATATAATAAGCATCATCTCCTCCATTACCTAGTGTATCTAAATCAGCTGATGGGAAACTTCCTGTTACTTTATATTCTTGCCATGAATCTCCTAATGTTAATGTTTTAAGAAGCGTTGGAGATGGAGATGTAACACCAGTTCCTAAAAATTTATATACATAAATATTAATGAATCCATTTTCATTTCCAGATTCATTTTTAGCCTGTATTGATATTACAAAAGGAACTGTTTCTAATGTTTTTACATGCAATGAAATTGGGAATTGATATACTTTTAATGTTTCTCCAAGTTGAGCACCAGTACAATGATGATTTATGTAAAACTCAGGAGTTATTGCTTGTGTACCATCAATATTTTTTAATGGATTATCACCTAAATCAAATTTAGTAAATGTAATAGTTTCAGTTGCACCATTAACATTTTTTAAATACTGAAAGTCAGGCATATTAAATCCATCATGCTGACTTGGAGCTAAAACATAATAATAAACAGGACTACTATTTATCAAAATGCTATTAGGTAAAGTCTGAGCATTTAATGAGCCTATGTTTCTCCAAAATACATTATTTATAACATAATTCTGTAAATTAGATGATTGACTGGATGAAGAAGAATTTCCAATAAATGGGAAATTCTGTCTTGTAAATTGTCTCTGTAAATCTGAATTATCTACAGTGATGTAATATGGCTGGAACGTTTGATTATCATCTTCGCTATATGGATAGAAGAAAGGAATGGTATCAACACCATTAGCATCTTCAATGGTTCCAACAGCGCTTAGAGTAAGAGGATTTGGAAGAGGAACATAATCATAATGCCCTGGAGTTCCAGATTGGTAATACCAATTTTTTAATGTCGTTCTACTATCATCACGATAACAAGTAACAATACCAGCAGATAATGGAGCACCTGTTGTCTTATCGACAAGATAATCCTGTAACATAGGTGCAGCTATCAATAATGAATTATCTTTCATTTGCGCCTTCCTTGGCATGTATTGTTACAAATTATAGTCTATCTTTTCAGATAATGCCCTACCTTTTGCAATCCTTGCTTAGCAAATGGTGCTCCAAGACCTATAGCAGCTCCTGCTGGTCCAAAAGCAGCATATCCTGCGCCTGCGCCACCTAAAGATCCAAGTGCGTTCTTAATCATTTTAGAGCGTTTAACTTGAGTTAATGTTTTCTGTGCCCAATCTTCCATATCATTGGTTATAAATTGATCATAACCTTTTGTTCTTTTCAAATCTAGTAAAGTGTTAGCTAATCCTTCGGCATCTCCAACAGGAACTTTTTGAAGAGCATTATATAATATATTCTTAGATCCAGATGGGCCTATTTCTTTAAGAATCTCTTTAACTTCCGTTGTAGGTCTAGAAAAAACTCTGCCTATCTGATTAGGTGTAACTTCTTGCCATTTACCTTTATATAATTTACGAATAATATTTTTTGCGCCTTCACCTGCATCTGCATATTTTCCAACACCAGAAGCATATTTCTGGCGAAATTCATTCTCAAGATTCTTTAATTCTTGAGGCAAAGTATTCATAAAATTTTCTTTATCTTTATCAAGATTTTTTATATTTTCATTAAGTTGATCTAACTTGGATTCTCCTAAATCTGTTATAGTTCCTGATTTTAATCTTTTATCTAAAATTCTCTGTTGTTTCTTTAATGCAGATTGGAGAGCATCATAATTATTTAAAATAGGTTTTTTAACATATGCATCATGAAGTTCTTTCAAATTACCTTTTTTTCCGTAAAATGAATTCACATCTTTGTCAGATAAATAGAGACTATCTCTCTTGGTAGGCATAGAAAGAATATCTTCTATCTTATCAGCATGAGATTCTTTTAATTCTGGAATACTGAATATATCCTCACTCTTATTTAAGAATGACTCTATTTTTCCAGTTTTTCTATAATCTTTTAATGCTTTAGATAATGCATCTTTTTGTGATACTGAAAACTCTTCTTGAGGATTTATTATTTCACTTAATTTGTTTAAGTTTCCTTCTGGTAATTCATTTTGTGAAACATTGTAAATATTTGATTTACCTTCTTGAGAATATAATTCTCTTTTTGGTATTAAAGATTCTTCAGTAGCTGATTTTTTAGCGAATTGCAATCTTTTACCTAAATTTTCTATATTTTCAGACGATGTGCCTGATCCAAGAGTTGATCTAAATTGTTCTGCTTGTTTTCCTGGTTGCAAATAATCTATACCTTTTGAAACAGCACCTTTTGTTGCATCTATTCCTTTTAAAGTCGCTCCACCACCAAATTCCATGTAAGGTAAAAATGAACCTATCATTTTCTCAGCTTCTCCAGAGGTAGACTTATTAGGAGAACCAACAAATCCTAATGCTTTATCAAAATCTACTTTTGGAGCATAACCACCTGTTAATGCTCTAGCAATTAATTGTCCACCTTCTCCAAGACCTGTTAATGCACCCTGACCTAAATCACGAACAGTATCTAATGGTGATCTATTTGCACCTAATAATTCTTTTAATTTGTTTTTTTTCATAGATGGAGTTTCTATTCCTCGTTCTTGAAATAAATCACGAGGCTGATCTATTTTAATTCCTCTCTCTTCAAATAAATCCCTAGGCATTATTTAATCCCCATCATAGATTTAACTTGAGAAACTGGCATATTATATTTTTTAGCAGTAAATTCTATATCTTCATTAGAAGGTGGTTCCATATTCTGTGAATTGTTAACATTGCTAGGCATCTGTGTTTCTTCGTATGCTTTAGGTGTTCTTAATGCAGAACGATAAGTTCCTAATTCATTTTTAAGTATGTCTGTTGTTTGATGAAATAATCTTTCTGCTAGCTTTGGATTAACTGACCATGTAGCTGGATTATTTAAAGCTTCTAAATTTTCTTGTACAGTTGGTTGTATTGAATCGCCATAAAATTGACGTATTTGTTTTGTTAATAATTTTACAGCATCTAATGATGCTCTATAGTTGTCGTAGTTTTTAGATTCTTTACCAATAGATGAAAGACCTTTTTGTCCCCATTTTTCAACGGATCCTAAACCTCCACCATATTGAGTTAATGCTTTTGGATCAATATAAGATAAAGTTTTTTCAATATTAGTAGCAAAAAGATTTCTATTTCTTGCTTGGGCATCGGATGTCATTTTTTGTCTTTCTAATGAATAGACATCATTTATGCTACCAGGTTGATCACCTTGTTGTTGTGGTTGCTCTTGTTGTCCTTGTTGTCCCTGATTCATTTCTGGAGGATTGTATTCAAATCCTTGTCCAGGTTGAGTATTTTTTATTCCTCTACTTTGAAGTATCGCATCAACAATACCTGGTTCAACATAACTTTTTCCAAGATTTGACATGTATTTTAATGCTTGATTAGGACTAGATAAATATTTAGCCATTGCTATTTTATAAGCAGTAGTTGCTTTAGCCATTTCTCCTGCATATGGCAATTCAGCTTGAGATTTTTGAGTAGCTAACATTTTAGCTAATAAATCTTGTTGTGCAGTAGGGGCAGCATATCTTGTCTGTACTCCACCTTGATATGCAGCCATAGCATTCTTAACTAAATTAGCAAATGGATCACGATATTCTTCTCTAGGCTGTGCAAATTGATTCATAGTATAAGTCATAAATACTCCTTATAAAAATGCCGCAAGATGTGCTGCGCCACCTATAATATTTCCCCAAGATGATTGCCTATTTTTATTTTTATTAACATTATTTTCATATTGTAATTGAGATTTATCTGATAATACTTGCGCTATTTGATCAGCCATACTAGATCCAGCATTTTGACCCATGTGAGCAATATCATTCTCACCATTAACACCTGTTTTATAAAGATCTGTGGCATGTCCCATCCAATTATAATAATCTTGATTAGCTAATCCTTGTGCTGTGTTCATAGCATTTTGTTGATATTCAGGACTGCCAGCCATACCCCCTGCCGCTGAGGAATTACCAGTGGCTTGCAAAGCTTGTTGTAATGCAAATTTAAAACCAGGAGATTCATGAAAATCTTCTCCTATCTGATTAAGTCTTTTTCCAGGATCTTGACTGAGCATATCATATTGAGATTTTGATTTATTTAATGCGTCCGTACCTGCATTAAAATAAGGCATATAATATTGTGCTGTTTGTTCTGGAATTTGGTCTAAGGTGTGCATTGAATCTTGAGAAATATCTTTTCCAGGATGTATAAGGTTATACATGCCTGCTCCAATAGAAGCAGCACCTGCACCTCTTCCAAACCATTTACCATAGTTAGGATCATTCATATCAACTGGATTAGTTCCATTATTATTCATATATCTTGGACTAGACATATCGCAATTCCTTTTACGATTTTAATCATTATACGGTATTTTAAACAGCTGTCCAAATAGCATCAGCTATGGCGCCAGCTGTTGTACATACATATAGTACTTTATTTGTTACATCATAGCAGAACCAATTTAACACGCCAGCTACGTGAGTATTAGGATTTCCAGCATACATCAGCATCATCGCAAATGGCACCCATTGCGCTAATGTCACTAATGGTGGATCAGCAGCATTTACAGCTATGACAAATTGATTACAAACCTTATTAGTATTATCAAAAATAGTCTGTCCACTAATATCATTCAAATTCTTTGTTAAAGTATCATAAGTCTGTCCTATAAAAGGCGTATAGAACGCCTGTATAGTGCTCATATCATCATTACTTAGATTTGGTACACTTATACCTTCATTACTGAAATTAGCCTGTAAAGCCTGGAATAATGATCCTAGACCTAAATCCCAAATAGGCATAATATTACCTTGTTTATCCACCATTGGACTTTCTCGTGGATAATCGGGAAATATACCTTGTATAGTTCTGCTATTGCTCATTGTCTTATGTTCAAAATCCCATCAGTTACCACAAATCTTCCAAGCCCCCAGAATTTGAATTGACATACCATGTCATTTGCAATACCTACTTGCCACCACATAAGGCGATTCTTACGTTGACCAATAGGATTAAGCGTATACCCATAATCACTACCAAAGGTTGCGCCGCCATCTCTTGATATAGACATATCAACTCTAGGAGTTGTGTAAATTATATTTTCTTGTTCAGATATTAAAAAAGAAAAATCAGTACTATCTGTTCCTTGAGCTACTAAAGAATTACCATCTTCAGTATATAAAAGATTTCCATCTTGTGTTTCAAGAAAAATAGCATTTCCTTCTGTTATAAGTAACTTTCCATCTTCCGTTATTAGGTTAATAGGCCAGGCTGATTGTTGTTGGTAATTTGTCTCACCAGTTTCTATAGTGAATCCAATATCATTTGCTATGAAATATTCTTGAGATGGAAGACGTATATTTTTACAAGTTCTTATACGTGGTATCTCATGAGTAATAACATTATTTTTAGCATCTACATCTTCATATGTAGTGAATATTGTATCAAACGCAAATAGATTACCATTATTACGAGTAACAAAATAATATTGATTATTAAAGAAAGCTACTTGAGACGCAATAAAGTAATTAAGATCTTGATCTGATGCATGATATATTTTACGAGATCCATCAGGCAAAAAGTCAACAAATAACGACAAGTTATCAGTATAGAAATTAATGTGATAAAATAAATGTCCATCTTGCCTATATAAAAATGCTTGTGAATCTTGTGGTGCATTCAATTGAGAAAATAGGTAGTCAATTCCATCATCTGTTACCTTATCAGGCATTCCACCATTTGAATACATAATAATAGGGCCGCTTTTCTCATTAGCAGCAAGCCATACTACTAATTCATCCATGTAAGCAACAGTTGCAGGACTTAAACAACCATAATCTATATTGAACTGTGTTGTTCTTTGATAAGGAAATAATTTTGCGCCCACATCAAACCAAGCCTCGGAAACAATACTTCCCATAACCATAATCATATTTCCCTTAGAAGGGAAACGAACCACTGCTTGGGTATTATCTGGTTTTGTTGATATTTGTCCTATAAATGCAGCACTATCTGGCCAACTAAGACCACCTTGTATTGGATTCATTCCAGTGGATACAGAATCTAATTCTGATAATCTCCAAGTATTATTTCTAACGGTTGCAGCTGCTGCTGTATCTTGAGACGCAGCACATAAAAAACGAGAATCATGATAAGTAATATAACCAGGTACAAAATGAATTGTTGGTATTGTTAATGTAGGACTATTTGCAGGATCATAAATATAAATCTTAGTACCATCAGAAATTGCAATCTGTGGCTTATTATTTTCTGTTATGTAAACAACACCACTTGAAGTTTGCAAAGTTCCAATTTGTGATACTTGGAAATTCTGTACTTGAGAATGAGTTTGATTATAAGTAATAGTAGTAAGATAAACTCTGTCATCAATAACTGTTACTATTCTATTGAATTTAGTGCTAGTGAAGCATCCTCTACCTATTTTTCCATTTCCAAAATTAGCAGCTGATATTGCAATTTCATAACCTGCATAAGGAACCATGAAGTTATCAGATGCAAACATATTATAAGTAAATTCACTATTGATTTTGGCGTATCGTCCAAAAACGCTGGAACCAACTATATTCAATGCGAATTGCTTGGTATTTCCTTTTCGTGTAATCATTTGACCGTCC
>Ga0265320_10000320_pt1 | contig 39160 bp, 40 predicted proteins | sample 4827metaG_FD_202087 | JGI IMG/M metagenome (GOLD analysis project Ga0265320, IMG submission 202087) | Rhizosphere microbial communities from Carex aquatilis grown in University of Washington, Seatle, WA, United States - 4-8-27 metaG | ecosystem: Host-associated > Plants > Roots > Rhizosphere >... | reverse complement strand
AATTAAATTTAAAAATCCCATCATGAAAATAACCGCCAGCGCTTTAAACCTGGCTTTAAGTTTGGGACTCGTGCCTCCCGGCGGAACTCCAAACGTCATCCTGCGCACCGGAAACCAACGTAATCCCGGCGGGGACCGAGAGGACAAAACATGGTGGAATGGGAGCGCGGGTGATGATGCTGATGACAGTTTCGAAAACGAGGCAACCATCGCGTTTAATGAAGAAGAAGCCACAAGCACCGGGTTGCCGAACAGCCGCTGGATATGAAAAAGATCATTTTCATATCAGGAAAAACACCTGGTGGGCATCATTTCGCTGGGAGATCCGGCCCTTCGCGCCAGCAAGGATAAACTGGCTGGCCGGGTTCTGCCCAGGTTTCCACGCCGGATTCAGTCCGGCAATAGTCCGGCAAAGCTGACAATCAAGGCGCCCTGGTGCATGGCGCGCTGCGTGGCAAATCCGATATTCCGTCAGCCGCCGGGAAGACTTTGCTGCCGCGGCTTTCCTCTTGTTTCAAAATGACGACCGAATCCGGCGGCAAACTTATCCCGCCGTCGATAACTTTCGTCGTAGGGTCTGAGGCGAGCAACAGGCGGTGTTTGGCGGGGGACAGCGGCAGAGGTTGCAACTGGTCGCTCACATTGAAAGCGATACTGACGGGGCCCCGTTCGACCACGAACCACCGGTTTTGTTCATCGTAACGGGTACGGACGGCCTCCAGTCGGCCATCGTTCAATGCCGGTTCGCTCCGGCGCAGCCGGATCAATTGCCGATGCCAGTCGAGCAGACTGACGTGCGGCGCGCGCGTTAATTCAGGCCAATTCAATTTCGAGCATTCAAAGGTGTCCCGGGCCTGGGGATCGAAAGTTTCCTCCGGCTTCCAGCCGAACACCGCAAATTCCCGGCAACGACCCTCGCGCACGGCATTGGCCAGGGCCGGCTCCTGATAATCCGTGAAATATAAGAACGGCGTCGAGGCACCCCATTCTTCGCCTTGAAAAAGCATCGGCACGAACGGTGAAGTCAAAACGGCGGCCGCACCCATTTTCAAGCGGCCCTGGTTCATCAGCCGGGAGCTGCGCTCGCCCTGCGCGCGATTACCCACCTGGTCATGATTTTGAAGGTAGCCTAAAAACCGGTCCCCGCTCAATCCTTCCGGTGTCCGCCCGTGCCGCCGGCGGCGGCAGGCTGAGTGTTGTCCTTCATAGACGTAGGCGTTGCGGAATGCGTGGCACAAATTGGCCAATGACCCGAAATCGGCGTAGTAACCGTTTCGCTCCCCGGTAAGCACGGCATGCAATGCATGATGGAAGTCATCGCTCCACTGGGCATCCAGTCCAAACCCGCCGCGCTCACGCGACCAGAGTAAACGCGGATCATTCAAATCGCTTTCGGGAATCAGGACCAGGTGACGCCCCAATTGCGCCGCCAGGCGGCGCACTTCATTCCCCAGTTGCTCCAGAAACGGTTCGGCCGACGTATCGAAAATCCCGTGCACCGCATCGAGCCGGAGCCCGTCGAGATGATAGTCCCGCAGCCACATCAGGGCGTTGTCGCAGAAAAAACGGCGGACGTTATCGCTGTCGGCCCCATCGTAATTGATGCCCGGCCCCCAGGGGGAGGAGTAGGACGAAGTAAAATACGGCGCAAATTTGGCGAGATAATTGCCCGAGGGGCCCAGGTGGTTGTAAACGACATCGAGAATCACCGCCAGGTGGCGGGCATGACAGGCGTCCACCAGACGTTTCAAGCCCTCGGGTCCGCCATATCCGTGGTGCGGCGCGTACAGATCCACACCGTCATAGCCCCATCCCCGGCCGCCGGGAAACTCGATCACCGGCATCAGTTCAACATGGGTGATGCCCAAATCGACCAGGTGATCCAGTTTTTCAATCGCCGAGATAAAGGTCCCTTGCGGCGTGAAGGTGCCCACGTGAAGTTCATAAACGATTGCGGATGAAAGCGGCGGCGCCTGCCAATGGCCATCCGTCCAATGGAAACTGCCAGCGTCAACCAGGCGAGAAAGCCCATGAACGCCGCCAGGTTGCCAGGCCGAGCACGGATCGGGAAACGGCCCCGCGCCATCGAGAATGAACCCGTAATCCTCGCCCGCTCCGGCCGAAGATACGACCGCCGTCCACCAGCCATCGGCGCCGGCCATCATCGGAAATATTTTGCCGCTGACCTGGACTTCAACCTTTTTGGGCAAGGGAGCCCAGACTTGAAACGTACGCATCAACCATCTTCCTTTCTGACCAAAAGCGCCACGGGAAATTGCTCCAGGATCGCCGCCAGGGGAACGGGATTTTCCACGATATTTCCGCCACCCAATTCATTGACCCAATCCCCTCGAGGCAGGTCGAGCTTGGTGTCCGCCCAGTCGTTTTGAAGTTTGAGCAGCAGGCGGGGAACGATGGTAATGGCGAAATCGCCGCGCATGAACGCGACCACCTGTTTCGCCTTTGGCCCGCGGGCGTACAATGGCGTGTAACTACCCCGGCTGTCAAAGGGTTCAGGCCGCCGGGCGCGCAACACGAGAACCTGCCGGGTCAGCCAGAGTTTGGGCAACCTCTCGTCCGAATGTTTCCAGGCCTCCGCCGCGGTGACGGTTTTGGCCATCGCCAGCATCCGGTGACAGGCCTTGAAATCCACGGGCCGGCGGTTGTCCGGATCCACCAGGCTGAAATCCCAGAGTTCATTCCCCTGATAGATGTCCGGAACACCGGGCGCGGTGAGTTTAAGCAGTGTCTGCACCAAGGAATTGACCCGGCCAGCAACGGTCAGGCCGGCGACGAAACATTCGAGGTCCGCGATGAACTCGGGATCGCACAGGGATTCGGAGATGAAATTCCGGAGTGCCTCATCGTACTTCGCGTTGCGCTCGTTCCATCCGGTATGTTCTTGCGCTTCACAGGTTGCCTTTTCCATGTAAGCGATTGCCCGGTCCGCCGGCAGCGGCCAGGCCCCGACCAGAGTCTGATAAAAAAGATATTCTGCATTGCGATCCGGCCATTCACCGCGGCGATGACAGGCGTTCATGGCTGACCATCGCTGGACGGCACAGCCCCAGCTTTCCGGGATCTCCGAAAGCAGGCTGATCCGGGCGCGGACATCTTCGCTGCGTTTGGTGTCGTGCGTGGAAGTGGTCAGCATGGAATCCGGCCGATGCCGGCGGGCGTGCCGACAGAACTCGTGAAAGGCTTCCACGTTAACGCCAAACCGGCCGGGATCACCCCCGACCTCGTTCAGCGACGTCAACCGGTTGAAACAATAGAACGCAGTGTCCTCGACGCCCTTCGCCATGGCCGGCCCGGTCAACTGTTGGAACCGGCAAACAAAATCACTCCCGAGTTTCCCATGCCGTTGTTGTCGCAGTAAACTGCGGACAAATTCAAACAATTCCGGCCGAAGGTCCGGCCGGGCACGGCTGGCCAGAAGGATGGCGAGATCGATCACCGTCCCATCCTCCTCACGCAGGGGACCGTGGTTAGGCCGGATATACGTGCGGTAAACGGTGAAGGCGGCCGCCATTTCAACCAGCGTTTCCCGCAACTCCTCCCCGGTGAAATGTCGGGTCCGCTTGTGCCGGGCGGCAATCCGGGCCAGCAATCCCGTCAACCGGCAGACTTCCGCCGCCAATAATTTGTTCAACACCATCCGTTTTTTCTCCCTGGCCAGTGCAGCATGGTCCCCGCTTTGGCCGGTGAACCCGGAATAAAAATCAGTGAGCACCTTCTCGTTGCTGGCGTCGATCAACACGCCGGCGGCCTCGTTCAAAAAATCGTAACCGGTCGTGCCGGCCACCGGCCAGGCAACTGGGAGTCGTTCTCCGGGCATGAGGATCTTTTCCACCACGATCCAGGCGCCGGGGAACGCCGCCCGCAGCCGTTGCAGGTAGCGCCCGGGATCGCGGAGACCGTCGGGATGATCCACCCGCAGACCGTCCAGCCAGCCCTGCTTGAACCAGCGGCGAAGCAGGGCATGCGTCTCGTTGAAAACCCGCTTGTCCTCGACCCTTACCGCGGCGAGCGTGCTGACCGCGAAGAATCGCCGATAGTTCAGCCGGGCATCGGCTTCCTGCCAGGATGCCAGGCGGTAATGCTGCCGCTCAATCAACCGGTCCAGCGCGGGGGGATTGGGCGCCGATAAGCGGGCCGGGGAATTTTTGCGGACCGAGCCGGGAGCCACGGGAAATTGATTGCCGTGGTAGCGCAGAACGAACCCGACGTTCGTCTGTTGAATCTGCAATTCTCCTTTGGCCAGGACATGGTCATAGTGGTCTCCCAACACGGGCGCAAGCACTTTGCCTCGCAGGAGCGGGTCCGGTGGGTTCCAGTCGATGTCAAAATGCCCCGCATACCGGCTTCTTTTCCCCAGGGCCAGCACATCCCACCACCACCGGTTTTCCGGCCCGCCGATTCCCATGTGGTTCGGAACGATGTCCAAAACCAGCCCCATGTCATGCCGGTGGAGCTCGTTGGCCAGTTTTTCGAGATCGGTTTCCGTTCCGATTTCAGGATTCAACCGGTTGTAATCGCAAACGTCATAACCATGCACGCTGTGCGGACGGGCCTGGAACAGGGGTGAGGCGTAAATGTGTGAAACGCCCAGTTCCTGGAGGTAAGGCACGAGCGCGAGCGCATCGGGCAACCGGAAATGTTCGTTGAATTGCAACCGGTAGGTGGCTCGCGGGATCCGCGGCCGGCGCCGGACAGTCGGAACGAGGATGATCCTGCTCATGATTTGACCGGGTTCAGATCTTTCTTGAAACCGAGCTGCTCGCCCAGCGCCTTGAATTTTTCAACCCAGGCCCGGGACTTTTCGTCAACGGCCGGTTGCTTTTCCGGCAAACTGGCCGCCACGCGATAATAAATGTTTTGCGGTTTCCACAAATTCACCTCGAAAGGCAGGCGCCGAAGCAACCCGGCACTGTTGGAAAGACGCTGGAGCACTTCCAGGTCGTCAGGGTTTTTGACAAATTCTTCACTCAACCGGTCCAGGTGCCTTTTAAACGCATAGGCCAGGGCATCGTTTTCAAAAACAATTTTGTTTGCCTGACCCTCGGCCAACAGGCTGCGGACACGCTCGACGTCCAGATGGCCGTTCTCGAATTGTTTCCGGAGTTCGCTGTTGAGAACAAATTCCGTCGCCGGTGCTAGCACGTTCAAGGGCGGCGCGTGGATGTCCGCGAGAAAGCGCGCCAGCGGCGCGTAACGGTCCGTCAACAGGTGATAGGTATTGTGAATTTCATCGCGGGTGGTGCCCAGAATCTGGTTGAGCACCTTGAGCTGCTCGTCGCGGAACAGATTTTTCAGGGAGTAATGCACGTCGCCGAAATGCCGGTCCATCAGCCGGATCAACTCGGGAAAATCCGCGCGTTCGAACGCCTCGCGCATGCCTTGGACCATGTTCCGGTAGAATTCCGGATCGCCATCATGCTTGACGCCACAGTTTAAATTATGGTCGCCCATGTGGATGACCACGTACGTCAGCACGTCGGAAGCGCGGGTGATGGCGAAGGTCGGCTTGATGCGGCCGATGGCCAGCCGGGCCTGGCCGGCGGTGAACAGCTGCCGGTCTTCCTGCCGGATGATGAAGGAATAAACCCGCGCCTCCTCCGGATAGGATTCGAAAAGCGAACTGATGGCGTAATGCGCCGCCACGCTTTCCCGGGTCATCACTGCCGGTTTGACGAATTTTTCATAGACGACCCGCCCATCCTGGTTTTCTGGAAGGTTGCTTTTGGCTTGGCCGAGAATATCCAGAAAGCCGGGCTCGATGTCTTCGGGCGCCAGCTCCCGGGCGAGCTGGATCGTGCGCGCGGCATACTGGATGACCTGTACGGTTTCGGGGCCGGAGAGTTCGTCGAAGAACCAGCCGCAACTCGTGTACATGAGCATGGCATGGCGCTGCATTTCGAGAAACCGCAACGCCTTGACCTGCCCGGCGTCATCCAGTTTGCCGGTCGCATGTTTGTCGAAAAATGCGGCGATGTTTTCCGCCGACCGGTTCAGGATGACTTGAATGTAATTGTCTCGCGCCGCCCAAGGGTCCTTGAGCAGGTGCGCGGCGCCGGTTTCATACAACGGCGCGAGCCGGTCCCGCAGCCAGTCCATCGCGTTGCGCAACGGTCCGCGCCATTGCTGGTTCCAGCCGCCATGACCACCCGAGTTACAACCGCAATCCTCTTTCCAGCGTCCCACCCCGTGCGAACAGCTCCAGGAGCTGGCCTGGTGAATTTCCACCTCGTGGGTTGGCGGATGTTTTTCCAGATACTCGGCGTAAATTCCCAGCTTCGCTTCGTTGCCGTTTTCAATGGAATGGATGGCGTAGGCCAGTGCCATGTCGCCGTAACGAAAATGATGCCCATAGGATTCGCCATCGGTAGCAACATTCACCAGCCGCGGTCGATCGCCTTCGCCGAAGGCCTCCGTCAGCCGCCGGGCAAAATGCTCGCCGTTCTTCAGCAAAGACTCGAACGCCACGGCTCGGGCAATCTCCGCGTCATAGAAAAAGACCGCCAGGGACCGGCCGGATGACAGTTTTACCAGATAGGGCATGGATGGATCGATGCGCGCGCCGTTTACGTCCTGCCAATCGCCGCCCTCCAGGGACCGGATGCGGCTGGCTTGAAACGGCGAAAGGATGGTGAACCGGATGCCGTGTTGCGCCAGCACATCAAGGGTTTCGTTATCGGCTGCCGTCTCCGGCAGCCACATGCCCTCGGGCGGTCGTTTGAAGCGCGATTCAAAATCGCGGATGCCCCAGATGACCTGGGTATGTTTGTCACGCGTGTTGGCCAGCGGCAGGATCATGTGGTTGTAGCCCTGGGCCAGCGCGGACCCGTGCCCGGAAAAGCGTTCCCGGCTCCGGACATCTGCATCCACGATGGCTTCGTGGATGTCGGGCATCTTTTCCTTCAGCCATGAAAGCAAGGTCGGGCCGAAATTAAAACTGGTGCGCGAATAATTGCTGACAATTTGCTCGATACGGCCTTCGCCGTCGAGCAGCCGCGCCCGCGCATTGGGCGCGTAACACTCGTACGCAATACGCTCGTTCCAGTCGTGAAAAGGGAAGGCCGAGTCCTGGACCTCAACATCCTCGAGCCAGGGATTTTCTCGCGGGGGCTGATAAAAATGTCCGTGAATGCAAATAAACTTTTCCATGGTATTCTGATTCAAGTTGGATGTTTTTCCGCGCCGGCCAGCTCCAGGATTCCCTGCAGGGGAATATTCACCCAGTCGGGCCGGTTGTTCAGTTCATAGCCCAATTCATAAACGGCCTTGCGCAACAGGAAGGCATCCATCATCACCTGCAAATCGGTTTCATTCGCGGGCAGCAGGGAAACCGCCGCCTGATGATAGGCTTTGAAGAACACGGCGCCCACCCAGCGCGACCAGAACCGGGCCCACAGGAGGGTTTCGGGCAGTTGCGCATTGGCCAGCGTGCCGCGTTCAATCTGCTTCCGGAGCGCCGCCTGCGCCGCGCAGTGAAAGGAACGCACCATCCCGGCCACGTCCTGCAACGGGGATCGCTTGAGGCGCCGTTCGCTGATGGACAGCGCCGGTTCACCCTCGAAATCGATGATCAGGAACTCCTTGCCGGTGTGGAGCACTTGCCCGAGATGATAGTCGCCGTGGATCCGGATACGAACGGCATCGATACGCCGCTCATAAAGGGCGCGCAGCCGTTTGATGATTTCCGGTTCGAGCGCGAGCACCGGTTGGGCCTCCTCCCGGATTTCCGGCGGGAGATTCTTCAATTGCCGGGCCAGGAGCTGAAAGTTTTGTCGGGTCAAATTGCGGATGGCCTGGAACAAGCCGCGTTGGGAATGAGGCGTAAAGGGTTCCGGAGCGAAGTTCCGGTCTTCCGTTTCGGAGGCCAGCGTTTCGTGCATGGCAGCCGTGCGCTCGCCCAAAAGCCGGGCGCTTTCCACATAGGTATTGAGCAACTGTCTGGCCGGCTCAGGTATTTCCGCGCCGGCCAGTTTCGTGATCGAACCCACCGGCAACGTCGGATGACGCTTTTCCGCGGGCAAAGTTTGAATGCGTTCGTAAAACCGGCTCAGCGAGTCCAGTGTAAATTCCCAGGCGTCCTTGGACTGGGGTGCCAGCGATGTGAGGACCGCAACTGTGCCGGGGTCTTCGCTGCCGACGCGGTATTCGAGGGCACCCGCCAGCGACGGGGTGTAAGGAAATTTTCGCCGGGCTAAAAAACGGAGGATTTCTAGCTCGGGGTTTGTGCCCGCATCGAACCGGCGGAAGAACTTTAAAAACAACCGTTCGCCGAAGAGGATGGATGAGTTGCTCTGTTCGGCTTTGCTGATGGACGGTTCCAGGGGGGCCGCAGTGTCCATTCGGAGCCGGCGCAAAAACGGCGTCTGGGAAGGTTCGATTTGCCCGACCGTGCCGTCCGGATTCCGCCGGCTGGAAAAGAGGTCCAGCAGGGCGCGGCAGAAAGTTTTGCTAGCGAGGGCGTCATAAAGAACGCCATCCTGTTTCAGGCGGTTGACCGTCACCCGTGCAATCACCAGGGACGGCCAATCGCGGCAGATGGCGTCGGCATCCCCTTCCAAGGCGCAGGTCAGCGGCAAAACATATGTTTCCAGTTCGGTCTGGACGTATTCAACCCGGAGGAAAATCAAATAAAATTTTTCCTTTTCCGCCGGCACCGGAACGATATCTCCCACGTGGACGCTCTTGATCGTCCGGGCCTTCCCGCCGAACCAGCGTCGCGACGGCAGCCAGCTTTGCAACGCCTGTTCGAATAAAAGATGGTGGCGGCTGTCGAAAATCTCCTCCCAATCGTCCTCGACGTTAATCAGGGCGCGGGCCCCGGCCCTCACGGGCGCACCGCTCGTCTCCACGCGCACCGGCGCCCGTTTTTCCAGTGAAAACCAGTAAAAGGCATGCGGGCCGAGCGTCAGGAAATAAGGTTGGTCGGTGATCACGGGGAATTCCGTGCGCCCAAAAAGTTCCACGGGCATGAGCGATTGAAAGGCGGAAAGGTCCAGTTCCGCCGGCTGGACATAACGTGAAAGATTGGCGACGACCAGGATGGTTTCGGATTCGGAGCGCCGCACGCACGCAAAGATTTTGCGGTTTTCGGGCTCAAGAAATTCAATGGTGCCGGCGCCGAACGCCGGGCAACGACGGTAAAGCGCAATCAACCGCCGCATCCACCAGAGCAGGGAATGCGCATTGCGTTCCTGCACCTCCACATTGACCGCTTCATAATGGTTCTCCGGGTCGAGGTTGATCGGCAGGAAAAGACTTTGGGGATTGGCCCGGGAAAAGCCGGCGTTTTTGTCCGCACTCCATTGCATCGGCGTCCGCACGCCATTCCGGTCGCCCAGATAAATGTTTTCGCCCATCCCGATTTCGTCGCCGTAATAAATCACCGGCGTGCCGGGCAGGGAAAACATCAGGGCGCTCAGCAGCTCGATGCGTCGGCGATCATTGCCGACCAGGGGCGCGAGACGGCGGCGGATGCCGAGATTGAGCCGCGCCTGATGGGTGTGGGCATACATGCGATACATGTAGTCGCGCTCCTCATCGGTCACCATTTCGAGTGTCAACTCGTCATGGTTGCGAAGAAAAAGCGCCCATTGCGCGGTTTCCGGGATGGGTGGCGTTTGTTGGAGAATGTCCACCACCGGCATCCGATCTTCCATGCGCAAAGCTATGAACAGCCGCGGCATCAGCGGAAAATGAAAGGCCATGTGGCATTCGTCGCCCTTGCCGGCTCCAAAATAGGTGACGGCGTCATCCGGCCATTGATTGGCTTCCGCCAGGAGCATCCGGTCCCCGTATTTTTCATCGACGTGCTGGCGGAGACGCTTCAAATATTCGTGGGTCTCGGGAAGGTTCTCGCAACTCGTTCCTTCCCGTTCATAAAGATAGGGCACGGCGTCGAGCCGCATGCCGTCCACGCCCAGGTCCAGCCAGAAATCCAGCACCTTGAACATTTCCTCGTGGACGAGGGGATGGTCGAAATTCAAATCGGGTTGATGTGAATAAAAGCGGTGCCAATAAAAGGCGTTGGCCGTCGCATCCCAGGTCCAGTTCGAAATTTCCGTGTCTTTGAAAATGACGCGCGTGCCCTGGTATTTTTCCGGCGTGTTATTCCACACGTAATAATCGCGCCAGCGGTTGCCGGACGGGGCGCGGCGGGCGCGCTGAAACCACGGATGCTGGTCCGAGGTGTGATTCAAGACTAGTTCGGTGATGACGCGCAGGCCGCGCCGGTGGGCTTCCCGGAGGAATTGCTTGAAATCCGACAGCGTGCCATAGGCCGGATGCACGCCGTAATAATCCGCGATGTCATACCCGTCGTCCTTGAGTGGCGACGGATAAAACGGCAGCAGCCAGATCGCGGTCACGCCCAGGTCGCGCAAATAATCGAGTTTGGCGGTGAGGCCGCGGAAATCGCCGGTGCCATCCCCGTTGCTGTCCTGAAAACCGCGGACATGCAACTCATAGATGACTCCGCTCTTGTACCAGAGCGGATTCTTTTCCAGAGCCGTCACCGGGCTCCGGGAGGCGGCGGTCATGGTTGGGGATCCGGGCGTCATAGGCGTCAAAGAAAATAGTCGAAATCCCGTTCGGTGCGGACGTGGCGGCGCAACCGGAAAATGTGCGCCGGCATTTTTGCGGGATCCAGTTCCACGTAATTTCGCGGGCCCTGCCACAGGTAACGGGCGTCGGCCAGCAGGTCGTGCATTTGATAGGTGCGCCGGGGATCCAGGTGGAATTCCTCCAGCGGCAGTTCCAGCCAGCCATAATGCCGATGATGAGGATCCAGATTGACCACGGTCAAAATCGTGTCCGTCCCGTCTTCCGTGGATTTCGTGTAGGCCAGCAACTGTTCGTTATCAACCGGGTGAAATTTCAACCCGCGATTGTGTTGCAAGGCCGGATTTTCCCGGCGAATCCGGTTGACCCGGCCGATCAGGGGCTCCAGTCTCTGCGGCGATTGCAGGTCCCAGCGTTTGATTTCATATTTTTCGGAATTTAAATATTCCTCGCCCTCCGGGTCGCGCGGCATGTTTTCGCAAAGCTCGAAGGCCGGCCCGTAAATTCCATAATTCGCGCCCAGCGTCGCCGCCAGCACGAGCCGGACGATGAAGGCGGCCCGTCCGCCCGTCTGCAAATACTGCGGCAAAACGTCCGGCGTATTCGGCCACAGGTTCGGATAAAAAAATTCCGCCAGCGGCCCGCCGGTCAACTCGGTGAAGTAACCGGTCAATTCCTCCTTGCCATTACGCCAGGGAAAATAATTATAAGATTGGGTGAATCCCGTTTTGGCGAGCCGGTACATTACCTTGGGCCGGGTAAACGCCTCGGAAAGAAAAATCACGCCCGGGTCGCGGCGTTTCAGGTCCGCCACGCACCATTCCCAGAACGCAAAGGTTTTGGTATGCGGATTGTCCACGCGGAAGATTTTGACGCCTTGCGCCATCCAGAATTCGAAGATGCTTTTCAATTCCTGCCACAGGCTCCGCCAGTCTTCACACTCAAAATCGAATGGAAAAATGTCCTGATATTTCTTGGGCGGATTTTCCGCGTATTGAATCGAACCGTCCGGACGGTGTAAAAACCATTCCGAGTGTTCCTTCACGTACGGATGGTCGGGGGAACATTGAAACGCAATATCCAGGGCAAGTTTCAGGCCATGGTCGCCGACTCGTTGCACGAACCGGCGAAAATCCTCCAGCGTGCCCAGTTCGGGATGGATCGATTTATGTCCGCCTTCGGCCGCGCCGATGCCCCACGGACTGCCGGGCCCATCCGGTTCGCAAACCGGATTATTGTTCTTTCCTTTGCGAAATGATTTTCCAATGGGATGAATCGGCGGAAGGTAAAGGACGTCGAAACCCATTCCGGCGATGCGGGGCAATTGGGCCTCGCAATCCTTGAGGGTCCCGTGTTTTCCGGGTTCCGTCGCAAAGGAGCGCGGAAACATCTCGTACCAGGCGCTGAACTGCGCCCATTCGGGTTCGACCATCACACTCAATTCGTTTTCCCAGGTCGTGGCGAATCGCCGGTCGGAATAGCGCTCCATCAATCCGGCCATCGTTTCATCCAGTGCCCGCTCCACCATCGAGCCTCCGGTGGCGCAATTTCCCGTCCGTAACTCCACCGCCCAGTCCCGAAGGCGCTCCGCATCCAGGGCGGTCGCCCGCCCGGCCGCCGCTTCGATGAATTTCGCCCCGGTCACGATCTCCAGGGAGACATCTTTTTGGACTTCAAGTTTCTTCTGCAAATCCTGCCGCCAGGATTTGAAATGGTCCACCCAGGCTTCGATGGTGTAGCAGTAGCGACCCGGTTCCGTGACCACAAACCGGCCGCGCCAGCGGTCGTTTAGCAACGATTCCATGAGAGTTTCCGACCATTCCGCCGTTTTTTGCGGGCGATACTTGACCACGGCGGAAAGTAAATCGTGTCCGTCAGCAAAAATATCCGCCTCCACCACCACGGATTCGCCGACGATCCGCTTGATGGGATGGCGGCCGGTATCAACCTGCGGTGTCACGCCTTCGATGACGGCGCGGTGGCGGCCTTTTTCTGGGATGGCAATGGCGTTCATTGCGGCGCGGCGGACAGGGTTTCTTCCCGCTTGATTCCGTTTGCGTTGTTTCCGGAAAACAAGGGCTGCAGCTCGGCGCGCATTCGCGGCAGGGATCCCGGATGATTCCGCTGCAAATAATCCACGAGTTGCTCGCGGATTTCGCAGCGCAAATCCCAGGCGCTGGAAGAATCCGCTGCGCTGGCCAACACCCGCAGTTCCAACGTCTGCTCCTTCGCGTCGGTCACCTGCAACACCTTGACCTTCCGGTCCCAAAGCTTTGATGCTTCAAGAATGCGATCCAGCTCGCTGCGCAGCACTCTCAACTGGACGGTGTAATCCACATACAAGAAAACGCTCCCGATCAAATCGGCACTCACCCGCGTCCAGTTTTGAAAAGGTTTTTCGATGAAGTAGGTGATGGGCAGGACCATCCGGCGCAAATCCCAGATGCGGACGACGACATAGGTCAGGGTGATCTCTTCAATGCGTCCCCATTCACCCTCGACGATGACAACATCATCGAGCCGGATGGGTTGGGTGAAGGCGATCTGCACCCCGGCCACCAGCGTGGCCAGGCTGCGTTGCGCTGCAAAGCCGACAATGATTCCCGCGACGCCCGCCGAGGCCAGGATGCTGGTTCCCAAACGGCGAACGGAATCAAACACCGTCAGCATGGAGGCCGCAGTGATGATGACGATAAGCGTGACGGCGATTTTTTTGAGCACGCGGACCTGGGTCTGGATTTTTCGCATGGCCAGGTTGTCCTTCACGTCCATGCGATATTCCGTCAGCACGATGTGTTCGGTGGTGGCGGTGAGATCGTACAGAATGAAACCGACGCCACCAATCAGCAGCAGGCTGGCGGCCTGTTGCAGGAGATTGTGATATTCCGGGGCAAATTTCAGGGCGGGCAAAACCAAAATTACCGCGATGAGCGGCAGGACGAGACGCAGGGCGCGGACGATGACCGCGGCCAGGATGTCATCCCATTTTTGGGCCGACTGGGCCGCCCATTGATTGAGTTCCCGTTCCGCGACGTTGAGCATCCGGAAAAGAAACCAGAACAACGCGGCCATCAGACTGACCCGTCCGAGCCAGTCCAAAGCGGCCCGCGCCCACTCCGCGCCGGCCAGCCCCGACAGCAATATCCAGAGCACGCCATACACCCCGAAAATCCACAGGGCCAGAATGAGCGGAGCCGAGACTTCCTGCAGGGTCAGTCGCCACCACGAAAGATGTGCGCTCTGGCCATCCGCAACCGCCGCCTCGGCCCGGGCGACCTTTTCAATTTTGCGGCGCGCCAGCCGGCGTACGACTTCCACAATCACGACAGTTGCAATCAAAACCGCCAGGCCGAGCAACAACTGCAGCCAGGTGATCCCGGCAACGGCTTCCCGCCGGACCTGATCGCCGGCCAGTACCGCCAGGGCATTGCCCAGATGGTCAAGCCATTCGGGGTGGAGCGGCGCACGGGCCGGCGCCTGGGCCAGAATGATTTCCATTTTCATGTATCAGCAGCGCATGCGTCTCGCGGATTTTGACGGGAAGGGGCAGATCCGGGAGCCGACCCGGTGAAAACCCGGGGTCACGGAACGGAACAGGTCGAGGTGTTGTTCGAGGTAACGCGGCATCAGGAAATGTCGGCGAACCGTCTCCCGGGCGGTCCGCCCCATGCGTTCGCGCAAACGCCGATCCTTCAGCAGGTGCACGATCCGCTGCGCGCATTCCCTGACCGATGAAACGAGGAAGCCGTTGATACCATCCCGGATTTGATGGCGGATGCCGCCGACGTTGCCGCCGATCACGGGCGTGCCTTTCCACATCGCTTCCGTGACCGTGAGGCCAAAACCCTCGCAAATGGATTTCTGCAAGATGACCGCCGCGCGGGTCTGGAGGGTATCGACGAGCGCCGTGTCGTTGCCGTGGGGCAGAACCAGGATGCGCTCGTCGTGATGGGCGAGCAGCGATTCATAAATTTTCGCGCCCTCCGGATCGTCCGAGACGAAATTGCCCAGCAACACCAGCGTGGCGTCCACTTCGCGCCGCGCCAGCTTTAACGCCTCGATCACTCCCAAGGGGTCTTTCCAGGGATCGAAGCGCGCCACCTGGGCGATGATCGGCCGGTCGGTGGGAATATGATAGTGAGCCAGACGACCGTCCATTTCCGACCGGGGCAACTTGCGGTTTTTGATGGTGAAAGGGTCAATGGCCGGCAGCAAGAAAAATCGGGGCGGCTGGATTTTCCGGGCGGCCTCCTTCGTGCTGAAGATGGCGGCATCGTATTGATCGACAAAACCGCGCAAATAATTCCAGAGTTTCCGGTGAGCCCGGGACAAATCAATGTGGCACCTCCAGACCCAGGGACAACGTTTCCGATAATGGACAATCAGCGGCAGAGGCTGGGGATCATGGACGATGATCAGGTCATGATTGTCGCGATTGAAATGGTTGCGCTGCGAGCTCTGGAAAACGACCGATTCGTAGATGTGCCGTTTCAGCGTCGTAAAATTGAAGGGCATTCCTTGCAGTGCGTTGTGCATCCGCTTGGTGATTCCGATGAAGTCGGGCGAACCTCGCAAGGCGCGCCAGCCGGCCGGGAGGCCCAGTTCGTTCAGGAGCAAGGTGAACGAAGACAGCAGTTCGGCGACCCCGCCGCCATAGTAGGTTGAATTGATGTTCGTCACATGAAACCCCTGCAACTCCCGGGCCTTCGCGAGAATTCGGGCCGCGGCTTCCGAACCCACAAGTGGTTCGTAGTCCTCGACTCGGGTTATGCGATAACTCATACCCATGGGGTGGCTTTCTCCGACGCCTTCGGTGTTGCGTCAGAGTGCTTCAGCTAACGATATGCCAGCAGGAGAAATGGATTTTGTGCAGAAATTTGCCCGCGACGACCAGGGCGGTTCGTAATCTGCAAGAAGTCCACCGGTCAAACAATGCGTTTTGCAACGATGCCGGTTTTCATTCCGCGGGTTGTGGAATCATTTGAGCGGCATCGCATATGCTTTTTCAAATGGGGGCCGGTTTTTTATCGGAAGTTGTTTTTTCCGTTGCGAAGCTGACCCGCAGTTGTTGCCGCCGGATAGCGGGATGGCTTCCCCGGCGAAGGCATTCGAAATTAAAAGGTTTCCGGCATCCAGGCACGGAACCAGGAGGAAAAGATTAATGTTAAAAAAGACAAACCAATGGATGCAAAACGAAAACCAGGCGTTGGCGTTACCTGCACCTGCCCGCTGCAACATACAATTGTCTACCGACAGCCAAAATGACGTTTCCGTCCCCCACGATGAATTACCACTCCAGGTCGGTTCGTTCATCTCGCTGGAAAAATTGGAGGAGGAGCACCTGCGCAAGATCATTGAACGCACTCCCAGCCTGACGGCGGCCGCCGAAATCCTCGGCATCGATCAGGCTACGCTGTACCGCAAACGGAAAAAAATCGGCCTGAAATAAAACCTGCATTTTCTCCACCCACACCTCGGCTGCCCGGTGTTTTCAAAGGTGGAAATGGCTCCCGCCCTGACAGATTTGTCGCCGGCAATTGGTGGTGATGGGCGGCAGGTTTGTGACCGGCCAGTCAGCGGAAACTTCGTTGGTGGGAGGGGCAGGATAGGCCGCTGGATCTTGGTCATCGCCACGCCGGCGGCTTGAAGGGCGCCTGAGGGTCGCGCAAGGACGATCCTGCTCAATATGGGAATGATCGATTTCACGATTGCGCCCCGGTCTTTTTGGTGAATGGCCGCCTTACATTTTGTCTTTGACGCTGATGTTGTTTAAAACGTCCTTGGCGTTCGGAACGTGACGGGCAATGTCGTCCGCCTTGCTTTTTTGGTCTGCCGTGTTCACGAAACCGCTGAGTTGCACCGTTCCCCGGTAGGTGGTAACGCTGACTTCCCCGTAATTGTAGTCCGGGTTATTGTCCAGGGCATTCCGGACGCTCGCGGCCAGGGCTTTGTCATCAACGGACTCTCCTGCCGTACGCTCGCTCTGGGCTTTCACGGTGATATTGTTCGCGACCTCCCGGACGCCGGGGACCTGTTTGGCAATGTCGCCGGCCTGGGTTTTTTGTGCGGACAGGTCCACGAATCCGTTGAGTTGGACCGTGCCTTTGAACACAGCAATGCTCACACCTTCGAATTTATAGTCCGGATTGTCACTGAGGGCGTTGGCGACCCGCAGCCGCAGGGATTTATCATCAATATACTCGCCGGTGCTGCGATTATACCGGTCGCCGGCACAACCGGTGAACAGGGCCACGGCAGTTGCCACCGGGAAGCCCAGACACAATGCGAGACACAAACTGTTTATTTGGATTTTCATATTCATATTTTTTGGGTGATTTTCCTGACAACGGACCGGCTCAAAAACTGAAGCGCAACCCGGCGCGCCCCACGCCGTAATTGTCCGTCTTGTCGGCGAACACGTAACGGGCATCCACAAAGATTCCCACATGGTGCGTGAAACGGAACTCGAGGCCTCCGCCGGCCTGGGCAAATCGTTGCGACACCTCGTCAAATTGCCAGCCGGCGCCGCCGAAAACGTAAGGAGCGAGACCGGTCTCACCTAGGGGAACCCGCAGGATCAGGCTGCCAGAGGCGCTGTCGATGAAATGCTGCGCCGTGTTTTCACTGTAGGCATCGCCGCCGATGCCGATATAACGGCTCAGGAAGAGGTTCACCCCGCCGCCGGCGCCCAGGCGTGCGTCCTGCTTGACCCGGTTGCCGGATAGATTATCGATCGTCTCCTGGTTGATGGAACCGCTGCCAAAGGCGTCAATCGAAAATTCGTGTTCCCGGTAAAGGGGGGTGGTCGAGCTTGCGTTATCGGAGTCAGCCGCATGGGCGAGGCTTGCGGCACTTAAGGTCCCGATGGCTGCCGTCATCATGAGTTGGTTCAATCTTTTCATCAGTTTTGTCCTTTCAGGTTTGTGGTTGTGGCCCGTTTTAAAGTGTTGGGATCCGGTTCAAGCCGTCCGGGCGACTCAAGTTTTGCCGGAGGGCCGAAACATGGTCACCAGGCCGACGATTGCCGCCGCGCTGCCGCCCAGCAACAACCACAAGGTCTTGTTCGTCGGAGCGCCGGTAAACGTGCGGGAGAGGCCGGAACTCATCGAGTCCGACGCGTTGAGTCCATAGATAACCAGGGCGACACCTACGACCAACAATGCAATGCTTATTCCTTTATTCATAATTGTCCTTTTTCCGCCACCGTGCGAGTTAACGTGCGACGGACTCTTGCAAACGGTGTGCCGCGAGGGCCAGGGATGAGAACCGGTTTCCAATAAGGGGTTCTAAGTTCCCATTTTGGCGGTGTTTAGGGCCAAGATCGTCACCGGCGGCCGGTTTGCGTGGACGGCGGAACGTTTTGCAAACTGCGGGTGGAGGGCAGCCGCAGCTTGCAAGTTGCATCATTTCAACCGCCATCGCTTTCGTAATCTTCCCGCTAAATCTTCGTTTACCGCTAAGTTCAACCGGCCGGGCACAACGGCACGGCGCCAGCTTAGAAAAAAGCGGATGAGCTGGTTGTCTCGGCTTAATTTTGAAAACCCGATATCGGGATGGAAAACAAAAAACAAAACTACGAAAGAAACTATTATGAAAAAAAACACTGCAACCCATCCAGAAGCAGAAGCGGAACATCTGCTCGAAGACGCACAGGCGCTGCTGGGAGCTACGGCTCACGTGGCGGAAGAAAAGGTCGTGGAAGCCCGCAAACGACTGATGGCGGCGATTGAACAGGGCAAGGAAGCCTGGGATCGCGTCCAACAAAAGGCGGTGGCCGGGGCCAAAGCCACCGACGAAATGATCCGCGACCACCCGTACCCATCCATCGGCATCGCTCTGGGTGTTGGCGCGCTGGTTGGCTACCTGTTCGGGCGGCGCAACAACTGAATCCGATGTATGGATACCTCCCAAAACGGCTGGCATTTGATGGATGCTTCCCGGCGGATGGGCCACCGGTTGTTCGTCATCTTTGAAAATCGCCTTCAATTATTATTGGTCGAAGCGCAGGAGGAACGGGAAAGGATTTTACAATCCATCTGGCTCGCCCTGGGCGCGGCGGTATTCGGTTTGCTGGCCGGGATCAGTCTGACCCTCACGATCGTGCTGGCCCTGTGGCAATATTCCCCGATTCTGGCGCTGCTGGGATTGACCGTGGCTTACAGCACCGCGGCCGGATTGCTCTATGTGAAATTATCCCGGCTGCAACGTGACTGGCAGACGCTTTCGGGCACGATTGAACAATTAAAAAAGGACCGGGAATGCCTGGGAAACCGCGCTTGAAACTGCTCGAGGCCCGCAAGCAATTGCTGCTGGCGGAAAGCGATTTGAACCGCGCCCGGCTGCTTCAGGAATGGATCGGCTGGAAAGGAGAAGTCCAGCATCTGACCCACCAGATCCGCAAGGTCGGTTGCATCGCATCTGTAGCGGCCGCCGCGATGGCGGCTTTTTCGGCCTGGCGACACGGGTCGCCCGGGCCGGACGGCAGGAATGGCAAAACGCCGTGGATTTCCACCTTGTTGAACAGCGCGCGAACCGGCGTTTCCTTGTTGGGCTTGCTCAAATCCCTTTTTCGATAGCCCGGCCGGGACAGGAAAAAGCGGACACGGTGTTCAAACCATGTCCGCTTTTTGGGGGGGTAGTTGTCAGGGTTTTTCTATCGGGTGAAATCACGAACTCAATTTGTCACTGAGCCATTGCCAGGTCTGTTTGATGGAATTCTGAACTTCATCATACGCATCTTTAAAAGCGGTCTTCGCATCATTCCAATCCGCTTCCGTCGCGGCTTTAACGTTGTTCAATTTCTGGTCGAGGGCATCGCGTTTGTTGCGTACATCCTGGAGCTTGACCTGGGCATCATCCTTGGCGGAGTCGGCGACCCTGGCTGCCCGACCCGATAATTCCTTTATTTTCTGATCCAACGCATCCAGATCGGCGGTGGCTTTGGCCACAAATTCGTCTTTTTTGTCGTAGGTATAGTCCTGGGCCGGACCCAGACTTTCCTTGATATCCACCCAGGCTGCGCTGGCGGTCTCTTTGGTATTTGACCAGGCATTGGTCGCGGTTGTCTTGGTTTGTTGCCAGACGTTGGTCAAGGACAGCGATGAATTTGTTCCGCTGGCAGCCGGAGGATACCCGCCCGGGTTTGATTGATTGCAGCCTGTGGCCAGCGTTACTGCGCCTAGGGCCAAAAGAATCAATGATCCATTTTTCATACTATTTTTTGTCTTCAGTCGGTCTTGTCGGCTTTCGTCTCTCTTCATCTCGTCCCTCGATCTTCAACGCACCAGGCGCGCGACCAGGGAAGCGAGGAATAAAACCAGGAAAATGATGAAAAGAACTCTGGCGATACCCACCGCTGCTCCGGCAACGCCGGTAAATCCCAACACCCCCGCCACCAGTGCGATGATCAAAAAAATCAATGTCCATCCGAGCATATCAAAGTTCCCTTTCGTGTTTGCACTCGTGGTGCGGCCGCAACATCACCCTGCAAGGCGCATACCACACCCATTCCGGCACAAATCCCTTTTTTAACGATCAAAATTTCCTTTCCCTGAATGCAAATTGCCAAAGCGCCGCTCTTTTTAGTTGCAAACCGCAATCCGGTTTTCCGTTCCAGGCTGGTACTGGAAATCGTGGTTTCGGCAAGGAACAACCCGATTCACGGCAGAAATTGTCCCGTCCGCGGCAGCGCAATTTTTTATGGCTTTGTTTTAGCTTGGCAAAAATCCAAAGACTCAAGGGAAGGATGCTTATGAAAACCGGTTTGACTCGTTTGAAGGTTCTCGCCCTCGCGCTCGCCGGCGGTGTGGGGCTGGGCGCATTCAACGCTCCGGCGAATTTGGAAGTGTCCGCGGCCGTACAGATCAATGCCGCGGCGGATTTCTACGACCCGCTTGCCCCCAGCGGAACCTGGGTGGAGGTGGACGATTTTGGACGTTGCTGGCATCCCTCCGGCGTGGCCGTGGACTGGCGGCCCTATTGTGACGGCACCTGGGTGTGGACCGACTGCGGCTGGTATTGGCAGAGTGATGAGCCGTGGGCCTGGGCCTGTTACCATTACGGTTCGTGGACTTATCATCCCCATTATGGATGGCTTTGGGTCCCGGGTGTGGAATGGGCGCCGGCCTGGGTTTATTGGCGCACCGGCGGCGACTATATCGGGTGGGCGCCGTGTTCGCCTCGGGGGGCGGTCGTGGTTTCCGGCGCATTTGTGTTCGTTGATGAACACCACTTTCATGAACGGCATCGGCCTTCCACCGTGATCGTGAACAATGTGAACATTTTCAACGACACAAGGCAAATCGGCGAAAGCAGACACGAAAGCCGCAACATCGGCGGCCAACAGAAAAGCGTCGTGGTTAACAGCGGCCCCGACGTGAATAACCTTGAAAAGGTCACCGGCAGGAAATTCGCCGCCGTTTCGGTCCAGGAAGCAGATCGCCGGACGGTGGTTCCTCCGACGGCGAGACATGAACGTCAGGGCTCCCCGGCCGGGGGAAAATCACCCGCCGTTCAAGACCAAGCCAGGCCGGTACCGGAACGCGATCACAATTTGCCGCCAGGTGAACTGCCTGAACGTCCTGGCAAACCGGTTCCTCCAGACCGAAATCTGCCGCCGGTGAAACCGGAGATCACTCCCCCGGTGCAGCCGCCCTCCCACGAGATGCCGCCGCATCAGATTCCGTCACACGAGGTGCCGCCGCCGCAAGCCCCGTCACACGAGGTGCCACCGCATCCCGTATCGCCACATGAAATGCCGAAGACTTCACCTTCCGCGCCGCCGTCAAAACATGAGGCCACCCCTCAACCGCCATCGGCACCCGTGCCCCCGGCCAGGCCGGAAGAAAATGAAAATCAAGGACCGGGTCACGAAAAAGACAAGGATCGGCAATGAACCGGTTAAAGCCGGAAGTTGACGATGAGCCGGCAGCCGGCAACGGCTGTGTGCCGTCATTTCCAGTTAAGAAACACCCAGACCAAAACTTATGAACCGAACCCGCAACACCCTCCCGCCGGCTGTCCGCAAGGCAGCCATCACCGCACTGAACAATACCGTCGCTGAATTGTTCGACTTGTTTGCCCGCATCAAACAGGCGCATTGGAACGTGCGTGGGACAACCTTCATCGGCCTGCACAAATTGTTGGATGAATTCGCCGTCCGGACTTTGAACCACATCGACGTGGCCGCCGAACGCGCCACGGCCCTGGGTGGCGTCGTCGAGGGCACATTGCGCGAGAGCGTGAAACGCTCGCGCCTGAAGAAGAAGGAAGAGCCGGCATCGGTCAGCGGAATGCGCGATTGGATCAACGAACTGGCCGAGGTTCATGCCTCCTCCGGCGAACATGTCCGGACGGCAATCCGTAAAGTGACCGACGCCGGGGATTTTGGCTCCGCGGATTTGCACGGATATTATTCGTGCCCTGGACCTGCAGCTCTGGCTCCTGGAAGCGCATCTCAACCAGCAACGGCCAAATTGAAGCGAACCGGGTTTCGCCAAAAAATCGAAAAACGGACCGGAAAATGGAATTTATGGATGTGAAGGGACCTCAAAATTGCAGGCCTGTTTGAGATCGCACGCGAGGTGGTTGGGCGCCCTGGCAGTGGCCGGCCTCCTGGCCGCACTCAATTGCCGGGCCCAGGTTGACCCCATGCGTCGCAACCTGATTGAATTGGGCTATGACCAGTCGTTGATTGGACGAGGGCCGCAGGCAGCTTACGCCTATTACTATTATAACCGGCCGGACTTTATCAATACGAACGTCGCTTTGCGCCTGGCCATTGCCCCGGCCTATCTGGACAGCGAACTGGGATTTAAGCAATTGATTTCTCCCACCACCGATGTGGGCGTCGGTATTTCCGGCGGGGCCTTTGGTAATAATTATTATGAAGTGCGGCAGGGGGATTACCTTCAAGATGAAAGCTTTGACGGGCATGGCGGCGGCACATCCCTGAGCCTTTACCAATTGCTGGATCCCGGAATGCTGATCCCGCTCAATCTGATGGCCCGCGGCGGATTTCTTTATTCGACTTACACCGAGACGAGAAAAACCGCTGCCGATTTTCAGCTGCCCCGGGATCAGGACGACGCGTTCGTGCGGACCGGATTGCGCTTCGCCGGCAAGGAGCCGGTTCTCTACCCCGATCTGGGCATGGAACTGTCAATCTGGTTTGAGCGGCAATGGCGTTTTGAGGATGGCAGCTATGGCTTTGCCAATGATCGGAGCATCAACCCCGCCGTGAATCTTTACTGGGCCTATGCCGGTTTGAACTATGCCTGGACCAACAGCGGGCAAAATATCTCGCTGGCGGTCACCGCCGGCGGTTCGGCGGATGCGGATCGATTCAGCGCCTGGCGATTGGGAGGAGTGCTGCCTCTGGTTTCTGAATTTCCATTAATGTTGCCCGGTTACTATTATGAAGAGCTGACGGTGGTGCGCTTTGTCCATATCTACGGCGCCTATGACTTTCCCCTGGATCGGGCAAATCGCTGGAAATTTCGCGTGGAGGCTGCGACGGCGGATTTGGATTATTTGCCCGGTTTTGAACAACGGGAAAGTTGGCAGTCAGGGGCCGGGGGAGGCATAAGTTTCACGCCGAAAAAAAAGAATTTCAAAATCATCCTGCGCTATGGCTACGGTTTCAATGCCATCCGCAATGGCGAAGAAGGATCGCACAGCGTCGGGTTGTTGTTTCAATATGATTTCGAAGCGCGGAAACAGAACCGATAAACCTTTGTTTTGGAGGTTTATCTCCCGGCCGGCGGAGGCGCGCATCAGTTTGTTCAACCTTTCCGCCGGTGCCCGCCGATTCTTCCGCCTTTGCGCGCCGGATGACGGTTGGTTTTTTTGCCGCGGCCCGAACCGCTTTTTTTCCCGCCACCAGTCATTTTATTGACCGTCGCCCAGGCGCGCCGTTTCGCCTCGCCGCGGCGGATGCCGCGCGATTCATAACCTTCCTCAATGTGGGCGGCCTGGCGTTTCTGTTTGCCGGAATAACTGGATTTATCACCTCGTGGCATAATCGTATTTGGTTTTGGTGCTTTGGACGCCGAATTTGTGCCAGCGGGGAAACCCGGTAATACCGCGATGGAAGTCCGCCGCGGAGTGCATTTCTCCTGCGCGACCTTGCAACATGCAGGTTTCCATCCGTCCGCCGGCTCCAATTCGCAATAAAAAATCCGGCACGTCACAAGCTAAACGGATTTGGCGCATGAAAGATGCAATGGGCCGACTGGCTCTCAGCCGAAGAACCAAAGGAATAAATTATGACCATCGTACTCCCCGAAACTCATCGTCCATCGCCACCGCCCCGGGAACAGGTACCGCCCGGTTCCCAGGAATTAATGCACCCGCAGCCGGTTGAAGAAGACGACCAATATGTCCCCGGCGGAAAATTGGAAGGCAAGGTTGCCATCATCACGGGCGCCGACAGCGGCATTGGCCGTTCCATTGCCCTGCTTTTTGCCCGGGAAGGCGCTGATATCTGCCTGGTTTATCTGAACGAACACAAAGACGCCGATAAAACCATGGCGCGGATTGAAGCCTTCGGCCGCACCGCCATCAAATTCAATGGCGACATTGCGGAACCGGCCTTTTGTGAGGAGGTCGTTCAACGAACAATCGATACGTTTGGCCGGATTGACATCCTCGTCAACAATGCCGGCGAACAGGATGAAATCAGCGGCGTGGAAGACCTGGAGCCGCGGCGGGTCGAAAAAATCTTCCGCACCAACATCTTTGGTTTTTTTTACCTGACCAAAGCGGCGCTGCCGCGGCTTAAGGAAGGCGCGGCGATCATCAACACGACTTCCCTTCAAGCCTACGACCCGTCGCCGCATTTGATGGATTATGCCTGCACCAAGGCGGCGATCATCAATTTCACCCGTTCGCTGGCCAAGGAACTCGCGGAGAAAAAAATCCGCGTCAACGCCGTCGCGCCCGGCCCGATTTGGACGCCGCTGATTCCGGCGTCTTTCGCGCCCGAGGCCTTGAAAACGTTCGGCCTGAAACCCTTGTTCAAACGTCCGGGCCAGCCGGCGGAAGTCGCGCCGGCTTTTCTTTTTTTCGCGGCCGAATCGGAGTCCTCTTTCATCACCGGAGAGGTCTTGCACGTGAACGGAGGGCAGGGAATGTTCAGTTAGAATCCCCGGATTGCCCCCGGGAGCGGTCCGCGTTTCCGGGCGGCAGCCGCGGTTTCTCCGGCCGGGCGGAATCACCGTTCAAACAACACCAAAAATGACCCGCTTGATTTCAGTTTTACTTTCCGGATTTTTGTTCTGCGGCTGCCGGAATCTGGAACCAACGACCCATGACCAGTCGGCGGCAACCGCGAAGCTAAAAATCCGGAACAATGCCGCCAGCCTGCTCGCCGACCTCCTGGGCGATGAAAAAAACGTCAGTAAGGTTTTGCTGTTCAAACACAACAGCAAAGAACTTGGCCGCCTCATCAAGGCCATTTCGGTGACGGCGGATGCCCGCGACCAACAGTTGGAGAAAATGGCGAAAACCGATCCGGATTTGAACTTGCATGTCCTGGACCTGCCGCTGGGCGAGCAGGCGGCGCGTAAATCGATTTCCCGATCCAAGGAACACGACCTGTTATTGTCTTCGGACCAGGAATTTGAATTTAATCTTTTGCTCACGCAGGTTGAGGCGCTGAATTATGGCCGCCATCTGGCCAAGATCGCGGCGGAATATTCTTCGTCGCCCGATGAGGCGCAGACCTTCACGGCCATCAGCCAGGCGTTGGACAATCAATACCAGCAAGTCATTACCCGGCTGTGGGGACGGTCAACTCCCGGAACCGGTGGTTAAGACTGGAATCGGCCGGTCGAGAACCGGTGGGCTGTCATGGGCCGGCTGGCACTTTTTCCACTTTGACCGGTTGGTCGAGTTTTGGAACCAACGCCCGGATAAAGGCGTTGCGCAGCAGCGTGGCAATGGTCGGCCAGAGATGCACGTCCGTTTTCCCGAATGAACCGGTGATGGGAATTTTGGTGGCCAACTGGTCTTTGGGCTGATTTTTGAGGACGGTGGCGAGCGTGCCCACGATGGCCTGCCAGAAAATTTCCAGGACGTTTTTCTTGCGTTCCTTTTCCCATTCAAAAACATTCAAATCTCTGAAAAACACCTTGCAATAACCATCATAATTGCCGTCCTTGGCGGCAAACGAGGTGAACAGCGCAAATTGTCCGCGCTCAACGTCAAACTTGCCGTACGCCCGCAGAAAATCATTCAGCGCCGTCAAATTCACATTGGTCAGTGAGCTGTTCAGTTCAAATGCCGGAGGTTCGGCCAGGGGATTGACCTGAATTTGCAGATCTAATTGACCCGCACCCAGGGTTTTTCCCCGGACGGACACCCCGGCCGGCAGCTTTTGGGTCAACCGCCGCGAGTTGGTAAAATTGGTGGCCGTGCCGGAAAGGTCAGTGATATAAATATCCACCGGCGGCTTGGAATCTGGATTCTGAAAGTGAACCTGGCCGTTCGTCACTTCCAGGTTGTTGATTTTGAACGGCACCAGGCTCTCCAGCATCCGACTCCAGTCGTTTTCCATTCCGTTCTGTGTCTGCTCCGGCGAGGAGCCGGAAACAAAATTCAAGCGCGGTTCCCGCATGGCAATGCGACTGACCACCGAGCCGTGAAAAAGTTCGTTCCATTGCAGCGATAAATCCATCTGGTGAACGGAAAAAAACGGAACTGGAATGCTGCCGCTGCGTTTGACGATGTCGATGTCATGGATCTGGTAAGCTCCCCGCCAAAGATGGACGGTGATGTCCCCGATTTTACCGCCATAATCCCGCGACTGGTTCAACTGGCGATTGACGTAGGTTTTTAGCGCGAACGGAAGCAAACATCGCAGGCAGATCAAAAAGACCATTGCTCCGGCGACCCAGGCTGCCGGATGCCGGAGCCTGGGGAATATCGGCCAACGAAACCTTCGCCCGGGATTTGAGCCGGCCGCGGATTTCATGGTTTTATTTTCCTGATTTTCAGGTCTGGCAGGAGATGGGTGGCTGACATTTTCATTTTCGCATTGGCAAAATTACCTTTCGCTTTAGCGGTTTGCATACCATCAGGCCCGCCATTTTTACTGTGAATTGTCGTGCCGTCCGGCCGGGAGTTCCGGAACCGGCTTTGCAAACTGCCATCCGTTTTCCAGAACAAGAGCAAAATGCACGACTGAATTTAAAATCGGTTTAAGATCGGGAGCGAAAACGCATGGCGTGTTTGCTGCTGGACAACTTGACACCAATTTGTGCAAACACCGCCCCTTTCCCAAATCACCCAGGCAACCATCATTTTATTGGGCGCGATCGCGCTCGCCTATTTTGCCCGGCCGGTGATCCTGCCCTTGGCGGTGGCCTGGATCGGGGCGATGGCGTTGAAACCGCCCGTGAGCTGGTTGCGCGCGCGCCACTTTCCCGCACCCCTGGCCGCGGCGGTGGTCGTCGCCGTGCTGGTGTCCGGCCTGGGGTGCGGGGCTTATTATTTGAGCCGCCCGGCGAGTGAATGGATAAAGTCCGCGCCGGAAACTCTGCCGCGCCTGAAGCAGAAATATCAGAACGTCTTTCGCCCCATGGCGCGTTTAAGCGAAGTTGCTTCCAGTGTGACCAGTCCGGTGATCAATACCAATGCCAGTCCGGCTCCGGCGCCACCGGCCCGCGTGCCCGCCGTGGAGAATGGTTCCCTCGCGGGAAAAGTATTCAGCTGGACCGGAAGCGCAGCGGCGGGAATCGGCGAAACCATCGCCTTGCTGTTTATGTTGCTTGCCTCCGGCGTTTTTTTTTCACAGCGGCTGGTCAGCCTCATGCCGACGTTGCAGGATAAAAAACGGGCCCTCGAGATCAGCCACACCGTTCAGCAAAGCATTTCCAGATATCTCTTTTTTGTCGGTCTGATAAACGTCGGATTGGGAATGGTTGTCGGGTCGGCGTTATATTTTTTGAAAATGCCCAATGCCGCGCTCTGGGGAACCGTGGTCATGTTGTTCAATTTTGTCCCTTATTTTGGTCCGATTGTGGGCATCATTGCCGTTGCCCTGGCGGGATTGGTTTCGTTTGATTCGATTGGCGCCGGGCTGGCGCCGGCCGCAGCATACCTGGCGTTGCACCTGCTGGAGGCAAATATCGTGACCCCTTATGCGTTGGGGCATCAGTTCACCATGAGGCCGGTCATCCTGTTTATTTTCGTGATTTTTTTCTTGTGGCTATGGGGGATGGTCGGCGCATTTGTGGCTATGCCGGTGGTGGTCACGCTGAAGGTTGTCTGCGATCGCGTGAACGCGCTCTCGCCGTTGGGAGAAGTTCTATCCAAATAGCAGGTGCCCCACGCTCTCAAGCCGTTGGAGGAATGGCATGGATACGCCGCGGTCCGGCTGGCCGTCTGAAACCAGGGCCGTCAGTTCGGAATTTGTTCCGGGCATGCGTGAATGCCGGCAACATGGCGTCCCGGGCTATGTGTCCCAGCCCAGCTCGATCAAAAGCATGCCTATCATCGGCGGCGGCATTGCGGGACCGGCCGCGGCAAAGGATCATTGAGTGCAATTTGCATATCGCCTCCATCATTTTGCACATTTCAAAAATCAACCAGTATTGGTTTCCCCTTAAATTTCCACAAAGAGGCAGTGGCAAGATTAAAGCTAAGAGAGTATCGGAAGGAGAGACGATGGCATGGAAAGGCCCGTGGGTTACGAAAAGGGAAACCCCGAAACGAAACGGACCGGCCCAGGTCAAAACTTCTTGCCTTCCATTTTAATTTCAACAACCGGAACATTTATGAACGACAACCTTGAAGGGAAAAAAGTGGCGATTTTGGTGACCGACGGTTTTGAGCAGAGCGAACTGGAACAACCGCGTGCGGCACTTGAAGATGCCGGGGCGGATACACGCATTGTGTCGCCCAAACATGATTTCATCAAGGGATGGGATACGGACAACTTCGGCGAGATGGTCCTGGTCGACGTGCCATTGGAAAACGCGAGGCCGGAGGATTACGCCGCCCTGCTGTTGCCTGGCGGCGTGATGAACCCGGACAAATTCCGCCTGATGTCCGAAGCCGTGGAGTTTGTCCGTGCCTTTTTTGAAGCCGGCAAACCCGTTGCCGCGATTTGCCACGGCCCGCAACTCCTGATTGACGCGGACGTGTTACGCGGCAGAAAACTGACCTCGCATCCATCCATCAAAAACGATTTGATCAACGCCGGCGCGGATTGGCTTGACGAGCAGGTTGTTGTGGACCAGGGACTCGTCACCAGCCGCAGCCCGGACGATCTGCCCGCCTTCAACGAAAAAATGATCGAGGAATTCGCCGAAGGCATTCATGCCGGGCAGAGGGCCTAGAGATTATGCGCAAAAATCTACTGGCACAGGTCCAGCTGAAAGAATTTTATGCCGGAACGACGAACGATTGAACGGGCGCGCGAAGACGAACAGGAAGGAAAATCGCCCTCCACCCAGGCGGGAGAATTCGTCCGCGAGGAATTTCACCACATTCGCGAAGGAAAACACGGCGCCCGTTCGCCCCGGCAGGCCATTGCCATGGGCCTGTCCAAGGCGCGGCGCGCCGGCGTAAAATTGCCACCGCCACGCCGCGGAAAGGTTTCCGCCAGGGTACGCCGCCAGGCCGAACGTGATTACGAACGCGGACAGCACAATGGACACAGCCATATCTCGACGAAGCGTTCGCGGGCAACTTTGGCGGCGCTTCGGTGCGAGGAGCAGGGGGCGGCCTCAACCCGTGCGATTTCACGCCAAACCCGTGCGACGGCGCGGAGAAAAACAGCCTCGGAACGTTCCGCCAGCGCGCGAAAAGCGGCTCGGACGAGAAGGTTCGCGGAGAATTTATGATCCGGAAACTCAAAGCGGGTGGTTATCGCCTTTATTCGCGCAAGCGCAATCCGGCGACCGGCAAGCGGCGGAACCTGGGCACCTTCAATTCGCTCGAAGCGGCCACCCGGCATGAGCGGCAGGTGCAGTTTTTCAAACGGCAATGAACGCGCAAAAACAAACCGATGTCAATGGCCAGACCTTGTCTCGGGACGCAAATAATGGGCAGACAAATTTTGAAAATCAACGCCAGCACTTTGAATTTGGTTCTCTGCATGGGCCGATTGAGCACGAGCACGATAACGGGATTTACCGGTTGCGTCGGAGAGCGTTCCAATCGCACTACCGGTGAGTCGATTGACGACCAATCAGCCTTGAATGACAATCCGGAATACAGATTCAGCGATATCCATGTGGATATGGTGAAGTGCGTCTCAAAAACTGGACGCACAAAATCCACGGGCTCACAGAAAGTGATTTTGTTCTCGCGGCCAAAGTGAATGAGATTGAATGGATTTTCGCCCGGGCGAGAAAGAAAACTTCCGAAACCCCAAATCCCCGGGCAACAAAGAATCTTCCGAGGATCGGGGCGATTCCGGAAACCGCAATTGAAGGAAACAGACAAATGAAGCGGCTTGAAACTGGATCGCCGCGCGCCCCGTTTTGCACCGCCCGACGGATTTACTCCAGGCCGATTTTTTTCCGTTTGCGGTAGAGGGTTGCCTGGTCAATGCCGAGAATTCTGGCGGCATCCGACAAGCTGGGAACCCGTTCGAGAATTTTGCACAGGTGGGCCTCTTCCACTTGTTCCAGCGAGGCGAACGTGCCGATTTGCAGCAGCGATTCGCCATTGGCGCCGTTGGTGGCGGCAGGGTGACCACGCAATTCGTGGGAAAAATCCTCGGGAAGCAACTTGCCGCCTTTGGCCATAATGACGGCGCGTTCGATGGCGTTGCGTAATTCGCGGAGGTTGCCTGGCCAGGAGTAGGCACGGAGACAATTGACGGCCTCGGGGGAAAGTCCGCCCAGCCGGCGGCCGCATTGCGCGGCAAAATGATTGGTGTATAGTTCGGCGAATCGCAGCAAATCCGAACCGCACGCGCGCAAAGGAGGTATTTCCACCACAATGACATTGAGCCGAAAATACAGGTCTTCGCGAAAAGCGCCCTCGGCGACGCGCTTTTTCAGGTCGCGATTGGTGGCGGCAATGACGCGGACGCTGGACTGATGGGTGACATTTTCGCCGACCCGCTCATATTCACGTTCCTGCAGCAGGCGCAGCAGCTTCGGTTGAATTTCCAGCGGCAGATCACCGATTTCATCGAGGAAAAGGGTGCCACCTTCGGCGGCCTTGACCTTGCCCCAGTGGTCTCTGATGGCACCGGTGAATGATCCCCGGACATGGCCGAACAGCTCGCTTTCCAGGAGTTCCCGGGAAAGGCTCGGACAGCTGACGGTTACAAACGGTTTGTCGGCCAGCAGGCTTTGGCGATGGACGGCGTGGGCGGCGACGCTTTTGCCGGTGCCGCTTTCGCCGCAAATAAGAATGGTGGCGGGCGTCTGGGCGGCACGGAGCAACACTTCCATGACTTCGCGCATGGCGGGAGTGGTGGAGTCGAAAACGGGTTCGGGGTTCTGCGCCTTGGTCTCACTGACCGTCTGTTCCAGTTGTTCAATTTGCCGGCTCATCTGGCGGAGCCGCTGTAGCCGGGCGAGCACTGTCAGGAAGTGCTCGCGTTGGAACGGTTTTTCGAGGAAATCCACCGCGCCGCAGCGCATGGCTTCCACAGCGGTCTTCACGCTGTCCTGGGCGGTGAACATGACGACGGGGATCTGCGGGTGCCGTTTTTGAATCTCGATCAACACGTCCAGGCCGTTTTCCCGGCCAAGGTTTACATCCAGTAAAATGGTGTCAAATTTTTCCTCTTTCAGTGTCGCAAGCCCGAGTTCACCGGATTCGGCGCCTGCCGCGTAATGACCGGCTTCCTCGATGAGAAAACAGGTCGCATCCCGGAAGTTTTTATCGTCATCAATGATTAAGAAGTCCATAGCTCAATTTTCTGGGGTGGTGGGACGCAGCAGACGGATGGCAAAAGCCGTCCCCTGGCCCGGGTTGCTGACGCAGGACAATTCACCATTCATGGCCTGCATCAGTTTGCGGACAATGCTCAGGCCCAGGCCGGCGGAAGGTTCACCGCCGGTGGGATGGGCGGAAAGTCGCCCGTAACGGCGAAACATGTGGGCTTTGTCTTCGCTGGTAAACCCCGGCCCTTCATCCCGGACTACGCATTCGACCTGATGGTCCAGCGGGCGGATGGAAACAAAAACCCGCCGGCCGGGCGGCGAATATTTGAGCGCGTTTGAGAGCAGATTGTGCAGCACCAGATTGAGCGCCGAGACGTCCGCGAGCACGGTGGTTTCTCCGGCGGCAAAGTCCGTCTGGATTTCAATTTTTTTCAACCGGGCCACCTCCAGGTATTGTTTTGCCACGGTCGCGGCAACGTCTGCCAGGTCGAGGACGGACGGTTTGGGGGTGAAACCGTAATCGGCAGCGGCATTAGCCAGGAATTCCTTGAGGAAAGCCAGCAATTGGGTGGTGGAACGAAGAATGTTGTCCGACAATTTCGCCAGCCGGTTATCCTTAAGGCGGTCGATCCCTTCATGCAACAATTCAGCGATCATGTTCATGCCGCTGAGACAATTGTTCAGGTCGTGCGCCATCATGCCAAGCAATTCATCCTTGTCCTCCGCGAGTTGTTTGAGCCGGTCGCGGGCGGTTTTCAACACCAGCTGGGTACGTACCCGTGAAATGAGTTCGGCCGGATTGAAAGGCTTGGTGACATAGTCCACCCCGCCCGCTTCGAGCGCCCGGATTATAAAACTCTTGTCGTCCGCGGTGGAAAGAAAAATGACGGGGATGTCCTTCCAATCCGGATTTTTCTTCAACTGTCCGCAGACTTCACAGCCATCCATGCCCGGCATCAGGAAGTTGAGCAGGATCAGATCGGGCGGACCCAGCGCCAACTGTTTCAGGGCGGCCGAGCCATCAGAGACGGGAATGATTTCATGTCCCAAAGCGCCCAATGCCGAACCGACGACCTGGATATTGGTGGACTGGTCGTCCACCAAGAGAATCCGCGCCGGGGACGCTTCAGGGAGCGGAAGGCGGGACAGCAAGGACGATGACGTGGAAGCTGGCTCGGCAGGGTCCAATTTCATTACGATGATGCTCTCTCCGGGCTCATGCACGGTTTTTTGCTCCGATCGTTCAAGCCGGTGTCAAATTCGCCCCGGCGCTGTTTCAAATCCATGACGGCAATTTGAGCCAGTTTATCCATTGCTGTCGGAATGAAAGGCCCCCGGCGCGACATCAATCTATTCCAATTTGCCGAAAGCCTTCCACCCGGCGCCTGTTCGCAAGCTGGCTTCGTGCCGTCGCCTCACGGGTGTGCTTTTCGTGTCTTTCTGCTGCAAATCCGGCATAAAGGCTGATGGCTTTGCCGGGGGGCAGAATGCAACTTGCAAACGGAGAAGGGCGGGTTGTTGCTATTTGCACGCTTATGGCCGTACCGAACCCAGCCGTGATTTTCCCCGTTGCAATCGGGAAAACGGCCAGATCCCATGAGATCGCAAAACCATTTCCATGCCCGCTTCCATCGGCACGCTGTTTGCAGGAGATATTTCCACGGGCCACATATGGTACCGCGAAATGAAATCGAACATCAACCAGGATGGTTTATGAAAATTTTTGAAGCCCGGGGAACCAGGAAAATTGTCCAAGGCAGATTGAGACAGAGATTCAAGCAACTCGCTGACAACGCTCTGCGATTCATGGAAGGCGAAGAAAGTGAATTGATCGGACGCACTTAAAAACGCACCTGACACGTCAACTGAGATAACGCGTGTCATCGAACGCGGCGGGATAAAACGAAATGAATTTTCAGCCTTCAAACGACAAGCCGGACGTTTTTACCTCAACCATTAACATAGACGTCCGGTTTGCCCCCCCCTTCAAAGATTGAATTTATTGAAATAAAAAAACCCATGAAACCCATCGATACGAACCCGGCCATTTTGCCGACCGGGAATTGCCGTCGGACCCGTTCAAGTCCGGGGCTACAATGAAGATGAAAGGATGTTTATGAAACAAATCGGATTGATACTGCTGTTCACAGGGGTGGGGTTGATCGCTTACATATTCAATGCAGATTCCGGGAATTCAGCGATCAGCCGAAAGGTCTGGCAGTTGTTCGGCGCCAGCGGGGCCGTGGTCATCGGCCTGACCCTGATTTTCAGACGCCCGACCAAACCCACTGGAGCAATCGAAGAATCAACCAAAGGACATTGAAAATGAAAATCATCACCCTGATTCCGCTATTCGCCTTGTTGGCGATGACTGGATGTGGAAATCATACCACAGACAGTCAATCGAATCCCAATAGCAGCCCGCCGGTCACGCCGGCCACGCCGGCTCTGACTTCTGTCAACCCGAACAGCACGAATGCCGCTGCCCCGCCCAACAACGGCGGTGGAGAAATGACGACTCCAGGAAGCGGAAACAATCTCAACACTCCACAGGACACCGGCAATCCAAGCATTACGAACCAGCCACCCGGCAGCTGAATGACCGGAAGGACCACACAAGACACCGAAGACAAATCATAAACGAGCTGTTGAGGCAGCTGCCTGGTGCTTTTGTTTAATCGCGTTGGAGTCCTTGTAAATCCCGGGGGAGGTTTGCTTTGAGACTCCGGCGGAGGTGTTCGCGGACCGGAACATTATTGAGTTTGGATCCGGATGGGATGGCGCATGACGAACGCATGAAGGGAAAACAGATACCTTCATTGAAATTGACCCGATAAACCTATGACCATGACCTGTGCTAAAATCGGAAATACCTACATCAACACTGCGAACATCACGTATTTCACTTATTATCAGGCAAAGGAATCCCGGCTCGCGGAATTGCCCAGGGATCCAATGCCAGCCGGCAATCTGCCTGAAAGCCAGCCGGCCACGTTGAACATCAATTTGGTCGGTGGCGAAAAATTGGAGTTTTCAGGTCCCAAAGCGGAAAAAGGATTCGATAAATTGACGGAGTTAATGGCGGTACCCATCCCGACCATCAATTGAATACCAGTGCAATCAACGTCTGAACAACGTGGGGCTGCCTTGATTGCCGGCACCGAAACCTTCTCCCAATATCATTTTGCGACGGAACGTTAGCGGCGGCGAAAATATCCGTGCGCCGGTTCAAATGAAAAGCGATTTGATTTTGTCAAAACAACATGCAACTTCGGGCTAATCTGTTGCCAAAATGGCGATTGTCGTTGCCGGAGCCGTGGGTCATAGCCTTGGCGCTGGCCCTGGCGGTATTGATTGCTATTTTGGGTTTCATCGCGGGGCGGGATATGGCGATGTCGGTGTTGTTCTATCTGGCGCCGATTTGTTGGGTCAGTTGGTCGGCCGGGCGCCAGTCGGGAATCCTGCTGGCTGCCGTTTGTACGGTCTTGTGGTTCATTGCCGATTTGAAAACCGGCTATCTGTATTCGCGTCCGCTGATTCCATTCTGGAATGCGCTCATGCTGTTGGCGCTGTTTTTGGTGGTGGTCTATTTGCTCTCGGCTTTTCAGGCCGCCCATCAGCATCTGGAAGAGACCGTTCAAAGACGAACAGCGGCACTGGTGGCGGAAATTGCCAAGCGCAAACGTCTGGAAATAGCCAAAGTCCAGTCGGAACGGCTTGCCGTGGCGGGAACCATGGCCGCTGAAGTGGCTCATGAGGTGCGCAATCCACTCAGTTCCATCATTCTTAATCTGGACCTGATTTGCAAAGAAATCGACCGGTTCGCCGAAACGAGCCGGCATCCGACGGAGGAAGGCCATTTTCTCGTGGATGAAATGCGCGCCGAAGTCCGGCGCATCCAGCACGTGATCGAAGATTATCTGCGATTTGCCCGGTTGCCGAAACCGCAGCGGCGGCCAACGAAGTTGGGCGAGTTTCTCAACCAAAAGCTGGCATTCTTGAACGGGGAATTCGAGCAGACCGGCATAAAATTGCGCACTCATTTCGATCCCGTGTTGACCACCATCAATGTAGACGCGGAGCAACTGTGGCAGGCAACGTTGAATTTGATTCGCAACGGGCAGGACGCAATGCAAAATGGCGGCGAATTGACCGTCAGCACCTGGCGGGAAGGCGGGCAGGTGCGCATCCGGGTGACCGACACGGGCCGGGGCATGACCCGGGAACAGGTGGAACAGGTATTCGTGCCTTTCTATACCACCAAACCGGAAGGAACCGGCCTGGGGCTCACCTCGGTCCAGCAAATCGCAATCGAACACGGCGGGCACGTGGAATGCGAAAGTGCTCCAGGCAAGGGCAGCTCGTTCACCATCTTTCTGCCCGCCGAGGAAAAATCCTGACCGGCACTCATTCCTGGCATCACTCATGCAAAGCTGAATACTCGATTATGAAAAACATTCGTAACAAATCGGTTTTGATTATCGACGACGATACCCGGATGCTCCGCGCTCTCGAAAAGGTGTTGGCCGGCGAAGGGTGCGAAGTGACCTCCGCGGCATGGGTGGGGGATGCCATGGAAATCCTGGCTGAGCGGAAAGACCACTTTGATCTAGTCATCACCGACCTGCGGATGCCGTTTATTACGGGTATTACGGGAGTGTTTGCCATTCACAAGATTCTGCCCGACCTGCCGGTCATTGTGCTGACTGCGTTTGGCAGCCCTGATGTCAAAGCCGAATGTTTCCGCCAAGGTGCCAAAGCCTTTCTTGAAAAACCCTTGGACACCCCGCATTTGCTGGAGGTGATCGAGAGCATTTTCGCTTCGCCGGAGGCCGGATTGGACTTGAGCGAGGGAAAGGTGCCGGCCGAAAAGCCCACGAAACGGTCAAGAGACTAAATTAAAAATAGGCGAATCCGTAGCGCCGAATATCCAAAATACGGATGTTTAATTGGTTGGCGCGGGCTGCAAAAGATCGGAGTAAGTATTGCGCTTTGGGCCTGCCAGCTTGCGAAATGCACGGACCGTCAACGCCAGCCGGCAAGTTTTTCTTCTAAAACTACCCACCGGCGACACTTTGAAGTACTGGCTGAATCGTACACTGGCTCTGGACGGCGATAGGCACATCGTTTAATGACGACAATAGTGACCGTGATTTCCATCCGCGAAGTGATTTTTGGGGTGTGGGGGTTGAATCATGAAAAATGCATGTAGGATGAACCCCTATTTTGCATGAGGCGAACACCCCATAGCATCCGCCGTGTTCCCAACCTACTTTTACCGTGCAATGAAAGACCAAAAAGCTTCACCAGTTGAGGAACCAGCCGGCACACCACTGCCATGGCAATCGAAACTCATGCTTGCGAGATTATCGCTGGCTCGCATCGTCCTGCCCATTTTTGTGATTTTGACACCGGGCATGATCCCCGGAAGCGAAGGACAAGCGATTCTTTCTGCAGACAACGGAGGCCGAGCCACGCAGACTCCGCTGGCATCCTCTTCGTTGCTTCCGGCGCAAGGACGGAAACAACCCAGTTATCAAGTATTCGCAGTACGTTCGACTACACCATCGATTGATGTGGTGAACGAGACGACGCTGGAGGTTGCCGGCAAGCAGAAGATTGACGTTAGCCGGTTGGACCAATTGACCCGGCAGGAAAGGGAGACATTGGCCAGCCAGTTTGGCGTTCCGATCGGTGTGGTTGAAAATCAACTGGAGAACTTCTCCAGGCAGGCGCCAACGAATGCGGTAGAGGTGGCAAGCAAACTTCGCGTCATGATGATTGATTACAAATACCTGCTGGAACGGTGGAACCAATATCATCCTCCAGCCGGTCAAGAAAAGGTCAAGACCGACGCGCTGCTGGCGTTGCAGGCCGGAGGGCTGGAGACGGCTTGGGCAATTTATGCTGACCTGCCCCGGCCAAAACCGCCTACCGGATTTCGGGTAGCCGAATGAGATTTGCCGCGTCGATTCTGCCGCTCCCGGGATGGACATTTGTGTGGTCAACCAGTGTGACCCGCACGGGAGCGGGTTTGAGAGCCTTGGCAGCAGCAAGGCCACCAAAACCGCCGCCAACGATTACAACATGTGGAATGCGATCACTCATAATTGTTCAGGAGTGACCGCGGTTTTGGTCGTCGCCATACGTATTCAATATTCACCTTCATTTCAGTTGAAAACTTAACCGGCCCGTATGTCGCGAAGGAGGGCATTCCCAACATGCATTTCGCGCGCGCACGAGTGGAGGCCCTTCCCTTCGAAAACGGCGTTTTTGACGCCACAATCTGTTGCGGCTCGCTTCATCTGTTTGCGGATACCGTGATAGCCCTGCGCGAAATGGCCCGCGTGATGAAGCCCGGAACAATCCTTTCGGTCTTCACATTCACCGCGGGCAGCGGCGGCATCCTGAAATATCGATGGGTTCGTGAGTGGAGCCTCAAGAATCATGGCCTTCATGTATTCGACCTTATCAAGCTGGAACAATACTTGGCCGCTTCAGGTTTTAAGGACTTCCAGCCGGGAGTATCCGGCTCCACTTTGACATTCAGCGCCCGCAAGCAATTGGTCTGATGGAGGTGAATTATCCTGCTGTTAACAATTGGTAAAAACTGCCGCGTATCTGCCGATGCTTGCCAAGCCCTGGGACGACCGGAGGGAGTGGCACGTTGAAACCAACAACCCGCTTTTAATGTTCCATGAGTCGATAAAAGCCTCGAGTTGCTCCCAGCGCGGCATTGGTCACGGTGATGATACTGCCATTACCGGCCACGGTGATCAGGCTCTGCCAACCGGAGCCAAGTGCGTTCAGATATTGCACACTGTAGGTTTCGCCTGGCTCGGTCTGGATGAATGCTAGAAAATTGGTTCCCACTGTTGTTGGTGCAAAGAAGATGGGCGCCGGCCGGATCCAAAATATCAAGCTAAAGGCGACGGTCGGTTCGCAACCCTCGCCTGTAAAAGTTGCACTTTGGCGGCAAATACCCGAAGTGCCAATCTTTCGTAACTTTTCACAGGCAGTGATCGCACGCGAATACCAGCTTGCATGAATTGCAGACGTCTGTACGCCGTCGGGTTGGTCAATCTGCGTGCCGCGGGTGGATCTGCAGACCGTTTTCCAGTTGCCTAAACCGCCCCCGGGCTTACGATGCTGTCGAATCAGCATGGGTATGGGAAACAGTCAGAAACATTCAATGGGTTCACGCTTAGTTGCCGTGGATCATTGACCTATGATCTGGATCTCATGTCCACGAGCTTTAAAGGCTAGCGATGCCTCAATCTCCTGAACTCGCTGGCGGAGAAGGTTTCACTTTCGAGGGTGACGCGGCTGCGTTCTATCTCGCCGCGCTGCTAGCTGAGGCATATGCGCCCGGGATTGATGACCGAATCGTTGTCCGTGTCTCGGTTCAGCAGCGTGACTTCGGTGAACCACTCGACGATGTAATCGTCGATTTTGAAGACGCTGCAAAGAACCCCGCTCGCCTTAGCCTCCAGGCGAAGCGATCACTCACGATCAGCGATGCGAAAACGAACACCGACTTTCGCGACATCATCCGCGACAGCTGGGCTACCCTGAAAAAGCCTGATTTCCGCATCAATGCCGACCGATACGGGGCAGCAGTTGGCACGATCAGCCCTGACAAAGAGCGAGCAATCAAGACACTTTGCGATTTAGCTCGTGAAAGTTTGACGGCCGAGCATTTCTACACCCGCTTTGCAGATGGGGGTAACGCC
>Ga0265320_10000319_pt1 | contig 39222 bp, 34 predicted proteins | sample 4827metaG_FD_202087 | JGI IMG/M metagenome (GOLD analysis project Ga0265320, IMG submission 202087) | Rhizosphere microbial communities from Carex aquatilis grown in University of Washington, Seatle, WA, United States - 4-8-27 metaG | ecosystem: Host-associated > Plants > Roots > Rhizosphere >... | reverse complement strand
AACCGAGGACGGTGAAAAAGATCATGGGCAGCGTGCCGCCTTCCATCTGGACGTATTTTTGGGTGGCAGGCAGCAACAGCAAACCCAGCAGCGCAACCGGAGGCGCCCAAAACCGGCTTTCCCCGCCGCGGCTCAACGAAACCAGCGCACCCATAAGAAACAGCAGCATCCAGGCAGGCCAGAACTTGGTGACAAACTCGTCCACATGTCCAAGCGAGTCGTACGTGGCGGCATGCAATGAAGGTACGAGGGTCGGATAATCGAGATGCGCTGCCGTCAGTCGTGGATTGGAAAACCATTGCACCAGTTCGTGTCCGGTATAGAGATGTATGATTTTCGCCTTGAGCGACCACCCCATCACCGCATCAAATTCAACGAGCCCCTGCAAGCCGGCCAGGCGGAAGAGAATCAGGAACACCAGCAGCCCCGGCAGCAGCAGGGCAATGGTCGCGGGGCGATGAATCATTCGCCGGCCACTGGCGGTAATCCCCGCCCAAAATATTCTGCGGTCATGCCAGATTTCCGCGGCGCTCCCCGCGGCCGCCGCCAGAAAGATCAGATGATATCCATGAAAGCCGCACAGTTTGAGGCACAGTGTGAGCGCGGCCACGATCATCATTCCCAGGCCCAGGGCACAGGCTAGCTGTTCCAGCAGTGGCATCTGGTTGCTCAACCCGGGGAATAAAGGGCGAAACAACCACATTCCGGCCAATGCGGTCAGCAGGGGAAGCAGAAAGGCCATGATGGCATCAGCGCCGGAGCCAAACCAATCCGGGGTGACCGGTTCCTTGATGGGAAATTCACGCCGTGGTCTGAGCAGTCTGAGGGTCAACGTATCATCCGGAGGATAATCCACCACCGCGTCATATCCATGGCCGAGAATTTCCTGGTCTGACCCCGCCGCCTGGCCCACAAAACCGTCCTTGGTCAACCGGGCCGGCTGATCCAGACTCACACCGACTTCACGTGGGAAGAGATAGTAGGCTGTAAAAAAATAATTCCCAATCCTGGTCTGATTGGTGGGACCAGTCATATTGGGTATGAAAACACGCGCATCCTTGGGCAGCACCAAATCGACGTACCGGCATAATCCGGAAGCCGGAACGATCATTTGGTCTCTTTTCACGATGTCGGAAACCTTGGCCAGTTGTCCGGCGCGGACATGGGATTGGTAAATGGACGAAATAATGTCATTATCTCTGGCGTTGCTTCGGCCGTGTTCAACCCATTCGCGAAGGGTTGCTTCCCGGTCGCGATGCAAAAACTGCCACGCCATCACAAGGCAAGTGAAGGTTACCAGGGACAGGCTGACCAGAAACCGACAACGGTTGCTCATGCAATTCAAAAACTCATGTTGGTTCACGCGGAGCGAGAAAACCAGTTCAATGTAAAAGTCTTGGCCCTTCCCTCGGGGGCAACGGCCGTCGTTACGGACACTGCCTTGGTGGTCCCGGTCGATATGGCGTGTCCCATTCTTAGAATTAGCTTGCATTGACTTTGGGAACGATTAAGCTGGCTGTGTCTGTTGGATAACTTGTCCTTCGAGGACTGGAAAATCTTCAGGTGAACGCGGTTCAGTGATGATTTGAGACCCGACGGTCGGGAACAGTCTGGAATAACGGTTAGTCTTGAACAGCAAATCATTAAATGAGCACGAAACTGTTTGTCGGAAATCTTTCCTTCAACACTACAGAAAATGACCTCCAGGAGGCGTTTGCCGCCCACGGCACGGTCGTCGAAGCCAACCTCATGATGGATCGGATGAGCGGCCGCTCCCGCGGTTTTGCTTTTGTCACCATGTCCACCCCGGAGGAGGCGCAAAAGGCCATCCAGGCCATGAACGGGGCAACCTTGGGCGAACGTCAGTTGACGGTGAACATCGCCCGGCCCAAAGAAGAGCGGCCGCACAGCGATCGCGGTCCGCGTCGTGACTTTGGCGGCGGTGGCGGCGGCGGAGGAGGAGGACGTCGGGAACGTTATTGACATACCGCATGCAATTTTGACCGGGGCGACGTTTCATAACAGGCGTCGCCCTGATTTTTGTGGACGTGTAGTCTTTCATCATGGAAGAGCATATACAAATCGAAGGGCGTATTTTGACCGTGCTGGCCGGGACGATGTTTCGCGTGGAACTGGACAACAAACATCTGGTGCTCGCGACCATCTCCGGCAAGATGCGCAAACGCTTTGTCCGGCTCACCGTCGGCGACCGCGTCAAGATGGAGATGTCGCAATACGACCTGAACAAGGCGCGCATCGTCTGGCGGTTGGGCTGAGAAGCAATTTGATTTCGTCCTGTCCGGCGCTTGCGCCCGCCGCGGACAATCTCCACTCTGCAAGGCTGTGAACAGCGCCATTCTCGTCGCCGCCGGCAAAGGCACCCGCATGGGCGCCGGGGTGGACAAATTATTTCTCGAGGTGGCCGGGCGCCCGGTCATGGCGCACACCTGGCAGCGGTTCGATGACGCAAAGTGCATCGGCGAAATCATTCTCGTCGTTCGCCAGGAAATGCAGGAAACCGTTTCCCAATTGACGGAAAAATATCATTTTCAAAAACCATTTCATATCGTTGTGGGTGGGGCGGAGCGTCAGGACTCGGTCTGGAATGGTTTGCAGGCGCTTTCGCCGGCCTCGGAAATCGTGGCGATCCAGGATGCCGCGCGGCCCTGCACCGACGGGGAGTTGATTGCCGCCACCGTCAAGGCGGCGGAAGAAAGCGGCGCGGCGGTGGCGGCCCAGCCGGTCACGGACACCCTCAAGGAGTCCGCCGACGGCCGGTTCATCCAACGCACGCTCGACCGGTCCAGGTTGTGGTCGGTACAAACCCCGCAAACGTTCCGGGTTGAAGTGATCCGCCGCGCGTTGACGGAAGTGCGTCGCCGCGGGCTGATTTTCACGGACGATACGGCGGCCTGCGAATTGATCGGGCAGCCGGTTCGCCTCGTTTCCAGCGTGGCGCCGAATCCCAAAGTCACGGTGGCGGGTGATTTGCCGCTGGTGGAGACCTTGTTGAACGGTCACGTTTGATGCGAGACGGCCGGCACTTCCGCCAGCTCAGCCGGAGGGACGCTTTGTGCTTTCGGAGCATTGCTCTACGCTCCGGTCAAGCAAAGCCGCAGGGTCTTTTGACTTGTGAGCGTGAGTTGTTGGAGTTCATGCTTTGGCATGTTTTCGGCCCAAAACAGCCTGAAGGCTGAACACCAACAGGTATCCCCACAAAACAAAAGACCCTGAGCCAAGCCGTCATCATCGTTTCCAAAAACTTGGTGTCCGGGCGCGATTGTGGTAGCTTGTTGCCCGCTTATGAAAAGACGTTTGATTTATGGATTGGTGGTTGTGGCGCTCGTGTTGAATCTGGCCGTGGGCGCGCGAATCTATCTCGGTTCGGCCCGGGCGGCGGGCAAGCAGGACGCGGTGTATCCAAACCTGGAATTATTTGCCGACGTGCTCGAAAAAGTGCGCAAGGAATATGTGGACGGCCGGGATATGACGTATCACGATCTTGTTTACTCATCGCTCAAGGGCATGGTCGATTCGCTGGATCCGCACAGCGAATTCATGGACGTGGATGATTACCAGCGGTTGCAGAACGACACCGAGGGACAATTCGGCGGGCTGGGGCTGGTGGTTTCAATGCGGGACGGATTTGTGACGATTGTCGCGCCCATGGAGGACACCCCGGGATTTCGCGCAGGAATTTTGTCCGGCGATCGCATCATCAAGATTGACGGCCAGAGCGCGGAAAAAATGTCATTGACGGATGTAGTAAAGCAATTGCGCGGCGAGCCGGGCACGCAGGTGAGGGTGACCATTCAGCGCGCGTCGTCGGACGTGGTGAAGAATTTCACGCTCACGCGGGCCGTCATCAAGATGGACATGGTCAAGGACATTGCCGGCCGCAAGGAATTTCCCCTGGGCGATGACAAAATCGGCTACGTCCGCATCACGGAGTTTGGCGATCAGACCGGGGAGGAACTGGAATCCGCCCTGAACAAACTGAAGGCCACCGGGATGAGGGCGTTGATCATTGATCTGCGTTGGAACCCCGGCGGCCTGCTGGATGAGGCGGTGGAGGTTTGCGGGAAATTTCTGCCCCACGGCCAGTTGATCGTCACCACCGAAGGACGCGATCCGGATCAGAATGCCATCCGTCGCGCCGACGGCCACGGCGATGAATTGAACGGGATGCCGGTGGTGGTGCTGGTCAATCTGGGCAGCGCCAGCGCGGCGGAAATTGTCACCGGGTGTTTGCAGGATCTGCACCGGGCCATCATTCTCGGCGAGAAAACGTTTGGCAAGGGGTCGGTCCAGAGCATATTTCCGCTCAGCGACGGCTCGGCGTTGAAACTCACGACGGCCAAATATTACACGCCCAGCCACAAGGTCATTCATCAGCATGGCATCACCCCGGACATTGAGGTGCCCATGTCCGAGGAGCAGGAAGCCGCCCTGTTGCTGAAGCGCGCGCCCGGTGGAATGGAATCGCTCAGCGAAGCCAACCGCGTCAGTATCGCCAGCCTACATGATCTTCAGATGGATCGGGCCGTGGATTTGCTCCGGGGCATTCTGCTTTACAATGTGCTTAACGATGGGGGATCGCCCAGGAATCCTGAAAAGATGGCGATCAAATGAAATGAGATCTCGGCAACCGGCGTGGTGGCTTTCGGCAGAAAGCCGAACGATTCAATTTTCCGAAGTGATGCGGCGGTCTGCCGACACGCCGCTACAATAAACATGACTCTTTTGGCCCTTGAAACTTCCTGCGATGAAACCAGTGCCGCGATCGTGCGCGAAGGCAGGGTTTTGTCCAATACGGTCGCCTCCCAGATCAAGCTCCACGCTGAATATGGCGGGGTGGTGCCGGAACTCGCCGCCCGGGAACACCTCCGAAACCTGATCCTGGTGGTTCAAACCGCATTGCGTGATGCGGGCGTGACCATGGAACAACTCGATGCCATCGCGGCCACGCAGGGGCCCGGATTGCCAATGGCGTTGCTGGTTGGATTCAAAGCGGCCCAGGCTGTTGCCTTTACCTTGCGGAAGCCCTTTGTGGGCATCAACCATCACGAAGCGCATTTGTATTCGCCATGGATTGTGGGTGATGACGGTGCCTTCGCCGCCAACTTTCCTGATTTTCAGCCGAATCTTTCGCTCATCGTCAGCGGCGGGCATACGATGCTCGTGCTGGTGGAATCGGAATTGAAACATCGGGTGCTCGGCTCGACGGCGGATGACGCGGCCGGCGAATGTTTTGACAAAACCGGCAAGCTGATGGGCTTGCCATATCCTGCCGGCCCGGAAATTGACCGGCTGGCAGAGCAGGGGAATCCCAAGGCGTTTGACTTCCCCCGGCCGATGCTAAACGATCCCGGTGACGATTTCAGTTTCAGCGGTCTGAAAACCTCTGTGCGTTATTTTCTCCGCGATCACCCGGACCTTTTGAGCGATGCGCAGAAGGTTCGCGACCTGTGTGCCAGCGTCCAGGCGGCGATTGTTGAGGTGCTCGTGAAGAAGACCATTCGCGCCGCAAAACGCGAAGGCGTCCGCTGCGTGACCGCTTCCGGTGGCGTGACCTGCAACCGCGCCCTGCGTACCGGACTGGCCCGGGCCTGCGAACGCGAGGGTTTCAAGCTGCGACTGGCGGACACAAGTTTCTGCACGGACAACGCCGCGATGGTGGGGGTGTTGGCGGAATACAAACTGCGACATGAGGTGGCCGATACCTCCCTGGATGCGGAAATCCAGCCGGGCATGGCATTGATCTGACTTTTTCAGAATGTGAGGCTGAGGCCTCAACGCACTCCCACATAAATGAGACTGCAATGTTTGGGAGCGCCGGCGCTCCCAGGAGACGAAAGAACAATCGTGCAAAAATCCTTTCGCCAGAAGGTTCCTCCGCCCGTTACGATTGGGGCGCATGGCCGACCGGCTGCCCATTTACGAAATCGAATCCGACATCGTCGCTGCACTCAAAGCGACGAAGCGGCTCATCCTTCAGGCACCGACCGGTTCCGGCAAATCCACCCAGGTGCCGCAGATGCTCCTCAAACACGGTTTGTTGGGCAACGGACAGGTGGTGATTCTTCAGCCGCGCCGGCTGGCCGCCCGGTTGCTGGCGTCACGCGTCGCGCAGGAGCTGGGTGTGGAGCTGGGCCGCGAGGTTGGCTATCAGGTCCGATTCGAAAATTGCGTGAGCGACGCCACGCGCGTCAAATTCGAAACCGAGGGCATCCTGCTCCGGCAGCTGATCCGGGATCCGGCGTTGCGCGGCATCCGGGCCATCATCTTTGACGAATTTCACGAACGTCATCTTTACGGCGACATCACGCTGGCCCGCGCGCTGGACATTCAGGAGCAGCAGCGGCCCGATCTGCTCATCGCCGTCATGTCCGCCACGCTCGAAGCCGGGGCGCTGGAAGATTATTTGTCGGAGCGCCGGCCTCCGACCCGGCCCGATGCCGACGTTGGGCAAAAACAAGCCGGGTCAGAGACCGGCGCTCCAAGCTGTGCCATCCTCACTTCACAAGGTCGCACGCACCCGGTTGATATTGGATATCTGCCGCACCGGTTGGGACCGAATCCACCGCCCGTGTGGGAGCTGGCGGCCGACGCCTTTGCTGAACACGTCAGTTCCGGCAAAGGCGGCGACGTGCTGGTGTTCATGCCGGGTGGATTTGAAATCAACCAGACCATCGAGGCCATCCGGCACTTGCCGGAATCCAAGGGATATATTTTGCTGCCGTTGCACGGCGAATTGCCGCCGCGCGACCAGGACGCGGCCGTGGCGCGTTACGAACAGCCCAAGGTCGTGGTTGCGACAAATGTTGCGGAAACCTCCATCACCATTGATGGCGTGCGGCTGGTGATTGACAGCGGGCTCGCGCGCCTCCCGCGTTACGATGCGAACCGCGGCCTCAACACGCTGCTGGTCGAGAAAATCAGCCAGGCCAGTGCCGACCAGCGGGCCGGGCGCGCCGGGCGGACGGCTCCAGGCCGGTGTTTCCGATTGTGGTCGCGGCCCGAACATGACGAGCGGCCGCCGCACGAACTGCCCGAAATCAAACGTCTCGACCTGGCCGAGGTGGTGCTGACCCTCAAGGCCGCCGGGGTGGGGGACTTGCGAAAGTTCCGCTGGCTGGAGAAGCCGGATGAAATTTCGCTCACCCATGCCGAGGAATTGCTGACCGACCTCACAGCTCTTGACCGCGAGGGAAAGATCACTGCCATCGGAAGCAAGATGCTCGCATTTCCGTTGCATCCGCGTTACTCACGCATGTTGCTCGCGGCGCAGGAGTACGGTTGCGTTCATCAGGCCTGCCTCGTGGCCGCGCTCACGCAGGGGCGCGATCTGCTCCTGCGCAATGTGGGCCGTGATACGAATTCGCTCCGCGAGGATTTGCTCGGCGAGAAGGCGTCGTCCGATTTCTGGATTCTCATGCGGGCGTGGAGCTACGCGGCGAACAACCAGTTCCGGCTCGACGCCTGCCGCAAACTGGGCATTCACGCCGTCACCGCCCGGCAGGTCGGACCGTTGTTCGACCAATTCCTCCACATTGCCAGGGGCGAGGGGCTGGATGTGAAACCGCGGGAGGTGAAGGACGAAGCCTTGCAGAAATGCATTCTCATCGGGTTCTCCGACCGGGTGGCGCACCGGCTCGACCAGGGGACGCTGCGTTGCGAACTCGTCCGTAATCGTCGTGGGGTGCTGGCGCGGGAGAGTGTGGTGCAGCACAGCCCGCTGTTCGTCGCTGCCGAAGTCCGCGAAGTCGAAGGCCGGGAGGTCAGCACCATTTTTTCCCTGGCCACCGCCATTGAAGCAGACTGGTTGCGTGAATTGTTCCCGGAAGACATTAAATCCGATCTGCACGTCGAATTTGATGCGCAGGCCCGCCGGGTTCAAGCCGCCGAACTGGTGCGTTTCCGGGGCATGGCGTTATCGGCCAAACGGGTTGATCCGCCACCAGCCGATGCGGCAGCCCGGATTCTAGCCGATGAAATTCTTGCCGGACGATTGCCGTTGCCGAATTGGGATCATGGTGTTGAGCAATGGTTGTTGCGATTGCGACTGCTGTGCCGTCATTGTCCGGAACTGCAATTGCCGGACATTAACGAGGATGACCGAAAGCACATCGTCGAGCAGCTTTGTCACGGGGCGGTGAGTTACAAGGAAATCAAGGAACGCGAAGTAAAACCGGTGGTGATGTCGTGGCTTTCGGAAGCGCAGCGGCAGTTGCTGGACAAGCACGCGCCGGAACGTTTGACCCTGCCCAACGGACGCACGCCCAAGGTTGCTTATGAGGCCACCGCTTCGCCGTACATCTCCCTGCGCATCCAGGAACTCTACGATGTGACCCAGACGCCAAAGATTGCGATGGGCCGGGTGCCGGTAACGGTTCACATTTTGACGCCGGGAATGAAACCAATTCAAGTCACGCAGGATCTGGCGAACTTCTGGCGCGAACACTATCCGAAGATCAAATCGGAGCTGGCACGGAAGTATCCGAAACACCTGTGGCGATGAATGCGAACGGGCGGTTCGAGCCACCGGCTCGACGCGATGACTTCAGCGGCGGCTTGCTTAACCCGGTTTTCTGAATCACAGTGTCCTCATGGCTTCGGAAATATTCAAGGCGAGCCGCTGGACACGCGGGAATTTTCTTTTCCCCACCGTCATCGAAGTGACGGACAAGGCGGTCATCCGGCATAAACGCTCGTGGTTCAGCAAGGACGAGATCAGCATCAGCATCAGCAAGGTTGCATCGGTTCACGTCAAAACAGGAATCCTCTGGGCGGACATCTTGGTTGAATCCTCCGGCGGCAGCGACCCGCTGGCGAGTCACGGCCACACGAAAGGCGGCGCCCGCCGCATCCGCGAGCTGATAGAAACGGCGCAAGGAAATGTGACCGGACGGACGGAACCGGGATCCCCATTGTGAAAACGTGCTGCGTGCTTTTGTTGTTTTTGGCAGGTTCGCTTTTTGCGCGGGCGCAGGACGACGACAGCATCACGCTCCCGGAAATCATGCAGGGCGCACAACAATGGGCGCAGGAAAATCTCGACACCAATGTGCTCGCTTCGCTGCAAAACGTGGACCGGCAGAAAGTGCAGCAATTCTTCAACGATTTGCAGCAACAGTTCCAGGGTGAATACGTGGTGAACCTGGCCCCGCTCAAGGACGTCGCTGAAACCATTATGCCATTGTTGGAAAGCCACCCGGAAACCCAGCCCTATGTCGCGTGGTTGAAATCGCGATTGGATTACCTCCAGGTTGCGGACGAGATTCGGATATCAATCCCGCCACCAACCGTTGAAACCAACCAGCCGCCCCAACCGGTTCCCAATCCCGGTTCGGTGACGGAACGGGAAATTTGGATCAAAAAAGTTGCCAACCAGCCTTTGCCGCCGGGCGCCAGTGATTACCTGACCCGTCTCAAGCCGGTTTTCATGGCGGAAAAAGTTCCGTCGGAACTTTTCTGGATCGCCGAGGTGGAATCATCGTTTGATGCCGGTGCCCGCAGTCCGGCAGGGGCGGCGGGGTTGTATCAACTCATGCCGGGCACGGCCAAACGATTTGGGCTTTCCCTGTGGCCGCGCGACCAGCGCCTGCAACCTGAAAACAACGCCCGCGCTTCCGCTCAATACCTGAAATATCTTCACGATCGTTTCCAGGATTGGAGGCTGACGTTGGCGGGTTATAATGCCGGGGAAGGCGCGGTGCAGAAACTTTTGGACCGGTACAAAACCCGGGACTACGATGAAATCGCCCGGCATTTGCCCGCCGAAACGCAAATGTATGTACCTAGAATCGAGGCGACACTTCTGCTCCGTGAGCACGTCAAACTGGCGGAACTGCAGCCGCCACCGGCCTGACGTAACCGGCGGCCCGGGTAATGAATAATAGCACCCCAACCGATTTTGTCTCACAACTCTGCCCGAATTGCGGTTTGTGCTGCAATGGCGTCTTGTTTGCGGATGTGGAATTGCGAAAGGATGATAATGCCAGTCAGCTGGCCGGACTCGGATTGTCACTGAAAAAGAAGGGACGCAGACAGGCTTTCACGCAACCGTGTGCTTGTTTTGATGGTAAGTTGTGCCGGATTTATTCGGAACGTCCCAGATATTGCCAGGCGTTTGAATGTGGATTGCTGAAAAAAGTCCAGGCCGGTGAGTTGGAAGTGGAAACGGCACTCAAGAGCATTGCCGAAGCCAGACGCCGGGTGGGAAAGGTGGCCAAAATCCTTCGCCGGCTTGGTCAGCACGACGAACAACTGGCTTTGATCAAGCGCCATGTCCAAGTCATGAGCGAGGCGGTTGATTTGTCCGGACCGAAAGCTGCGGTAGCCTGGCGCGGCGAGCTGATGCTGGCTGTGGAAGACTTGATGCGGCTGTTGCAGCGCGACTTCTTGAAGTAACCAGGCTGCTGCCGGAGGGGAGGAGTTACAGTTTGCGAGCCACTTTCTTTTTGAGAGTCACCCGCCAGGGATCTTCCTCGGCGTAGCTCACGCTGGCAAACCAGAGATAATAATATTCGTCGTCGTGCTGAAACATCCATTGTTTCACCACGTCCCCGGGTTTCATGGCGAAAGTCATGCTGGGCTGGCTGCCCCAATTTGAACCCAAAGGCACTTCCGAGTCTTCCACTTCCATGGGGCTGCCCAGCAGGTCGAGAACCTGGGAAGTGCTCCAGCCTCCCTTGATCTGGCTGAATTTCTTTTGGAATGATGGCTTGAACCACAACATATGCGGTTTCTGATTGAGTTGAATTGAACTCCGTCTGGACGCCGATGCAAGCAGAATGTGATGTTGAGAACCGGTTGTCGTTTGGTCATCACGTAGCAGGAGCTGGACAAGTTCTTGATTGCACGAGACTTAACTGTTTACCGCGTGCAACGGGAGCCGTTCTTGAAAATAGTGAGCGGCGGCGACGGGAGATTCAAAACCGTGACGGGTGCCATCGCAAGCCGAGCGGGCGAAGTCGCGGTAAAGCGTGATGGCCACATGCTCATTGCGACGGATGCAATCCTTGATGGATTCGGAATCCTTCCCGGCGTAGATGAGTGTCTTCCACGAGTAAATGTGCTTGGGCTTGTGAAAATCGCTGTTGGCGATGAACGGCAGGCGCTTGAGGCCGACATCGTTGAAGATGTTGTTGCGGTTGGCAATTTCCCACGCGTCGAGCAGCGGTGCAAACTTGTCCTGGTTTTCCCAAAGGTATAACGTGTTCTTGCCCCATTCGCTTTTCATGATGTGCGGGTGCGACGCGACGGCAAGACCGCCTTGCGAGTGGATCTGCGCGATGATTTCAGGAATTTCCAGCGAGGCATCGATGGGTGATTTCAAATCTATGCCCAGTAGATGCGCGGAAGTCTTGCGGGTGTAGCCATCCTTGTTGAATTCGATGCCAGTCATCACGAGCATCTTGTAACGCCGCCAGGCACGCTGCCGTTCGCGGTCCATCACGGCGAAATATTCCTCCACCTGCTCCTGGCCGAGAGTGCAGTTGGCCAGCTCGGACAACTTCCCCAGCAACCGCTTTGGGTCGGCGAGGTGGTCGGTGATGCAGATGCAATCAAATCCATGCTCGCCGTAAAAATCGATGATCTCCGGCACACTGAGCTTGCCGTCGGAGTAGTTCGAGTGGATGTGAAAATCGCACAGCAACATCTGGGGTTGGCTGCCATTGCCATTTGTCTGCATCGTGGGGCGCATGACGCGTTCCGGTCGGGGGTCGAACAGCTTGATGGATTTGCGACCGGGTTTGTCGTGGCCGGATTCCCCGAGGACGAGTTCGCCGATCCGCAAGGCGGCATCCGGCTGGCTGATTTTTCGGAGATTTTCACGCCATTCGGACCATTGCGCGGCCTTTTTGGCAAAGGCGTTTTCCACCAGCTCGGCGACCTCGCGGTTTTTTTCGGCAATGGCGCCCAGACCGAAGCGCCAGATCAGTTCCGCATTGCCTTCCTCCTGGCCGGGGATGACCTGGTTGACGATCATCGGGCAGCGCGCGGCAATGGCCTCCTGCACGGTCGCGCCGCCGGCTTTGCTGATCACGAGGTGATGCGACATCATCAGTTCGGGCATCTGGTTGGTCCAGCCGAGGATGCGAACCCGGTCGGCGTGTTTGCGCGTGCGCTCGATCAGTTTGGTGCGCAAGTCCGCATCGCGCCCGACGGTGATGGTCAACTGCACATCGTCCAGTTGCAGCAGCCGGTCAATGGCTTTGCCGGCTTTTTTTTTGCCGGTGTTGATGATGTATAGCACGCGGCGGGGTTCGCGTCCCACTGGCAATGGCAATTCGGCCGGAGGATTTGCAAAAATCGGGCTGACGGGAAAACCGAGCGTCTGGATTTGTTTTTCCGGCACGCCCTGCTTCCGCAGAACATCGGCCGTGGCGGCATTGGCCACGCAAAAGAAATCGCTGGGAGCGCGGTACCATGCCGAGTTGACGCTGATGGAATCGGTGATGATGGTGACGAGCCGGAATGGGCGCTCATGATGGTTCTGGTAGATTTTTTTGATGACATGCCCATAAACCGGGTAGGTGGAAACGACGCAGTCTGGCTGGGTTTCGGCCAGGACTTTTTCGAGCGTGTTTTGCAGGCGCGTGAAGCCGCCGAGCTGTTTTTCGACGAACGGATTTTCCAGCAGCGAATAGATGCCACCCCAGAGTTTCGGGGCATGTTGCACGACCCCCAGATAGGCCTTCCGGGCGAAGGTGTTGAACGCGCCGTAACTGTCGGCGAAGAGATCGAGCACCTCGGCGCGCGCGTCCTCGTCGAGCAATTCAATCGCGTCGCGCACACTGCGGGCGGCGGCGTTGTGTCCGTCACCGAATCCGGCCGTTAAAATCAGGATCTTTTTCATGCCCACGTTTAAACCCTATTTCAAGCGTGTTACGGCCCGGTGTCGAAAAGGTTAACTTTTATTCACATTTTATTCACCGAATGGGAAAAGCGAGGCGACCACGAATGGACGCGAACCAACACGAATGTTGAACAACAAAGGCACGAAGACGCGAGGTAAAACTTTTAACCACGGATGAACACGGATAAAAATCAGACGCGAATTGCGCGAATGGCAGCCTGCCAATACTTTGATCGTATCGACAACAAATATGTCATGAGCGTTGTAATACTAGCCCTCCGGCAAGCCCCACAACGACTCAATTTGGACGATGGGCGCCTTGGGATCTGCATACGCAAACGCTGCAGACAATGCAGGAATGAAATTATGAAAAATAAATGCGCCGTCGTGGCCGATTTTGCAAAGGGTTTTGCTTTGTTGGGTAATCCAGCGAAGCGCTTCCGATATTTTTCTTACCTCTTCAGTTCGGGGAAGAAGTTGTCTCGCGCCTAAATCGTCGGTAGCCAAGTCAGTGCGAATAACAAGAGAACCTTTCACCATATCAGATATGTCGGCCCGTAAATCTGTTGGAACCTTGCCATCGGACAACTGCCGAATCGTTTTTTGGTCATCAAGAATATAAAGCGGAGCGGTCGGCAAACGTAATTTCAAATAAGTGAATACATTAGCGATTTTGGCAAAACGCGCCGCAGATTTGACTTCAGCGGTGACTTGTCGAAGGGAACGTGGTGATAAATCAACTGCCTTGTAATTACGAGCTTGGTGTTCTCGCACGGGGTTGTGCCCCTGCCATTCAGATTCTTCATCTGCCTGCTTCAATTTCTGTCGCAAAACTTTGGCAATGGCAAAATTTAATGCCCGCCGTGGCCGCGGCCACCGCCATCAAATCCGCCTCGTCACCTCGGCGCCTATGTGCGATTCGGAATAGCTCTCGGCTTGATTTCTGCAAACGAGCGTTTTTTTCCGCCGGTCGGGACGACCCGGCTCTACGGCAGGCAGGATGCCCGCCGCTACCGACAAATCGGGACTGCGGAGGACGGGCGTCTCTCCGAAGGATGCGCCGGAATTTTACTTCACCAGGGTGCGGCAGAATTTGTCGATCCGTTCCAAACCCTTCTCGATGTTCGCCATGCCGGTGGCGTAGCTGAGGCGGATGTAATCATCCGCGCCAAAGGCGATGCCGGGCACGGCGGCGACCTTTTCCGCTTCGAGCAGCTTGGCGCAGAAGTCGGCGGACTTGAGGCCGGTCTTCGAGATGTTCGGGAACAGATAAAACGCGCCGCGGGCATTCACGCAGGAAATGCCGGGTATGCTGTTCAGTTTCTGGTGTGCGAACCGGCGGCGCTTGTCGAATTCGGCCAACCACTTCGGCAGATGATCCTGCGGCCCGGTGAGCGCGGCGACACCGCCTTTTTGGGCGAACGAGGTCGGGTTGCTCGTGCTGTGGCTTTGCACGGCGTCAATCGCCTTGGCAATCGGCTCGGGCGCGGCCAGAAATCCGAGCCGCCAGCCGGTCATGCTCCACGCCTTGGCCAGGCCGTGGACGATGATGGTGTGTTCCTGGTGCGCCGGCGAGAAACTGGCAACGCTTTTAACCTGGGCGCCATCGTAAAGCAGGTGCTCGTAAATCTCGTCGCTCATGATGAGCACACCCTTTTCGACGCAAATATCGCCGATAGCCTTGGTTTCCTCCGGCGTATAAACGCTGCCGGTTGGATTGCTGGGCGAATTGAGGATGAGCAGCCGGGTGTTTGGCGTGATGGCGGCGCGCAATTGTTGCGGCGTGATTTTGAATTCGGTCTTGTCGGTGGTTTGCAGGATCACCGGCTTCGCGCTCGCGAGCTTCACCATTTCCGGGTAGCTCAACCAGTACGGCGCGGGAATGAGCACTTCGTCACCTTCCTGGCAGGTGGCGAGGATGACGTTGTAGCAGGAGTGCTTGCCCCCGCAGGAAACAATGACCTGGGACGGCTTGTACGTGAGGCCGTTCTCGCGTTTAAATTTGTCGGCGATGGCCTCGCGCAATTCCGGGATGCCGCTGGACGGCGTGTATTTGGTGAACCCGGCGGCGAGTGCCTGGGCCGCGGCGTCCTTGATGTGTTGCGGGGTGTCAAAGTCCGGTTCGCCCGCGCCGAAGCCGACGACATCCTCGCCCGCGGCCTTCATGGCCTTGGCTTTTGCGTCAATGGCGAGGGTGAGCGACGGTGACAACGAGGCGGCCCGTTGAGAGATTTTGTAATTCATAGTTTAAGTGAAAATAGATTAATGCCGATGGTCTGAATTTCAAGAACGGAAATTGAGCGCGAACAATTGGCGGGGCAGGGGACACCCACTCTATTTTTCGGCGGCAAGGGGAACGAGCTTGAACGACTTGTCGTCCAGGCTCACCACTTTAAACCCGTGCCAAGCCAGCAAAACATCGAAGGCGTGAAGGGCCTCAGCTTTGCTCAAAGAGGTCTGGTTGTGAAAGTTGACAACACCCGAGGGTGGAGGGGCATCCTGGACCCATTTTTGCGTGGTCAAAGCCTGATAAACCGCTAGGAGCTGGGACAACTCAACCGCGCTGAAATTGATGCTGCCTGCCGGCAGGGCATCGACCGCGTTGGTGGCCGGCAATCCTTTGGGTGACAACATGGTTGACAGGACAGCGGGCGAAACAATGTTGGTGGTTCCGGCTGGAATGATCCATTCAAACTTGTCGCCGTCCGCCTGGATCGTCGCGCCCCGTTCCTGCAGGATCTTTTTCAGGAAAGCAACGGCTTCGGTCATGTTGGTAGCCGCCGCCGAAAGGTTCAACGGCGGGCGCTTCACGTCCGGATGAACCAGCAGGGTCCGGCCCTTGAGGTTGGCATAAAGATCGAGCGCATCGTCAAAATCCGCATTATTCAAAAGCAGGCCATACCCCGCGAGGGTACCCACCAGGTTGGTGGTCTGGGGCATGTAGAATGCGGCCACGCCATTTTCCTTCGCCCGGACCACGCCGTTGGTGAAATCAACCTGCAGGATTTCAACGTGCATGGCCTTGTCCTTGAGGTACACATCGTCAAACCCCTGGCCTTCGGTCACCCACTTGTGGGTCGTCATGAGGAACGAAGCTTCCGGCGGCGAATCGGTTATGACCAGCAATGCGGCCTGATAATTGGTAAGGCTGACCACGCCGATGACGCTGGTGGCCCGGTCGGCCCGCGCCGGAAGGGTGCAGGCCATGATGCCGGCAGCCAGCAAAAAATGAATGTTCCGTTTCAGATTCATGGATTTTGCCGTGACACGCGAAGACTATGCCTTCTCATTAAATGTTCAACCGGAAATAATCAAAATTGTCCGCCGGCCTGGTCCGCCGGAGAAAGCTTGACCGGTTGGCATGGCGGTTCGCAATTTACTTCGTCAGGTAATATTTCCGCGTGTATTCCTTGACCATGCGGTCGGTGGAAAACTGCGGTACCAGCGTTTTCATCGAACGGCGGATGCGCTGGATCCATTCGCGCGGGATGCCTTGGGCGTCGCGATTGAAAAACATCGGCACGACCTGTTCCGTCAACGTCCGGTAAAGGTTTGCGCTGTCCACCCGGTCCTGTTCTTCCACGTTGCTGGGATGCGAGTCATCGCCGATGGCAAACCCGTTGGTGCCGTCGTAACCTTCGCGCCACCAGCCGTCGAGGATGCTGAAGTTCAGGCAGCCGTGGCAGCAGGCTTTCATGCCGCTGGTGCCGGAGGCTTCGAGCGGACGCCGCGGATTGTTGAGCCAGATGTCGCAACCGGAAACCATCTGCCGGGCCACATGAATGTCGTAGTTTTCGATGAATACCAGGCTGCCCGCCAGTTCGCTGTGTTTGCTGAGGTGAATGATTTGTTGAATGAACCGTTTGCCTTCGTCGTCGCGGGGATGCGCCTTGCCGGCAAAAATGAACTGGATGGGTCGCTGCTTGTCCTTCACCAGTTTGATGATGTTGTCGAACTGCTGGAAAATCAGCGGCGCGCGCTTGTACGTGGCGAAACGCCGGGCGAAACCGATGGTCAGCGCGTCGGGATTCAGCAGATGGTCAAACCGGATGAAGTCGCCCGTGCTCAGCCTTTGCTGTTGAAGCAACAGGCGCCGACGGGAGAATTCAATCATTTCGCGCCGGAGCCGGTAACGCAGGGCCCAAAGTTCCTCATCTGAAACAAAAGCCGGATCGGTCATTTTCTCCCAAAATTCGGCGTGGTTGACTGCCGACGCCCAATCCGCGCCGAACTTGTCCCGCCAAGCGGCGGTGGTGGCATCGTTGCTGTCGGAGGTGGCGGTGAGCCGCTTGCGCCAGAATTGCCGCACAGAACCCTTCATCCAGCCGAGCAGATGAATGCCATTGGTGATATGGCCGATGGGCACCTTTTCCTCCGGCGTTCCCGGGAAGAGTGACTGCCACATGTGGCGGCTGACCTGGCCGTGCAGTTCGCTCACGCCGTTGGCCGCCCGCGACGCCTTGAGCGCGAGCACGGTCATGCAAAACGGTTCCTCCGGATTATGCGGGTTTACCCGGCCCAGGCCCAGAAGGTCGGGGAAAGGAATGGGCAGTTGCTGCCGGTACAACTGAAAGGCGTAATCCATCAAGCCCTGGCTGAACCGGTCATGGCCGGCCTCGACCGGTGTATGGGTCGTGAAAATGCATTGTTGCTTGGTGGCGGCCAGGGCGCCGGTCAGATTCAGCCCCGCGGCCATTTTTTCCCGGATCAATTCCAGGGCCAGAAAGGCGGCGTGGCCTTCGTTCATGTGGAAGACCGACGGTTGCACCCCCAGTTTGCGCAGCAGGCGGACCCCGCCGATGCCGAGCAGGATTTCCTGCATCACCCGCATCGTGCTGTCGCCGCCATAAACGCGCGCCGTCAAGTCGCGGAAATGCTGGGCGTTGTCGGGGTGGTTGGCGTCCAGCAGATAGACCGGCACGCGTCCGACATTCACGCGCCAGGCCCTGAAGAAGACGTGGTTCATGTCAATGTCCACATCCAATACCAACGGCTGGCCGTCCACGCCCAGCACGGGTTCCAGCGGCACGTTTTGCGGATCTACGAGATTGTAGAATTCGGTCTGCCAGTTGTTCGAGTCGATGGTTTGCTGGAAGTAACCTTCGCGATAGAACAAACCGACGCCGACGAAACCGAGTCCGAGGTCGCTGGCAGACTTCGCGTGGTCGCCGGCGAGAATGCCCAGGCCGCCGGCGGAAATGGGCAGGGACTCGTGGAAGCCGAATTCGGCGGAGAAATACGCGACGGGGTTCTGGAACAGCGACGGCGCATTCACGTGGCCCCAGGTGGTTTTGCAGCCGAGATACGCCTCGAAATCGTGGAGCACGGCGCGGGCGCGCTCTTCAAAATCGCCGTCCTGCAGCCGCACGCGGAGTTCGTATTCGGAAACTTCCCGCAGGATGGCGGCGGCGTTGTGGTACAGGTTCTGCCAGCCGCGGGGTGACAGCTCCTGGAACAAATCCTGGGCCTCCTGGTCCCAGCTCCACCACAAATTGCGGGACAATTTGTTCAAGCCAGCGACCAGTTCAAGCAACTCGGTTCCCGTCAGAGGTTTTTTCATAGGTTCAGGTTTCCTTGGTCAAGCGTCCGGCTCCTTCGCCGACGTTGCCCGAAGCTAAAGGCCCGCTCCCGTTTCGGCAAACAAAAATTTCCATTCGCAAATTGGTGGAACGCGGCTAAATTTCCGGCGCGGCGCAAAGGAATGAAAAAATACTGGCACGTCATCGGCATCGGGATCCAGAACAACCTGACGTATCGCGTCAATTACCTGGCGCGGACCTTGTTCAGTTTCATCCCCCTGTTCGCCATGTTGTCGCTCTGGCGCCAGATTTACAACCAGCAGAACGGGGCGCCGCTCTCCGGGTACACGGCGGCCCAGATGATTTTCTACTACCTCATGGTCGCCGTCGTGGATGTGCTGACGGCGGTGAACGAGGATGACTGGCAGATCGCCGCGGACATCCGCGAAGGCAACATCAGCCAGTTTCTGCTCAAACCCATTGACTATTTGTGGTACCGGTTGTGCCTGTTCATTTCAGGGCGCATCGCCTTCATGTCCATGGCGTGCATTCCGCTGGCGGTGTTCATTTTCTGTTTTCGCGGCTATTTTGTGGCGCCGGTCACCGGCCCGGCGTTTGCAGCGTTTCTGGCTTCCATCGTGCTGACGGCGATGCTGCAATTTTTCATTTCCTACGCGATGGCCATGCTGGCGTTCTGGTTTCTAGAGATTTCCACGCTCATCTTCATCCTGTTCGCCTTCGAATATCTGGCCAGCGGCCATTTGTTTCCGCTGGACCTGCTGCCGGCGATGCTGCAGCACGCGTTGTGGTACACGCCATTTCCGAGCATGCTTTACGTGCCCATCGCCATTTACATGGGTAAAATCTCCGGCGCAAGAATCGCGCTGGGCCTGGGCATGCAAGTGATGTGGCTGGTATTGGCGTATGGGCTGGCGCGGTTTGCCTGGCAGCGGGGCATCAGAAAGTACGCCGCGTTTGGAGGATGAAATGAGTCGCGAGTCGAAAGTCGAGAGTACCCAAGCCATAGGGGAGCGGATCATCGGGGATGAATTGAAGCGGCGGAGGTGGAGCGAGCAGGATCTAAAACAGCGGCCCAAGAGCGACGCGGCGAAACTGAATCTGGCGGCGCGGTTGCGGTGGGAAACAACGCTAACCATCCGGCAGATAGCCGAGCGCCTGCACCTGGGCAGTTGGAAGAGCTTAAACAACAAGCTGTATCTGCGCAGCAAAAGCAAACATAAGTGTAAAGTTATGGTTTGACCCTTTGTCGCCCTGTTCCGCCCCCAAAGGCAAAGGGAGTTTGCCCGTGATGTCGTTCGTCGCGCTGTCCGGGCGAGACGAGACGAATAAAGTTTGGTGTCTCATGCGGCCATCCGCAAAAATTATTCACAACCCGGTCAAATCCCGGTGAGGTGAGTTGTTGGACGGGCTGGGGGTCATTGCAGCCCTGACGATTTGTGGCGCTGTTTTTTTATTTTCCAACTGCTCAAATCAAACCAGCCCGCCGGGCCGGGTTCATTATTCCGGATAAAAATTCGCCAATCGTTCCCGCCGCAGTTCCGGCCGGAGAAGTCCCGTCAACAGATGGGTTTAACCATGCGGACCCGGTGTGAGTGAAGCCGGGATGCCTTGGTTTCATCAACCATCATCGTCGTGGCATGTCGGGTGCTTGGAGTGAAACAGGAATGATTATCGATTGCATATATTCTTCTTCGCAAGAGTTTGACGATAGTTGTTTCTTCCAACGCCTGACCCTCATTGACATCTGCTGCGGGCCACCCGCGGCGCGATGACTTCTTTGTGTCCGGGCTTGGAACAACCCCTGTTTTGAGCCCGGACGTAACTTCACATTGGTCACTTTTTGCCGTTATGGGGTTTGGCAGTTCCCATGAAGAAAACAGATTGAAGTCCGCGCCGCGCCTTTTTTATTGCCAAGGCGGCGCGGGCGCGGAGGAAAGGCGGACAAAGCTTTTCAAGGAATGCATGCACTCGAACAAAGACCGTTGCTCTGGCAGGCGCTGACGTGGGAGGAGATTGGTTCGTTGCGCCGCACCGGGGTGGATTTGTGTCTGTTGCCCGCAGGCGCCACCGAACAACACGGCCCCCATCTCGGCGTCGGCATGGACACCGGCAACGCCATGGCCCTTTGTCAGGCCGTGTCTTGTGTGACCGGGATACCCGTGCTCCCGGCGCTGCCCTACGGCTGTTCGCTCGGCCATTCCCGCCGCTGGCCGGGCACCATCGCCCTCCAACCGCAGACGCTCACGGACGCAGTGGTTGAAATTTTCGACTGGCTGCACGGCGCGGGATTCAAACGCCTGCTCGTCGTCAACGGCCACGTGGGCAACGCCGCCCCGCTGCGGTGCGCGGTCGAGATCATCCGCAGCCGCTGGGACGACGCGCTGGTTCGTGTTTGCAACGTGGCCGAAATCAGCCCGCGCGTGCGCGCCGAATTTTTTGCCGACGCGGAGGACTGGCACGCCAACGCCGCCGAGACCTCCCTGATGCTGGCCCGGGCCCCCGAATGGGTGCGTCCGGAAAAAATCAGCACGGCCGATGACGAGGACCGGACGGGCGGGCTGGTCTTTCCGCACCCGGTCAACCGCACCAGCCGGAATGGTGTCACCGGTTTTCCCAGCCACGCCAGCCGGGAACAGGGGGAGAAACTTTTTCAATTCATGGTGGAAGACCTCGCGGCGCTGGTCCGGCGCGCGCTGACGGAACAACCACCCCTCGAACACAGTTATTTTGCTCCAATCCAATGAATACCACGCTCAAACCCAAAAACGGGAAGGTCAACCTGTTGAAATCGTCCCGCCGGATTTCCGGGACGAACGGCCAACCGGCCAACGGCTTTGCCCCCAACGGCATGAATTCCACGGCAAAACTCAAGGCGCTCAAGCAGAAGCTCATCAAACAGGGCGTAAAGTATTGTCTCGGCGCCTACGTGGATATCCACGGTGTCCCCAAGGGCAAGTTTGTGCCCATCGACCATTTCGAGCATTTCGCCCGTGGCTCCGAACTTTACACCGGTTACGCCCTGGACGGGCTGGGCCAGGCGCCCAATGACGACGAGATTGCTTCCGTGCCGGATCTCAACCACATCATCCAGTTGCCCTGGCGCAAGGAGATCGCATGGATGCCGGCGGACAATCATTTCCATGGCCAGCCCTATCCGCTCAACTCGCGCGTGCTGTTGAAGAACGTCCTCGGCGAAGCAGCCGGACTGGGTTTCGCCTTCAATCTCGGCATCGAATGTGAAATCTACGTGCTCAAGCAGGACGGGCAGGGCCGGTTGGTGGTCCCGAACCCCGACGACAACCTGGAAAAAAGCTGTTACGACGTGAAGCGGTTCCTGGATGTCTTTCCCTGGCTGGACGAAATGGCCGGGACAATGAACGGACTGGGCTGGGACGTTTATTCCTTCGACCACGAGGACGGCAATTCGCAGTTTGAGTTTGATTTCAAATATGCCGACGCGCTCACGATGGGTGACCGCTACATTTTTTTCCGGCACATGGCCAAGGCGATTGCCGAGAAACACGGTTTGCTGGCCACGTTCATGCCCAAACCATTTGCGGACAAGACCGGCAACGGGGCGCATTTCAACATGTCGCTGGGTGATCTCCGCTCCGGCAAGAATCTATTTGCCGTGCCGCCGGAAAAGGATCCACGAGGACTGGGCTTGTCGCGGTTGGGATACGCTTTCGTTGCCGGGATCCTCCGGCATGGCCGCGCGCTGTGCGCGGTGCTGGCGCCGACGGTGAACAGTTACAAACGGCTCATCCGGCGCGGCGCGATGAGTTATTATTCCTGGGCGCCGGTCTTCAATTCCTTCGGCACCAACAATCGCACCAATTCCGTCCGCGTTCCCATGGGCGGTGGACGCTGTGAAAGCCGGAACGCGGATTCGTCCTGCAATCCTTATCTCGCTGCCGCGCTGGTGCTGGCCGCCGGACTGGAGGGCGTGCGCGAGGAACTCGATCCGGGCGATCCGCACCACGAGAACCTGTACGAACTTTCGCCGGCGGAACTGGTGCAGGCCGGTGTGCAGGAACTGCCGCGGACCCTGGGCGAGGCCGTGGACGCATTCGCGGCCGACCCGTTTGTGGAACAGGTGCTGGGAACGGAATTACGGAATGAATTCATCAAATACAAACGCGCCGAGTGGGAGGAATATCATCAGAGCGTCAGCCAGTGGGAAATCAACCGCTACGCCCGGCTGTTCTGAACCTGAATATTTTTTGCAACGGTCCGCAATCAAAAACCCAACATCAAACCCAAGGAGGAAAAATGAAACTGAAGACACTGCTCATTACAGCATTAATCGGTCTGGCCAGTCTGGCCGGAGTCATGGCGGCGCCCATCAAAATCGGATACAGCGACTGGCCGGGTTACACGGTCATGGAGGTTGCCAAACAAAAAGGCTGGTTCAAGGACGCCGGCCTGGACGTGGAAATGGTCTGGTTCGAATACTCGCCGTCCATTGACGCGTTTTCCGCCGGCAAAATTGACGCCGACATGATCGTGGCCGGGGACGACATGGTCACCGGCGCGAGCGGCGCGAAAAGCAAAATCGTGTGCCTGGTGGATTACAGCGAGGGCAGCGACATGATTGTCGGCGGGCCGGGAATTGATTCAATCAAGGATCTGAAAGGGAAAAAGGTCGGGGTCGAACTCACGCTGGTGGAGCACGAACTTCTGCTGCAGGCGCTCAAAGTGAATGGCATGAGCCAGTCCGACGTGACGCTCGTGGGCACTACGACGGACAAGACGCCGCAGACGCTGGCATCGGGACAGGTTTCCGCCATTGGCGCCTGGTATCCGATTTCCGGCCAGGCGCTCAAACAGGTGGCCGGCTCGAAAAAGCTGTTTACCAGTGCCGACGCCAAGGGACTTATCTTTGACGTGATTGCGGTCAGTCCCACCAGTTATGCGGCGAACAAGGAGGCCTGGTCCAAAATCACCGCCATCTATTACAAGTGTGTGGATTATTTGATGGATCCGAAAACCCGCGATGACGCCATCAAGATCATGTCGGCCAAGGTCGGCGCCGACCCGGTCGAATACGCCAAAAACGTTCCGGGCACGCATTTCCTGACCGTGGCGGAAGCGAAAACGGCGTTGAAAAAAAGCCATGACATGATGTCCATCTACGGCTCGATGGAACTGAGTGACAAATTTAACCTCGACAACGCTGTGTACAAAGTGTCGCAGAAACCTTCGGATTACCTGGTGCCTGGTGTCGTCAACGGATTGAAGTAATCGCCCACTTCCACGCTCATGGCGCACCACGACTGGTTGGGATTGAAGCAGGAGCTGCCGCGACGGCGGCGGCTCCTGCTCACCACATTTTCGTTTGTGCTGCCGCTGGCGGTGTGGTGCGTCTTGAGCTATGTGCCGTGGATCTGGCATCCGCTGATGCATATCACCGATCCGGGCAGCGTGGATTATTACAGCACGGACCTGGATGTGCCCCGGGCGGATTTTTACCAGCAGGTGGCCAAGGCCAGGGCGGCAGGACTGGCGTTGCCGCAAGGGTACCGGGTCAATCCTGTTTATCTACCCGCGCCGCACAAGGTGGCCTGTGCTTTTTACACCGCCTTCAAAACGCCGCCGCGTTTGCAGGACGAACCCTGGCTGCATCAGAGCCTGGGACACAGCATCCGCACGATCTTCCTGGGATTCTTTTTTTCATCCCTGCTGGGGGTGCCGCTGGGAATTCTGTCCGGCACGTACCGTTTCTTTGCCCGGCTGCAGGAGCCGTTCATCGAGTTCTTCCGTTACCTGCCGGCGCCGGCGTTCGGCGCGCTTTGCGTGGCGATCCTCGGCATTGAAGACGCACCGAAAATCGCCATCATTGTCATCGGCACCTTTTTCCAACAGGTGCTGGTGATCGCGAACAGCGTGCGCAAGGTTGACCCGGCATTGCTGGAAGCGGCCCAGACCCTGGGCGCGTCAAAATGGAAGCTCGTCAGCCGGGTGGTCATCCCCGCATCCATCACCGACATCTACACCGACATGCGCATCCTGCTGGGCTGGGCGTGGACCTATCTGATCGTGGCCGAGGTTGTGGGCACGATGTCCGGCATCACCCTGTTCATCAACCAGCAGGCGCGCTACCGGAATTTCGACAACGTCTATGCGGCCATCGCCATGATCGGCATCATCGGTCTTTCCACCGACATGTTTCTCGCCTGGTTGAGCCGCATTCTGTTTCCGTGGAAACGCCGGTCGCGGACGGCGGCCCGTCCAGGCCGCTGGGCCTGGCTCGCCTGGTTCCGGCCCAGCACCAGCCCGGGATTGCTGGAACGCCCCAGAAAAGTCATCCGTCCCATCCCGGTCAAACCGGACATTGAATATCATGTCACTCAGTGAATTAAAACTACCTGATTACCGGGAGCTTTTGCCGCCGGTCGCCGCGCGGTTCCAGCGCATCCACGCGCGGCCGGTCATCCTGAGCGTGCGGGATTTGAAAAAATCGTTCGGCTCGAACGGTGCCACGCAGGTGGTGTTTGACCATGTTTCACTGGAAATCCACCGGCGCGAATTCATTTGTGTCGTCGGTCCCTCGGGTTGCGGAAAATCCACGCTCATCCGCATCGTGGCCGGTCTGGAGGAGGCGACCGGCGGCCAAATATTGCTCGATGGCAAGGCCGTGGCCGGTCCCGGTCCGGATCGGGGCATGGTGTTTCAGGGTTATACGCTGTTTCCCTGGCTCACGGTGAAATGCAACGTGATGTTCGGCCTCCAGATGCAGGGCAAGGATGTAAACACTGCGGAAGCGGAGGCGCGCCAATGGCTGGACATGGTCGGTCTGGCCAAATTTGAAACCTTGTATCCGCACGAATTGTCCGGCGGCATGAAACAACGCGTCGCCATTGCCCGGGCCCTCGCCAACAACCCGCGCATCCTCATCATGGACGAACCCTTCGCGGCGCTCGACGCCCAGACCCGCTGCCAGATGCAGGCGTATTTGCTCCAGATTTGGAAGAAGGTGGATGCCACCATTTTGTTCATCACCCACGACCTCGACGAGGCAGCGTATCTGGCCGACCGCATCCTGGTCATGGGCTCGAACCCCGGCCGCGTGGTCGAGTTCATCGAAAATCCGGTGCCGCGCCCGCGCAGTTCCGCCCAGTTCATCACCCCGGAATTCCTCGCGCTCAAGCAACGCCTGGAGGAACACATCCATCCGCCCATCGAGGAGGCGGTGGAAAAACTGCCCATGATCAAACTCACGGAGGCCGGCGATGAGGTGGAATGACGTGGTGAAAGATCGGGTGAATATGAATATTTTGGCGAAAATTACCCTCACCCCGGCCCTCTCCCATCCGATGGGCGAGGGGGAATCATCCGCCGTTTCTTTGAAATGTCGTGGGTCGGAGTTTGTTCAACATCATTCGCAAATCGTCGAAATCCCGCATGCTGTTCCCTCTCCCGTCCGACGGGAAAGAATCAGGATGAAGGCAATTCACGAATTTTTCACTGGCTGTCAAAGTTATGCCTGACGCCGCCAACCGCTTCATGCCGCCACCGCGATTTGGCTGGCCGGAGGGACAGCGTTGTGCCGCGATGCTGTGCTTTGATGTGGATGGTGAAACGACGGCGCTGTCCGAAGATCCCGCGCTGGCCGCACGGCGCACGTTGATCTCGCAATGCGAATACGGCCCGCGCATCGGGGTGCCGCGCCTGCTCGGCCTTTTGAAGCATCTTGAAGTGCCCGCGACCTTTTTCGTTCCCGCCTACATTGCGGAGCATCATCCACGCATGGTCGAGGCCATCGTCCAGGCCGGCCATGAAATCGGACTGCACGGTTATCTGCATGAAAAGCTCGCGTATTTGAGCGAGACGGAAGAGGAGGCCGTTCTCGTGCGCAGCATTGAGATTTTGACGCGCATCACCGGCACCCGGCCGTTCGGATTTCGCGCGCCCTGGTTCGAGATCAATCCGTGGACGCCGGAGTTGCTGGCGCGACATAATATTGCCTATTGCGCGAGTGAGATGGGCGATGACGTGCCGTATTTTCACGCCAACGGCCTGGTGGAAATTCCCGGCCAATGGATGCTCGAAGATTGGGAGCAGTTTGCTTTTAATGCCGACCCGGCCTGGGGTTTTGTCCCGGAAAATTGCGAAAAGGTGTTCGACCTCTGGTGGCGCGAGTTTGAGGCGATGCATGATTTCGGCTGCTGCTTTGTCCTGACATTGCATCCGTGGTTGAGCGGGCGTCCGTCCCGGGTGCGGTTGCTGGAGGATCTGATCCACGCGATGCGTGAAAAGGGCGGCGTCTGGTTTGCGCAGGGGCATGAGATTGCCCGCTACGTTCGCACCCATCCCGAAGCCCGGTGCGAAATTGATTTCGACAGGGTGGGGAGTCCTGCCATGCAACCCGGAAAACCCATGGAGGCAACAAACCGAAAAGTATTTTCATTGGGCGCGATAGCGTCCTGGACTGCGGCAGTCCTCTGCCGCTTTCAATCCCGTCGCAATGTGAAGAGCGCCAGAGGGCTGGCCCAGTCCAAAACCTGGCGGGGCTTTGGACGGGTTCCAAACATTTCGGCTTTGGTCAAATCATGAGCTCGACCGCCTTCGAATGGAAACCGACCTTTGAGCCGCTCGCCTTCGCGCGGCAGCTCAGCACGCGCACGGCGCAACCGCCGCTGTCGCTGGCGGAAATCCAGCGAGGTGTTTCCGAAGCTGCGGCGCGTCCGCTCAATCGCGCCACCACGTTGCCCGCCCAGGCCTACACCAGCGAGGAGTTCTTTGCCTGGGAATTGAACCACGTGCTGCGGGCGGGCTGGCAGTGCGTGGCGCATGTTTCCCAGATTCCGGCTTCCGGCGATTTTCTGAACCTGGATCTGCTGGGTGAACCGCTCATTGTCGTGCACGGCAAGGACGATGCCATCCGGGTGTTGTCGCGGGTGTGTCCACATCGTTCGATGGACATCATGCCGGAGGGGTTTGGCTATGAAGGTCACACAACCGCCGAGGCGCGCGCCGGTAAACCGGATTGCGGCAGCACCCGGCTTTTTCTCTGTCCTTATCACGCCTGGACTTTCGAGCTCGACGGCCAGCTCAAGGCGTGTCCGGAAATGCACGAAGCGGAAGGCTTTTGCCGGGACGATTTTTTCCTGAAACCGTTCCGCAGCGAAATCTGGCAGGGATTTGTCTTTGTCAATCTGGACGGCCACGCGTCACCACTGGCAGCCGGGCTCGCCGGAATGGCCGCGGACCTGGCGGCGTTCCGGTTGAGCGAAATGAAGCTCGTGATTGCGCGCGAATGGGACTGCCCGTTCAACTGGAAGGTGCTCGTGGAAAACTTCATGGAGAGCTACCACCACCTGGGCATCCATCACAAGACGCTCCAGCCGATGATGCCGGCCCGGGACACGTGGACGGAGCAGGAACGACGTCACTACGTCCGTGCGCACCTGCCTTACAAGAATTCCGTGCGCGAGGAGTATCTGGCGTTCGAGGCGAAGGGGGATTTTTCCGCCGCGCTACCGCCGCTGCCGGGGTTGAATGCGGCGCAAAAATCCGAGTGGGGATTGTTCCTGATTCATCCGACCTTCCTGCTGGCAACCGCGCCGGACCGCGTCATCTGGTATCGCCTCCAGCCGCTGGGACCGGATCGGCTCAAGCTGCTGACGACCACGCTTGTGGCGCCGGACGTATTGAAACGCGAAAATTTTGAAACCCTGCGCCAAAACACCGCGAAGCAGCTTGTGGATTTTCATCTCGAAGACATGGAAGTCTGCACGGCGGTGCAACGCGGATTTTATGCGAGCGGCTGGCAGCCGGGCCGCCTGAGCCATCTCGAAATGACCATCTGGCTCTTCCACCGTTATCTGGCCGCGCGCATCCGCGGCATCTGGCCGACCGATGATTATGAACCCGCTCCCAGCCAGCGCCCTTGAATCCAACCAATCCTATCACGTTTTCGCTAGCCGGGAAGGCGGCGATTGTCACCGGCGGCTGTTCCGGCATCGGGCTGGCCATTGCCCGGCGGTTCCGCGGACAGGGTGCGCAAGTGCTGATTGCCGACCGGCAGCGTGACGGTGCCCGGGTGGCGGAAGAAATCGGCGCTCAATTCCAGCTTGCCGACGTATCCATCGAAGCGGAGGTTGCGGCGGCTTTTGACGCGGCCAGGGAATCGTTCGGCCAGGTGCACATTCTGGTCAACAACGCGGGCATCCAGCCGTTGGGGGTGGGGTTTGACGAGATCACCGGGCCGTTGCTGGAAAGGACCTTTGCGGTCAACGTGAACGGTGTGGCGTTCGGGTTGAAATACGCGGGGCGGCATCTGGTGGACGGCGGGCGCGTGGTTAATCTGGCATCGTTCGTCGGCCTGATCGGTGTGCCGGGCGGAACGGCTTATGCCGCGTCGAAGGCGGCGGTAGCGCACCTCACGAAACTCGGGGCCATCGAGCTGGCGCCGCGCCGCATCACGGTGAACGCCATCAGTCCGGGCACGATCCTGACGCCGGCAGTGACCGACATTGCGGATAACCCCGAGATTCCCTTCATCAAACGGCGCACGCCGCTGGGCCGGCTCGGCCAGCCGGAGGAGGTCGCTGCGTTGTGCCACTTTCTCGTTTCCGATGAAGCCGCGTACATCACCGGACAAAACATCGCCGTGGATGGCGGGCTCACCACCGGCTGGACCGACTATGATTTGGTTCCTCCGGCGAACATCCAGAAGGGCAGGTGGGTGGATGATGTGTGAAACCTGCCAGGGAACGGAGCGCCGAGCACCGGCTCGGCCAGTGGCGATCCCATCATCCGGCCGAGCCGAGGCGGTGCTCAGCGCTCCAAACGTCTGGCGCCATGCCGAGGGTCTGCCGCTCATGGTTAAATTGCCGGCCGGTGAATTCATCATGGGCGAAAATGCCGGTGACAAATTTGCGAACGATACCGAACGTCCGGCGCATCGGGTGCGCATTCCGCCGGGTTTGGCACTCGGTTGTTTTCCGGTGACGGTCGGCGAATTCCGACGGTTCCGTCCCGGCCATGCTCCGGATGAACCGGAGGATCTGCCGGTGGTATGGGTGAACTGGCACGAGGCGGGTGACTATTGTCTTTGGCTGACGGAGCAGGTGGGACGGATTTGCCGGCTGCCCAGCGAGGCGGAGTGGGAATATGCCTGCCGTGCCGGCTCGCGCACGCCCTTTGCGGACGGCGATGAAATCACGCCGGCACAGGCGAATTTTCTCTACGACGAAAACGGCCGGCGCATCGGCATTGGCCGGCGCGTGCGGGTGGGCAGTTACGCACCCAACGCGTTTGGACTTGGTGATTTTCACGGCAATGTCGGTGAATGGCTGGCGGACACCTGGCATCCGGATTATCTCAGCGCGCCGGAGGATGGCCGGGCCTGGATCGAAACGGGGGACGACCGCCGGGTGGTTCGGGGCGGGGCGTGGGATTACCTGCCGCGCCTGCTGCGCAGTTCCTGGCGGGACTGGCGTCCAGCGGACCAGCGCGTGGACAATTTAGGTTTTCGCGTGGCCACCACCGACTTGAAGACAACCGGAGGGCAATGAACATGGAACTTCACATTTTCAAAACCCTCTGGGGCCACACCGGCAGCCTGGAGGAGGCGGTTGCCGAATGCCGCGAGCATGGTTTCGCCGGCATCGAAGGCCCGGCGCCGGCCAGTCCGGCGGAACGCAAAAAGTTCCGGACGAAACTGGCCCAGGCCGGACTGGGATTCATCGCGGAGATTTGCACGGCTGGCAGCTACGTTCCCGACCGGCGGGCATCAGCCGGCCAACACCTTGAATCATTGCGCCGGCAGGGCGAAGCCGCGCTGGAATGTCAGCCGCGGTTGCTTACGATCATTGCGGGTTGCGATGCATGGAGCACGGGAGAGAGCGTGGATTTTTTTGGGCAGGCGCTGGCCATTGGCGAGGAACTGGGTGTGACCACGAGTTTTGAAACGCATCGCAGCCGTTCTTTTTTTAGTCCATGGGCGACCCGCGACATTCTGCGGCAGCTTCCGGCGCTCAAGCTCACCTGCGATTTTTCACATTGGTGCGTGGTGTGTGAGCGGTTGATTGACACCGAACCCGAGGTGCTTGCACTCTGTGCCGAACGCGCCCATCACGCGCATGCCCGGGTTGGTTACGATCAGGGACCACAAGTGCCGCATCCCGCCGCGCCACCTTATCAGGCGGCGCTCGAAGCGCATGAACGCTGGTGGATGCAAATCTGGCGGAGCCAGGCGGCGCGCGGAATGTCCGTCAGCACGATGACGCCGGAATTCGGGCCGGACGGCTATCTGCAGTGCCTGCCGTTTACCAGCGTGCCGGTGGCGGATTTGTCCCAGATCAACCTCTGGATGGCGGAACGCGAGCAACGGCGATTTGCCGAAACGATGCTGGCGTCATCGGGCCGCCCGGCGGCGCCGGTGGAGGCGGTTTCCGCAGCCCATTGAGGAAAATGTCCGTCACAATTTATGTTTAAAAAAGTGCTCATCGCCAATCGCGGCGTGATTGCCTGCCGGGTGGTCCGTACCCTGAAAAAATTAGGGGTGGGATCGGTGGCGGTTTATTCCGACGCCGACGCGAATTCGCTGCACGTGCTGCAGGCGGACGAGGCGGTGGGCATTGGCGGGACGGCGGCGGCGGAGAGCTATCTCAATTTCGAAAAAATCTTTGCCGCGGCCCGCCAGACCGGCGCCCAGGCCATCCATCCCGGTTACGGTTTCCTGAGCGAGAACGCCGATTTCGCCGTGGCGTGCGCGCGGGAGGGTTTCGTTTTCATCGGTCCCACGCCGCAACAGATGCGCGATTTTGGGTTGAAGCACACCGCCCGGGTTATCGCGCAGGCCAACGGCGTGCCGATGTTGCCCGGCAGCGAGTTGCTCGACAGCGTCGAACAAGCGAAGGCCGAGGCGGCGCGGATTGGTTATCCGGTCATGCTCAAGAGCACCGCCGGCGGCGGCGGCATCGGCATGCGCTCGTGCCCGGACGAGGCGGCACTCGGGGATGCCTACGAGTCAGTGAGGCGCCTCGCGGCCAGCGCCTTCAAGCAAAGCGGCGTTTATCTGGAAAAATTCGTCGGGGTGGCGCGGCACATCGAAGTGCAGATTTTCGGGGATGGGAAGGGAAACGTCGTGGCGCTGGGCGAACGCGATTGCTCCGCGCAACGGCGCAACCAGAAGGTCATCGAGGAGACACCCGCGCCGGGGTTGTCCGAGGAACTTCGCCGGTCGCTGCTTGATTCCGCCGTGCGGCTCACCCGCGCCGCCGGCTATCAATCGGCCGGGACCGTGGAGTTCGTCTTCGACGTCAAGGAACTCAAGTTTTATTTCCTCGAGGTGAACACGCGGTTGCAGGTGGAGCACGGCGTGACCGAGGAGGTCACCGGGGTTGACCTGGTGGAATGGATGATCAAACAGGCGGCCGGCGAGCTGGATTTGTCCGGTTTCAAATCGCAACCGAAAGGCGCGTCCATCCAGGTGCGCCTTTATGCCGAGGATCCCAACAAGAATTTCCAACCGAGTTCCGGCGTGCTCACCGAAGCCATCTTCCCGGCCGGTGCCCGGATTGAAACCTGGGTGGAACGCGGTTCGGAAATCCCGCCGTTCTACGACCCGATGATTGCCAAGATCATTGTGAAGGCGGACACGCGCGCTGCGGCCGTGGCCGCGCTGCAATTGGCCCTGGCGGAAACCCGGCTGGCCGGCATCGAATGCAACCTCGAATATCTCCGGCAGGTGATTGCCAGCGAGGAATTCGCCGCAGGCGACATTCACACGAAGTGGCTCGCGACCTTTCCCTACCGGCCGGCCACGATTGACGTCATTGAGCCGGGCACGCAGAGCAGCGTCCAGGATTATCCGGGCCGCGTGAAGTATTGGGCCATTGGCGTGCCGCCGTCGGGACCGATGGATGACTATGCCTTTCGGATGGCCAACAAACTCGTGGGCAATCCGGCGGCGGCCGCGGGGCTCGAATTGACGCTCAGCGGGCCGACCTTGAAATTCAATCTCGACGCGACCATTGCGCTCACCGGGGCGGCCATGGAGGCGGACCTCGACGGCAATCCGGTGGCTTTCTGGCAAAGCCTGCACGCGCGGGCCGGCAGCGTATTGCGGTTACGCGGCATCAAGGGCGCCGGCTGCCGTGCTTATCTCGCGGTGCAGGGCGGGTTCGATGTGCCCAATTACCTCGGGAGCAAGGCCACGTTCGGCCTCGGCAAATTCGGCGGCCACTCCGGTCGCACGCTGCGCCACGGCGACGTGCTTCACGTTCACCGGGTTCCCGATCCATTTGGGCCGTTGCGGGCGGCGCCGCCGGCGATCATTCCCCGTTATGGCGCGCACTGGAAGATTGCCGTCCTCTACGGTCCGCACGCCGCGCCGGATTTCTTCACGGAAGAATTCATGGCCACGTTCTTCGCCACGGACTGGAAAGTGCATTACAATTCCAGCCGCACCGGCATCCGGCTGATCGGCCCGAAGCCGGGCTTCGCGCGCACCGACGGCGGCGACGCCGGCTTGCATCCCTCCAACATCCATGACACGGAATACGCCATCGGCACGATCAATTTCACCGGTGACATGCCGGTGATCCTGGCCAAGGACGGGCCGAGCCTGGGCGGTTTTGTCTGTCCCGTGACCATCATCAAGGCCGAATTATGGAAGGTCGGACAGCTCCGGCCGGGCGACACCATCCGGTTTGCGCGCACCACGTTTGGCGAAGCGCTGACCACGGAAGTGCGGCAGGACAATGCCATTGCCGCCTTGAACGATGATTCAACCTTCTTCACCCGGAATGCTTTCAAAAATTCTTCCGCCCCGGTGTCGGGCGGGGCGGTGCTGCACCGTCTGCCGGCATCCGGAAATTGTCCTGGTGTTGTTTACCGGCAGGCGGGCGACAAATACCTGCTGGTCGAATACGGTCCGTTGGTCCTGGATTTTGAACTGCGGTTCCGCGTCCACACGCTCATGGAATGGTTCAACGCGCACCCGATCAAGGGCGTGATCGAGCTTTCGCCCGGCGTGCGTTCGCTCCAGATCAATTTTGATGGCCGGGTTCTTTCCGTAAAAAAACTCCTCGACATTCTGGTGCGCGCGGAAGGCGAATTGCCGTCGGTCGAATCGCTCGAAGTACCCACGCGCATTGTGCGGATGCCGCTGGCCTACGATGAAAGCGGCATCCGGCTGACGATCGAAAAATACCAGCAATCCGTCCGTGCCCAGGCGCCCTGGCTGCCGAGCAACATCGAGTTCATCCGCCGCATGAACGGGCTGGACAGCGTCGAGGAGGTGCGCGAAACGGTTTATTCGGCGAGTTATCTCGTGCTGGGCCTGGGCGATGTTTATCTCGGCGCCCCCTGCGCGGTGCCGGTGGACCCGCGGCATCGATTCGTCACGACGAAATACAATCCCGCCCGCACGTTCACGGTGGAGAACGTGGTCGGCATCGGCGGCGTCTATATGTGCATCTACGGCATGGAAGGTCCCGGCGGTTACCAGCTCGTGGGCCGCACGGCGCAGGTGTGGAACACCTACCGGAGCACGCGCGAATTCCAGCCCGGCAAACCGTGGCTCCTGCGGTTCTTCGACCAGGTCCGTTTCTTCCCGGTTTCGGAAAAAGATCTGCTCGATTTCCGGCGGGCTTTTTTGAGTGGCCGGGCACAACTCGACATTAAGGAAGAGACATTCAGTTTCGCCAAATACAAAGAATTCCTGCACGACCACGAGACCAACATCGCCGCGTTCCGCCGGAAACAGCAAAAAGCCTTTGCGGAGGAACGCGAACGCTGGGCGGCCGATGGTTCCGCCAATATCACCGTCAGTGAACCGGCGTCGGAGGCCGTGCCGGACGAAATGGTTGCGCCACCCAACGGCCAGCTCGTTGCGTCGCCCATCACCGGCAATGTCTGGGCCGTGCTGGCAAAGGAAGGCGACCGTGTCACCGCCGGCCAGAAGATCGTGGTGATCGAAGCCATGAAAATGGAGGTGGGCGTCGAGGCGCCGATGGCTGGCATCGTTAAAAAAATCGCCGTTGCTCCAGGCAAACTGGTCGCCGCCGGCCAGACGTTGGCGGTCATTGGATCGGAGGCGGCCCCATGATTGTCTTTTGCAAATCAACTGTAGCGGCGGTCTGTGACCGCCGATGCCACGGATATTTCGGGCGAACCACGGCGGTCACAGACCGCCGCTTCCGGGGAAATCATACCCGGAAATTATCTTTATGAGCGTCCCGGAAACATTTGATCTGACTTCGCTCAAAAATGACTATGCCGATGGCCGGGTGACTCCGGAGCAGGTGGTCGAGGAAGCCCTGCGACGGATGGACGAAAAGCGTTATCCCAATGTCTGGATCGCCAAAACCAGTCCCGAACGGTTGCAGGCACTGGCGCGAGCCCTGCCGCCCAACCCGGGCGACAAACTGCCGCTCTACGGCGTGCCCTTCGCCATCAAGGACAATATTGATCTTGCCGAAGTCACGACCACGGCTGGCTGCCCTGATTTCGTTTACTTGCCGGCGAAATCAGCCACCGTGGTCGAACGGCTCATCGCCGCCGGGGCATTGCCCATGGGCAAAACCAATCTGGACCAGTTCGCCACCGGCCTGGTGGGCACGCGTTCACCGTACGGCAATTGCCAGTCAGTATTCGATGCGCGTTATATATCCGGCGGCTCCAGCTCCGGGTCAGCGATCGCGGTGGCCGCCGGAATGGTGACGTTCGCGCTGGGCACTGATACCGCCGGTTCCGGGCGGGTCCCGGCGGCATTCAACCACATCGTCGGACAAAAGCCGACCCGCGGCCTGTTGAGCAACCGCGGCGTTGTGCCGGCGTGCCGTTCACTCGATTGTGTGTCAATCTTCGCCGGCAGCTGTCACGACGCGCAGGTCGTTCTTGATGTGGCGGCTGGGTTCGATGCGGCTGATCCGTATTCCCGGCTGCGTCCGACAACCGGTGTGGCCATTCCTGAGGCATTTCGATTTGGGGTCCTGCCTCCGGCGCAACGGGAATTTTTCGGCGACACCGAGGCGGCGGAACTTTACGAGCAGGCGATCGCCCGGCTGCGCAATTGTGGCGGCGAGCCGGTGGAATTCGATTACACGCCGTTCGCCGGGACGGCGGCGCTGCTCTACGCCGGACCGTGGGTGGCGGAACGGCGGGCGGCCCTGGGCGAATTTTTCGACCGGCATCGCGACAGTATTCATCCGGTGGTGCGTGAAATCATCGCCGGTGCGGCCAAATATGACGCCGCGGCCGCGTTTGTCGGCCAATACGAATTGCAGATGTTGTTGCAGGTTGTCCGCGAAGTCTGGCGCAAACTGGACGTGCTGTTATTGCCGACCACCGGCACCACGTATCGCATCGAGGCGGTGCTGGTGGATCCCATCCGTCTGAACAGCCATCTTGGGTACTACACCAATTTTGTAAACCTGCTGGATCTGGCCGCGCTGGCATTGCCGGCCGGATTTCGGCCGACCAACGGCCTGCCGTTCGGCGTCACGCTCGTCGGGCCAGCGTTTTCCGACGATGCGTTGCTGGCGTTGGGTTCGCGTTATCATCGCGCCCTCGGTGGAAACATCGGTGTGACCCAGGCAAGAATCGACCGACAACCGTTGCCGCCGGTGAAAAATGAGGGTGTTCTATTGGCGGTGGTTGGAGCGCATCTGCGCGGGCAGCCGCTCAACCATCAACTCACGTCCCGACACGCGCGTTTTGTGCGGAAGACCCGCACCGCGCCGTGTTACCGGCTATATGCGCTGGCCAACACGCAGCCGCCCAAGCCGGGGCTGCGGCGCGTGGCAGAAAAACTGCCGCAGGGCATCGAGATTGAAATCTGGGCGCTTGACGAGGCCGGGTTCGGCTCCTTCGTGGCCGAAATTCCGCCGCCGCTGGGTATCGGCACCATGGAACTTGAGGACGGCACCAGCGTAAAAGGTTTCCTCTGCGAACCGATCGGACTGGAAGGCGCAGTCGATATTACTGAATTTGGCGGCTGGCTCGCCTATCGCCAGGCGAGCGGCAAATGAAAGGAATTACGATGAACCTGGGAAACTTTAACGCAGAGACGCGGAGAACGCAGAGAGACGCAAAGAAATTGTTTTGTGGCGGGAATTCCACAGAGCGGGAGCCACGCTGCTTTGGTTGCGAAACAACCATCCGAAAAACAGTGTCGCCGCTACGCTCCAGTCTTCGCTGCGCTTTGCCCCGGCAGGCTGCCACCGCAGCCCAAAATATTATCTCTGCGAGCCTCTGCGTTCTCCGCGCCTCTGCGTTTAGGAATTTGTGCCGTGAACAATTTTTATGAACAGCACTGAATCCATTCTGTTTGAAGAAATGCTGCCGGGCGGCGGCCTCTGGTCGTGGCGGCTGCGGCGGCATACGACGCTGCGGATCACCGATCTCGAAGGCGGCGCCAACGTTGGCCTGATGGCTTACAATGCCGACCAGCCTTTGGACCGGCTCAATCTGCCGGACACGCTCAAGGCGCAGTACACGGCCAAACTCACCCGCGGCCACGTGCACATGAGCGACATGGGCCACGCGCTGCTCTCCATCACCGCCGACACGGTTGGCTGGCACGACCCGCTCGGTGGGCACGGCAACGCCGAACAGGTCCGGCGCAAATATGGCACGGCCACCTACCAGGAAAAACGCAATGATTGGTATCGCAACGCGTACGACGATTTTCTCATTGAGCTGGGCAAATATGGACTGGGCAAACGCGATCTGGTGGCGAACGTGAATTTTTTCAGCCGGCTGGACGTGGACGCCGAAGGTAAGATGCATTTTCATCCGGGCAATTCCAAGGCCGGTGACCAGGTTGACCTCCGCGCGGAAATGAATGTGCTGGTGGTGTTGAACACGTGCCAGCATCCGCTCGATCCCAATCCAATATATGCGCCGAAGCCGGTCAAGCTGACCGTGCTGCAAACGCCGCCGCCGGGACCGGACGATTTCTGCCGCAATTTCCGCAATGAAAACCAGCGCAGTTTCATTTTAACCGAACGCCTTTTCATGGGAGCCTGACTATGAGCACATTCATTCTGACCGAAAGCAAGCTGGACCCGGCGAAAGCCGTCTATGACCTCACGTTACCCGCCGGTGACGGCTGGATGCACGAGATCAAGCGCGGCCAGACCTTCCGCATCGTGGATCTCGAAGGCAACCAGGCGGTGGACACGCTGTTTTACAACGCGCACGACCTGTCCGACCGCTACTCGGCGCAGGACACCATCCGTGAGCAGGGTTCCATCTATCTCACCACCGGCACGAAGCTCATGTCCAGCGAGGGAAACGTCCTGGCCGCCATCGTCGCCGACACGTGCGGCCGGCACGACACCATCGGCGGCGCGTGTGCGGCGGAGAGCAACCAAGTGCGTTACGCCATCGAGAAACGCTGGATGCACAGTTGCCGCGACACTTTTTTGCTGACGATCTCGCGGTGGGGCCGGGGCGTGACGAAATGCGACCTCACCCACAACATCAACTTTTTCATGAACGTACCGGTGACGCCGCAGGGCGGCTTGTCGTTCGAGGACGGCGTGAGCGCCGGCGGGCGGTATGTCGAATTGCGCGCGGAGATGGATTTGATTGGCCTCATCTCGAACTGTCCGCAATTGAACAATCCCTGTAACGCCTACAACCCGACGCCGGTCCGGTTGTTGATCTGGCATTAAAAGGAGTTACCGCCAAAAATGCAAAATAGTTCCAACGCAGATGCGCGGAGAGCGCAGAGATTCGCAGAGGCCATGGCATTTCAGGCTGTCATCGGCACACATTTTGGAGTGCGGCGGCCCTCCGCCGCTTTTACCGGCTGCTTGCCAAGCGATGCCACGGTTGGTTGGAATTACTCTGGTCTTCTTTGTGGTTCTCTGCGTTCTTTGCGTCTCTGCGTTAAGGCCTCCGGGCATTTCAACCGATGAAAAAACCACTACGCAGTCTGAGTGCCTTGCTGCTGATATCGGCGCTGGCCGGGCTGGTGACGCTGCTGGTGTTTGACGCATTGAACCATCTGCGCCTGACCCCGTTTCACCAGCGGACGGGCGCCTTGTCATTCATGCTGATCGGCGCCTCCTACATCAGCCTGCAACTGAGCATGGGCCGGCGCTGGCGGGAGATGATCAAGGGCGTCCTGCTCGGCATCGGATTCTTTCTCTGGGGCTGCGAACAATTCATGCCGCCCGGTCCGCTGGTGACCGTGATGGACAGCTTGGTCGTCCTGATTTTCGTATCCGACCTCAGCCTGGTCATCCTGGACCGCCTGAAGCAACGGGAACACTGAAAACTGAAAACTTGAATGCTGAACATTTCCACGGAAGGAAACGGAGGCAACAGAGAAAGTAGCTTGCGTCCGCAGATAACACAGATTGACGCAGACTTCAGGACTGAACACTGAAAACTTGAAACTGAAAGCTCCCCCTGAATTTAGCCTTTCTTCCGTCCCCCTTTGTCCTTCGATGTTGAGCGTTGAATGTTGAGCGTTGAATGTTTCCCATCTCCCAACTGCCATCTTCAGCCTTTAGCCTTTAGAATTCAGCCTTTCCAGATCCACCGCGTGGCGCAGCTTTACGCGGCCAACTGGCTTGACAGAACCAGACGTAAAACATAGTTTAACAGCATGACAAAGACGATTACGAAGATTGGCAATTCGCAGGGACTGATTTTTGACTCGGCCCTGATGGATCTGGCGCGCATCAAGGTAGGCGACCAGGTAAGCATCAGCCTGCACAAAGGCGGCTCGATTGTGCTGACACCCGTGCGCCCCGTCATCACTCCGGAGAAAGCTTCCGCCACGGCGAAGCGTTTGATCAAGAAGAATGCGGAGTTGTTCCGGCGGCTGTCATGAAGCGGCCGCTC
>Ga0265320_10000316_pt1 | contig 39398 bp, 38 predicted proteins | sample 4827metaG_FD_202087 | JGI IMG/M metagenome (GOLD analysis project Ga0265320, IMG submission 202087) | Rhizosphere microbial communities from Carex aquatilis grown in University of Washington, Seatle, WA, United States - 4-8-27 metaG | ecosystem: Host-associated > Plants > Roots > Rhizosphere >... | reverse complement strand
CCTTTTCATTTGCACCGCCGTTTCCGTCCCTGCCCAGGACTGGGCGAAGGCCAAGGTGGAAAAATCCCCGCGACACCTGGAATGGGTCGCCGTGACCAACGGCACGCGCACCGTGCAATGCTGGGTCGCCTATCCCGAGGTCAAAGACAAGGCCACGGCGGTGCTGGTCATTCACGACAGTTCCGGTGTGACGGACTGGGCGCGGCTGGCCGCCGATGAACTGGCGGCGGCGGGATATATCGCCATTGCGCCGGATTTTCTTTCGGGCACGGGGCCGAACGGCGGCGGAACCAGTTCTTTTCCCGGCCAGAGTGAATTGAATTTGGAGCTGAAGAAACTGACCCCGGCCCAAGTCCTCGGCGACCTGGATTCGGCGGCGAAATATGTGAAGGCGTTGCCGTCGGCGAACGGCAAATTGGTGGTGGCCGGTTTTTGCTGGGGCGGATCGCAGGCCTCCATTGCCGCGTGCAACCGGACGGATTTGAAGGCCGCGTTTGTTTTCTACGGCTGGCCGCCCAAACCCGCCGATGGCATTAAAAACATTCAATGTCCGGTCTATGGTTTTTACGGCGAGAATGACGCGCGGGTCACCGTCACCGTGCCGGACGGCCGGAAGAACATGAAGAGCGCGGGCAAGATCTTTGAGCCGGTGATTTACGCCGGCGCGGGGCATGGTTTTATGGCCCACGGCGAGCCGTCGTATCCAGATGCCACCGCCGCCGACCGCAAAGCGCGGGATCAGGCCTGGGAACGCCTGAAGAAATTGCTGGCAAAAATTTGAACGTCACCTCGCCGCTCACTTGAAACCCTCACTGCACAACCGGTGCGAAGGCCGGGCCTTCATCGGTGAAAAGGGGTTTATCGGCAAGAACCCGGTCCTGGAGGACGGCATCCTGCCCGCGAACATGATCGCCAAGAACAAGGCCGGCGTTGATGTTGTTGTCAAGCGGCCGCGGGAAAGTTAAGCCGGCAGACGCCGCCGCAAGCTGGTGGCGACCGCCGTCAACAGCTCATCGGGCTTCAACTCAATCCACTCCACATTTTTTTGGGCACGAAACCAAGTCAGTTGCCGCTTGGCAAATTGCCGGGTGCGGATTTTCACCAGCTCGATGGTTTCCTGCAACGACCATTCACCGCGCAGATGTTCCACCACCTGCCGGTAGCCAATAGCCTGCAAGGCGGTTTTGTTTTCCGCGAGGCCGTGCGCCAGCAACTTGCGCGTTTCCTCCACCAGACCGCGCGCAAACATCGCGTCCACGCGGGCGTTGATGCGGGTGTGCAGGTCATCCGGTTGCCGCGCGAAGCAGAAAAAATGACCGGTGACCGGCCTTCGCTCAGAAGCTTCGGCGCGGCAGGCAGGTGCCGGGTGACCAGAATCCCAATCGGCGCGCTGCGCGGAAAACGGTTTGCCCGTGAGCCGGATCACTTCCACGGCGCGGACGACGCGGCGCGGGTTTTTTTTGTCAATTTTTTCGTGGGTGGCCGGATCACGCTCATGCAGTTCGGCCAGCAACCGGTCCAGGGGCAGGGTCTCAAGTTCGGCGCGCAATTTCGCGTCGGCGGGCGGCGCGGCCCCGACGCCTTCGAGAAAGGCCCGCAAATAAAGTCCCGTGCCGCCACAAAGGATGGGCTGATGGCCGCGCGTTTGGATTTCCGCCACCGTGTGGTGTGCCAACCGGGCGAATTGTGCGGCATCGAACGATTCGGTCAGGTTGCGGATGTCAATCAGGTGATGCGGCACGCGGGCGCGGTCGGCGGGGCACGGCTTGGCCGTGCCGATGTCGAGTCCGCGATAGACCTGCATGGAATCGGCCGAGATGATTTCGCCGCCGAGTTGCTCCGCGAGATGGAGGGCGATTTCGGATTTGCCGGTGGCGGTCGGACCGGCCAGAAGAATGGGGCGAAGATGGGAGATGGAAGATGCAAGATGGCGAAATCCATCCTCCATTTTCAATTTTCCACCCTCGTTTTTGTTCATCTATGCGCGTTTAATTCCACGGCGCGAGAGGATGACCGCGAGGAAAAGACCAGTCACAAAGATCGGTATGCTGACGAGTTGCGCCGAGGTCAGGCCGTTGTGAATATGGTCCGGCGGATAATCGCCGCGGAACAATTCCACCAGCGATCGGAACACGGCGTACCCGATCAGATAGGTGGCGAACACCTGGCCATCGAATTTTTTGTGGCGGAAGAGCCACGCGAGACCGAGGTAGAGGGCAAAATTCAACAGCGCATCGTAAATTTCGGTCGGATGCACGGGCAGGGACGGCTCGTTCCGGCCCACGAGTCCCTGATGAAATTGTTGCATCCAGGCCCCCTCCGACTGGCTGGGAAAGCGGATGGCCCAGGGCAGATGGCACACCCGGCCGTAGCAGCAGCCGTTCAGGAGACAGCCGATGCGGCCGAAGGCATTCCCCAAGGCGATGCTGGGCGCGAGGATGTCGCCGATTTTCAAAAATGGCAGTCGTTTCCAGCGGACATAGGTGAACAAGGCGATAGCCGCGCCGATGAGGCTGCCGTAGTAAACCAGCCCGCCATGTTGGATCATGAATATTTCCGAAATCGGCTGATTGGCGAATTCGCTCCAATAGGTTGTTACATAGGCGGTGCGGGCACCGATCATCCCGGCAATCATGATCCAAAACACGAGGTCGGCGATTTTGTCGCCGGCGATGTTTTCGCGGCGGGCGCGGCGCATGGCCGTCCAGAGTCCGGCCAGAAATGCCAGGGCGATCATCACGCCATACCAGTGGATCGTGAACGAACCGAATTGAAACGCAATCGGATGCACGGCGGGAAATTAAGGGGCGGCGGGGGAAATGGGAATTTAAAATTCGCCGGCGGTCAATCGTGATTGGTGGCCACGGCGGAATGAGCTGCCGGCGGCGCGGGCGGCAGGAAATCGGGAGGCAACGGCGGCCATTCCGGCACATGGGTCACCAGATCACGCCAGGTCTGGCGGTCCGTGGGTGACATCTGCGCCCAACGGTCGGCATTTTTGAGAAACTCCTGTTGTTCCGCCGGGCTTAAACCGGCAAATTTTGCAAAGGACTGAACACACTCGGCGCGCTGTGAAATGGGTAGTTGATCAAAGGATTGCAGGGTCTTTTTGATCTGTTGCCGTTCCTCCGCGGACAGCGTCTTGAGGGTTTCCTGTTTTTCCTCCTCCGTCAGTTCGAAGAAGCGGTTGACATGCTCGGCGATGTTGCGGCGTTGGGCGTCGGGATACAGGGCAGCCGGGACAGTGCCGCTGTCGGCTTCCGGCGGACTGTTGATCGGGTTGACATGGGCGAAGTAATGCATGGCGCCTTCGTCCTCAAGAAATTCCTGCTGCAGTGGCGGCGGCAGGATATCCCATTGCGAAATCCGGTCCTCGACCAGATCCCGGATGTCAGCCGGGACCACCGCGAGTTGCGCGGCCCGGTTGGTGGACGACTGGCGCATCAGCGGGAGCAGGTACCAGCGCAGTTCCGTCGCCCGCAGCCGTAATTCGCGTTCGTTGGCATCGAGTGCCTCGTATTCGGCGACCTTGGCCAGGATGCGGGTGCGGATTTCGGGCGGGCGGCTGGCCAGATACTTTTGCCGGTCTTCCGGCGTCATCGCCAGCAGTTCGCGGAACAAGACGACGGGTGGCTTTGTCACTGATCGCGACGGCGGCAAAACCCCGGCTGGCGCCGAAAATAATTTGTGTGGAGTGGAGACATTCGTGACGGTTTCAGCCGCCGGCAGGAAGCTGGCAAAAAGGGCGGCCGTAAATGTAACGGCGATCCAATCCAGCAATGCGGGACGCTGCAGCGAACGCATCATTGCATCAAGGCCAGCAGTTCATTGTCCGCATGCTGTGGCTGGCTCATACGGCGGATGGCGTCGAAATTTTCCAGCGCCTCCGGGCTGGGCACGGGTTGTCCCCGGGTCGCCAGCGCAACGCTTTTGACGAGTGCGACCCGCTGCAGGTACGTTTCATGATGATGGATGGCCACCCCGGTAAACGACACCACGACGGCGGCAAAGGCGATACGGGGCACCAGCATGCGCCAGTTCCAGCTCCGGCCGTGCGGACGGGCCGCCTCCCTTTCAATTGCCTGCAGCACGCGGGCCGTAAAATTGGACGGCATGGGCGCGTCCGGCAACCGGGCGAATGTTGCGTTCAGGGCCGACTCCATTTCCCAGTTGGCGCGTGCTTCCGGATGGGCGGCAAAATAAGCGCGTAATTCGGCCTGTTCGGCGTCGGTAAGCTGCCGCCGCCAGTTCAACTCGCGCAATTTGGAGAGGAATGCGTCGTTTTTCATTGTCTTGCCATCAGTTAAAAACCAGGGTCCGGCCAAAGTTGCTTGAAAAATTAAGGCGCAACCGGCTGTTCAAACCCGTGGGAATGTGGTAGTAACCATCCAGTCGTAAGGACTCAAAACCATGGTCACCCATACCAGTCTTGGCGTTCCGGATGTGTCGGGTAAACTGACGAACCGCAGCCGGTTTCTCGATGCCTGCCACTGCCGCACGGTCGATCGCCCGCCCGTCTGGCTGATGCGGCAGGCGGGTCGCGCCCTGCCGGAATACCGCAAGCTCAAGGAGAAACAACCCTTCCTCAAACTGGTCCGAACGCCCGAACTTGCCGCCGAAGTCACCCTCCAGCCGGTCCGCCGGTTTGATTTCGATGCCGCCATTTTGTTCAGCGACATTCTCGTGGTCGCCGAAGGCCTCGGACAGGGCTACCAGTTTCGCGAAGGCGGTGGCATTCAGATGGATTTCATGCTGGAGACAACCACCGATATCAAGCGGCTCGATGTTTCCGCGTTGCCCGAGCGTCTGGATTACATCCCGGGTGCTTTGAAACTTGTTAAATCCCAGCTTGGCCAAAAAACCGCGCTTATCGGTTTCGCTGGTTCACCGTGGACGCTGGCCAATTTCATGCTTGAAGGCGGCAGCGCCAAAGATTTCGCGCGGGCCAAGGCACTTTTTTATTCCGACCCGGAGACTTTTTCATTGCTGATGGAAAAATTGACGGCGGCGGTCACGCGCCTGCTGCAAATGCAGATCATCGCCGGCGTGGACGCAGTGCAAATTTTCGACAGCCTGGGCGGTTTGTTGTCCGAAGGCGCGTTTGCCGCCGCTTCGGGAAGCTGGATCAAACAAATCGTCGCGGCGTTGAACGGGGCCGTGCCGGTCATCGTTTTTGCCAAGGATGTGCATGGCCATTGGGACACGCTGGTGGACACCGGCGCGAATGTGCTGGGTCTGGACTGCAACGTGCGGCTGGCAGACGTGCGGGCGCGCCTGCCGGAAACTGTGGGAGTGCAAGGCAACCTGGACCCGTTCCTGTTGCTGACCCAACCGGAGGTGGTGGCCGCGGAGACGAAACGGATATTGACCGAAATGCGCGGAACCCGCGGCCATATTTTTAATCTGGGTCATGGTGTGCCGCCGGACGCAAAACTGGAGAACATCGCCGCCCTGGTCGAAACGGTGAAAAATTTCAAATGACAAACAGAGGCCAGATGAACGTCCACCCTCACCCCGGCCCTCTCCCCCAGGAGAGGGAGAATCGTCATCCGTTCTCACGCAGAACGAGCATGTACTTTGCTGCGAATGATCCAGGCTCGGCGACTGCAATCAAAACGAACAAGTTTTCCAGAGACACCGCTTGGCTCTCCCTCTCCCCGGGGGAGAGGGTTGGGGTGAGGGCGGGTATAGGGTCCAATTCAATTTTCCTCGCATGAGCGTGTTGAATGTAGATTTGAATCTGGTTGAAAAATACAACGTGGCCGGGCCGCGTTATACCAGCTACCCGCCGGCCACCAAATTCACCAACGCCATTGCGTGGCCGGCTTTGGCGGAGAAAATTTCCGCGAACAATCAGACCACGCGCGACCTTTCGATTTATTTCCACATCCCGTTCTGCGAAACGCTCTGCTGGTTTTGCGGCTGCACCACGGTCATCACGCTCAACCACGACAAGGGCATGGCTTACGTGGAGGCCCTGGGCCGCGAGGTCGCGAAGATGGCGCCCCAGTTGAATCCACAGCGCAAGGCCGTGCAACTTCACTTTGGCGGCGGCTCCCCGACGTTCTTGAAACCGGACGAAATCCGCCGGCTGGGTGAAATCATCCACAAATATTTCACCTTTTCGGCTGACCTCGAGGCCAGTGTGGAAGTCGATCCGCGCCGGCTGACCCGCGACCACATGGCGGCGCTGCGCGAGATCGGTTTCAATCGCGCCTCGATGGGAGTGCAGGATTTCAATCCCCTGGTGCAGGAGGCCATTCACCGCATCCAGCCCCGCGCGATGACGCAGCAGGCCATCGATTGGATGCGGGAACTGGGCTACGGTTCGATCAACCTTGACCTGATTTATGGCCTGCCGCACCAGACGGTCGAGTCATTCAACGAAACGTTGGATACGGTGCTGGAAATGAAACCCGACCGGCTGGCGGTGTTCAGTTACGCGCATGTGCCGTGGGTCAAGCCGTCGCAAAAGATTCTGGAGCAGAAAATCCTGCCCGCCCCCGAAACCAAGCTGCAGGTGCTGAAGCTGGTCATCGAAAAGCTCACGGCGAACGAACAATACGTCTATATCGGCATGGACCATTTCGCGAGGCCGGACGATGAACTTGCCGTGGCCCAGAAAAAGAAGCAGCTCCAGCGGAATTTCCAGGGCTACAGCACGCGCGCCGGTTCGGACATCTACGCCTTTGGCATGTCCTCCATTTCACAGATTCCCGAGGCCTATTGGCAGAACGAGAAGGAACTGCCGAAATGGCAGGAGGCCGTGGACGCCGGCCGGGTGCCGCTACAGCGCGCATATTTCGTGACTGAAGAGGACAATATCCGCCGGGAAACCATCATGCGCGTGATGTGCGATCTCTCGCTCGATTATGCCGCCATGTCGCAAAAGCTCGGTATCAATTTCGCGGAACATTTTTCCGGTGAACTGGCCGCGCTCGCGCCGTTTGAAGCCGATGGCCTCGTGAAACGCACACCCACCGGTCTCGAAGTTACCGATTTCGGGCGCCTCTTCATCCGCAACATCGCGATGTGCTTCGACAATACCCTGGCGCCCGCGGGAGAACGGAAGCATTCGAGGACGATTTGAAATCCGTCGCCATCATCGGGGCCGGCATCACGGGGTTGACCGCCGCGTTTTACCTGAAATGCAAGGGCATTCCGGTCACGGTTTATGAGGCCGGCGGGCGCGTCGGCGGCGTTATTCAATCTATGCGCCGGGAGGGTTACCTGGCCGAATTCGGGCCGAATACGATTCTCGAAACTTCGCCGAAAATCGCCCAACTCGTCCGCGATGCCGGCCTGGAATCGCGCCGTTTGGATTCTGATCCCAAAGCCGGGGCGCGTTACGTCGTCCGTTACCGGCGGCCGGTGGCGATGCCGGATTCGCCGCTGGGTTTTCTGACCACCCAACTGTTCACGATCGGGGCCAAGCTGGCCGTGTTGCGCGAACCCTTCGTGCCGCGCCGCCACAACGAGGTGGAGGAGAGCATTGCCGGGTTCGTCATGCGCCGGCTGAACCAGGAATTTCTCGACCAGGCCATTGATGCGCTGGTGGCCGGCGTTTATGCGGGCGATCCCTACAAACTTTCCGTCCAGCACGCGTTTCCCAAGCTGGCGCAACTCGAAGCGCGGTATGGTTCGCTGATAAAGGGCCAGTTTTATGGCGCGCGCGACCGCAAAAAGTCCGGCGAGGTGGCCAAGGACCGCGCACCCAAGTTTTCCTTTGACGAAGGCTTGCAGGTTCTACCGGATACTCTGGCGACGCAATTGGGGGACGCGGTGAAATTGAACACCGCTGTTTCCGGGCTTGTCCAGGCAACCGGCGGCTGGCGCGTGACGACTTCAAACGGGGGGGGTGAACACAGCGCGGTGATTTATTGCGGCACGGCGCACAGATTGGCGGAATTGCAGTTGGAGCTCGGAACGCCGGTCTCCGACCCGGCACGGGCCGAAGACGGCAACACGCCGGGTCGGAGACCGGCGCTCCCATCCGGGTTCGATCTCTCGTCGTTCTCCGAAATCCGGCATCCGCCCGTGGCGAGCGTGGTGCTGGGATTCCGCCGCGAGGATGTGACGCACCCTTGCCAGGGATTCGGCCTGTTGATCCCCAAAATCGAGGGATTCAAGATTCTCGGCACGATTTTTTCATCGTCGCTCTTTCCCAACCGCGCGCCGGCGGGCCATCTGACGCTGACCAGTTACATCGGCGGTGAGCGGTATCCGGAACTGGCCTTGTTGCCGCCGGAAAAGCTTTTTGAACTGACCGGCGAAGATTTACGGGTGTTGCTCGGCGTGCGCGGCCGGCCGACGTTTCAACATTGCGCCGTTTATCCAAAGGCGATTCCGCAATACAATGTGGGCTATGGCCGTTATCGTGAATTGATGAACGACCTGGAAAACAAGGCCGCCGGGCTTTTCCTGGCCGGCCACTATCGTGACGGGGTTTCGCTCGGCGATTCGATCGTATCCGGTTGCAATATCGTGGAACGCGTGGAAAAATTCCTGGCTGCCAAATGAACAAGGCTGTTTTGCTGGTCAATCTTGGTTCGCCGGACTCGACTGCCGTCGGCGATGTGCGGCGTTATCTGAACGAGTTCCTGATGGACGGGCGGGTGATTGACACGCCCTGGCTGCTGCGCCGTTTCATCGTGGGGATGATCCTCATCAACCGGCCCAAGGAATCCGCGCACGCCTACCAGGCCGTCTGGAAGCCGGAGGGTTCACCGCTCATCGTGACGAGCTGGAGCGTGCGCGAAAAATTGCAGGAGCGGGTGACTGTGCCGGTGGAACTGGCGATGCGCTATCAGAACCCGTCCATCGAAAGTGCCCTGCGCAAACTCGCAGGACTGAACACCGATGAAACTTTTTTGATCCCGCTGTTTCCGCACTACGCCATGTCGAGCTACGAGACCGCCGTGGTGCGCGTGCGGAAAGTCGCGCGGAAGGTCGCGCCGCACATGAAGGTGGTCGTCCAGCCGCCGTATGGCGACGCGCCGGATTACATCCGGGCCCTGGCGGCGAGCGCCGCCAATCATCTCGAGGCGGGCTACGACCATCTGTTGTTCAGTTTTCATGGCATACCGGAACGGCATCTGCGCCTGTCCGACCCGACCGGCAGCCATTGTCTGGCCGCGCCGGATTGTTGCGAGACCGCCAGCCCGGCGCACGCGACGTGTTATCGCGCGCAATGTTTCAAAACCGTCGCTGCCCTGGTGAAGCAGGCGGGTGTGCCGGCTGGAAAATTTTCCGTGTCATTCCAATCCCGGCTGGGGCGCGATCCCTGGTTGAAACCCTACACGGATTTCGAGCTGGCTGTATTGCCGAAGCGCGGCGTCAAAAGGTTGCTGGTCCTCTGTCCGGCGTTTGTCTCGGACTGTCTGGAAACACTCGAGGAAATCGGCCTGCGCGGGCGCGAAACCTTTTTATCGGCGGGCGGGGAGACGTTTGCGCAAATTCCGTGTCTGAACGAGCATCCGCTCTGGATTGCGGCGCTGGAAAACATGGTCCGGCGTTTTCTGAAGAACGAACTGCGGCCCTGATGCCGGACCCCGGGTTTTAATACTTATCGCGTTTGACAGGATTCCGGAAACGGAGTTTGACAGTATCCTGCAAAAAGCCGATGAATGTTTTCTTCTTCTGCGGTTTGGTGGCCTGGAGGGGCTCGCACTTGTGGCTGCAAAGCGGACAAAGGAACAGCGGCTGGCCGCCCTTGAGTTGCATCAAGTGCACGCAACCGTTGCACATTACCTCGTTGCAATGGGTGCATTTGTAGGTGACCGGCACCTGCGGATGCCGCTGGCAGAGAATCACGCCGTCTTCCAGAACCACCGGCGGCTTCGGACGCTCGCGCTCATACTTGGGGATCGCAATGTTGATCTCCGTGGATTCAACAAACAACTCCACGTCGCCCAGATTCACCGTCTGGCCCGGCAACAGCCACGCTTCCTTGATCGGGTCACCATTGACGAAGGTGCCGTTGGTCGAATCGGAATCGCGCAGCAGAACCCCTTCCGCCGACAACACCAGTTCGCAATGGCTGGTGGACACGGTGGGATGATCAATGGGGAAGTCGCAATCCGGGTCGCGCCCGACATGGTTGACACCCAGGCGCAACTCCAGCATTCGTTCTTCCAAACCCTCTGTTTTGATGAGCAGTCTGGCCATATTGCCTCCGAAACTTGCAGCCGATTGTGCACCCAGGGAGCATAAAAGTCCAGTAAAATTGTGGACCTTGTTACCCGCTAAAATATTGCCTTTCAGATGTTCCGCAGAAAATGACCACCCTCCATGGTTCAATGATTCTTTGAGGAGCCGGGACGGCGCCCATCCGGCTGGCCAGGGCGGCCAACGAACGGTTAAGGGGGCGAAAGCCTATTCACTGCTTCACCACCGTGACCACGCCGCTGGTCGCCTCGTAAACGATTTTATAGCCGTAGGGCGCGGCGGGCAATTTGGCGACGTAATTCGGCACCAGCTCGTTCAGGTCCTTGGGCAAGCGGCCTTCCTGCGTGTTGAACAGTTGGATGGCCTGGTTGAGATAGGATGTATCAATCGTCTTGACCGCGGATTTGTCCGCCTGCATCAACGCGCCCAGATAACCCCCCGCTGGGTTGGCGGTTTCAGCCGTGTTGGTGGCTTGACGGGTGGAGTTTGTGCCCGGGGGCGGGGGATGCGAACTGGAACTGTCCTTGCCGCAACCGGCCAAAAACAGCGCGGCCGCAATGGACATCAAACAGAATGCTTTCATGCCGGCAATCTAAATCAAACCGCTAAAATGCCAAGATTCAATTAAAGTCTTGCATCAAAACAGAAACATCCGTCCGCATTCTGTAAAAAATGCGGACGGACCTTGCAAACCCATCTGACCGTCCAACCTTATTGCGCGGGAGCCGCCGGCGCATTGGTGGCGGGAGCCGCCGGCGCGTTGGTGGCCGTTGCGTCTGGCATGGTTGAGGTGGTCGTTTCTTCTTTCTTGCAGCCAGTCAACAGGGCAACGCAGACGAGGCTGAACAGGGCGACTAATGATAACATTTTTTTCATGTCGGATTAAATGACACTAAACTTGCGCCGGCGGCAAGTGCAATTTTTAAATTATTTTGCGGCGGCGGGAACACGGGGAACCTGAGCGGTTGCCCGCTCCCGCGCCTGCCAGATCAAATCCAGGTCGTCGGCCAGATTGCCGAAACGAAATTTCGGCAGACCGCTTTGTTCCCGGCCGAGCAGTTCGCCAGGCCCGCGCAACTTCAAGTCAGCCTCCGCGATGCGAAAGCCATCGCCGGTATCTGCCAGCACCTGCAAGCGCCCGTCCGCCTCGCCGGTTTTCGCGTCGGAAATCAGGATGCAATAGGACTCATGCGCGCCACGCCCGATGCGCCCGCGCAACTGATGCAATTGCGCCAGCCCGAAGGCTTCGGCGTTTTCAACCAGCATCACCGTCGCATTCGGGACATCCACACCCACTTCGATGAGGGATGTGGCGAGCAGCACGTTCACCGTGTTCGCGCGAAACGCGGCCATGGTCTCCTCTTTTTCACGGCTCTTCAACCGTCCATGAAGCAGGCCGACACGAAAAGGCGCGAGCAACTGTTTTAAATGTTCAAACTCGCTCTTTACCGCCTTCAAACCTTTCTCTCCGGATTCCTCGACCCGGGGATAAACGACGTAGGCCTGCCGTCCGGCGGCGAGCTTTTCGCGGATGAATTCCCAAACCTTTGGCAACTTGCCGGGAGTGCGGACAAACGTTTTGATCCGGCCGCGGCCGCCGGGCAGTTCGTCAATCACCGAGACATCCAGGTCGCCATAAAGCGTCAGGCCAAGCGTGCGCGGAATGGGCGTGGCGGTCATCACCAGCAGATGCGGATAACGGCCCTTGCGCACGAGTTGCTCCCGTTGGGCCACGCCGAATTTGTGTTGTTCGTCAATGATGACCAGGCCGAGCTTGGGAATGTCGAAGCCGGATGTAAGCAGGGCGTGGGTGCCGATGAAAAGCGATGCGTGATCGCCGGACGATTGGATGTTGGATGTTGGATGTTGGATGTTGAATGTTTTCCGGTTCCCGGTCTGTAATTCAACCTTTATGCCGAGCGGCGCCAACCACTTTTCAAAATTCTGAAAATGTTGTTCCGCCAGGATTTCCGTGGGCGCCATCAAGGCCGCGTTGAAACCGCTTTCCAGCGCCATCAGGGCCGTGCAGGCCGCCACGGCGGTTTTGCCCGATCCGACGTCACCCTGCAACAGCCGGCGCATGGGGTGGGCGCCGCCCATGTCTGCCCGGATTTCGCGGAGCACTTTCGCCTGGGCGCCGGTCAGCTTGAACCCCAGTTGCGCCAGAAACGGCTTCATCAGATGATTGTCGCCCCCGCAGGGAAGCGCTTTCGCGTTCGCCTCGAATTTTTTCCGGCGCATCCGGATTTGGACCTGTAATTCGATGAATTCGTCGAGCGCGAGCCGCCGGCGCGCGATTTCAACGTCGGTCATTTCTTCCGGAAAATGGGTCATGTGAACCGCGTTGGCGCGCGTCGGCAACGTAGCCGCGCCTCGTGAGGGCGCGGCCAATCTTTCATCTACCGCCCGCCATTCGGGAAATGGTGCCGCGCTCTCACGAGACGGTGCCACATACCGTTCCAGCGTGCGCCAGATCAGCCCGCGCAGCCAGCGTTGCGGCAGGCCTTCCGTCAGTGGATACACCGGCGCGATGCGATTGATGTGGATGAAACTTTCCTCGCCACCTTCGATGACCTCGGTTTCCGGATGGTCCATCGCGCGCGGTTTGGTTTCCCGCAATTTTCCGTAAACGAAAACCTCGTCGCCCCTCGCAAAATATTTTTCCATGAACGGCAGGTTCCACCAGCGGCAGTGCAGCCGCGCCGAGCCGTCGTCGAGGATGATTTCAAAAACCGATTTGCTGCCGCCGCGAAACCGTTTAAGGCCGAGGGCGACAATCGTGCCGCGCACCGTGGCCGGTTCCTCTTTGGTGAGTTCGACAATTTTGCGGAAATGGCGGCGGTCTTCGTAGCGGCGCGGCCGGTGCAGGAGCAGATCCTCGACGGTGTGGAGGTCGAGCCGCGCGAGTTGTGCCGCGCGTTCGCCGCCGACACCCCACAACGCCGTCACGGGCCTGCGCAACGCTGATGTTGCTTCGCCCCCGCGAGCGGGCGAAGCCAGCGGGGACGTTTTGGTTTCCGGCGGCGACATCGCCCGCACCATACAAACCGCCTGCCCCGGCTTCAACGGCAAACAAGCCGCCCCTGGATCAAATTTCCATCACCGCGATTTCAGGGCGGCAATTGAAGCGGATGGGGACCGGAAACCAGCCAATGCCGGAAGTCACATACAGCGGGCCGGCCGCGGTCTGGAACAAGCCCAGGTCATATTCATCCACGGCATAGGGAACGATGACGGGGCCGTAAAAGGGGATGCGCACCTGTCCGCCGTGCGAATGTCCCGCCAGCACCAAATCAAATTTCTGTCCCGCCAATTGCTTGACCCACGCCGGATAATGCACCAGCAGGATGTTTTTCATCCCTGGATCGGCCGTCGGCAGCGGATGGCCGGGACCCCGGCGGGCCATGCCGGCGAGGTTGATTCTCCCACCGGCAATCACCCGTTGCTCGTCCACGAGCCAGGCGCCGCCGGTGGCGGCAAAGCATTGCCGGATGCCGGCAAACGGCACGCGGCTCCAATAATCATGGTTGCCCGGAACGCCATAGAGGGGCGACCTGATGCCGGACAGAATTTCAAGCGCTTCCGGCAGATATTTTCCTTCTTCCATGATGTCGCCGGTGAAACACACAAAATCCGGTGACAACGAATTGATCGTGTCCACGACGGATTGGGTATGCGCCCGGTCGCCTTTGTGGTGCAAATCGCTGAAATGAACGAAGCGGTGGGTAGGTTCGCCCTGACTCAACCGAAGTCGCCGGACCTTTATCCAGGCCGGCTCAATCCAGCCGGCATCAGCCATCACTGCGGCCGGGGCTAAGAGTAATGTCGCCAGGATGTACTGGCGACGGCTGATATTTCTAAATCTCATTGGCAACTCCAAACCTACCTTAAAACCGAAGCCCGGCATACTGCAGATATTGCTTCCAGCGTACTTCAGCGATAGTTTGATGCCATGCCTGCCGGTTCCGTTCAATCAAAGCCTGCCCCGTTATGGTTGCTGCTGCGCGTCAACGCCCTGCAAAGCTGGCGCCGGTTTTTGTCGGTGCGCAATCAATCCCGGTTGCTGACGAGCACCATTGGGCTGTTCGTTGCCGGTTACCTTGTCGTGTCTTTCGGGCTGTTTTATCACGGGTTGAGGTTCATTGCAAAATTCCCGGGTTTGGGCGCGGTGCTTACCGAGCGGCTGATGTACGTGCTGTTTGCCTTCTTATTTGCGCTGCTGCTGCTGAGCAATCTCATCATCGGCTACACCAATTTGTTCCGCAACCGGGAGACGACGTTTCTGCTGACACTGCCGATCCCGACCCAGACCATTTTCCGGTGGAAATTCATCGAATCCACGGTGCTGGCGTCGTGGGCGTTTGTTTTTTTGATTGCGCCGTTGCTGGCGGCGTTTGGTTTGTTGCGCGGAGTGGCGTGGCATTTTTATCCGGTGACGCTGGGGTTGATCGGGCTGTTCGTCGTGCTGCCGGGCGTGTTGGGGGCGATGCTGGCCATTTGGATGGGCCGGTTTCTGGACCGGCGCAGTTTTCAACTGGCCGTGGTCGGAACGGCCCTCGTTTTGCTGATGGTGGCGGCATTTTGGTGGAAGGCCCAGCCGGTCAACGACGAACTGCTTGACCGCCGCACGCTGGAGGCGCTCGATCAATTGCTCGCCAAGACGCGGTTCACCTTGTTTCCCTTTCTGCCCAGCTATTGGCTGTCCGCATGCGTGCTGCAATGGGCCGAAGGCATCTTGCGCGGCGCGATATTTTTTGCCGCGGTGTTGCTGAGCCACACGTTGTTTTTCGGCGGGATTGCGTTCACCCGCTTTGGCCGGTTGTTTTACAGCACGGCCTCGGCGGTGCAAAGTCGCGCCGGCAGCGGACGGAACTGGTTTCACTTCCATTCGAGTCGCCGGTTTTCCGCCGGGCTGCTCGAACGAATCGTGGGGCAATTGTTCTGGCTCGACCGCGACACGCGCGCCCTGGCGGTCAAGGACCTGCGGATGTTCTGGCGGGACACAACCCAGTGGGGGCAATCCGTGATGTTGTTCGGCCTGCTCGGCGTCTATATCATCAACCTGCGCAACTTCACCCATCAGCTGGCCAGTCCGTTCTGGATCAACCTGGTGGCCTTCCTGAACCTCGGCATTTGCTCGTTGAACCTGGCCTCGGTGACGACCCGGTTTGTTTTCCCGCAATATTCTCTGGAAGGCTGGCGGCTGTGGATCGTCGGCATGGCGCCCATGGGCATGGCCCGGGTGGTCAAGACCAAGTTCTGGCTCGCCAGTGTCCTGTCGCTGTTTGTTACTTGCGGTCTCATCACGTTGTCCTGCTATCTGCTCAAGATGAGCTGGGACCGTGTGCTGTTCTTTGCCGCGGTGGTCACCGTGATGAGCTTCGCGCTCAACGGCCTCGCCATCGGCCTGGGCGTCCTGTATCCGAACCTGAAGGAGACCAACCCGAATAAGATCGTCAGCGGTTTTGGCGGCACCCTTTGTTTCGTGGTGAGTTCACTCTACATCCTGGCCTCCGTGTTGTTGCTGGTGTTTGGCGCGGCCGGCCTGCATTCGCACGAAGACTGGGCGATGGAAGGCATCGTTGGCTTTATGCTGCTGTCCTTTTGCGTCGGCTGGCTGCCATTGAAACTGGGGTTGCGGCAATTGAAGAATTTCGAGGCGTGAACCATCTGTAGTCGCCGAGGTAACAAGACTCTGTCTGAATTTGCGATATGAAATCCCGGCAAAACTGGCGTAGCGGCTCCTCGGCAGAGAGCCGCATCTGTTATTTCATAAGGAAATGCGGCGGTCTGCCGACCCGCCGCTACGCACAAATTTATCCAGCGCTTCAAATAATAGCGGTCCGCTCGCCAGATGCAGCGGCTTGCCTTCGCGGGCCACCAGGCCAAAGCCCTCGCCGTAGGCCGGACCGTTCGCCACGCACAAATCGGTTGAACATTCGGCAATCTGCCGTTTCGCGGCGTTAAGGGCATCGGCGCGCCCGCCATCCGCTTCAAATTTCCATCCCACAATTCGCGCCCGGGGAAACCAGCCGCGCAATCCGACGATGATCTTCGGTGTCGGCACCAGCTCGACCAGCAATTTGGCCTGCCGGGTGGAGATTTTTTTGACCGCCTTGATTTCGACGAGTTTGGCGGATTCGTTGGGCGTGAGAATTCTTCCGAAGGCAAAATCACTGACCGCCGCCGCGTGAAAAACCGCTTCCACGCGTTTGGCGGCCAATGACTGGAGGCGTTTGTGCAAATCCGCCGTGGTGGAGAAAACCGAGACGTGTTGCGCGCGCCGGTGGCCGGCATACGTGGCCATTTCGCCCAACAGCAGCGCCACGTTATGGCCGCGCGCCGCCAGAAAATTGGCCAGCTCCGTGCCCAGACGGCCCGTCGAAAAATTCGTGAGCCGCCGCACGTCGTCCAGCGGTTCATAGGTCGGTCCGGCGGTGACGATGCAGTTCATGTCGCGTCCAAGCTTTAGCCGGTTCACGGCGGGCGGCAAGCCAAAGGTTGTACGTCCCTCTTTCTGAAACCCGAAAACATTCAACGCTCAACATTCAACATCGAACATTCAAGGGATGATGCACAAGTTGTAATTCGGTGTTGGGAGTTGAATGTTGAATGTTTCTTTTGGAGATTTCTCTGATCTGTGTTAACCCGTAATGATATTCTTATTTCAGCCACCAGGCCAGCAGCGGGGCAAGGGCCAGGCCCGGCAGAAAGTTCGCCAGTTCCACCCGGCGGACCTCGAAGATCATCAGGGCAATGGCGCAGGCAATGAAGCCGGCCGTGGCGTTGACCGGTGCCACCAGGCCGTGGGCTTCGAGCAACGGCCGGGCCCAAACCTGGCAGGCCAGCGTGATGCCGCTAAACAGGGCAAAAACAGGGAATGCCGCCAAAGCCGACGGCCAGCCGAACACCTTCACGAAACCGGTCATGGCCAGCCCATCCATCACGGCTTTGACGACGAGCAGGTAGAAATAACCGAAACCGCTGTCGCCGACGGGAAACCCGTCCGTGACCGCGCCGAGCAGCCCGAGCGGGGCGGCACAAAATAAAATGGCGCAGGCTGTGAAACCATCCGTCATTTTACGGGGTGAGCCGGATTGCGCGGGTGCGACCAGGCTGCCCGCGTAACGGCCGAGTCGATTCGACAATTTTTGCAGGTGCAACAACCGGCCCGCCCAAAATCCGAGCGTGATGGCCAGGGCGGCGATGCCCAGTTGCTTCGCCATCGGCAGGAACGCTCCGCTCACGCTCAACCAGACGAGTTGCAGGCCAAAAAAGACGGTGAAGGCGCCGAGGGCCGAACGGAAGAAAACCTGGGTGCGGAGGGACAGCGGTTTGAGCATGGCCAATCCGAACAAGGCACCGATCAAAATGCCCAAAGCGTTGATAAATGCACCGGTCATGCCCTGACTCAACGCAGGGTATGTGCCAAAGTGCAAGCCGGAAAATTTTTGCCCGGACGCCCCTAAACTGTTACTCAAACAGGAATGGCCGATGCAAAACCCAGTTCCCAACGCCCGTGGGTGTGGATTCCCACGCTTTATCTGGCCGAGGGACTGCCCTATGCGCTGGTGACGACGGTTTCGGTGGTGCTCTACAAAAACCTCGAGGTGTCGAACACCGCCATCGCGTTTTACACTGGCTGGCTCTATCTGCCGTGGGTTCTGAAACCGTTGTGGAGCCCGATCGTGGACCTGCTCAAAACCCGGCGGCAATGGATCTGGATGACGCAACTTCTCCTGGGCGCGGGACTGGCGGGCGTGGCCCTGACCATCCCCACGCCATATTTTTTTCAACTGACGCTCGCGTTTTTCTGGCTGCTGGCGTTTAGTTCCGCCACCCATGACATTGCCGCTGACGGGTTTTACATGTCGGCATTGGCGGAAAGGGAGCAGGCCTTCTTTTCCGGCATTCGCAATACATTTTATCGCGTGGCGATGATTGGCGCCCAGGGACAGCTCGTCATCCTGGCCGGAAAAATCCATGAACGCACCGGCAATTTCACATCGGCATGGACAACGGTGTTCGCCCTCGTGGCGGGAATATTTCTACTGTTTTCCATTTATCATGGCTGGGTATTGCCGCGACCGGCCGGCGACCAGCCTGGGAGCCTTGACGCGCGGAACAACTTTGTGAAAAATTTCCTCGGCACCTTTGCCGCGTTTTTCCGCAAACCGCAAATCGGCACGCTGATTGCCTTCCTGCTGCTTTACCGTTTCGGTGAGGCCCAGCTGTTGAATGTGGCCAAATTTTTCATGCTCGATCCGCGTGACCAAGGCGGCCTGGCCTTGTCGGATGATCAGTTTGGCTGGATTTACGGGCACATCGGCGTGGGGGCCTTGCTGGTCGGCGGATTGCTCGGCGGATTTGTCGTGGCGCGGCACGGATTGAAATTCTGGCTGTGGCCGATGTTGCTGGCGATTCATCTGCCCGACGCGGTGTTCGTCTGGCTCGCCTATGCCCGGCCGGACAATCTGTTCACCATTGGCGCCGGCGTGGCGGTGGAACAATTCGGTTACGGATTTGGCTTCACCGCGTTCATGCTTTACATGATTTACATCGCGCGGGGCGAACATCAAACGGCGCACTACGCGATTTGCACCGGTTTCATGGCGCTGGGCATGATGCTGCCGGGCATGTGGAGCGGCTGGCTGCAACAGCACCTCGGCTATCCCCATTTCTTTGTATGGGTGCTGCTGGCCACGATTCCCAGTTTCATCGTTGCCCTGCGAATCCCGCTCGAGGCGGAGTTTGGCCGGCGCAACCGGGCCGGCGGTTAAAGGGCGCACCTGGACACTGACCTTGTCTGCGGTTGGGACATCGCGCTGCGATGTCCCCGCCCGAGTAGCCGCAGGCGGAACGAACGCCGATGAATCGAGCGGGGAATTGCGCCGCTGGACGCGGCGCGGACGGCGCAGCGCGCCATCCCTGCCAGGGACGGTGTCCAGATGCGTCCGCGGATGAATGAGACGCAAAAAAAGAATTGCTTTGAACGCACCAGTCTTTCCAGAATCCAAATTCACAATGAAACTAATTCGCTTCAAACGTATTTGCCGGGCACTGGCGATCGCCGGGCTGTCGAGCGCGGCATGGCTTGAGTTTTCACCCGGGGCGGGTGCGGAATCGCCCATGGTATTTACCAATGCCACGCCGCCAGCCATGCCGCGGCGTCCGAACATCATTTTGATTGTTGCCGACGGCCTCGGCTATGGGGATCTGAGTTGCTACGGCCAGACGAAATTCCAGACGCCGAACCTCGACCGTCTTGCGGCCGAAGGAATGCGCGCGACGGCTTATTATACCGGCAGCGCCGTCAGTTCACCGGCGCGCGCGGCCCTCCTGCTGGGCCGGGATGCGGGCCACTTGAAACAACGCGCGGACGTGGACGTGCCGCTCGCGGCAGACGACATCACCGTGGCGCAGGTGCTCAAGCAATCCGGCTATCACACCGGACTGATTGGCGAATGGGATCTGGGCAGCGATGGCACGACGGGTGCGCCGTGGCACAGGGGTTTCGATGATTTTGCCGGCTATTTCGATTCGATCGATGCGAAGAATTATTACGCTGATTACATGTGGCGTTACGCGCCCAAGGGCTTTCTCAATCCGACGAACAATCAAATGGAGGACTACAGCGGCCGGGAGATGCTGTATGCGAACACGACCGAGAACAAAAGCATCTACACGCCGGATCTGCTCACGACGGCCGCGTTGAATTTTATCAAGGTGAACCAGCCCGACCGATTCAACCATTACCGGCCATTTTTTCTTTTGCTGAATTACAACGTTCCGGGCACCGGGGCCGGGCCCATCCCCACCGACGCACCTTACTCCAACGAACCCTGGCCCCAGCCGGAAAAAAACAAGGCGGCCATGATTGCGCGCATCGACGGCTACATCGGCCAGTTGTTGGATCAGTTGCAAAAGCTCCGCCTGACCAACGACACGGCGATTTTCTTCACCAGTGACACCGGGCCCCAGAAGAGCAGTGACATTGACCCGAAATTTTTCCTGAGTGCCGGGCCGTTTCGCGGCGGTCGCGGCGACCTATACGAAGGCGGCTTGCGCGTGCCAATGATCGTGCGTTGGCCGGGCAAAATTCCAGCCGGCCAGGTCAGCGATTTTCAATGGGCGGCGTGGGATTTTCCGCCGACGGCCGCCGACATTGCCCTGGTCAAACCATCGGCCGGGATTGACGGCATTTCCGTCCTGCCGACGCTGTCCGGCCTGACGCAAACCAACCGTCATGAATTTTTCCATTGGGAGCTTCGCGGACGCAACGTCTGGCACACGGTCCGCATGGGGGATTGGGAGGTCGTGCAGCCGATCGCCGGGGCGCCGCCGGAGCTTTACAACCTCAAAACGGACCCGGGCGAAACCAACAACGTCGCGGACAAAAATCCCGCCGTCGTCAAATCTTTTCAAGGTATCCTGAAAAATGGCAACTAATTGTTCGTTAAAGAGCAGCCGCCGACGTGAGGAGGCGGATTTAACGGTGAAATTTTCAGGCAAATTCCGCCTCCTCACGTCGGCGGCTGCATCCGCGTTTTTTTAACTGACTAACGTGACGGCGTGTCGGGCAACGGGGCATTCACGTCGCGTTCCTGTTTTTCCTGATGGACAGCGAAACACATCCAGACAATCGCCAGGACCACGCCCAGCAAAACCGCCGCCAGCACAAACCATGGCCATCGATAGCGGGGTGGATTTTCGTTCTGGTCGCCCATGCGATTGAGGGTAGGAACAATTCGCGGCGGCCGCAAACCAAGCCCGGGCGCTTCTGAAAACTCGACCTGCGGGAAATTCAGGCTAGATTAGACGCCATTGCTTTCATGGAAGAAGCCGAAGCACCTGAAACCGTTTCGCCGAGCGACCCCTACGCGGTGTTCCGCCTGCGTGACTTCCGGCTTTACCTGACGGGACGGCTCGTGGCGGTGCTCGGTCAGCAAATGCTCACCGTCGCCGTGGGTTGGGAGCTGTACGAACGCACCCACTCGCCGCTCGCCCTTGGGCTCGTGGGCCTGGTGGAAATGATCGCGATGGTTTGCTGCACCCTGCCTGCCGGGCACGTTGCCGATAATTTCAACCGCAAACGCATCATCCTGGCCGGACTGCTCCTGAGTTCCGGCTCCAGCCTCGGCCTGGCGCTCAACTCATGGTTGCACGGCGGAAAGGCGGAGGTGGCCGTTTTCCAATTCGGGGTTTACACCTGCCTGTTCATCACCGCCGTGGGCCGGACCTTTCTGTGGCCGGCGAGTTCGGCCTTTCTCACCAGCCTGGTGCCGCGCGAACTTTTCCCGCGCGCGGTAACCTGGAATAGCGGCACGTTCCAGCTTTCTTCCGTGGCCGGTCCGGCGCTGGGCGGGCTTCTCATCGCCCTGCTGAAGAAATATACCGACCATCCGGCGGCATTCATCTACGCGCTCAATTTTCTCGCGGCCATGACCTGTTTCCTTTGCATGAAATCCGTCCGGGCCCACCATGTGGTGGCCAATCCCGAACCCATGTCCCTGCGGAGCTTTGCCACGGGGTTCCGCTTCATTTTCGCGCAACGGCTCATTCTCGGCATGATCACGCTGGACATGTTCGCCGTGTTCCTCGGCGGCGCCACGGCGCTGCTGCCGGTTTATGCCAAGGACATCCTGGATTCCGGCGCCGATGGATTGGGATTGTTACAGGCCGCCCTACCGCTGGGTTCGGTCGCGTGCGCCCTGTTCCTTGCACACCGGCCGCCGATGCAAAAAGCCGGGCGGGCGCTGCTGTGGTGCGTGGCGATATTCGGGCTGGCAACCATGGCGTTCGGGATGTCCCGCTGGTTCTGGCCTTCCTTTGCCCTGCTGTTCATCTGCGGGGCGGTGGACAACGTGAGCGTGGTGGTGCGGCATACCTCGGTCCAACTGCTCACCCCGGACGAAAAGCGCGGGCGGGTCTCGGCGGTCAACAGCCTGTTCATTGGCACGTCGAACGAACTGGGCGGCTTCGAATCCGGCTTTGTGGCCTACCTGTTCGGTGCGGCGCTGCACCATTCCAATGCGGCCGGCGCGATGATTTCCGTCGTGTCGGGCGGTGCGGGAACCATTCTCGTGGTCCTGGCCGTGGCGTGGTTCTGGCCGGAAATCCGCCGGTATGGAAAACTGGCGTAATACTTGACGCCGGCGCCGGGCGGTTTATTTTCGGCGCATGAAAAGAATCTTGATTTGGTTTTTTATCCTCGGTTTATCCATTGCCGCTGCGCGCGCCCAGGATGATGCGACCCAGCAGCAAATCAATGAACTCAACGGGCGCATCCAGAATCTGCAAGAGACGTTGGATGTGCAGAAGACACGCATCAGCGCGCTGGAAAAGGAAATCAGCGATCTCCGTGACAAAGCCAGCCAGCCAGGCACCACCGCGGACACCGCCAACGCCGACGATTTGAAGAAGCTGGCCGACCAGATCCAGGAAATAGACAAGAAACGGCAGGCGGACAAGGAATTGATCCTGAAGGAAATCGAGAAGCTCGGCAAAGTCAGCGGCGGTTCCTCGACCAGCCACAAAGCGCCGCCGACCATTTCCACCACCACAACGGAAAATCCGACCCCGGGCCCAACCGGTCCGCAAAAGGGTTACGATTACACCATCCAGCGTGGGGACACCGTGCTGGCGATTGCCAAGGCGTATCGCGAGCAGGGGATCAAGGTGACCACCGACCAGATTTTGAAGGCCAATCCGGGGTTGGACCCGAAAAACCTGATCGTGGGAAAGAAGATTTTCATTCCCGCCCCGGCGCAATAGTCGAAATGGGATCCGGGAGATGGGAGATGGTGAAGTCCCGGTTCAGCCCCGCAACAGGAGAAAAATTGCCGCCGCCAGCGCGATGCGGTACCAGCCAAAGACATTAAAGGTGTGCGTTTGGATGTAACGCAGCAGCCATTTCACGGCTATGAAGGAGACCACGGCGGCAATGATGGTAGCTAGCAAAACCATTCCCCAATCTTCATGCGGTGCATCGACGGCGGGATGATGCAACGCCTTGATAATTTCCAATCCACCGGCAGCAAGCATTGTCGGAATACCAACAAGAAAGGAAAATTCCGTCGCCGCCGGCCGGGCGAGCCCGAGCAAAAGACACGCAAGGATTGTCGAACCGGAACGTGAAGTGCCGGGAAAAATCGCGGCGACAAGCTGGGCAACGCCAACGGCGAAGACAACCGTCCAAGTCACTTCATTGTTCAGTTTGCGCCCTTGCAAAAACCATTCCACGGCAAGAAACGCGATACCCCCAACCAGCAGCGCCCAGGCAACCGGCGTGAGTTCTTTTGGCAATTCATGGCCAAGTTTTTTCCACGCCAGCCCGCCGACGCCGGTGATGGCGAAGGCGGTTAAAACCTTAAAGAGATAATTTTTGGTTTCCGGATCGCGCCATTCAAAGATGAATTTGAAAATCCGCTGGGGAAATAGAGGCAGCACGGCAATCACCGCGCCGCACTGGATAACAACGTTGAACAATTCAGTTTTATGAATGTGCAGAATCTTTTCGGCAACCAGCAAATGGCCGGTGGAGGAAACGGGAATGAATTCGGTGATTCCTTCGACGATTCCCAAAACCGCTGCGATAATCCAATCAGGCATGAATCATTTGGACGCGAAACCGGGGCGCCAGGCAAGGAAGAAGTGAGCCCGGCGCTATTTTTTCGCGCCCCAGAAGGACTTGGTTTCCTCGCCGTGCTGTTTGACCTTGAGCTGGCCCAGGATGGAGTGCCAGGCGATGTAAATCTTGTGCCACTGGGCTTCCAGGCCGCGGAGCGCGCCTTCGCTCATTTCGCTGAGGTAGCGCAAAGACGGCGCATTGCCGATCAGGGAATGGATTTCGTCCCGCGTGGGGGAAGCCACCTCGATGGCGGCATAGATCAGTTCGATCTCCTGGACGATGATGCTTTTGATTTCGAGAAAATGGCTTTCTTCCGCCGGCCCGAATTTCTTGCCGCGCGCGACGTTGATAAAATGGTTGAACTGTTTCCAGCACTCGATGTGAGTTTCAATCTGAGTGACCAGTTGGTTTAGTTCTTTGGCGGTCATAAGCGTGGTGCGGTTGTGGTCGGTGAAAAGGCGGCTTGCGGAAACAGGAAAATGATGGCGCCGCCGCGCAATTCGCGGGCGGTGATGTGGAGGCTGGCGAAATGGAGGCTGACCTCGGCCATCGGCATTTGCGCGGCGCGGGCCTCGCGAAAGAGGGACAGCACTTCGTGACCGATGTCGCGCAACAACGCCCGCGGATAGGCGGACGAGACGGTGGTGATGACCACCTGGCCGTTGCGGTCCACGGTCAAACTGCCGGTCGGCAGTTGCTGAACTGCCGCCCGGGAACGGAAAAATCGCTTTAAGAATCCCATGACGATACCAGTTTTTTGCTTTTATCCAACAAGGGTCCAGCCTCCGCTTGCGGCGGCCAGCCAATGAGAAAACTCTTGTTTTCCCGGTTCAAAACAAGCAGTTGACGTTCCAGATTATGGCTGGCGACGTGCGAAAGGGGTCCGGCCTCAATCCGTTCACCGAGGCGCTTGGCGGTTTCGGCGGCGAGTCGCGCCCATTTGGTCAGCGGTGCGGAAGGTTGCATGCCCATGGTCTCGACCTCGCCCTGGCCTTCGGGCGGCGCCGTGATCACGAAATCCGCGCCTTCGCGCGTCAGCAGGGCGAGCTTCCATATGGTCTTGCGATGGGCGGATTGCTCGATGGATTCGGGTTCCACGGAATCGGCGGTTTCATCCATCGCCTGGGCGGATTCCAGCAGCAGCGCATTGACCGGCTTGAGAATGGTGCGTTCACGATCGGCTTCGGCGGGCAAATTTTCAAACGTGCCGGATTTCCACGCCAGGATCCTCTGGAACGCCGCTTCCCCGCGCGCGCCATCAGTTTCAGCGTCAATCAATTCGCCGTCTTGAATCCACAGTTTGGCGACGAGCGATCCGCGGGTGATGCGCAGCACGGTGGAACTGCGCGAGAGGCATTCCATCTGGATGATGTCCATGAGGCTTTTGCTTTGAATGCCTCGAAAACCACCTTCCATGTCCCGTCCCATCAGTGATTCGATACAGTCCATGAACATCTGGGCATTGGTCTGCATGTCGGTCTTGAGCCAGAACAAATCCACGCCCAGGGCATAGGCGCGCGAACGAAATTCCTCGTCTTCGAGTCCGCTCAAAACGACTGTGCGCAATTCTGGGAACCGGCGCCGGACGATGGCCAGCACCTGCAGTCCGTCCATGCGCGGCATCTTCAAGTCACAGATCAACAGCCGGAAAGGTTCGGTTTCGAGGAGCGCGAGGGCGCGCGCGCCCGATGCGACGGTGCGGATTTCAGGTTTGCTGGGCAGGTGGGTGAACATTTCGTTGCACAACGCCAGCCATGCCGCATCGTCGTCCAGGACAAGAATTTTATGACGTATTTCCATTTTCCAACCCCATCGCGTTAACCGCTAACGCCGCCGGCTTGCAATTACAAGCGCGAAAAGTGCCAACAGCGCCATCCATCCAACAAATCAATTGACGGGTAGCAATCGGCGTTCCCAATTGAGACCGGGCGGCCGAAGAATGTAAATCCCATAATGTGATCAAACCATAGACAAACTAGTCCAACGCTGAGACAAATTCCCCGCCGGGGCGAACTTTTTTTCCGGAGACGGACAACCCCATCATGGGAATCAATTGCCGTTGGCTTGCTTCCTGCTGAAACCAAGGGACCTGTCTGTTGATGGACGGGACAAGATGTATGAGTGTCATGTCTAACAGCGTCAAAACAAAATTTGCCGGGTTACTGCGGGGGCTGCTGCGCCGGCTCGACGACAATGAAGCACCCGCTTCCCCTGTGCCGCATATTCTGACCAGCGTCGTACTTCCCACGGGCGCCGCGCCGGTCAAGGCCGCATCTCTGCAACGGGCTCCGGTTGCTTCCACCAACCCGGTGTCCACCGTGCCCCCCGTGCCGGAGGATAATTCCGACCATTTGCAGTTGCCGCTGCAACCCATCCTGGCCGCAATGCCGATGGATTTGCGCGCCAAAGTCATGCAGAATCCGCCTCCCGGCACGATCGTTTCCATTCCATTGGAGAAAGTTGTGACGCAACTTGCGTTTGGCTCCGTCAAAATCACTTTCGGCGAATTGCGCCAGGCGGTTCCGGGCATATTTGTCAATTCGGGCGGCGAGCATGATCACAAGACGGTGACCCTGCCGCTCAATGAAATTCTCACCCGGCTCAATCCGGGCCGGTTGTCACGCCGCGCTGTGCAAAGACACCTTGAAGTCGCCGAAGAAATCGTCGGACCCTTTGGGGTCGGCGCCGAGGGGGTGAAAATTTCCGCGAACACCAAACCCACGCCATCCACCTCCATGGTTTCGCGAACCGAAACGCCGTCATTGAGGATGGTTGCTCCGGTGGCCCCGACGGCCACTCCACCAACTCCCGTGGCCCCGCCACCACCGGCATTTGTGCCTCGTGCCATGACGCCGACAGCCCGGGTTTCCCCGCCACCACCGCCATCCCTGATGTCGCATGACACCACCCATGTAAGTCACATGAATAGTGTGGCCGCACCCCGCAACAATAATGGCGTGTCGAAACCCATTGTCCCGGCTTTGCCCATCACTCCGGCTGCGCCCACGCCTCCATCCGCCGCGGTCCCGCTACCACCCCTGCCAGCAGCGGCGCCGGCAGCACCGGCACCGGCACCGGTAGCGGCACCAGCGGCTCAAATTCCGGTGGAATCAGCGTCGATTTCCGCGCCGTTGAGCGCGCTCTCGGAACAATGGCCGGAAGGGCTGCGACTCGAAATCATACAGTCGAACCTTGCCAATGCCCAGGTTTTGCTGCCGATAAACCTGATTGAACCGGCGTTGAAACGTGGACGCATAACTTTTACCTGGCGGAACTTGCGGCCTTTGATCAAACCAGCGCCGTCGGCGGCATCGGTCCACGACAGCATTGAATTGGATCTGCCATTGAGCGTCGTGGCCCCGATATTTTTCGCGCGGCAAAAAGGGGCGTCCCGGACGCAATCCGCAGCGCGGCCTCCGGCTGACATTCCGAACCTATTCTTCGGTTTTCCGCAATCCGAATCATCGCCGCCGCCGCCCTCTGCGAAAGCACCCGAACCGCAGTCCATCCAACCGCCACCGGTTCGACCTGCCCCGCCCACACCGCAGCCCATTCAATTGCAGCCAGCCCGGCCTACACCGCCCGTCCAACCGGAACCGGTACGGCCCACGCCGCCGGAACCGCAGTTGCCCCGGCCGGTGGCTGAACCGCAGTCCATCCGCCCCTTGCCGGAAACACGGCCGACCAGTCGCTCCCTGCAGCCGGTGGACGGCAAACTCGCGGATTCAAATTATTATATTTGGGCCAACGACAACGCCAACGACAATGCGCCCGCCCAGTCGGATGAAACCCAATACCGGCACCTCCAGAAGCCGGCCACGGATTTTACCAGCCGATACGCGACGCCAAAGGAAATCGTCGAACGCGCGATGGACCTGCCCGGAGTGGCGGGTGTGTTGGTGGCGCTGCCGGATGGTTTGCGCGTGGCCAGCCAGGTGCCGCCCGAATTCAATGCCGACACCCTGGCTGCGTTTCTGCCGCAAATTTTTGACCGCGTGAGCCAGAGCACCAAGGAACTGCGCATGGGCGCGCTGAATAATTTCAATTTCACCGTAGGCAACGTGCCGTGGAAAATCTTTCGCGTGAACGCTGTTTATTTCGCCGCGTTCGGTTGCGCGGGCGAAGCGCTCCCCAGCGCCCAACTGGCCGCATTGGCCGCCGAACTCGACCGAAAAAAAGTATAATCCTATGGCCATCATCAACCAAGCCACCAAAGAATTGCAGGTCAAAGTCGTCTATTACGGCCCGGCAATGGGCGGCAAGACGACCAACCTGGTCCAGGTCCACGACCACGTGCAAACCGCCGCGGGCAACAAGGGCAAACTCGTGTCGCTGGCGACCAGTTCCGACCGCACCCTGTTCTTCGACTTCCTGCCCATCGAGGCCATGACCATCAAAGGTTTCAAGACCAAGTTCCAGTTGTACACCGTGCCCGGCCAGGTGATTTACAACACGACCCGGCAACTGGTGTTGCGCGGCGTGGACGGCATCGTCTTTGTCGCCGATTCGCAATACGAAAAAATGCCGGAAAACGTCGAGAGTTTTCAAAACCTCGTGGACAATTTGAGTTCGCTCAAGCTCAACCTGGCGGAAATTCCCTACGTTCTGCAATACAACAAGCGCGACCTGCCGAATGCCGCGTCCACGGAATACATGGAATATCTGCTCAACAACCGTGAGGTGCAGGTGCCCTCATTCGGTGCCACCGCGCATAAATGCGAGGGCGTGTTCGAATCGCTGAACATGATCACGCGCCTGCTGTTGCACAAATTCATCAATCACCAAACCGTACCGCAGTACGCATGACATGGCTACCCTGCCCCAACTTATCGAGGATGACGTCCGGCAGCTCGACGAGATGCTGCGCGAATTCATGGTCAGCACGGAAGCCATCGCCACGCTGATCATTGACAAGGGCGGTTTCCTGATCACGCAACAGGGCGACGCCCATGACTATGACATGACCACCATCGGGGCCCTGGCCTCCGGCGCGTTCATGGCCAATCAGACCATCGCCAGCCTCGTCAATGAAACCAGTTTCAACAGCATTTACCAGCAGGGCGAAAATGCCAGCATGTTTGTCATCAACGTCGATGAACATTGTCTGCTGGTCGTGATTTTCAAGTCCCACTCTGGTGTAGGGGTGGTGAAATACTATGCGGCGACAGCCGTCAAACGCATTGCTCGCCAGCTAAAAATCGCCAGAGAGAGGGCGCCGGAGGCGGGACTTGATCTTTCAGTTCTCAACGTTGCGGAAACGGCGCCTTTGTTCCGAAAAAAGAAGAAGGCGTGAAACCGCATGCGGCCGGTGTTCGTATGGTAACTTGAGTGCACCGCCCGCGGCCACGTGCCGACAGTGGATGAAATTTATGATATGGCTTAATCTGTTAGCGGTGGTTCTGGTTTCCGGGTATGCCCAATGGCTGTGTTACCGGGGCTGGCGGTTTTATCGGGATCTGTCGCGCACCAGCGCCGCCGAGGAGGTTTTGAAGATTGTCATGGAACAGCGGCATTTTTATTTCACCCAGGGTGTGGGCGGCTTGATCGCCCTGACCGCGTTCCTGGGCATTAAATGCCTGCTGCTGCTCTTCAAGCTTTCCGAACCCACGGCTTTCACCACGTTCGCCGTTGGCGACTTCGCGAGCCGGTTCCTGGTGGTCAAACTGGGTTGCTTGGGCATCGGGTTGGCTGTTGCTTCGGCAGCCTGTTTTTATCAATGGATCAAAAGCAAACATTACTTTGACGTGCTTTACGCCTTGCGCGATGTGTTGGGACTGCATCCGGAGTCTCGTATTCCCAGCGCACCACCGCTGGCTCCTTCCCTCGCCCAACGGCAGGTCCTTTGAACGCCGGGCGGCGTTTGCCTTGGCAGGCGGGCGACTAACCCGAAAACCGCGTCCCCAAGTCTTCCCAGAGTTTCTCCGCGCGTGAGCCCAGTGGCGACAAGTGAAGAATGACACGGTCGTAACACCGTTTCAAATCCAACACCGTCTGCCGGATTTCCGGGTCGGTGGTTTTTTCGTAAACCGTTGCCGACTCCTGGTAGGCGGTGAGAATTTCGATGAGAATGGTGTCCTTGAATTTGCGGGTTTCAATGTTCCCGGCCCCCTTTTTGTCCATGGCTTTATTCCCGGGTTTCATCTGTGATTTTACCTATGCAATCAGGCCGCTACGGCAGCTGGCTGTGACTGCCGTCGCAGAACGGCGCCTGCTTTGAGTGTTTGCAGCCGCACCACGCAATGGTTTTGGGCTCGGTGATGTCGGTTTTTCCCGGCGCCAAGCCGGTGCCTTTGTGCGAACCATCACAAAACGGCTGGCTTTTGGAACGGCCGCAGGCGCACCACCAGAACGTGCCCGGCTCGGTCTTTAGAACAAATGGAGATTTTTGGGCAATGGTCGGTTCGCTCATGCGGTTTCTCAATAGCATCGTCAGTTTTCCCTGGCAACTGCTTTCCGCGCCGGCACCGCCGCCGCCGGCATGATCTCCAGCAGCAAAGAATAGTCCCGGTAACCCATCGCCCGCCAGAAGGCAACCGCCGCGGTGTTGTGGACCAGAACTTCAACCGTCAACCGCCGGTTTTCCGGCCAGATTTTGGAACGCAGGATTTCCATGGCCTGACGGCCGAGCCCCTGCCGGCGCCGGCTCCGCACGACGAAAAGCTGCCGCAAATAAATTTTCTCCGGCTGCTCGGCGTACACGGCATAGGCGATCACGGACCCGCCATTTTCAAAAAGCACCGCGGTGAATTCCGATGTCAGCCAGCTCTTCATGCGCTGTGCCAGCTCGGAAACCGTCATCGGATTCCGATGCCCCTCGTCGCGAATCAATTGATGATTCAGTTCCGCCAGCAGGGCACAGTCGTTCAAAGTCGCCCGACGGAAGGTCATTTGGCATTCTGGTGCCCGGGGTGCTGATTCCAACGGTGTCATGCTGCTTGCTTCGGTTCTTCCTGGCCAACCCCCGAGACATTGATCGCCTGCTGGAAGGCGGCCGTGTCCTTGGTCGTTCCGTCACCGGTGGCGCCGAAGGCACGGATATTTTTTCCGCCACGAGAAAACATGGCGCATCGGGTCTGTCCCAGCAGGACGAAAGCGACGGCCGTGAACTGGATTGGTTTCACTGTGAAAAAATGTGTCCGCTTCCGCCGGGTCTGCAAGCCAAATCATCGGTCCCAGACACCAAGTGCGAAGAGCTCCCCGGCCGCGGTTTTCGTCCAATCGCTTCGATTCGCTTTGGGACTGGCGGGACTGGGATGCAGGATCTGGCCGACGCGAATCGACATGTTTTCCGAAACCAAGCGTGCGCGTTTCGCCGCGAAACCGCCAATCCCCACCAGCCATTCCGGTTGGAGAATTTCCAATATGCGACGCAGATGGTTGTCGCAGATGACAAACAGACGGTCACGTTCGGCCCGGTGTAGTTTGTCGGGTGTTTGATTGCGCCCGCCCGTTTCCAGGAACGCCAGCGGACAATAGTTTGCCACGAAATGCCCGGCGAAGAACTGTTCCGGTGAACCAAAGCGTTCGGCGAAAAGTTTCCACAACCGCCGGCCACTGACTTCGGAGCGCGGACAATCAAAGCCCAGGATTGGGCGTTGGGAATGTTCCGACCTGGGCTTCCCGACCGGGGCGTGGATGCCCAGCCAGTCGCGCACGGCGGCAATTTCTCCAAAGGGCACCCCGGTTTGCGCCATGCCAAACGGGCCGGGATTCATTCCCAGAAAAATCACCCGCTTCCGGCTGTTGCCGAAACGGCGCAGATACTCCTCATGTGCCTTCCACGCATACGTCAGCGGATTATAGACATGCGTGACCGGCGGCTTGAATTGCAGGCGGCCAACCCGGGTCGAAAGTTCGCGCGCGGCGGCAATGAGTTGCTGGCTTGGACTGCTCATGCGGCAGAGCGGCGGACGCTGGCGGGGAATTTGAACACGCAAAAACAGATTTAACGCAAAGAGGTCAGAGCGCCAAGTTCCAAAGCGACGGCAGAATACATCCCGGTTGGGATTTCCCAAGCACCACGATTTGAGCGGGCGGACTTTGAGCGAACGGACTATGGCGGAATTTCGTCCCGCTCCCGGCGCAATTCACCCCTCAATTCCCGCAATGTGTCCCAAATGACTTAAGTATTGGTCGGCTTCTGCTATTATTCCCATTAAACAATACTTTGATACTATGACTGAATATCTTGTGAGACGTACGGGCAAGCTGCTGTTTCCGCACCTCGCGCGCGATCAACGGCGGCATTTAATGTTCATCACCTTCCTCGTCCTGTTCGCCAGCTTTTCCGCCGCGGCATCCCTGGTGATGTGGATGACGTCCGGCCGGCATTAACGATTTAACCCGGGGACCGATGGGCCGGTTGCGGTCGTGAAGCTGCCAGTGGCGGACGCGAAAGTTCCACTTTGACGTTCCCTGCCTGTCCCATCTGGGGTTCTGAAAGGACGTTGGAAGAATCATCTGTTTCCGTGAAATTCCCACCACCCTTTCGGGACGGAGATGTTTTAGCTTGACCACCCGGGACATTGTCCCCGGCTAATTTCCATTGTCGTTCTAAGGCTGTGTAGCCGTTAAAGTCCCATTAACGTGTTAAAACATCGAGGAACCCAGCCTTGGGTTCCCAAACGGTCTGTTTTGATTCAGCAATTCAGTTGAGGCAAACAGATGCCGATGTGGTAAGGTGGAAGTGAACCCAGAAGCCGCCACACGCCAGTGGCGCGGTCGTGTAGCGAGCTGGAAGGGCCGTATGATGATAAAAGCAAGAATGGCGAAGGAAGCCATCGTCCGGATCAACAACCGGCCCGGTGCACTGGCTCAGGTCACCAAGGATCTCGCGGACAAGAGCATCAACGTCGAAGCGGTGATTGCCACGGCGGATGGCACTGACGCGGTCATCCGACTGGTGACCAGCGACCATCAACGGACGCTGACCACGTTGCGCGAACAGCAATTGGAGGTGCAGGAGGCGAAGGTCGTGGTGGTTGAGGCCCTGCACCGGCCCGGCCTGCTGCAGCGCATCACCGAGAAACTGGCCCGGGAGAACATGGATCTGCTCTACCTCTACGCCACAGCGGTGGAGGCGGACAAATGCCTGGTCGTTCTCTCGTCCACGAACAATGAATGGGCCGTCATGGTGCTGAACACTTGATCGGTGGCAATACCGGTTTCATCCTGAGAATCAGCGAATTCACGCTTGCCCTTTTGAGCCGGATCAAACGCGAGTGGTCACACTTATTTTCTTTCCGCCCTGTGCGAAAATTAAAAGGCAGGGCGGGCAAAGTTGGACGCGCGTGAACCAGTTGTCAGGGAGTGGTCCGGTAGTAGCTGTCCGGGTTGTACAGATAGTAGCAGTCCACCGGATCAAGGCGCGGGAGCAGGACGTACCGGTGACCGGTGGCGTCCACGGTTTCCGGCAACCGGGGCAGGCTGTCCAGACCCCCGCGCGGCGGCGAGCCACCCGGTCCGGAGGGGGCATCCGGATTCTTGTCGTACGATTCTTCCTGAATCGTTTGGGCGACTTCATCCACCCATTTGATTTTGCGGGCGTTGTCGCCGAACTCCTGCCAGTTGCCGGTGCTGCGGTTCGCATACATGCGTTTAATGAATTCATCCAGGCTGATGCCCATCTTGGCGGCGACCGGAGCCGCGAGGCGTTTCCACCATTCCTCGAGTTCCTTGACCCCCTCTTTTTGCTCGGTCAGATTGCCAAAAGAACCGGAACTGATCTGGTGATGGAGCAGAATCGCGTTCGGGTAGGCGAAGGATCGTTTTGACAGCGTGGTAATGCCGGCGGCCATGCTGGCGGCGAACGATTTCACGACGACATACACCGGGGCGGCGCTGCCGTCCATCGCCTTGAGGATCTTGTAGCCGGCCATGACCGAGCCGCCCGGGGAGGCGTCGATCACAATAAAAATGGGATACTCGCGGTTCTGGTTGTTGAAATAATCAATGCGCTCGACGACATAGTCCGCCGTTTCCATCCAGATGGGGCCGTTCAGGGCGATCCGGCGGTCGCTGATCGTCAGCACGCCGTTCTTGAATGGTTCCTTGGTGTATTCAATGTCGCGGTTGACCCGGTTCTTCCACAAATCGCGTTTCGCGCGCAGGTCGAGGTCGTTGTTCAGCTTGGCCAGCTGCAATTCAAATTCCGAACGCTGCGTCTGCAGTTCCGCCACGTGCACCTTCAATTCCTGCTCGCGCTGGGCCAGTTCCCGGCTCTTGGCGGCAATTTCCACGGTCGCAAGGTCGTTCGTCAGCCTCATCTTCTCCAGCTTTCCGCGCCCCGCCGCCAGTTCTTCATCGAGTTGCGCCTTGCGCTCCGCTTCCTTGAGCGAGGCGCGTTTGGCCAGCAGGTCGGTCTGCTTGGTCAGTTTGTCCAGCTCGGCCTGGAGCGCGGCGACGTCGGCTTGAAGTTTTTGCTGCGCCAGACCGTTTTCGAGTTCGAGCCGCTGTTTCTCGGCGGCGAGCTTGGCCAGGTCCTGGCGCAATTGCTGTTCGGCAATGCCGTTTTCAAGTTCCAGCCGCTGCTTCTCCGCCGTGAGCTTGGCCAGGTCCTTGTGCAACTTCTCCTCGGCGACGCTGTTTTCAAGCGTCAATTGTTCCTGTTGCTTCTTCAACTCCGGAAAGGCGCTGTTCGTGTCCGTCTGCGCGCCGGTCCGCGCCGACAATCCAACGCTCAGGAAGGCGACACCCATCCAGGCGATCAGTCTGCGATGATTTGATTTCATTTGGACTCCAGTCTTTCTGAAGGGTTGCTCAATGCTCATGACGAATTGTTGAACGGGTTTCAATGTGCGGCTCCTTGCGTTCTTGAATCAAGTTTTAAGTGGAGCGTTTTTGTTTTCACCGATGGATGTTTGGCCGGGTGGGCATCCGTTTGTTCGCAAAAACAGGAGGCCGGAAACATTTTCATGTTTCCGGCCCCGGTCAATTCACAACCAGGTCGCTGCCTCATCAGAATCCGCCGTCCACCTGCCACCGGCCTGCCGGATTGTCTTTTCTGACGGCCATGCTTCCCCCTCGGATTTGCGATACCTGGCACTTCACAAACCAGGCGGATTGCTCCGGTGACCAGAAGGCTTCGCCTATTTCCACGCCCGGCATCAGCTTATGCATATCCATGCCGGCTTTCTGTTCCTCCTCAAGCTGACGCTTGATTTTTTCGACGTAGTCGTCCGGGCTGAATTTTTTCAGTTCGGGCCAGTCCATGTTTGTGAGTGCTCCGAAACAGGCCTTTACAACCTCGACAGGCGACATCCGGGCATATACGTCGTTGTCGGGCAGAATCGCGGGCGTATTTGTCCATTTTAGATCGTCATCGCCCGTCGGCTGGAGTTTGCTGTCGTATATTCCCATCAACACATACCGTTTCGCCGGATTCTCATTGGACAGCCGCATGTTGATTTCCTCCGGTGGCAGCTTGATGGTGTAAGGAACAAATCGTCCGGCATACACCTTGGAGCCATACGATTTCCCCACGCTGATGACTTCCAGGCCGCCACTGTACTGTTTCAGCTGTGCCGTGATCGATGAGATGAATTTTCCGACTTCGTTCCAATCTTCGCGACCGCAAGCTTCCAGGAAGGCACGGGTGGCCTGTTCGGCGGTCATGGAGGCGTACTTCCCATTGTCGGGCAGTATTTGTGCTTCCTGAATCCAATTCACATTGGCCGGCAACTCAAGCTGCCAAAGGGCCGGTTTCACCGGCTGGTTGTAATCAATCTGGCTGAGGTCGAAGATCAACACCTCGCCGGACGGACGGCGGAGAAAGATTTGCACCGCTTCCAGCAGCTTGGTCCGGGCATCGAAACAATAAACTCGGCGGGCATCTGCAATGTCAAAGAAGAGATTTTTCATCGGGTCATCTTCCGGCAAGCCGAACTCGGCATGGACCGTGACGATGGACTTCGCCCGGCCGTCAGCGCCTGTTTTTTCCGCCAGATCAAGCTTCCAGCCTTGCGACCGTGCGTTGTCCAGTTCATTGCTGATCGTCGTGCTCAGGTTGGCCATTTTCTGCAGCCATTCCGTGTCAAAGTCCCAGGTCGAGCCGGGTGAATGTTTGAATGCCTCGTTTGCGGTTTTGATGAACATGACCTTTGACTGGCCGTCCATGACCGCAACGCGTCCGGGTTTCTCGACGCGCCATTTCAGTTCCGGTTCAAACTGTTTCCACAGTTCAATGGTGCAAAACGGATGGTCGGGATTGATGGCCCCGAAGTTTTCCCCCGGGTAAGTGCGCATCTGGCCGCGCAGATGAATGCTGGTGAGTTTGGCCACGGCCCTCGCCCCCTTGGCCAGCACCTCGGCGGCGGTGGCCTGGGTTCTGGGTGACACCAAAAGAATCAGCAGGATGATGGCGGCCGCGGCCGCAGCCGTGCCCAGCCCGAATCCCCAGCGGTATTTGAAAAGTTTGCTCACCATGGTTTCTCTTTCCGGTTGGAACTGTTCCCGACGAATCCGCCGCATGACCGGTTCGGCAATTCCCACGCCGGCGGCAGCCTGACCACGGGCGATCAGGCGTTGTTGCAGACTTGCGATTGCCTCGTATTCAGCCCGGCAAGCCGCACACGTTTCCAGGTGGGCCCGGCATTGGAGCGTTTCGTCGCGGGCCAGCAACCCTTCCCCGCAGGCCACCAGATTGTCCCGACATTCGGCGCAGTTCATGGTTGTTCTGTTTGGTTGACGGTTTGTTCCGCGTGTTCACGGGTTTCGAGTTCCTGCCGAAGCAGGGCGTAGGCTCGCGACAGCGTTTTGGTGACGGTGCCGAGCGGCATGCCGAGGCGGGTGGTCACTTCCTGACAGGAAAGCCCCTCGTAATACCGCAGCAGTATCACCTGACGATGGTTTTCGGGCAGGGCCGCAATGGCTGCTTCCAACGGGTAATCTTCAGTGTGGTCGTCCGCGCTGGTCAGCAGGGTCTCCGCGGCTTCACTCTCTTGCTTGCGATGCAACTCGGAGCGGAATTGTTCCTTGGCCACCCGTCCCGCGATGCCCAGCAGCCAGGAGTAAAACGACTCCGGCTGGCGCAACTTCTTCAGGGACAGGAAGGCCCGCACGAACGATTCCTGCGCCGCTTCCTCCGCCTGCGGCGAGTTTCCCACCCGCGCCGCCAGATAAGAGAACAGCGGTTTCTGGTAGCGATCCACCAGCCGACCGAAGTCTTCGGGATGCCCATCACGACAGCGCTCGACGTATTCTTTGTCCGTCAAATCCATGCGATGTCCTGCTCAAATGAATTCATATCGTCATTCATTAGTGACGCGCCGGGGCGATTTGCGACCGCCGGGGCAAAACTATAAGTGGTGGTGACATTTGATGTTCGTTTCCTTGATACACCGGGAAAGGGAACGGTGCTTGACGCGAATTGCAGAAAACCAACTGCGGGTTGCTTTTGGAGTTCAGTTACCGTCCGCGCCGGTCCGTCCTGGGTCAGGCTTGACCCCGGGGCGCGCGCGGCGGTTCAGTCCGTCCCGAGCGCCGGGGTGGGGTTTTATCAACTGGTTTGCTCTGCGCGACCCGGCCGTACAAATCAATTCCCGCTAGACCGCAATCTTCTCCTGGAAATGCCGAGCCATTCGCCGCTGAAAGATATATACCGCGCCCGCAACCGCGAGCGGGATCGCCCCTCGGAGCCATTGCAGATGCAAATGGCTGTCCGCCGAGAAACCCACAAAAAAAGAATGCGGTTCAATCTGGCCCCAGGTGAACAGCGCCAGGAACGAACAGACGGCGCAGGCGGTCACCATCCACTTGGGGTTCACCGCCGCTCGCCGGGCCAGCCAGCAGATGAGGAGCGCCGCCAGCGCAACCGCGACATAATCTATGAATTGAAACGCCATGCGGACATGTTGAAAGGTCACCGGGTCGTTGACGGCAACATGGAGTTTCTTTACATCCCAACCATATCCCAGCGCGAATGCCAACACCATCTGGAGAAGAAGGAGCAGGAGCCACATTACTGGAAAGGCCAGCAACGGCAGCAGGCCAAAAGTGACGACGAAATGCCGGCCCCACCAGGAAGACTGGCGCTGGGTGGCCATCAAGTGCTCCGCCAGAACCTGCGGGTCTCCCAGCTGTTTGTCCGCGCGGATTTCCGCCGCGGTTTCAGATAATCCTTCCGCAATGCCGGCCTGTTTCAAGTCGTCGCGATGATCGGCGATTTCCCGGATCAGCCGCGGCACCCGCGCCAGGGGACAACTCAGTTCCACCAATCGCCGGCGCAACCTTTCAATAAAGTCGGCTTTACGCATATTGTTCCCCCATTAACAGCGAGACGCCGCTCGTCACGCGTTTCCATTCGGAGCTCAAGGCCTCCAGCCGTTTCCGTCCGCGCGCCGTGAGTTTGTAATAATTGCGACTCCGGCCCGACACCTCCCGCCGCCGGCTGCTCACCTGCTTTTCCGTTTCCAGGTAATGCAGGTAGGGATAGATGCAGCCTTCGCCAAACGAAAAGGCCTCTCCGGTCCGGGTCCGGATTTCCTCTACGATCTGGTACCCATACATTTCCCGTTGGGCCAGCAGCCGCAGTACCAGTAACTCCGGAATGCCGTTCAAAAAACTGGGGTTGGTTTTCTTCATCGCGGCGATACTACCTCTTGCCGTGAGGTATGTCAACCTCAAACTGTGATGCCTCGGCGCTCCGGGCGCACCTGGACCCGTCCTTGGCAGGGATGGCGCGCTGCGCCGTCCGCGCCGCGTCCAGCGGCGCAATTCCCCGCTCGATTCATTGACGTTCGTTCTGCCCGCGGCTGCGCGGGCGGCGACACCGCAGCGCGATGTCCCTGCCGCGGACAAGGACAGTGTCCAGGTGCGCCCCGGCGCTCCCGGGGTGGCGGCGATTGGGCGCGGACAGCATTACCAGACAGATCCCCCGGCGCGCCGGAGCAGCTGCAGGCGGTGGCGGGGATTTTACAACAACATTTCAAAGTACGCCAACGGACAGCCTCGATACGATGCGCGCCCTAAATCGCGAAAGCCACATTTGCTGTAAAATCCGCCCGCTCCAGCCGGGGCGTCATACGCATCGAGCCGGATGGCGTCGGCCGGCCATTGCCGGCAGATCTTTTTTGTTTCCTCCAGGCATAATCGGCCGATTCCCTGGCGTTGCCGGTCAGGTGCCACGGCCATGGAAAGCAGGTAAAGCGGCCGCTGGCACGCGGTGAAATATTTGAGGTCGATAGCCCACGGTTTTTTTGTGGCCAAACGCAAGGTTGCGATCAAGCCGCCTCGCTGGCGCGCCACAAAGACTTTTGAGTTTCTCATGTCGAAGAGCACGCCCTTTTCGGTTGAGATACCCGACCACGGACCCTGGCCATATTGGGCCGCCAACTTCCCGGTCACCGCCGTCCGGAGGGCGACGATGTCCAACACATCGGCCGCTGTTGCCACTTCCATTTTGATACGCATGCTTGCCGGGCGCCTTGTGACCTGTGAATTCCTAAATTCACTGCCGGGTCACTTTGAGCAGGGCCTCCACTTCGTTGCCGATGTTCATCGCCGCCGGATGTCCGGCTTTGATGATTTTGCCCTGGCCATCAATGATGTAGGTAGTCGGTACGCCCGTCACCCGGAAGGAGGTGGTTGGCGCCGCATGCCATCC
>Ga0265320_10000315_pt1 | contig 39407 bp, 27 predicted proteins | sample 4827metaG_FD_202087 | JGI IMG/M metagenome (GOLD analysis project Ga0265320, IMG submission 202087) | Rhizosphere microbial communities from Carex aquatilis grown in University of Washington, Seatle, WA, United States - 4-8-27 metaG | ecosystem: Host-associated > Plants > Roots > Rhizosphere >... | reverse complement strand
CTAAAGCTGGTGTCGGCCCGCCTGCTTCGCAAGCGCGACTTCCCTGAAGTCAGGCGAAAACTCTGGGGAAACCATTTTTGGACCCCGAGCTACTATGCCGGCTCCTGCGGCGGGGCCAGCCTCCAGACCGTCAAACGCTACATCCAAGACCAAAGGCGGCCCCATCCAACCCACCACCGGCGCTAGACCCGGCCTAAGCTTCGCTTTGGCCGGGTTTGCGCGCCGCCTGAGATCAAAAGCCAGAAAATAGGCTGTCTATAATCGCCGGCCAGCAACCATCCGCAGCAGGATGGTCGCGTTTCCTTTGGCGATAAACAGGGCCGAAAAGCCAGTTGCAACCGGGTGAGATTGAAATCAAGGAGTCCACCTAGAGTCCTCGATTCTAGCTCCTGTTTCAATAAACCCCCACTGCAGTCCCTGCGACAGCCCCCATCTCGAATGTCATGGCGTGAAACGAGCAACCAGCATCGGCGAAAAGGCGCGGCGATACGCCAGTGCTAGGTAGATCTCTAATGCCAATACGAGAATGGCAATCACGAGACCCGACGGTGCAAGAAACACGTGGAAAGCCATGATGTTAATTACAACTGGCGCGATCAACGCCAGAGCTAGCGGAACGAATCGGTTTAAGAGCAGCAATGCGCCGCAAGTGATTTCAGTCCAAGCGGTGAGTTTATAGAGATACCCCGTCTTGATGAGTGCCGAAGCAAACGCAACGGCTCCCATTGGCATGGGATCCTTGGGCTGCGGTATGAAGTTAAGCAGCATGTTTAATCCAAAAACGAAGAAAATAAGACCCATTATGAATCCCAGAGTTCTAGGCATGAACCCCACGGCTGTCTGATCAGAACCCATTGATTTCGAGCTGAATGGGAATATCAAACGGTTCATTCGTTGTATCATGTTTCGCAAACAGTTCAATCAGAGGCACTTTCTCCAAGCAGGAGAGGCTGACGACTTGCAGAACTTGGTGCAGGCTTTGACGGAGCGCATTTTCCTTCTTCGCGATGGCCACCAAGAGGTAGGCGCAGATCGCGGTCCAGACCTGGACACGCACGCCGTTGGGGTCGTTGCTGAAGAAACCGCGCAGGCGAAGGTGCTGCTTGATCCAGCGGAAGAACAACTCGATCTGCCAGCGACGGCGGTAGATCTCGGCGATCGTGAGCGCCGGCAGATGAAAGGCGTTCGTCAGGAACACGAGCGAGAGACCGCTTTCCGCATCGAAGTAGCGGATACGTCGAAGGGTCTCGGGGTAGTGCTCGCGACTCTTCCTGAAGTTGAGGCGGATCGTCTGGTCGCACCTCACTCCGGTTGTCTTGTCTACCTTCCTGGACTCGACGACATAGAAGCGCAGGTTGCATTTGCTGCGGATCACAAAGAAGGCCTTCGCGGCATGAAGCCGATGCAGCCTCTGGAAATCCATGTAGCCTCGGTCGATCACATAGAAGCTGTCCGGCTGGACTGGGATCTCGTCGAGGGAAGCGACCTCGTGCCGGCTCCCTTCGTGAATGCTGGCGAAGACCGGGATGTCCGTCCTGAGATCGAGCAGCACGTTGAGCTTCACAGCCGCATGAGTGCTCTGCCACCGCGCCCATGGGAAGAGTGCCAGGCTCAGCTCGATCAGGGTCGCATCCAAAGCGAACAGGCCGAACGGCAAATCCGGCTCCGGAGGCTGATCGACGTACAAACGATGAGCTCGGCGCATCAAGACCGCTGCGACTTCCGCGAACACGTGCCAGTCTCGCTGGGTGTTTGCATACGCGAGATTGCAGCGCTTGACCTTGCCCCGGATGCCGGAGTGGTAAAGCAGTTGGCGACGCGCCTCCAGACAGGCCTCGATGTCGCGCAGGCTCTCGCGATATGTGAGCTGCGCAAAAACCATCGTCGCGAAATGATCGTACGCGGAGATCGCAGACGGCGTCCGCCGCATCGGGTGGCGAGCGGCGCAGCGCGCGAACTCCTTCGCGTCCAGACCTCCGAGAACCTGCGCCAACACCGTTGTTCGGTAGCTCATCGGGCCAAAATGGCCCCATAAAGGTCGGCGAAAACACTAATCGAGGACACATCGGAAACTCCGTAAAATACGGTCGTTTAATCTCTAACAAACTTTGTGAAGCTCCTTAATCAGACAGCCGTGGCATGAACCCAGCGAACCTCTTAGAGCCAGTTGCCTTCTGATCCTGATTGCCGGTGTACGATGTCATGTTGCCCTCCTAATATCTCCTACTGCAAAACTGCCAGAGCCAGTTGCTCTGTGCAAATGGCCCAACCTTGATGGAAGCCCATTTTTTCGTGCGCTTCGCGGTCAGAAATAGACCAGTGACGAACGCGCGCCGTATACCTGGTATTTGGTCCAACGGATTCGAAAGAAAGGACAACCGTCATGAACGGCTTTCCCGACGGTTCCCATCCTGACGTGTAGGCGTCGGTAAAGACAAGACGCTCATTGGCTATGACTTCGAGGTACACACCTCTGCACGCAATGTCACTGCCGTCAGGTCCCCGCATTACGATTAACGACGAGCCTCCTGGCCTGACATCGGTTTCGACGACGGGCGTCGTAAATGGAGCAGGGGCAAACCATTTCTTCAGCGTTTCGGGTTCTGTCCACGCCCTAAATACTCTTTCTTTCGGAGCTTCTATGATACGCGTCAGAACGAGGTCACGTCCTTCGGCTTGGGTCTTAACTTTCGAGGTGTCCATGCTTTGTTCTTTCTTGGGTTTCGATTGTTTTTCCAAACAAAGTGCCTAGGTAACGCTTCAGGTGGGCGAGATCTTCGCGCACCACGACAGGGCTCTGTTTTGCTTTGGCGAAAATAAAGCCTCCCTGAAGCACGGATTGAATGAAGTACCCAACACTTTCAGCGCTCCAGTCTGCCGTCGGCGCGTAAAGCGCCTTTGCCGATTCGACATCCTTCGTCAATTCAGCGATGTGGTTTGACATACCCACGTCGCACCCAACCCGAATCTCCGGGTGCGTGTCGTACGTCTCCTGTACTAGGGTACCTAACAAGCAAGTGTACTCGTAAAGATCGCCATTGAGGATCGATGCGCGGAAATCCACGTATCCAATCAAGCGATCAAAGGGATCGCCGAGTCTTCGGTAAGGGGCAGCTGCGAAGAAGGAGTCGGTCATCGTCCCCCAATAAGCGACCGCAGCCAGGGCTAGGTCGTCTTTGCTTTTGAAATGGTGAAAAAAGCTGCCCTTGGTGACTTCTGCCTTGTGGCAAATTCTGTCGATCGTCGCTGCGGCATACCCTCTTGCCCGAATTACCGCCAAGGCCGCATCCAAGAGGCGGAGCTTCGATTCGTGGCCAACTTCGGGAAGGGCTTCCATACAACGGACCATACCAACAAGTTGGTATGGTTGCGATCGAAATGTTGCGATTTGCTTTTTAAATACCCTTTCTTATTTATCCATAGTCTCTTAACGAATATTATTCCTTATCCGATTTCTCGGAATCTAAGTAGATCCTTCGTGTTAATCGACGGCATTCCGACCATAGCAATGGTACCTACGCGCTATAGTTCCGGGCAAGAAGGCGAAGATTGGTGCCGAGGCTCATTGATATCGCCGAGGATGACTGAGAACCGGGGTTCGAATCCCCGTGGGGACGCCAAATTTCCAAAAGCCCGTTGCTCAAATGAGTTACGGGCCTTTACGTTTTTCGAAATGTGCCAACTGGCAACAGCCAATTGCCCTCCCTCGGAATATGCAGGCCGACTCGTGGCTTGCTATTAGGGTGTTATGGCAACTGCCCACCTGCAGAGTATCTCAATATCCCACCGCTGAGTTCGGGCGTGGAACGGTAGAAGAACGAATAGACGTGCGTGAAGCCATTAGGGAACCTCGTAAATCTCGACTAAGGCAATGCCCGACGTGCTATTCGCGCCGTTGACTTGGGCGGTGTAAGCGCCGGGCGGGAGCGTGACGAGCATGGCACAATCGGCGGAACCAGCCGGCAACGCGAACGCGCCGACGCTGCTCATCACCGAAGCTGTGGCGGCTTGGACGATAGAGAGGGCAGGCGAGGTGCCGAGGGTCGGATCGGTACCCCATCCGATGTTGGTGGCGATCGCAACGCCGTTACTGTCGTAAAATGTCAGTCGCGGGGCCGCCAGGACGCCGGTGATGCCAAATTGGCTCAAGGACGGGCCGACTCCGCGAATGAGAACGGTTTCGGCGGTGTTGCCCGCGATGACGAAGCCGGTGATCGAGACGTTGCCCCCGTTGCCCACGTTAGCCCGGCTGGAGATATTCACCAGACGCGTTGTCGATGGAGGGATGCGCCCTGGCAACAAGTACACAGAGAGATTGCTCGTAACGTCATCGATTGCGGCGTAATTGAATGCGGCAGAATTGTCCTGCACAGTGTCAATTCCGAATGCGCCGCCCTGACTCGAATCGACACTGTACTCGCGAACGAACTGTCCCGATTTCGTGAACTCTACGATCTCGCTGGGATGGAACAAGTCAGCGTTGACCGCATCACCGTTTGCGGTCAGCAGATTCCCGTTCGGAGCGAATCGCAATGCGAGTGGCCCCCGTAGTTGCGTGCCCGCAAATACGACGTTGCCTTGGACGACGGCACTAGTCCGTTGGGCTGCATTGGAGATCGCATAGATCGCGTTATCGGCTGTGGAAGCGACGTACAACGTATCCGTGTTCGCGTCGTAGGCGAGGCCGGTCGGACCGAGGACGAGGGCCGCTGCGTTGGGAACGTGGGTATACCCAGCAGCGATCGTGGTCTTCTTGAGTAGCGTCACGCCGTTCGATGCCACCGCAACGTCGAGCCGCGCGACCGTGCCGTTCAGTACGTTAGAGACGAAGACGTGTGCCTGGGTGCCTTGATCGTCGATGGCTAAATCCCAGGGGCCGTCGAGAACTGTGGGATCGGTCCAAGTCTGAACGACATTGCCGAGTCGATCGACAACCTGAACCGCGCCTTGGCCGATCGTACCGAAGGTGCCGTCCGCGGTCGAAACGTTTCCGACAAGCACGAAGCCACCCTGAAGAACCCCGAGCGCGGTACTGAGGCCCGGAAGAGTACTCGTAAAAAACGTGAGGGCGGTGCCCGGAGGCGCGAGTGGGCCGCTCGGTGTGAGCTGCACGATCGTAGTACCCATGCCCTGGATGTTGGCGCCGTTGTTGAAATTGCTGACCAGGACGTCACCGGCGGCGATCGCACCACCAGCTGGAAACCCATTGGGAACGAAGGCAACGCCGTAAGGGTTGACGTCGCCGTTGGCCGGAATTGTGGAGGAATTGACAAGCCGAGGGATGAACGCGTCACTCGCTTCGGCCATTGTCTGGGCCGGCACCGCGCCCGCCACCAATACGAGTGCGAACAATTCTGATGTATGTAGTTTCATCACAATCTCTTTCCTTTTTTTGTGAACTGCTCGGCGAAGCGATTTCGTCGAGCGACGCTCACAACTCAACTCGACACACGCTCGGAACCTGAGTTACCGTTCAATACGAGATTCCTGTAACAGTGTTGTTACAGTTCCCGCACCTGCCGTGTGAAGCGAATCATGATAACGTCCTAATGATTCGCGGCGACGGATAGCGCGTCTCCTGCCCCAGCAGGAGGCGTGACAGACGGAGAAGTCGGATCCGGTAGTTGGTTAGCCTTCTTCATCTTTGAAGCAGGAACCTTACGATGACCAAAGCGAACATAGTTGTTCCGGCGCCAAGGGCGATTCGAATGATATTCTGCGAAGACATCGCCTCGCGGGTAATGGATTCGAAATTGCCCCCGCTCATGTCGTTCGTAACGTTATCGAATTGCGCATCCGGACAACTGCTGCGGATTTGGCTAAGTGACGCAATAATGCCTGATTTTGAAAATGGCTTAACGATGAAGGAGGCCGATTTCGTACCGGAACCCTCTTGTAACAATTCTATCGTCGGAGCCGAATTTGCGCTCATCTTTTCGATGATTCACCAACTGGCAATAGGGCTGGCAACAGCTTCATGGTGGTGCTGAAGAGGAATGTTCTGAAAATCAGTTTCCCAAGCCTTAACAAAACCCGTTCATTTTGTTTTCCTACGGAAGTGGGGACCCAATGCCCATTTGGGCCGGATTTGGCCGTAGATCCGAATTGTCGAGATTCGGCAACTCGAGGATTTTTTCAGCCAAAAACGCCCGGACCTACCACGTTGAGAATTTCAAGATCATCAACGCCACTACTCGCGCTGATTCGTGCCAGAGTTAGTCGCAGAGATTACCCCTCTGCGTTGAGGCCACCGGACTTCACCGCCTGTTTCACGAGCGCCATCGCAACATCGAGCTTCAGATCCTCGAGTTTTTTGAAGTTGATGCAACTGCGGCCGGTCTTCACCTTTCCGAGCTTGGCGGCATTCTGTTCGACGAGGTAACCGCCCTTGTCGGCGGCGCAGATGTGTAGGCTGTAGTAGTTCTTTCCCGCGCAGAGTCCGATCAAGAACCAGTCGCCCTCGCGGCCGCTGGCAGACTTGTAGTGATACTTGCCGTAACCGATGACGGGCGAACCCATTCCCATCATGATTTCGGAGGTGAGTTTGGGCACGGTCTTGCGAATCGCGGCGTGGAGCGCGAGCATCGCGACGCGGCGATCGGCGGGGAGGCTGGCGAGGTATTGGTCAGGTGTCGTGGGTTTCATAACGGCGAAAGGTTTTCGGGGTGCGTCGCTGCGGCTCGTAGGAGCGGGGCTGCGGCGGGAGCAGCTAACGCGAGCGAGCGCAGGGCAGGCAAGCTCGTTGGCGCGGCGGCGTCCGGCCGCCGCCCGGACGCCGAAGTTTTCGGCAGGTTGAAGTGCATATTCAGCAGGTTGGGTGTTGCTGACAAAACTATAACTGCCAATTCTTTACCGGGACTGGCAACAGCTTGAGTGTTTACAGAAGCAACTACTGTCTGCTCTCGGAGCGAAAACAGGTGAGCAGTCGATTTACAATAGCGGGCTGCGTCAACCGGGGTTCGAGTCCCGGTGGGGACGCCGGCGAGATCCGTCAAGCGAGCACCTCAATCGTCGTATACTGTCGATCGGTGCCCAACCGCGACCACAAGGACAGTCAAAACGGAATCCTCAAGGCGGCAGATGATCCGGTAATCACGAACCCTGTACCGCCAAAGGCCATGCTTAGATTGCCGTAGAGGTTTACCGTGTGCTCGCGGGTCCACATTGCCCTGAACTCGCTTTTCGAGGAATTCGAAAACCTCACGGGCTGCCGACGGACCAATGTCGCGCAGATTCTTTTCCGCGCCGTCTGAGATCTTAAAGGTCCAGGGCACTCTTGACCTCTTGAGCGGTGCGCACGCCGGATTTGCCGGCCTTAACCCTCTCCCACTCCAAATCGCCCGCGCGAGCATCCTCGGCGTCTTCTTCCGCCTCGATACGAGCAAGATGGCGGCGCGTTACAGAGACAAGTTCGGAGGCAAGCTGCTCTTCGGCAGTACGAGCCCGCGAAGCCTCGCGCAGAGCCGCCTCGATGATAAATTTCGGCGTGCTAATGCCTCGACGCCTGGCCGCCGCAGCGATGCTGCGTTTGATGGCCGCTGGAATTCGAAGGGAAGTCGGAGAAACTTTGGTCGAACTCACGCGCTACAAATGTAGCGCATCCTCCATTCAGTCAAGTTTCATTGGATGCATCACCCACCATGAACCTGGCGTGCAATGCTCACGTTCAGGTGAGAATGAGAATAGCGCAGATGATCGGGGATGACGCAGAAATACATATCTCGCTCGCCATCAATGTAAGTCGTTTTCAGCAACCAACGAGATTCGAGACCGGGGTTCGAATCCCCGTGAGGACGCCATGCCAGATATCTTAATGTGTTAAACTGTGCTTCCCCGGACATTTCGGACACGCATCGGGCGCGGTTGTCGGCATCCATGCTCCTGAGAACCCGGCGCGTTGCAGTCCCTTTACGATAGGCTGACAATTTCGCATCAGGCGCCAGATCAGGCCGGAACGGAAGTTTTCTATCATCAGGATCAACGGGCCGTGGTTTAGGCCATAATGATACTTCGATCGCCAAAAACCCAGTGGCGGTGAGTCACCGAACATAGGATTGAACGATGCGGCGAATCCACACGGGTCACGTTTCCCAACCTCCGTTCTCAAAAAATATTCGATCGTCGGTAACACAATCTCCGGCGCAAACGGAAGCGACGCCACGGCTGCTCCCGCGGAGACCGTGCCGTCGTCCGGCCCAAAGGGAACTCCGCGCGCATGGTAGCCGAAAAAGCGCATTTTACGGCGCCTGATTCGCCGCACACATGGTCCGGGACCGTCGCAAGCGGTGATACCCCAGCTCAGATCGGAGCGACACTCGAATCCCGGTGAGTTTCTCCGGCAGTATTCCCGCTGAACATAGGTAGCGCGACGGCTGTTCTCAAAATAGTCGATAGACTTTCCCCTCATGAAATCGTCCTGCAGTCCGCGAAAATCTATCCAAGCGTGCATGAACTGGTGAATGAACAGCGGTCCCGCGTAAAGATACTCGTAACCATAGACGCATTTCCATTGATAGGTTCGCGTCCATGCGCGGTAGCTCTCGCCGGATAAAGAATGTGCTGCCGACCCAAGGGCCAAGAGATACAGCGGCAATCCCTCGCTATAACCCCGCCAGCTAAACTTCAAGAAGCCCTTTTCGGGGGAGTAGCCATGACTCAAGGTATGAGCGCGGTCGCAGGCCCAATCCCACTCCACTCTGTGGCAGATCTCGTCGACGCGTTCGCGCAGTTCCCGTTCCCGAGCATTCGCACCAGAAAAATATTCGGCGGCGACAAGCATTCCCAAGATCAAGAAACCCGTGTCCATCGTGGACAACTCGCATGCCCATGCGCGCCTGCCCTCCACCATATCTAGAAAATGATAGTAGAAACCGCGATGGCCAGTTGCATCAGGCTTCGCGCCCTGCGAGCTACCGGCAAAGAACCTGACCGCGGTCAATGTGCGTCTTAGCGCCTCGCTTCGGCTTATGAAGCCTCGTTCGACTGCCACGATGTAGACCGCAAGCGAAAAGCCAGTGACGGCAATACTTGAAGGGGATAATTCCTCCGTTTTATCACGCACCAATCCATTGGATGGATTGTATTCACGAGCAAAATAGCTGAATGACTCCTTCTGCAGTCGGTGCAGCATTTTGTCATGGGATTGCGCCATTGGAGCTGTTCTTGGAATTTCCTTCTGATTTCAATCGCGACAGCCCAAAAGTGCGGCGGCGTCACGGCCGGTGAGAAAATCGTACGCGATTTGAATAATTGGAATACTAATATGTTAATCGCCCCAACCGACGTAACGATGCACCACGTTGGAGGACACGAGCTGAGCAAACACATCGATATTCTGGGCACGCGCTAGAGCAATCAGCTGGAAGTCTATCTCTCGGTGCAGCAGAAGTTCTCGACAATCCCGGATGCGGAGAAAAAGTTCCCAGGTCTTCCGTACTGGTGAATATCATGCCGAGGCGGTTTTTTGCCTTCCCGAGCGGATTCCTCGCCGAGGCACGCGCTGTTGCGTCAAATACCTTCTTGTTGATCCCAAAGTTTGAGATTTGTGAATTGCCCGGGCGTCGACGCGACCTCGCATTGCGCCTGCTCAACTCGATGAACGCCCACCTGCGGGTTTTGATTGAAATCCGACTTGCCGCGCTGACGGTCACTCTTCGAACCCGCGGACGGGAAACGTGGGACAGCTTCGCGCGAATTCTCCTCTTCGTGCAGGCGGACACGCGCTGCAAGAATCTCAGCGCGTTCCCTGTAGCCAGATGACTGCCAACAGGGCTAGCGGCAGCTTGAGTGTTTGCAGAAACGACTACCGCCTGGTCTCAGAGCGAAAAAAGGTAAGCGGTTGATCCACGATAGTGGGTTGGGTCAACCTGAACTCGAGTCCCCGTGGATACGCCAGCTTAAGTGCCGTCAATAGGACACTTTGTGACGGAGCGGAAAGTTCGAGTCCACACCAACAAATGGGGGGGGTGGATGGGATGCTGGCTGTGGGTTAGACGGCATGACGCCGCAGGCTTCTTGCCAAGCCAGCCCCGGTTGTTGAGTGTGCAAGCTTGAGCGCAATTCCTTCCCCTGTCAGCGCGAACAACGACGCCGACCACTCCTTTCTGGGTCATCCTCGTGGACTCGGCTATCTCGCCTTCACCGAAGCATGGGAGAGGTTCTCCTATTACGGCATGCAGACGCTGCTCGTGCTGTACATGGTGAGACAGCTGCTGCTTCCGGGGCACATCGAGCACATCTTCGGGTTCACCCCGTTTCGCTCCGCCATCGAGCGCGTTTACAGCGGGCCGCTTTCAAATATCGCACTCTCCTCGGCGATATTCGGGCTCTACACCGGCCTCGTATATCTGACACCGATCGCTGGAGGTTTTATCGCCGACCGGTGGCTCGGAAGGACCCGAACGATCACCATCGGCGCGCTTCTGATGGCTGCCGGCAATTTTCTAATGGCATTCGACGCATCATTCTTGATCGCGCTCCTCTGCCTGTTGACCGGTGTCGGCTGCTTCAAGGGAAATCTCGCCAGCCAGATCGGCGCCCTCTACGCGCCTAGCGATCTTCGACGTGCCGACGCGTTTCAAATATACTATCTGTTCATAAATGGTGCCGTCATCGTCGCCCCTCTGATTGCAGGTACGCTCGGAGAGGTGTACGGCTGGCAATACGGATTCGGTGCCGCCGGCGTCGGTATGCTGATTGCCCTCGTGATCTACCTGTCAGGCAGAAGATGGCTGCCGCCGGAGCCAATTCGCGCCGAATCGGCCGCGCGGCCGAACCTGAGCCGTGACGAGCGCAAAGCTGTCATTGTGCTCATCGCGCTGCTGCCGGTGCTCGCGATCGGCGCGGTTGGCAATCAGCAGATCTTCAACGCCTACATGCTTTGGGTGCCGAGCAATGTGAACCTCGTATTCTTCGGTCGCACGATGCCGACCACGTGGCTGATCACCGTCGATTCGGTGGTGAGCGTTTCAAGCCTAGTCGCCGCACTGGCGTTCTGGCGCCTGTGGTCGAGGTATTACAAGGAGCCGAGCGAGGCCATCAAGATAACGATCGGTCTTGGCCTAAGCGCCGTAGCCTTGCTATCGCTCGCGGCCGCGGCGGTGGTATCCTCCACCGGCCATAAGGCGGGCGTCGGTTGGGTGCTCGGGTTTGAGCTCTTTAACAGCATCGGGTTTGCGAACGTGTTCCCCGTCGGGCTTGCCATGTATGCGCGCGCATCCCCGAAGCCAGTCGCGGGAACCATGATGGGTGTCTATTTGCTTCACCTGTTCCTGGGGAACAACCTGGTCGGCTGGCTTGGAGGACTTCTGGATCGCATGTCGGGCACGCAGTTCTGGCTTCTGCATGCCGCGCTGGTTGGCGTAGCTGGCGCGATGATGCTGATAACAGCGCGGTTAGCCCGCCGCGTGCTATTTACTACGAGCCCTTGCGAAAGTTGAAAGGGCTTGTGCGACTGGCAGCAGGGCTGGCATCAGCTTGAGTGTTTACTCTGCCGGGATTCGATTTCCCATGGGAACGCCACGGTTTGATTTGCTATCCATCAGCAGGATAGGGTTTCCTCATTTGCGGATCTGCCAATAGAATTGACCCTCTGCCTGATGCCCGTGAGGCAGAAGAGAGCTGCCAATTCGAGCCGTCCTTCGGGTCTCCTGGAAGTCTACGCCGACGACGGCGTGGCGTCACCTCTTGTCGCCGCCGCCGAAATCTGCATGTAACGGCTGCGACACCTTGGGGAACCACTCTGCGGCAGAAATCAGGTCAGCACGCGCCGCTTGCGCATTGTCCGGGCATAGACCAACAGCAGCACTCCAATCACGAAAATCACGGCGCTAAATGCCAGCGCCGCCGCTCCGCCCATCAATTTCAGACCGTTGGCAGCGGAGAAGTTGTGAATGTCGGCGAGTACCATGCAGACGGACGACGAGAGAAAGAGATGAAACGCCTGACGTTTGCGCACCAGCAGCAACAGCGATCCCAATACACCGCCCCATACGGCGATCCCCCAAGCTGCCACTACCCAGACTGGAAAGCCATAATAGAAATCGAGTTGCGCGGGCGTGAATCCGCTCATGTAGGCCTTGTTCTTGGTCTGGGTCATGACGAAATCCATCGCGCCGACCGAATTCCAGATAAGGGAAACCGCCCCCACCACCCACACGTGCCAAGGCGCCTTCACCGATTGGGCCATTGAATCAGCCATGGATTCAGCCAGAAAACCCCTGAGGATTAGTCAATTCCAATGATCGGCCGGCGCCCGAGCATCGGGGGCCTGGTCTCGAAAGCCATTACACTGAATTCCTCTCCACTAGCCGGATTGGAAGAATCACTCGGCGTTCGTTGATGCGCTGCCCGCCCGTCAGCTTGTCAAGCATGCCCGCGGCTTGCTCGGCCATCTCCCGCAACGGTTCCTCGATTGTGGTCAGCGGCGGGTTGAGCAGCGACGAGACCCTCTCATTCTCCCCGCCAATGAGCGAGATGTCGTGTGGAACCTTTAGGCCCATGACGTAGGCGAGAATATGCAGGCACTCGAGCGCCTCGAAGCTCGATCCGGGCGCGTAGATGGAATCGGCTCCCGCGCGCACGGCGCGCGTGACCACGGACATGTAGTTGCTCTCGGGCCCGTAGAGGGAACAGCGCTGGTCGTCGACCGGGAGGTCCGCCTCGATCAGCGCCTTCTTGAATCCCTTGAGCCGCTCGGCAAACGCGACGTAGTCGCCGCCCACAAAGGCAAGCTTGCGCTTGCCGCGCTCGATGAAATGGCGCGCCGCTATGTAACCCGCGGCGTAGTGGTCCGAGCAGACCACGTACTCGTCCTTCGCGATCAGGAACTTGTCGAGGTGGACGACCGGCATCCTCTTCTCCAGCTCGGACACCAGCTCGCGCAGCTCCTTGGCCTCCGTCACCACGACCATTCCGTCGATGAACTTGGTCGGGAGCTCCACAAGTGGATTCACCGGCAGGAGAACGCCGATGTTGCGCCGGGAAAAGGCGAACGAAAGGTGAGCCGTCAGCGTGCCCGCGTACCCGCTGAAGCGGTCCGGGTAGGTCGGCTCGGAAAGGATCGCCACCTCCCTGTTGCGCACCGATGCCTGCGGCTTGAGATTGAGCTCCGCGGCGGCGCGCAGCACGGACTCGCGGGTCTCGGTCTTGACCCTGTCGCGGTTGTTCAGGACGCGACTGACCGTCCCAGGCGACACCTTGGCGAGGCGCGCCAGGTCGTAGATTGTCGCCCGCTTCCCGGCTCGATGCTGGGCCTCGGGATGCTTCGCCCCGCCGATCGTCGGGGCGCTAGGATCGGAGCCGGAATTCGACGTGTCTTTTGATTTCGTCACAGGATATTTCGTCGATTTGCGGGTCCGAGGCGGACCCGGAGGCACCTTGCATATTCACTCATTATGCCCCCAAAGTGTCACTCTAGAATCGGCCCTGGAAACCGGCGCGACGGCTGCCATGATGACAAGCGTTCCTGCAATTTTCATAGGGGGGATTTCCTCGCACTCACCTGAACGGCCCTCGGCCACGCCTCCCGGCGAGGGCCATACCAGCAAGGGAGCCCGTCGGTCCAGGCATTATTTCAGCACGCTGAACAGTCTTCACGCCAGGCACCATGGCCTGTCGAGCAGGGGGTCATTGCGTGTTGGTCGAGGAGATCCGCACCGGCCCGAGCAATCCCGATTTCAGCAACGGCGAATTCGCCTTGTAGGGCTCGACGTCTGCGAATGTGTATTTCGTCGCTGCATGTGGCTGCTGGTCGCCGATCAGCCGGTTGACCCAGCCGTTTGTAACCTTGATCGACACTTCGTTGGCGCCGACCTTCAGTATTCCGGTTACATCCACGCGATATGGGGAATGCCAGACGATGCCCAGGGATTCGCCATTCACCGTCACTTCCGCAAGGTTCTTTACGTCGCCTAGGTCGATCCAAAGGTGCCCACCGTTCTTGAACCATTCGGCGGGGGCATCGATGGTCTTTGTGTAGGTTCCGGTTCCCGAAAAGTATTTCACGCCCTCATCCGTGCTGTCGCTCCAGGAAGACAAGGTTTCAAGCGTGATGCTGGTCGGCGCTCCTCGGCCCGGTTGAAAAGCCACATTCCAAGGGCCGACCGCCGTGTCCAGCAGCGTCTCCGTCACTTTTGGCAGGGTGCGCGAGGACTCCGTGGCCGGCTTGCGGAATACGACAAATACTGCGCCCCATGGTTCGAGGTGCAGCGGCACCGTCGTGCGGCCGCCCGCAGTCATGTAGGACACGGGCTCTGCAGCTCCCGTCTCGGCGTGCCACAGTTCGGGTGCCTTGCCCGTCACGCGGAAGCTTGCGTCCACTGCCTCGTCGCGGTCACTGCGGTTGTCCACGAAGAATAGGTCGCCGTCGGCAAGCCTACGATGCACGAAGAGCAGGCGCGTGTCGCTTTCCGGCTTAGTGTAGTCGAAATCCGGGCTAACCTTCAACGCGCCAAAGACGTCCGCGAGGGACTGGCCCGCGTACACTGCACCCTTGCCAACGCTATGCACGCCCGTGCCATCGCCAAACAGCTCGTCCGTCAGCCTCCGGAACTCCGACGGGTCATCGGCCAGGCTGGGATCGTCCGTGGGTTTTGAACCGGACACGACACCGCCGTCCACCACCAGCCTTTGAATAGCCCGCAGCACGGGTAGCGACATGTGTCTGCTATATGGGTCGAGCCCGAGCACGCGGTAGCGCATGCCGCTCTTTGTCACGATGCCGCCGTCCGCAACGAATAGCTCGTGGATCAGGCCGTCGGCGTTGATGTAGTCGAATCCATAGCCAGCCGGCACGGCTGGCGCCTTGTCGCCAAAGATCGCGGTGAGGTTGGAGTCCTCACCGTAGAAGTAGACCAAGTCCGCGCCGAAGTGCCCCTGCTGCAGCAGATAGCTCGTCCGGGCGATGTACTTCACCCAAGGGCCGGCCTCCTCCGCCCAGGTTTCGTTCCGGTTAAACCACTGCCCAAAGGGCCCTAGCGTCAGCCCCGGCGCCTTGCCCACCAGGGGCTGGTGCGCTGATTCATGGATCACGAAGCGGTTGATCCCGTTAAGGAACTCCGAGTCGGCCGTCGGCTTGAGCGTGCAGGGCGACCACGCCCATGGCGCGGCGGCGGCGGTCATGGACTCGGCCGCAGCTATGTTCTGGCCGTAGATATGCGCGACGGACGCAGATTCGCGGTCGTCCGTGTTGTAGTTGAAGCTCTCCGCGTTCTGGCCAAATAGCTGGGTCCACATCGCGCTCATCGGGATATCGTCCAGCTTCTTCACCTCCATGCCGTCGGCAATGAGCGCGCGGCCGCCCTCGTGCGACTCGCCGTAATGGCCCATGCCGCGCTCCCTCAGCGACGCCTGCACCTGCCCGTAATGCTCGTCCGCAATCAGGTCGGCAATCGTCTTGCGAAAGTCCCACAGGAACCGGTCGCTGGCCTCGGCGCTTTCCACCACGCGCCCCGCGAGCACCGGCATCCAGGGTACGGGATCATAGCCCCGCCGGGTCCTGAACTGAGCGATCATATCGTCGGTCCAATTCTGCGCGCCCGCCTCCCAGCTGTCGGTCACCACGTACCGGATGCCGCGCTTACCCATCCAGTCCGCGCCCACCGTCTCCTTGTAGCTGTCCAGATAGCCGTCCATGTAGTTCTTCACATAGCCGGCATTCAGCTTGTCTACCTCGAGCCCAGTGGCCTCCGCCGTGGCCGGGTGGTTGGTGATCCCAAGCAGCGAGTATCCAAATCGAAGCACAATCCAGTCGCCGGGTGGGGGCGTCCAGTCGAGCGTGCCGTCCATGCGCAGTTTCTTGGTCAGCTCGACCACATCGGACTTTGATACGACCTCGTCAGCGGCGAATGAGGGTGTCGCGAACTGATAGAGGTCCGGATAGGGCGTGAAGGCTGCTTTCTCCTCAAACCTGTTCACCCGCGCCCCCGGGTTCAAAGCCAACCTGACAATCTCATAGTTGGCGGGAGGCGGGCCAACCTTTATCCCAAGCGAGGACGTATCCAGGCCGATCATCCACGAAGGCGTAGCGGGAGCAGGCCCGCGCTTGAAGACAACCCGGAAGAACTTCGCTTTCTGCGGTGGGAACGAAACCGTGTGCTCCGGTGCGCCGCCGTCGGGTAGCTTGGCGATCACCCGGAAGTTCTGTCCGTCATCACTGGACTCCAGGGACTTCTCCGGGCTGGAAATCCCCGCGACAACCGCGGTCATCTCATCCAGATCGTTCATCGCGATCGTGATTGAGCGCATCGATTGGGGCTCGTTGAATTCATATTGAATCCAGGCGCTCTTTCCCACCGCTGGGATCGGAAGCTTTGCCGTCCTCTCAGGGTCCCCTTCCCTGAGCGCCGCCGTGTCAGGGGCGCCTGCACTCGCCGTAATCTTTGGACTCAGTGATTCGATCGGCACGTCAGTCTGCGGCCTGCGGTACGCGACGACCGCGGCGTCGCTGTAGAACTGCGGGGTCCTCCTAGCGCCTTCCGCTTCGGCGGGAGCGTCACGGTCGACGAAGTTCTGAAATGGTCCGGTGTTCGCCGGAGGATGGGCCGGCGTGAGCGGCAACGCCTTGCCGCCCTCGACGTAAGTCTCGCTCCACACATATTTCTTCATTCCCTGCGACGCCGGCACCCAGGGGCCACCTGTCTCGCTCCAGCCGGGAGAGCTCGCAATCGCCTCTTCCATTCCTAACTGGTCGGCAAGGGTCGTCGCGTACTTGAAGGCATCCTTCCACTCGGGAGTCATGTAGGCCAACCTCTTCTCGACGACCTGCGGCGTCGCCAGGCTTGCGTCAAAGTTCTGGAAGCCGCCCAAGCCGATCCGGTGCATCCATTCAAGGTCCAGCTTTATGCCCTCCTTGGTGATATTGCCGTTCATCCAATGCCACCACACCCGAGGCTTTGCGCTTTCCGGCGGATTGGAGAACTCCCGCATCAACACATCGTCTCCCTGTTGTGCGCGCACGCCGAAAGGCAGGCAGGAGAGGCACAGGATGATTATGACGGAAGGCAATATGTGGCGCTGCATGGCGTATCTAATCGAGCTTCGCGCTCCATCGATGGATGCTTCGCCGTGATCTCTTTGGGCTGGATTTTTCATTTGGTGTTTCAACCTGTCGGCTGGGGTCGGTTTCCTACTCTTAGCACCCGGGCGCGCCTTGGATGATCCATGGGGCAACCGCAATCAGCCTATAGGTTCTAGGTTGATCCAGTGCGATTCAATTCCCGTCCGCTGCTGGAATCACCATGCGAAAGCAACTGCGTGAATCGCTGGCTTCTTAAGATCCGACAAGCAGCCCATGGAACCAAGTCGCCGAACGGCGTCAACGCATCCTCCGTCATCGACAAACGCTCCTGGCCGCCAGGCGTCGAAAATCCCCTTCACCCATCAGGTGAAGCGCCTCCTCACCCGCTTTTGCGTCCATGTCCGTTATCTTCAGCGCGTTCCGTCATTGCCTTCCAGCTCAACTGCGGCTTTTAGGTTCCAGTAGGCATTCTCGTCTCTCAGGGCCTTTGACACCATCGGCTCGTCGATCTCCATCGCTCCGTGTTGCTGCTTCCAGCCGTGGAGTGTCGCTTCGGTGATGTTCTCCTCGCGGGAGACGGCCTGCGCCGACTCTCCGCCTTCGATCCGGTGCAGGATCGCGACGAACTGCTCCGGCGTCTGCCTCTTCCTTTTGGCATCTGGGTTCCATTCTTGGAGCCCAGACCCTCAATTGCCACGGCTCAGTTCTGGTGCGCCAGGTCAATACAACGCCAAATGGTGGGTAAATTGCCCATAGGCGCAAAGTTCAGCTACAATAAATGAATCAGGCTGTCACCCTATAATGCCAAGCTCGGCATTATAGGGTGACCCCTGACATCACAATGGCATTAGTATATAAGCGAGCGATGCCAGTGAAAACAGACGGGAGCGTGGTGCGTGTTCTAAATAGAAATCGTACGCGCGTTGAAGGTGCTTTTGATGGGATTGCTGGATGTTTCGGCAAGAGGCTGCTCCAGATTGGCCGCGATGGGCATGCAGAATTCCGCGCATTTTGTGATCGCTGTCCAAGAGGACATGTTGTTTAGGTTCACGAGCGTTAAGATGCCTTCGCAAATAGCAGACCATTTCAGCACTAAAGGAAACGTGCGCCGGTTGTCTTTCGCCCTTCTGTTCTTAGCTTTCATCTTTTGCCTCCGGTTTGGCGTGCTTTCGCTTGGTGCAGCCAACAGTTTCGTTAAGTACACCGGGTATTGGACAACGCTGCTTTCTTTGGTCGCGTATCTTTGGCTTCTGGTTCGCTCAATTCGCAAAAGACAATTTCCGACTTGGAGACAGCATCTTCCGGGGTTGCTTTCGGTTCTCGTTTGCGGGGGTCTCTTGCAAGCAAATGAACCGCATCGTTTTCGTGTGATGTTCGATGAGTATGCAATGCTTTCGACATCAATGAACATGCATCTCACACGCCACGCATCAGTTACGAGTACGGGCCAAAATGCCAGCGGGCAGATGCAGTACACGGGCGACTACGTCGATAAGCGACCATTGGGGTATCCGCTTTTGGTTTCGTTGGTCCATGACGTGATTGGATATCGACCGATGAATGCCTTCATCGTGAACGCAACGGTGGGCTTCGCTTTTCTGGGGACAGTCTATATTATAGGTGTTCTTCTCGGTGGCACCGGGCTTGGGCTGCTTGGCGTTTTGCTTGCCACGGGTTTGCCGCTTGTCGCGCAAACGGCGACTGGGGGCGGACTCGATCTACTGAGTGCGGCCATGGTACTTGCCGTGCTTGCTCAAATCATCCGGCATTTGCGTGCGCCCACACTGGAAAACTCGGAGCTGCTCGTTGCCGCCTACGTGTTCGCGGCACAGGTTCGCTACGAATCGCTCACGCTCGGGTTCTTGGTTGGCGCGGCGGTAGCCCTGGGTTGGTGGCGTTCTCGGCGGATTGAGATGTCCTGGTCATTGACGTTATCGCCTCTCTTGTTACTGACGCCAGTGCTCATCAATTTCGTATATGTGGGCAACCCTGGGTTCTTCGAGAGCCACCGAATCGGAGTCGAGTCTTTCAGCCGCAGTTTTTTGAACCGGAATTTAAGCGAGGGCATTTATTTTCTCTTCAACTGGGACGGACGGATGGTCAATTCTCCGTTGCTGTCCCTTGTTGGCTTCTTCTCGCTGATGCTATGTCTGGTGAAGTTTGTGCGTTCGGCCCCGAAATTGTTGAGGGACGGCGATCCACTGCTGGCAGTAGCCGGCCTCATCGCGTTCGGCCTTGGATTTGCTATTCTCACCCTCTTCTATTTCTGGGGAAGATGGACGGATCCGATTGCCGCCCGGCTCTCGTTTCCGCTGCAGTTAGCGTTGCTGATCTCGGCCCTTTACGCGAGCACTCTACTCCTGAACACGCCCCAGCGGCTTCGCATCGCACAGATTGTGGGCGGTATTTTTATTTTAGGTTACACTTTGCCGGCAAGTGCCCGACATCAGGCGACGAAAGACATGACCGCAAGCTACGAGGCCTCGTGGTCTGTTGATTACATCCTGACACACTGCGATGAAAGCACTTTAGTACTGAGCGCGTCGTCACTGCCCTTTGTATGTAATGAGCGCCCAGCTATGGGATTTGCGGTAGCCGCTCACAACGAGGATCTATTGCAGCTAAAGTGGCCAAAGACACCCTATCGACAAATACTCGTACTGCAGGACTTGGTGTTCAATACCGAGACCAACCAGTGGGAGGTTTGGCGCGGTTCTAACCTCACTCCAACATTGCCCGGTATGGTGCTCGAAACGTTAACCGAGCGCGTCTTCGTTAGCGGCTATCTCGCGCGCATTTCGCGACTAATTAGCTATGACGCACAAGCGAGCACTTCCGCCGTTGCAGCTCCCACACGATAGCTCGGCAGGGGTTTGCGTGCCGTAGCGGGTCACACACTGCTCCTCCCCTTTAAGCAGCAAACGGGCGCTCTCTCAAGGCATCGCCGGAGTTGTTGCAGCCGTCTTTGGGGTGAAGCTTCTACTTATCCGCTCTTCCCGTGTCCCATTAAGAACTGCTGCCACTTTTTACACCCGACGATCAATCTGTTGGGACGGCATTGGTAGTGAGGGTGCCATTTGAGGCTTACATGTGCCTATAATGCTTCAAATTATAGCACAGTATTGAATCGCGTATGGGGTCACATGCCCCCCGCGGCTGAAGTGTCATAATTTGGGACCCGCGCGGTTCCATTAAGGGCCGCCATCCCGCTCGCCCGCCCCAGGGATTTTGTTAAATAGCAGAGGAACCAGCGCCACGCATAAGTAGTAAATAAACTGTGTGGGATAGCTGTATCGGTCTGCCGAGATGACGACGAGGGAGACAACAAGACTCGCTCCTAGCGGGATGAGCGTAATCATGAACAGAAGGAATACGCTCTTGTCGCGGCCCCTGGAGCGCGCCAATCGGAAGGTGCTCAGGGTTAATATGATAAAATAGGCATAGCTCCATGCTGCGTTCTGGAAAATGGCCGCGTGCAGACGCTGCCATAAGTGCTGCAGATACCTGAGGAAGCGTTCGAGACCCGATGCCGCCCCCTCGCCCTGCAATACCGGAGCGGGCGCGGCCTCGGTCGAGCCCGCAGCGAGGCGCGCAGCCATTTCGTCAGGATGGGATCCGCTCATCCCATAGAGCGGATTACCCCGCCTGCGGTATGCTATCGATGACTCAATATCGAATCTATATCCGACGCCCTTGTAGAACTCGACCAGTCCAACCCAGACGAACTTGGCATAGAGCACCGGATGCCTCTGAATCGCTATCAACGACACCGCCCTTATGCTTGCCCTGCTCTTGAGATAGTCGCCGGAACCCAGCCTGCCCCATCCCCATCGCTCGCTGAATATCAGCCGGTTAAAAGCTTTCTCATAGATGAGGTTTAGTCGGTCGGCGTCCCATGATGTACGCATCGTTTGGAGATCCTCGGCCGTTATGTCCTGCCTAGCATAGGAGGCGGGAAGGTCCTTTAGGGCGAGATTTACAGATTCCGGCAGTCGCGGATCCGGTTCCCAGAAGAGGGCGGTCGCGCCCACAAGGTTGGCCTCCCCTAGGGAGGTCAATCCGAAGCTGGAAATGGTCCCATAGTTGTAGGTGCAAAGGCCCAGAACCAGCGCCGGGAAGGGAACCATGAAAGCGGCCAACGAGCGCATCGGCTGGCGCTGCCAGAATAGATAGGCGAGAACGGCCACCAAGATCACGATGAAGTACTCTCCGGCCGGCCTGACGAGTACGCACAGGGCCATGGCCGTGGAGGTCAAGGCCAGGTAAAGCGGCTTGAATTCCCTGAAAGCAATGACAAGAAGCGCCACTGCGGTAATGATGCTGCTCGCGTACAGGCTGTCGCTCAACAGCGCGATGTCGTAGAGGACGACTTGCGAGCTGCCCAAAAACCCGCACATGGCCAGAGTAGCCGGCAGCGCCAGCGAGGCGCGATAACGCCGCACGGAATAGACAAGGAAAAGGCTGGAGGCATAGGAAAGCAGGTTTTGCGCATAGACGACGCCGATCCAACGGCTGCTAAATAGTGTGACGAACCAGAAGAAAATGGGGTATCCCGGGGGCCGGTATATGAAATGGGGCAAGTGGCCTGCCCTAATCTCCGTCACCACGTCTAGGTATCCCGGCGTGTCCTGTGCTGCCCGTACTGACGGGTAATACCAGAAGAACGGCAGGCGGCTTAGTATGAAAACAGCGAAAAGCAGCGCGGCCAGTGATAGGAGGGATGGGTCAGAGAATCGGGAAACGGTCCGGGTCCCTTTTCCGGAGGTGTTCATCCCAATGATCGCGTGCGCGCGTCGGTCAGGCACATCGCGTCCATCTAGCCATAACACAGGTCCAGCGGCAATGAAATCGTCGGGGTGAACAGATTCGGATGCCAAACCGTGACCTTAGCCTGCTTCGCAGGCGCCACATGCGGAATCCGCTTACTCGCATTGGAAGGGCGGGAAAGGTGGGCCGAATTATCGTAGACCGATCGCGTATCCCGCGGGGACACAAGGAAGACTGTTACCCAATACTGTCCCATCATAAGCCGCTGAAAGTTAACTGATTGCCTATATCAATGTGACCCTCGTTTGTATCAACTTCTGCAAAAAGCCCTTGGATAAGTGTCTTAGAAAGGGCGTGCACTGAGATAACTCGGACAAAAGTGGTGGGGTTGGTCGTGATGCGGAGTTGCTTCCTGATAATGGCAATCGCGAAATGACTGGGCCCCAAGCCGCTTTGGGCTCCAAGCCACTAGTGAGAGAGCACGGGCGTTTGGTTTTCATGGCAATGCGCACGAGAACACAATATGCGGAAGAATGGCCAAAAAGTGGCGAGTGTGTCTCGAACGATTCTGCGAATCTGGCTGGCCAGATTAACAACGCCGGTCCACACGCCGGAGTTAAAATGAACGTCGTGATTCTCGGTCACCTTGGCGTCTTCAACGGGAAGCATGCCAAAGGCTTATTTGCGTTGGCCGCAATCTGCATCTCACGCGTCCAGCATGCCTTGCAGGCCGGATCACCCGGCCCGTTCCAACATGGTGCCGACACGGATGAAACAAAGGAGAACCTATGTTCGAAGCCGCAGAGTTGAATCAGTCGCTTTCGTCACAAAGCTACGACGCAAAGCTGCCGGCGCTTCGCGCCAAGCTCCTGCAGGCGCACTTCGACCTGCGTTCCCAGAGATTTCCGATCGTCGTCATAATATCGGGCGCCGACGGTGCGGGAAAGGGCGAGCTAGTTCATAGGCTCAATGAATGGCTGGATCCACGCGGTGTCGAAACCCACGCGTTCTGGGATACCAGCGACGAGGAGCGCGAGCGTCCGCCCTATTGGCGCTTTTGGCGGGCGTTGCCTGGACGCGGGCGCATAGGGATCTTCTTCGGATCCTGGTACACGACCGCGATAATCCGGCGCGTGCTTGGCAAGAGCAAAGGCCGTCAGTTCGACGCTGACCTGGACCGGATCGTTGCCATCGAACGAATGCTCGCGGACGACGGCGTCGAATTCGTGAAGCTGTGGCTCCACCTGCCAAAGGATGCCCAGAAAAAGCGTCTGAAAAAGCTGGAGAAGGAGGGCCGAATCGCGCCTGACGACTGGAAGCATTTCGAGCTCTACAACCGATTCACAAAGGTCTCAGAGCGGGCCCTTAGGCACACCGATACCGACGCGGCGAAATGGCACGTGATCGAGGCAACGGACAGACGATTCCGCGAGTACACCGCCGGCCAGATTCTGCTCGCAGCGCTGCAGCGGCGGCTGAAGTCGGCGGTGAGCGGCTCGGCCGCGCCAGCTAGGGAACCGGCAGCGGCGGCGGCGCAAGTCTCCAAGACGGCTGGCTCGCGAAAGGCATCCATCCTGGATCACGTCGACCTGGCGCGGAAACTCACGGACGCCGAATATGCGCGCCAACTCGAGAAGTACCAGGAGGCGCTGAGCAAGCTCGCCTGGGCGGCCAGGGAGAAGAAGGTTTCCACGGTGCTGGTCTTTGAGGGCTGGGATGCGGCCGGGAAGGGAAGCGCGATCCGTCGGGTCACCCAGGCCATCGATCCCCGACTTTACCGCGTCGTCGGCATTGCCGCGCCGACCGAGGAGGAGCGTGCCCATCACTACCTATGGCGCTTCTGGCGCCACTTGCCGCGTGCCGGCCTCACCACGGTTTTTGATCGCTCGTGGTACGGCCGGGTGCTGGTCGAGCGCATAGAGGGCTTCGCCCGCCCGGACGAATGGGGCCGGGCCTACCATGAGATCAATGAATTCGAGGAGGAGCTTTCCGAACACGGCATTGTGCTGAACAAGTTCTGGCTGCAGATCAGCCCTGCGGAGCAGCTGCGGCGGTTCAAGGAGCGCCAGACTGTCGCCTACAAGCGCTACAAGATCACCGATGAGGATTGGAGAAACCGCAAGCAATGGAACGACTACAAGCTCGCCGTGGATGAGATGGTCGCGCGTTGCAGCACTGAGTTTGCCCCGTGGACGCTCGTGGCCGCCAACGACAAGAAGTTTGCGCGCGTGCAGATACTGAAGACCCTGGTCAATCGGCTCTCCGCTGCGATCTGAGCGATTTTGGAGCGGCGCGGGAACCCATGAAGTCAGCCCAGAACGCCAACGTTGCTTCCCGGCCGCCTTCGACGCTCGCGGGAGACATTTGGGGCGGGCTCGCGGCAATGCTTGTCGCCCTGCCGTCGGCCATCGCCTTCGGGATCGCGGTGTTCGGCCTGCTGGGCCCGGAATACGTCTCCCACGGCGTCAGCGCGGGAATCATAGGAGCCGCGGCCATCGGCCTTCTCGCGCCCACGCTCGGCGGCGCGCCGCGGCTGATCTCGGCCCCGTGCGCCCCAGCAGCGGCGGTGCTCGCCGCCTTTGCCTCGGAACTGCTCGCCATCCCGCACGGCGCGGGCGTCATCATCCCTCCGGCGCGAATTGTGGCCTTGCTGATGATGGTCGCGTCACTTGCCGGGGTGTTTCAACTGGCCTATGGGTCGCTCGGGGCCGGACGATTCATCAAATACATCCCCTTCCCCGTGGTATCCGGCTACCTCAGCGGCGTGGCGGTCCTGATCTTCGTGAGTCAGGCGCCAAAGTTTCTCGGACTGTCGAGCGACTTCGCCTCGTGGAACGGTGTCCTGTCGCCCGCAAAGTGGCGGATCGACGCGCTCGTTATCGGCGGCGCCACCATCGCGGGGATCGTCGCGGCGCCTCGTTTCACGAGGGTTGTGCCTTCGGCGATCGTCGGCCTTGTAGCCGGGTTGGTGGCGTACCTCGCCTGCAGCTGGTACGAGCCCTCGCTTCGGCATCTCGACGGCAATCCCCTTGTGATCGGGCGCATCAGCCTCGGCGGAGGTGTGGTTTCGACCGTGGCCGCAGGGTGGACCGGCTTATCCTCGATATCATGGTCGGACCTTGGGCTCGTGGCCGTGCCCGCACTCACGCTGTCGGTGCTGCTATCAATAGATACGCTCAAGACATGCGTCGTGCTCGATACCTTCACGCGCACCCGCCACAACTCGAATCGCGAACTTATCGGCCAGGGCGCGGGAAACCTCATATCGGGCCTCTTTGGCGGCATGCCGGGCGCCGGCACAATGGGCGCGACGCTCGTCAACCGCGAAAGCGGAGGCACCACAAAGCTTTCCGGCGTCTTCGAGGGGGTATTCGTGGTCGCCGCGTTTCTCATTCTGGGACGCTGGATCGCATGGGTTCCCATCCCCGCCCTCGCCGCCTTGCTGATCGTAGTCGCCATCCGAATGTTCGACTGGGGCAACTTCGAGCTGCTGCGGCAGAAGTCCACCCTCCTTGATTTTGCAGTCATCGCGTCCGTCGTGATCGTTGCGGTCCGGTTCAACCTGATCGCGGCGGCCGGAGCGGGGTTCGGACTCGCGATCATGCTGTTCATCCGCGAGCAGATCCGCGGCTCCGTCGTGCGGTTCAAGATCACAGGAGACAAACTCTCGTCGAAGCAGCACAGGACGCCCGACGAGCAGGCCGTGCTTGAGCGGTGCGGCGGGCGGACCACAATCTGCGAGCTGCAGGGCAGCCTGTTCTTCGGGACGACGGACCAGCTGCTCACAGAGCTGGAGCCCGATCTCAAGCGCTGCCGGTACCTCGTGCTCGATTGGCGGCGCGTGCGCTCGGTCGACTTCACGGCGGCACACATGCTGGAGCAATTTGAGGCGATGATGAAGGAGTGCGGCGGCTACGTCGTGTTCAGCCGCCTGCCAACGTCTCTTTCTAAAGGTCAGGATTTCCGCAGGTATTTTGAGCAGGTCGGCGTCCTGAGGGACAGCGTCCGCCTGTTCGACACGCTCGACGACGCCCTTGAATGGGTGGAGGACAGCATCCTTGCCGTGGAGCTGCCTGAGTCTGACCGCGAGGAGACGCCTCTCGATCTCTCCCAATTCGACCTCACCCGGCAATTGTCAGGCACCGCCGCGCTGGAGATCGTGGAACACTGCGCGCTCAAGCGCTCACTGGCTGCGGGGGAGATGGTCTTCCGGTCGGGAGAGCTCGTCGACGAGCTCTATCTCATCCGGTGTGGGAGTGTGCGAATCATCCTTCCGCTGAGCGACGGCAGCCATCACAACCTGGCGTCCTTCGGCCGCGGAAGTTTCTTCGGCGAGATCGCATTCCTCGACGGCGGCGTTCGTTCCGCGGATGCGCTGGCGACAACGGCAACGCAATTGTTCGTCATATCCCGTGCGCGCTTCGATGAGATGGCGAGGTCACATCCCGAGGTGGGAACAGAGATTCTCGCCGAGCTCGCGAGAGCCCTTGCACTTCGAATGCGCCATTCGGACGCAGAGATACGAGCGTTGTACGAGGCTTAGCGCGGTTCCCGTTACCGGCTATCATTTGCGCCAATTCTCCGCTAGGTTAGGCTCCATTACTATAACCTGGGCAGCGCCCTGTTGGGGATGCCAGGGCGGTTGTACGACGCAATCGCCCAATATGAGGAGGCATTGCGCATCAGGCCGGATTTCGCCGAGGCGCATTACGACCTTGGCAACGCGTGGCTGAGGATCCCCGGGCGGCTCAAGGAAGCAGTGGCGCAGTAAGAAGAAGCACTGCGCCTCAAGCCGGATGATCCCGCCGCCAGGCGCGCTCTGGCCGAGGCGCTCAGGCAAGCCAGGGATAACTGAGATAGTGTCGCAGAGCGGACGGCGGCGGCTACTTCACGGACGCCAGCTCGGCCGCGATCAGTTCGCGTATCCTCCCGCGCGCGTCGGCTAGGGGAATTTCGCCCTTGTCGACCTTCGCCAGAAGGGATTTCTGCGCAAGGTAGTCCTTGTTGGTGACCCCGGCCTTGCTCTGCAGCATCCGCCAAGCCTTCCGGCGCTCGACCGCAAACAGCACCATCTGGCGAGACACGGCGTAGAAGCGCACCTTCCCGTGCTCCTCCGCCTTGATGTAACAGCCGAAATTCGTCACGAAACTGCGGTGGGAGGTGTCGAATACGCGCCGGTGAATGACGTCGTCCTGCGTGATGAGAAGGAGCTGGTCGTCCAGCAGGGTGAGCCGGCCCGCCTCCTCCTCCTTGATCGCCTTGACGTGCTTGCGGAATCGGCCCTCGGTGAGCGCCCAGTGCGCCACGGTGAAATTGTATTCGGCGCCGTCGGTGGCGTACTTTGTCCGCCACCAGTCGCGGTCGGGGCTCGGGTTTCCCTTCAGGTCGAAGGCCTCCTGGGACGTCTCGCCCCGGCGGGGGTTGAAGATGAACTCCGGCATGCCACGCGCGTCGCGCACAAGCTTGGCCTGGTCGGCGCTCATGTTGTCGCCCACGCCGTGTTCCGGCTGGCAGGTCGTGTACGCCTGGAAGAATGCGGTGCCGCGGTACTCGAGGCCGTCCAACATCGCCTTGTACAGCTTCGCCGCGTTGGCCATCGATACCTGCGCGATGAATGGCGAGCCATGGCCGCTCGTGAAGGCCTCGGCCACGTTCTTCTTCTCGATCAGTTTGCCCTGTGAGGCCACGCCGAACTGGTTCATATCGTAGCCGCCGAGCATCGTGGACGAGTCGGAATTCTGTCCGCCGGTGTTGGAATAGACCTGGGTGTCGAGCATCAGCATCTTCACGTTCGGCCGGTTCTGCAGGATGACCTTTGACACGTTCTGGAAGCCGATGTCACCCAGCGCCCCGTCGCCGCCGATCACCCACACCTTCGGCAGCTCGCGGATCTCCTGCTCCGTCATGAGCGCGTCGTCAAGGTGGGTCAGAGTAAAATACTCGGCCTCGCTGGACACGCCCGCGACGCGGTCCAGAAGCGCGTCCGCCATGCGCTCAGGGGCGACCGAGCGGCGGGCGTGGTTGATGATCACGGATTCGGCCATCAGCCAGGAAATCGTCGCGCCGTCCTGGAACAGCGAATTCATCCAGGGATAGGGATGGGGATTCGACGGAGGCGTCGATCCGTAGACCGTGTTGCAGCCCGTGCTCGCGCCCATCATCATCACGGACATTCCATTGGCCCGGCGGCCGTCGACCGCCTGGAGCTCCTTGTGGTTGAACGCCTCCTGGCGGAGAATCGCCGCAAGCCCGCCGACGATATGCTCGTCGGTGATCGCCCCGTGTTTGGTCTCGTAGTCGGCCACCCGTATTGCGGTGTCGGCGTCGTTCTCGCCACCGAGGCCGGTGATCAGGTGCGCGAAAGTCTTCCGGAACAGACTGTATTCCTCCGGGCTGCGGGCCTTCAGCGCGGCCACTTTCGCGGCTCCCTCCTTCTCCAGGCGCTCCGCCTTCGCCCCAAGGCGGTCCGCCTTGCGGTGATAGATCGGCCGCATGTACGCCTCCGTGATGCTGGCGCAGGAGCGCAGGATGCTCTTCTCGCCGCAGCCGGCGCACGCGCCGTCGCCGGAGACGAGGGCCTCGTAGTTGCGGCGGACCATCAGGTGATTGCGCAGGGCGGCCTCGCGGGAACCCGCCGCCTCGCCATCGTTGTACAGTCCGAGAAAGCGCTGGGGCGTGTCCGGCAGCAGGCGGGAGAACACCTGGGCCGTCGTGAGGTCGGCGTTCAGCTCCTCGGTCTCGCGGGTCATGCGAAGCGCGTCGTGGTCGCCGCAGACCTGGACGCATTCACCGCATCCCTTGCACAGGTCGGAGACGAAGATCGAGAACAGGCCGCCGCCGCCGGGCGTCTTCGCCTCAAGCGACCGGAATATCGCTGGAACGTTTGAGTAGGCCATCGGCAGCTTTGCGATGATCCCCGTAAGCTCCGCCCTTCCCTTCTCGGAGACGGACGCGAGCGCGGTCACCTCCTCCCGGATGATCTCCTTGAACGGCACGTCGGACTTTGCCTTGACCGAATCGTTCATCTTCGTCCGTACCCGGGCCTCCAGTCCCGCAAGCTCGGCGCCGATGGCGCGCCGGTCGGCCACGTCGGTGACGTAATTGTTCACCGCGGTCTTGAGGACCGTGCTGACATCCTGCGCCATGTTCGGCAGAGCAGTGTCGGGGCAGGCCGTGATGCACTCCATGCACTGCGTGCAGTTCTCCGCTATGTAGACCGGCGTTTCCCTCCGGGCGACATACTTGGACTGTGTCGCGCCGGTGCCGGCCCCCATCACGCCGACCGAAGCCAGCGGGCCCGCCGGCTGGTGGTAGCCCAGGCCGCCTCGGAACTCGGAATCGAACTTGCCCATCGTCTGGAACGGGGCGCGGCCGGGCTGCTGGGCGGGCATCGGTATGCTGGAGCAGCCTGCGGCGCCGCATCCGGCCGTTGGAATGATCTGATGCTTCCCCTGCGGAGCGAGCAGCGGATTGCGCATGGAGGAGCGGTCGGCGTCGCCTGCCTGCCCGTTCTTGATTTCAATCACGCGGGCGAAGCCCTCGGTCATGACGGTCATGTTCGAGGTCACGACCGTGTCGCCGAAGCGCCCGAATTTCTTCTGGTACTGCTTGCGCACGCTCTCCAGGAACTTCTCCTCGGTGATGCCGTACGTTTGGAGAAACGGGCTCACGCGAAAGAATGCGCCCAGAAAGGAGTTTCCCTGCATGCGCAGTTGCAGCTCCGGCTGGCTGGTCGCCTTGCGCGCAATGTCGAATCCCGGCAGGATGAAGATGCGGATATTGTTCTCCTGGACGAATTGCCGGTGCCGGGCGGGAATCCGCTCCCAGGCTGCCTCCGGGGTCTCGCTCGATTCCCAGACGAGACTTCCGCCCTTCTTCAGGCCCTCCAGGGGATTGGTGTGGGTGAAGGCCTTCGGATCGCAGCAGAGGACGACGTCGACGTGGTTGAGCTCGCAGTTCACCTTGATGGGGGAAGGGGCGACCGTGAGGTAATAGTTGGTGGGCGCGCCCTTCTTCTCGGAGCCGTACTTGGGATTGGCCATCACGTGGAGCCGCTCGACGAGAAACCCGTCGGCATCGAACACGGGGTCGCGCTCGGAGACGTACCTGCCGAATTCACCGACCAATTCGCCCAGGTTCTTGCCCGTCGTGATCATGCCCCACCCGCCGATGGAATGAAACCGGACAGCGATCGCGCCCTCGGGCAGCAGCGAAGGCGTGTCCTTGCTGATCACCGCATAGGGATGTTCCACTCCGAGCACAAAGAATGTCTCGCCCTCGTCCGCTCCCCGGCCATCTATGCGACGGGACTGGCCGACGGCGAACTCGTAGGCGCCCAGCGTGTGCTCGGGCCTGAAATCACGGGAGCCGATGCCATATGCGCCCCGGAAGAGGCGCGGCGTCTCGGCGGGCGTGAGGCCGGGCAGCGCGCCGCCGTACTTCACCACCTCGTTCGCCTTGCCCAGGGCCACCCTGATGTCGCGGGCGAGCGGGTTGTCGCCGGCTAGCCCCTCGTCCGTCCGTTCCAGAATAATGACATTCTTCTTGCCACGAAGCGCGTTGATGACCGCCGCCTCGGGGAATGGCCGGATCACATTCACATGGATCGAGCCCACCTTGGCGTTGCGCTGTTCGCGCAGATAGTCGCAGGCAGCCTCGATGTTGTCCGCCGCGCAGCCCAGGGACACGAAGACGGTGTCGGCATCGGCGGTCCTGTACTCGTGCACGAGGCCGTACGTGCGGCCCGTCAGCTTGCCAAAGTCCCCATAGGCCTCCTCGAGCATGGGCAGGATGTGCTCGTTGAAGTTGTTTCGGCGGGCGACAACGCCGTTCATGTGGTGCTCCTGGTTCTGCACGGGCCCGAGCAGGACGGGGTTCTTCAGGTCCATCATCTGGGGAACCCGCCGCCTGCGGGACCCAAAGAGCTCGCGCTGGGCGGGGGTCGGGCAATCGATCTGGTCGTCGACCGCCCCCAGGAACTCGCGCAGCAATTCGGCCTCGGGGGCAAGGTACATCCGCTCGGAATGCGTGGTGAGCATGCCGTCCTGGATGTTCATGCCCGGGTTGAGCGACATCTCGTTGACCCGCCGCAGGATGATGGCCTGGTCAGCCGCCTGCTGGGCGTCCTTCGCGACCAGCATCGTCCAGCCCGTGTCGAGGGCCGCGTAAAAATCGTCGTGGCCGCAGTGCACATTCAGCGCATGCTTTGTCAGCGCCCGCGCGCCGACCTCGAGCACCATGGTCGAGAGCTTACCCGGCGCGTGGTAATACTGCTCCATCGCATAGACAATGCCCTGGCCGGACGTGAAATTTACAGTGCGGCGCCCCTGTACGGCATAGGAGGTCGCTCCTCCCTGCGCGGCGTGCTCGCCCTCGGTTTCAACCGCCACCTTCTGCTGTCCCCAGACCGTGAGCTCACCCTGCGCGTAGGACTGCTGGTAGATTTCCCCGCCCTCGGTGGAGGGCGTTATGGGGTAGAAGACGCCGCCCTCGGTGATGCGAGTCTCCACATGCTGCGTCACCAGCTGGTTGCCGTTGCAGGTGACACGGACGCCCGGGTACTTCGGCTTCTGGCGCGACGCGACAGACGGGGAGGGGGATGGATGCTTCGGGGCAGCCGTTTCTAAGCTCATAGGCGAAGTTTGTTGCGGAATGGTGTCCATCCTCGGACCCGGACGGTCCTATTAATAACCATTAGAAGTCGACCTTATTCAACCTCATCCGGCTAGCAAGGGAAAGTCTGTTGCCGCCGCCCGTCACTAGAGTGTCGGATAAACTGGGCTCGATGGCCCGCAGTTCAGACTCGAGAACCCTGCGCGAGCGCACGCGGTGCAGGCGCAGGATTTGGCCCGCCATTGCCCTTCCTTTTCCCATTCCTATGTCTCTCACTAGCATTCTGTCAGCCATCCGAGCAAGGTCCGCGCCAATTCGCGCAAACGTGCGAGAGGCATGCGTTGAGTCCCGACCGGTTCCTGACGGCCGAGCTCCCCATCGGCAATCGGTGAAGGTCATCACACGTACGTTCTTTCCTCCGAGTGGGGGCCCGAACGCGCGCTTGATCCGTGTTTCTCGATTAGGCGATTGCGGGGCGGAACAAGATTTGTTCGTGTTTTCCGGTGGTGAACGCGCCCCCCTCCGAAATAGGCAGCCCCAAGTCGATCATCATCAGGAGTATCGGGCTTGGCGTGCTTGTTGTTTGCGCGACCTTCTTCGCCTACCTGCCGGCTCTCTCGGGCGTCTTCATATGGAACGACGCCGACTATGTGACCGCGCCGGCGTTGCGCTCCCTCGACGGCCTTGCCCGCATATGGACCGAGCCTGGCGCGACCCAGCAGTACTACCCCCTCCTGCACAGCGCGTTCTGGTTCCAGCACCGGCTCTTTGGGGACAACCCGCTGGGATACCATGTCGTCACCATCCTCCTGCATGCCGGCTCGGCGGTGCTGTTCGCGCTGGTGCTGCGCCGGCTGTTCGCCGGCAACGGGGCAGTGCCGGCCGGGGCCGCGTGGCTGGCGGCGCTGCTGTTCGCGCTTCACCCGGTGCATGTCGAGTCTGTCGCATGGATAACAGAGCAGAAGAACACCCTGTCACTCGCCTTCTATCTCGCGGCTGCGCTGGCCTACCTGGGGTTTGACGAGATGCGCCGGCCGCGGACGTATGCTGCGGCGCTGGCGCTTTTCGTTCTGTCGCTTCTATGCAAGACGGTCACGGCGACCCTGCCTGAGGCCCTGCTGGTGGTGTTTTGGTGGAAACGCGGGCGACTCGACTGGCGGCGCGACTTCCTTCCGCTGCTCCCCTGGCTGGTCCTGGGTGTCGGAGCGGGGGTCTTCAGCAGCTGGATCGAGAAGGCGTATGTCGGCGCTCAGGGAGCGGACTTCGATCTGCCCCTCATGGCCCGCCCGCTTGTGGCAGGCCGGGCCGTCTGGTTCTACGCGGGACAGCTTGTCTGGCCGATGGGCCTCAACTTCATCTACCCGCGCTGGATTGTGGACCCCGCGGTCTGGTGGCAATGGCTCTTCCCGCTGGGCGTCCTCGCCGCCGCCGCGGCGCTTTGGGCCCTTAGGAGCCGCACCCGCGGCCCCCTCGCCGCCCTCCTGATCTTCGTCGGATCGCTCTCGCCCGCCCTTGGCTTCGTCAATCTCTACGGCGCGCGCTACTCGTGGGTGTGGGACCACTGGCAGTACCTGCCCGACCTGGGCATGGTCGCGCTTGGCGGGGCGGGACTGGCCGCAGGCTGGAGGCTCGTGGCACCGGGCCTGGCCTGGCTGGGAACCGGTCTCGCGGCAGCGTTCGCCATCGTCCTCGGCGCGCTCACGTGGGCCCATTGCGGAATGTTCCACGACAATGAGACACTCTACCTCACGACCCTCGAACACAACCCCGGCTCGTGGATGGCGCACAACAACCTGGGCCTTGCATGGGCGAAGATCCCGGGCCGTCTCGATGACGCCGTCGCCCAGTATCAGGAGGCGCTGCGCCTGAAGCCCGACATCGCCGAGACCCACACCAACCTTGGAAACGCCTGGTCGGAGACTCCCGGACGGCTGAATGACGCCATAGCCGAATACGGGGAGGCGTTGCGCTTGTACCCGGACTATCCCGACGCGCATTTCTATCTGGCCAACGCCATGGTCCAGACCGGGCGGATTCCGGAGGCGATCCATCACTATGAGGAGGCCCTGAGGATCGAGCCCGATCTGGCCGAGGTGAGCAACAACCTCGGGATGATCCTCTGCCGGACGGGACGGACGCAGGATGGAATGAGGCGCATCGAGGCGGCGATCCGGATGCAGCCCAACTACGCGCCGGCGCATTTTGCGCGGGGCGCCGCCCTCCTTCAGATCGGGCGGAGAGAGGAGGCGGCTGCCGAGTATGAAAAGGTCCTGGAGTTGAGACCCGGGGACCCTTCGGCGCAGAGGATGCTGGAGCTGATCCGCGCCTCGCAATAGGCAGCGGTTCCTTGGAACGCGATGTCGACCGTATTTCCGGCTAAGGATTGCCTCGAGGCGGACGTAAACTATTCGTCATCCACGAGCAGTTACACCGGATTGAGCACAAGGACCCCGGGCCAACATCTACCCCTATGCGATATATTCATTCCGCGCCTTTCGCGTTTCTTTGCCTGTGCCTCGGCGCAGGACCGGTCGGGCTGTCCACAGCTGTGATGGCCGCCGAGCCCGTCGTCGACGTCACGGGCGGGACCATCCGGGGCCGGCTCCTGGCGGACGGCCGCGGTGCTGTGTTCAAGGGCATTCCGTTTGCGCATCCGCCGGTCGGCGAGTTCCGCTGGCGGGAACCCATGCCGGTTGTCCCATGGACGGGCACGCGCGAGGCCCACGAATCCGGGCCCCCGGCACCGCAGTTGCCGCTGGGGTGGAACGATCAGGCAGCCGCCGCCAGCCGGGAGGACTGCCTCTATCTGGACGTATGGACGCCCACCGGGCCGTCGACGGCCGCAAGCCCGGTGATGGTGTGGATTCACGGGGGCGCCAACGTGGCCGGGGCCGGCGGCTTTGACCCCCTGTACGATGGAACGGCGCTGATCAGCCACGGCGTCGTGCTGGTGGTCGTCGAGTACCGGCTCGGCATCTTTGGGTTCTTTGCGCACCCGGATCTGACGCGCGAATCACCGCACCACGCCTCGGGGAACTATGCGACGCTGGACCAGATCGCCGCGCTCAGATGGGTCAGGGAGAACATCGGCAAGTTCGGCGGCGACCCGGGGAACGTCACCGTTTTCGGCCAGTCGGCGGGCGCCACGGACACGTTGGCCCTCATGGCCTCGCCGCTTGCCAGGGGCCTGTTCCAGCGCGCCATCGCGGAAAGCAGCAGGCCCTCGCCGACGGCGACAATGAGGCTCGACGAGGCGGAGCGGGCGGGCGCACTGGCAGCCGGGAAGCTGGGGGCTTCCGGGCGCGACGCGCTCGCCTTCCTGCGCTCGCTGTCCCCGGGAGCGCTCCTGAAGGCCGAGCCTGGATTCAGCTTGTTCACCGCCGACGGATGGGTCTTCCCGGAACCGCCCACAGACGCCTGGTCCAGGGGCCGGGAGCACCGGGTGCCCCTGATCATCGGGAGCAATGGCGTGGAGTTTGCCGAGCAGGGATCCCCGGACGACCTCCGGAGGACCGTTCGCGGGTATTTCGGCGGCCTGGCGCCGAGGGCGCTCGCCCTTTACGGGCTCTCGGAGGACGGACGGCCGCAGGCCGCCGATCCCGTGTACGGCGATGCCGGGGAGCAACTGGGGAGCGACTTCTTCCGCTGTCCGGCCGTGGTTCACGGCGAATGGCACGGCGGCGCCGGCAATCCCGTCTGGGAGTATGAATTCAACCGGGCCATACCGCCGCACCCGAAAGTCGCGCACTCTGGCGACTTGTCCTATGTGTTTGGCAACCTGCACTCGACTGGAAGCCAGGCCGGCGAGTTTCAGGATGCGGATCGCAAGCTCTCTGCGACCATCCGGGCCTACTGGACGAATTTTGCCCGGACGGGCAATCCGAACGGCCCGGGACTTCCCAATTGGCCAGGTTTTGACGGGAAGAACAGGGAGTACCTCGTCTTCACGGCGGCGGCAGAGGTCGTCTCGATGCGGAACGAGCGCGGTCCGTTCTGCGACCTGTTTCGCGACCTGCTGGAAAAGCCGGCGGAAACGCGCTGATCCCCTGCGGGAGCATGCGTCGAAACTTGGCCCTAGAAACAACGCACCCGGGCACGACAGTCGGGTCTTACGCGCAAGATGACTGAATCCCTGATCATTGCCTGCTGGCTCACCTTTGCCGTCTACTGGGCGGTCAGCGCCTTGTCGGTCAAGGCGACCTCGGAGCGCCAAAGCCTGGCGAGCGCGCTTCCGAACAGGTGCCTCACATTTGCCGGGGGCGTGCTCCTTCTCTGGCGCACGCCGCCACACCCGCTCGAAATAAAGGTCCTTTCGGACTCGGCGATCACAGGGCCCGCCGGGATCGTCGTCTGCCTCCTCGGCCTCGCCCTGGCGATTTGGTCGCGGACGACGCTCGGCAGAAACTGGAGCAGCGCGGTAATGCTGAAGCAGGAGCACGAGCTTGTGGAGCGCGGGCCCTACCGGTTCGTGCGCCATCCCATCTATTCAGCGATCTTCCTGATGAGCATTGGATCCGCAGTCGCCCTCGGCCGAATCTGCTGCTGGCTCGGCATCCCGCTTCTGTTTGTGGGTTTCTGGATGAAGCTGAGGCAGGAGGAGCTGCTGCTGACGCGACATTTCCCCGTCGCCTACTCCGATTACATGAGGCGAGTAAAGGCGCTTGTGCCACGCGTGTTCGTGTGGGCCGCCTGCATCTGCGCGTTCGCACCTGTCACATCGAGGTCGGCCGACGCGGCACCGCCTTCACCGCCCAGCGGAATGCCAACCGCGGAGGAGCGCAGGCAGCTGGGAAAGCTGGCGGACGAGGACCGCCGGAAAATGATGGAATGCCTCCACCTTTCCGAGCCGGTCCTGCCGCCCCAGGCAGACGATCCCCGGCGGCCCTCCAATGTTCAGCCGGTCGGGGGGGCCTCGCCCAACTGGACGGACGGAGTCCCCGGGCATACCATTGTCCGATCCGGCTGGGGAAGCTGGTCCAACTACGATCTGGCGAAGGCCGATCGCTATCCGCTTCCCGATGCGCTGACGTTGAGGAGCGGCGGGAAGGTGACGGACGCCGACACATGGTGGAAGAGGCGGCGCCCGGAGATCCTCGGCGACTTCCTCACTGAGATTTACGGAAAAATTCCCGCGCGCACGCCAAAGGTGACGTGGGAGGTGGCCGAGACCGACAGGGGTGCCCTGGACGGCAAGGCGATGCTCAAGCGAATCGTCGGACATATCGACAACTCCGGCTATCCCGCGGCCAGCCCCAGCATAAACATTGCGCTCTATGTTCCAGCCAATGCCACAGGACCCGTGCCTGTGATGGCGGTTGCCAGCTGGAATACGAGCGGCAGGGGCTTCGGGCCCCCGCCCAGCGGCCCGACCGCGATTCAACAGGTGGTCGCGCACGGCTGGGGCTATGCGCTCATCGACACCTATTCCATCCAGGCGGACAGCGGCGGCGGCCTGGGCAAAGGGATCATCGGGCTTGTCAGCGGCGGGGAGCCGAGAAAGCCCGACGACTGGGGCGCCCTCGCCGCCTGGTCCTGGGGCCTAAGCCGCGCGATCGACTATTTCGAGACCGACAAGGACGTGGACGCGAAGCGCCTCGGCATCGAGGGGCATTCCCGGTGGGGGAAGGAGGCCCTTCTCGCGGCGGCCCTCGACGAGCGCTGGGCGATCGTGTACTCGAGTTGCTCGGGCGAATGCGGGGCAAAGCTCCACCGCCACGACGTGGGCGAATCGGTTGACAATGTCTGCGGCTCCTCGGAATACCACTGGATGGCCGGCAACTTCCTGAAGTATGCCGGCCACTGGGACCGGCTGCCGGTGGACCAACATGAGCTGCTGGCGCTCGTCGCCCCCCGCCCGGTGTTCATAGGATGCGGCACGCAGGACCTGTGGTCGGACCCGGTCGGCGAATTCGAGGCGTGCGTCTCGGCAGGGCCCGTGTACCGACTGCTGGGCGCGAAGGATCTTGGCGCCACCTCCCTGCCGCCGCCCGACGCCGAGGTGATCACGGGGGACATCGGGTTCAGGATGCATTCCGGCGGCCATACCGACCTGCTCGACTGGCCGGCCTTCCTGACATTCGCCGACAAATACATGGCGCCGGCCAAAACACGGGACGCGCCGAAACCATAGCCTTCCTCAGGATTCGGGCCGACCCCGGCCACCCGCCGGCCGGCACGATCGCTGATTCACCAGGCCCCGGAGCGCCCAGCGCCCGAAGGCATCAATCAGAAATCTCACAAAATCCTATCCAAACCACGCCCGACCCGCATATTGAACCCCCAAGAGGTCAATAATCATACCACAATTCCCATGGCGGCCCCCTACCCTTTCCTGGATCCTGAACTTCCCCTGAGCCAGCGAGTCAACGATCTAGTCAGCCGCCTGAGTCTTGAAGAAAAGATAGGCCAGATGGTGCATGAGTCGCGCGCCGTCGAACGGCTCGGCGTGCCGGCATACAACTGGTGGAACGAGGCGTGCCACGGCGTCGGGCGCAACGGCAGGGCCACCGTGTTCCCGCAGGTGATCGGGCTCGGCGCAACCTGGAACCGCAGCCTCGTCAAGCGTGTGGCCGCGACAATCGCCGAGGAGGCACGGGCCAAGCACAACGCGGCGGTGGCGGCCGGGCACCGCGGCCAGTACCAGGGCCTGACGTTCTGGACGCCGAACATAAACATCTTCCGGGACCCGAGGTGGGGGCGAGGCCAGGAGACGTTTGGCGAGGACCCCTACCTGACCGGGGAGCTTGGTGTCGCGATGGTGCACGGCCTCCAGGGAGACGACCCGCGATACCTGAAGACCGCGGCTTGCGCGAAGCACTATGCGGTGCACAGCGGCCCCGAGCGCCTGCGGCATACCCTCGATGCGCGGCCAAACCCGAAGGATCTTGCCGAGACGTATCTGCCCGCGTTCGAGAAGCTCGTCCGGGCGGGAGTCGAGGCCGTCATGGGGGCCTACAACCGGACGCTCGGAGAGCCCTGCTGCGGAAGCAAACTCCTCCTTGCCGATATCCTGCGCGGCCGCTGGGGATTCAAGGGCCACGTGGTAAGCGATTGTGGCGCGATCGACGATTTTCATGAACATCACAAGGTGACGCGAAATGCCGCCGAGTCGGCAGCGCTTGCGGTGAAGAACGGCTGCGACCTGAACTGTGGCCGTACCTACCTGGGCCTGAAGGAGGCCGTAGAACGGCGGCTGATCACCGAGGCCGAGATCGACGCCTCGGTGGCGCGCGTGCTCTCCACCAAATTCCGGCTGGGCCTTTTCGATCCGCCGGAGCGCGTGCCGTGGTCGAGGGTTTCGGTCGAGGTCGTCGACTGCGAGAGGCACCGCGAGCTCGCCCGCCAGGCCGCCGTGGAATCCATAGTGCTCCTCAAGAACAACGGGGTCCTGCCCATCGGCCCGGGCTGCGAAAGCATTCTCATTACCGGACCCACGGCGGCGAACACCACGGCGCTCCTCGGGAACTACTATGGTTTCTCGCCAAGGCTCGTGACCCTGGCCGAGGGTCTGGTCGAGCGGGCGCCGGAGGGTTGCCGCGTCGTCTACCGCGCGGGCTGCCCGCTCTCCGGCCCCATGGCGCCGGGCGTGAACTACACCTTCGGTACGGCCTCTGAGAACGAGCTCACGATCGCGGTGGTGGGGCTGGATCCGTCCCTCGAGGGGGAGGAGGGCGACGCAGTCGCGTCGCCGTCCGGCGGCGACCGCGACACGATCGAGCTGCCGAAGGTGCAGCTCGCGTTCCTCGCCGAGCTGCGCAAGCATGCCAGGAAGCTTGTCGTCGTCCTTACGGGAGGGAGCGCGATAGCGGCGCCCGAGGCCCACGAGTTTGCGGACGCCGTCCTCCAGGTATGGTATCCCGGTTGCGAGGGCGGGCGCGCGCTCGCAGACGTCCTTTTCGGCCACGCGTCGCCCTCGGGAAGGATGCCGATCACCGTGCCGCGGCGCACGGCCGATCTGCCCCCCTTCGACGACTACGGCATGCGGGGGCGCACGTACAAGTTCTCCGACCAC
>Ga0265320_10000314_pt1 | contig 39484 bp, 38 predicted proteins | sample 4827metaG_FD_202087 | JGI IMG/M metagenome (GOLD analysis project Ga0265320, IMG submission 202087) | Rhizosphere microbial communities from Carex aquatilis grown in University of Washington, Seatle, WA, United States - 4-8-27 metaG | ecosystem: Host-associated > Plants > Roots > Rhizosphere >... | reverse complement strand
GACGGGACAGTGCGCTGGCTCGAGACCATCGCGGCCATCGAGGATCCCGCGACGCGGGCCCAGATGGCGGGCCGGATCGCGGCCAGCGGCAGCGAGCTGCGGCGACGCCTGGCTCATCGGCCGGCCCATCGGCATTCGCCACCTGGAGGAGCACCATCGTGAAGATCGCCCTCGACCCGTACATGCTCCGCGAGCGGCCGTTCGGCGAGGTCTGCCGGATCGCCGCCGACATCGGCTACGACTCGATCGAGCTCTCGCCCCGGCCCGACTTCATCCCCTTCTTCGTCCACCCCCGTGCGGATCGGGACAAGGTCCGCGAGTTCCGGACGGCCCTCCAGGAGACGGGCATCGAGCTGGCTTCGATCCTGCCCCTCTATCGCTGGTCGAGCCCCGACGAGGACGAGCGCCAGGCGGCGGTAGGCTACTGGAAGCGGGCGATCCAGCTGGCCGTGGACGTCGGCTGCACGACGATGAACTCCGAGTTCAACGGCCGGCCCGAGCAGGCGGCCCGCAGCGAGGCCCAGTTCTGGCGCTCGATGGACGAGCTCCTGCCGATCTTCGAGCGCGAGGGGATCCGGCTCAACCTCGAGGCCCATCCCGATGACTTCATCGAGCGCAACCGGGAGGCGGTCGACCTCGTCCGGGGGATCGACTCGCCGCTCGTGCGCTACGTCTTCTGCGCGCCGCACACCTACTACCTGGGCGACGACATCGCCGCGATGATCGCCTACGCCGCGCCGGTCCTGGCCCAGGTCCACATCGCCGACGTCCTCAACCACCGCGCCTCGTCGGGCAACCGCTACATCATCAACCCGCCCGGATCGGCGGCCCGCGTCCACCAGCACCTCGACATCGGCCAGGGCGAGGTTGACTTCGGCGCCTGCTTCGGCGCCCTCAAGGCGATCGGCTTCGACGGGATCCTGACCAGCTGCGTCTTCGCCTGGGAGGAGCGTGCCGTCGAATCGTCGCGGTTCATGTTCGAGAAGATCCAGGGCTACCTGGGCAACGGCGCGCCGGGCGAGCCCGCCTCGAGCAAGCCCGCGATGTAGGCCGCGGCTTCGCGCACGCCGTCGGCCTGCGACGAGAACGGGTCTTCCTGCTCGATCGACAGGCTGTCGTCGTAACCGGCGTCGCCCAGGGCGGCGACGAACTCCTGCCACCAGGCCGGCGAATGGATCCGGCCGACCGTCCGGAAGATCCACCCGCGCTCAGCCGGTGTCGCGAACGAGCGGTTGTCGAGGACGCCCGCCAGGGCGACCTGCCCGGCGATGATCTCGGTGTCCTTCATGTGGACGTGCTGGACCGCGGGACCGAGCGCCCGCACCACGGCGATCGGGTCCATCTGCTGCCAGAACAGGTGGCTCGGATCGAGGTTGACCCCGATGACCGGCCCGACCGCGGCCCGGAAGGCGATCGCGGTGGGGACGTTGTAGACGAGGTGGAGGGGGTGGAGCTCGAAGGCGATCGCGGTCACGCCACAGCGCTGGGCCAGGCGAGCCTTCTTCGTCCATAGCTCGACGCCCGCTGCCCAGTTTCGCCGGCCAAGCTCGACCGCGTCGTCCGGCCACGGGTACCACGGCCAGTTGATCGTCGTGGCGCCGGGTCCGTCGCCGGGGCAGCCGGCCATCGAGACGACCTTCGCGACCTCCAGCTCCGAGGCCAGCTGCAGGGTCTTGTCGATGAGGGCCGAGTGGGCCTCGCCGAGCACCGGGTGCATCGGCCACGCGGAGCAGTTCAGGGCCGCGATGCGCAGGCCGCGGCTGGCGAAGGCGGCCAGGAACGTGGAGCGCGCCGCCGCGCTGGACAGGAGATCGTCGACATCGAGATGCGGAGCGCCGGACTGGCCCCCGGTCGCGATCTCGATTGAGCGGATGCCGCTGGCGGCCGCGATGTCGAGGGCCTCCTCGAACGAATGGTCCGTCAGTGAATCCGTGTACAGGCCGATGTCCACGCGAACCCCTTGTGCCCCTCGTCTTGCCCGGTCGCCATCTTGCCGGTGGGTTGTAGGATGACACGTGCTAACGATTGCACGCGGACGAAGGTGGGCCCAATGCCGGACGCCAGTGCTCTGCTCCTCGACGATGCGCCAATCCCCTGGGATCCCCTGATGCCCCTCGAGGACCCCTATCCGGCCTATCGCCGGATGCGTGACGAGCAGCCCCTCTTCCACCATGCCGGCCGCGATGTGTGGGCCTTCTCGCGCTTCGAGGACATCCAGCGCGCCGCCCGGGACTGGACGCGCTACTCCAGCCGCGAGGGCAACGACCACGACGATACCTACCAGCTCTTCGCGCCGGCTGGCGACCTCGCCGGCGTCGATCCACCGGTCCACACCCGGCTCCGGAGCGTCTTCAAGCAGGCCTTCAATCCGACCGCGATCCGCGAGAAGTTCGAGCCGGCCATCCGGGTCACGTCAACCCGGCTGGTCGACCGGATCGTCGCCGCGGACCACGCCGACTTCGCCCAGGACCTGGCCCGGCCGCTCCCGGGCACGATGATCTGCACCTGGCTGGGGTTCCCGGAAGAGGATCACCCGATGCTCCTCGACTGGTTCGGCAACCTGCTCGTGCGAGTGCCCGGCCAGCGCGAGCTGCCGGCCAGCACCCTCGCGGCACGAGACCACCTGCGCGACTACATCGGGCGAGCGGCCGAGGATCGCCTGGCCCACCCGACCGACGACCTGCTGGGCACGATGGTCGAGGCCCACCGAGCCGGCGTCCTGAGCCGGGACGAGATCCAGGGCAGCTCGATCCTGCTCTTCCTGGCCGGGATCACCACCACCGCCGGCCTGATCTCGAACGCCCTCTTCCACCTCGCCAGCCGGCCCGAGCAGGTGGCGATCCTGCGCGCCGAACCCGAGCGGCTGCCCAATGCGATCGAGGAGTTCCTGCGCTTCGACCCGCCGATCCAGACCCTGATGCGGACGACCGCCGTTGACGTCGATGTCGAGGCGTACGAAGCGGTGATCCCGGCCGGTGCCCACGTCAGCCTGATCTGGGCCTCGGCGAACCATGACGACCGGCGCTGGCCGGATGCCGACCAGCTCGATATCGCCCGCGAGCCGGAACGGAACCTGGCCTTCGGCGAAGGGATCCACCACTGCATCGGGGCGCCATTGGCCCGGCTCGAGGCGCGGATCGCCTTCGAGGAGCTCTTCTCGCGGATCCCCGACTACGAGATCAGCGGGACACCGGTCCGGATCATGACCCCCACCGACCGCGCCTTCGAGCGGCTGCCCGTCTCGTTCTAGACCTTGGCCACGACGTCGAGGGCCAGGGCCTTCTCCATCGCCTGGGCTGTGGCGTTCGGGAACTGGCCCTTCATGTTCGTGCCAAGGGCCAGGACACTGACCTCGTAGCCCTGGCCCCCGGTGGCGAACGTGATGTTGGTCCCGAGGATGCCGGCGTCGACGAAGCAGGCGACGTCGCCCACGCCGCTGACCGAAGTGATCGTCATCCCGTTTCCGGACGGGGCCTGGCAGTCCTTGGTCACTTCCGAAGCGCGCACGTTATCGGTGACGGTCGCGGACACGAGGCCGAGCTCGTCCGTCGGATCGTGATACGTGAAGGCGCAGGCGTGCGAGTCCTGGCTCGAGTCGCCGGCCCCCACGGCCACCCCGACCACGCCGGCCACCTGGGCCTGGGTCAGCAGCGTGCAGGGGTCCGCGACGACACCCTGTCCGCCTCCCCCGCTGCCGCCCCCGCCGCCGGTCCCGGTGCTCGATGTGGGCGCGCCGCTCGCTCCGGCGGTCTGCGATCCGCCGCCGCCTCCACCGCCACCGCCATTCGTTGCGGATGGATTGGCGGGCGTCGTCGAGCAGGCCCCGAGCAGGAGGCTCAATGCGCCAGCGACGATGATCGAACCACGACGCTGTACCACGAATCCACCTCGAATTGGGCCGGGAGGTCCTTCCACCTTACGAAGCGGGTCAAGATCGAGAAGATGCGCCGCGCCCTGCGCTACCCTCGGCAGATGCAGCCGCCAGAGATGTCGCCGGCGCCGCAGGTGATCGGGGAGGGCGAGACGGTCTGTCCGCACTGCGGCCAGGCGGTCCCCCACCTGCACTATTGCGTCCGCTGCGGGTCGCCCCTCGATGGCACCGCTCGGCGGCACGAGTTCGCGGCCCATCCGGGTGAGCCGGTCCAGGCGATCCGGCCGTTCTCGACCCTCTTCCCGCACCTGCCCGATGCGGGCTACGACTCGTTCCGGGCCGCGTTCCTGCTGGGGATTGCGTTCGTGGCCGTGCTGGCCATTGCCGGCTTCTACCCGGTTGCCCTCGTCGCGGCGGCGATCCTCGTCCCGATCCTGTTCGTCCTGTACTTCATCGAGGTCGACCTCTACGAGCGGGCGCCGCTGACGATCATCGTGGCCACCCTGGCCTGGGGCTTCGTGGTTGGCGCGGCGCTCGGCGTCGCCGGCCGGCTGGGCGGCAGCTCGGCGGCGGTCGACAGCGGCACGAGCCTGGCCGGGGCAATCCCCGGGGCGATCGGGACGGCCCTCCTCGGGGCGGCCCTGGCGACCCTCGGGCCGCTGGCCCTGATCCGCCACCGGGCGTTCAACGACGTCCTCGACGGCGCCACGTTCGGGGCAATCTCGGGCGCGGTCTACGCCAGCACGTACGGCGTCGTCCGGGCCAGCGACCTGCTGATGGGCGGGCTGCGGCCGGGTGGCGATCCCTGGCCGTGGCTGGTCCGGCTGGCCACCCTCGGAGTCGCCCAACCGGTCCTCCTGGCGACGATCGTGGGCTCGACCTGTGCCGCGTTCTGGCTCCGCTACCGGGCCCCGGTCACCGACCGCCGGGCACTCGGACCGCTGGGCATCCCGCTGGTCACGATCATTGCCGCGATCGTCCTCCTGGCCGCCAGTGCGGCAGCCCGGGTCCAGCTGCCGATCCTGGCCGCCCTGGTCGTGACCGCCGTCGCGGCCGGGCTGGGCCTGCTCTGGCTGCGTGGCACGATCCACCTGGGCCTGCTGGAGGAGGCCAACGAGTCGGGGATCGGGCCGCCGACCCGCTGCGCAAACTGCGGCCGGATGACCCCGGGCCACACGTTCTGCGGCTGGTGCGGGATCTCGCTCCAGGCCCTGCCCAAATCCACGTCGACGCACACGAAGGCGCCGACGAATCCGCCGGCCGCGCCGGCTCCGGACGAAGGCCGGCTGTGAGCGACTGGATGGCGCGGGCCGACCCGCAGGGCGGCTTCGCGGCCCAGCCCCGCCGGTCGGGCAGCCCGCTGGTCCGCTTCGCGATCATCTTCGTCGTGATCCTGGTGATCACCCTGGTCATCGTGGCGGTCCTCACCCCGTCGCCGCCGGCGTCGAGCTGCCCGCCGGCGCCGGCGCCGTGCGGCGTGCCGCCCAAGCCGCCCGGCAACGGGACGACCGGTGGCGGCGCAAACCAGGGCACCGGCTCGGGCGATGAGCTGGTCGTCGGAACGGCCTGGACGAGCTCTGAGTTCGGCTTCTCGTTCCATTACGACGCCGATGCGTGGGATGTCCAGCAGGACGAGAAGGACCTCCTCCAGCTCAAGTCACCGTCCGATCCCGCGGCCGACCGCGAGGACTGGGTGATCGTCGAAGGCGCGTCCAGCACGAGCGACACGCCCGACCAGCTGATCCAGGCCCGGGTCGCCTCGCTCCAGCAGTCGGTGCCCGACCTGGCCCCCGATTCGGGCTCGTACTACGACGTCAAGGGCGCCGAGATCGGCGACGTGCAGGGAATCGCGGCGGTCTACGTCGGGACGCTCGACGACACCGACGGCACGCCGGTCGCGCCGGTCCGCTACTCGATCGTCGCGGCGACCCATGGCGGGCTGACGGTGGCGATCACGGTCCGGACGCTCGATCCCGATGCGATCGCCGACCACGGCCCGCCGGCGATCACCTGGCACATGCTCTCGCGCCAGCTCGTCGACCCGATCCTCGAGGACTTCCGATGGCCGGCCGGCAACTAGCCCGGGGCGCGGCCCTCCTCGTGGGTGGGCTGCTCGGGGCGGCAATCCTCCAGTCGTCCGGCGCGCCGGCGCCGGCCGGGGCGGCAGGCCCGACCGTCACGGAACGTGCCGCCGACCCGGCCGAGGCTATCGTCTTCGAGGCGGACCTGGTGATGCCCGGGGCAGACCGGATCGCGGCCGCCGCCGCGGCGATTGCGAACCCGGGCAGCCCGGCCTATCGGCAGTACCTGAGCGCGGCTGCCTTCGGCGCCCAGTTCGGCCTGCCCCTGGCCGCGATCCGGCGGGCTGCCAGCTGGTTTGGCGGCCACGGCTTCACCCTGGTCAATGCCCCGGCCAACCGGAGCTATCTCGAGCTGGAGGGCAGCGTCGGCCAGCTGCAGTCCACGTTCGGCGTCGGGATCGCCGATCGAACCGACGCCGCTGGCGATGCCTGGCATGTCGCGATCGGCTCGCCCAGCGTGCCAGCGGCGCTGCGCCCGTTCGTCCGGGCGCTGAGCGGCCTCGACACGTCGCCGGCCGGCCGGCCCCAGCCACGCTTCGGGCCGCCCAACGGCCTCCATCCGGCCGACCTGGCCAAGGCCTACGGCGTCGACAGCCTGCGCGCCCAGGGCCTCGACGGCAGCGGCCAGTCGGTCGCCGTCGTCTCGTTCGACACATTCGATGCACGTGACATCAGCACCTTCGACCAGGCCACCGGGATCAGCGGTCCGGCCGTCCAGACGGTCCGCCTGCCGGGCGCCGCGAAGAAGCCGGGTGACGGCGAGACCGAGGTCTCGCTCGACCTGGAGACGATCCGGGCGATCGCGCCGAAGGCCCAGATCTACGATTACGAGGCACCCCAGAGCGCCAACTGGAGCGACGTCATCAACCGGATCGTCGAGGACGGCAAGGTCCAGATCGTGTCGATCAGCTGGGGGCGCTGCGAGCCGTACGCCGAGCCGGCCGCCGGCGACCCCGACGACGTGGCCCTGGCCAGCGCCGAGATGGCCGGCCTGAGCATCTTCGTGTCGAGCGGCGACAACGGCGCCTACGACTGCCTCGACGAGCCGGACGGCCTGGCCCGCGATTTCACCGTGGCGGCCGATTACCCGGCGGTCAGCCCGCACGTGATCGCGGTCGGCGGCACCTACCTCTCGCTGCACAAGGACGGCTCCTACCTGGGTGAGGTCGCTTGGCAGGACCCGCTGGGCCAGGCCGGCTCGGGCGGCGGGTTGAGCACCGTCTTTTCGAAGCCCAGCTGGCAGGTTGGACCGGGCGTCGCCAACAACCATTCGAACGGCGAGCGGCAGGTGCCCGATGTCGCCGGGCCGGGCGATCCGGCCAGCGGCATGTTCGTCATCTCCGACGGCGAGGACGAGGTCGTTGGCGGCACGAGCGCGGCCACGCCCTTCTGGGCCGGCTCGATGGTCCTCGCCCAGCAGCTTGCGGCGAAGGACGGCGCGGGCAAGCTCGGCTTCCTCGATCCGGTCCTGTACGCCCTCGCCGCGGCCCACCAGGACGGCTCGCTCTTTCACGACGTGACGGCCGGGGCCAACCTGCTCTACCCGGCGACGACCGGCTGGGACTACGCGACCGGCTGGGGCAGCCCCAGGCTCGATGCGCTCGTGCCGGCGATCGTGGCCTACGTCCAGGCCCATCCCCACTGAGAGCTGGGCGGTGAGCCTCCGCCGGGTGCTGGTTGCGGGCGTCGCCCTGCTCGTCGTGGGAATCGCGCTGTTCGTGGCACTCCGGCCAGGCAGCACCACCTCGACGTCCGGCGCGATCGGGTCGCCGGCGGCCACGGCCTCGCTGGTCAGCAGTGCAGCCCCAACGCCGACCGACTCGGCCGGGCCCCCAGCGAGCCCCTCGACGCCCGCACCCGAGGTTGCGATCGTGCCGGTCGTCGGCTACTGGTCTGCGGATCGCTCGATCACGACGGCCGAGCTGCGCCTGGCCCTGACCGGCCGCGACCCGGCGTTCAAGCAGGTCGTCGTCACTAGCGGTGACCTCGCGGCAATCGCCGCCGCGCTGGGCATCGTGCCCGACCCACGGATCCGGCAGCTTGGCCCGGACGCCGTGATCGCCGCCGTCCAGGGCACGACCGGCGTCCTGGGCCTCGTCCAGCCGGAGGACGTCAAGCCCTCGGTCCGGGCGCTGGGAATCGACGGACGGACCCTATTCGGGGACGCCCGGGTGCGCACGATCGCCGACTGGGCGCTGACGATCCCCGCTCCGGGGTCGGGCACGGTGGCCTTCGATCCGGCCGCGACCTGGACGGTCGTCGCGGCCGGCGACGTGATGAACGATCGGGCGGTCTACCAAGAGGCGGTCCTGCGTCATCACGGCCCCGACTTCCCGTGGGCCGGAGGCACGGCCAAGATCGTCGGCCGCTCGTGCTGCGTCGCCGGGGACAGCACCGTGCGGGCCGTGGCCACCGGCAACGCCGGAGCGGTCGCCAACCTCTTCCGGAATGCCGACCTCGCCCTCGTGAACCACGAGGGGCCTACGCCCGACCACTTCAGCTACCACCCGCTGACCTATCCCTCGAGCCTGACCTTCTCGTTCGATCCCGCCCTCGAGGCCGGGCTCCACGACGCGGGCGTGGACGTCGTCTCACTGGCCAACAACCACATTCGCAACTACGGCTCGCTGGGCGTGCTCCAGACGATCGCCAACGTGCGGGCCGCCGGGCTCACGCCGGTCGGCGCGGGTCGCAACCTGCCCGCGGCGAATGCCCCGGCCTGGTCCACGATCGACGGCATCCGGGTGGCGATCCTGGCCTTCGACGCGATCGACACCGGCGCGAACGGCGCGACCGCGACCCGGGCCGGCGCGGCCCCCCTCGAGCTGGACCGGGCCAGGGCCGACATCAGGGCTGCCCGGGCGGCCGGAGCCCAGGTCGTGATCGTCATCCCCCACTGGGGCGTCGAGTACACCTCGACCGCCACAGCCTCGCAGCGGGCGGACGCCGCGGCGCTGATCGCCGACGGCGCCGACGTGATCCTCGGCTCGCACCCCCACTGGGCCGGAGCGCTGGAACAGATCGGCGCCGGCGTCGTCGTCTATTCCATGGGCGACTTCATCTTCGACCTGCCCCGCTCGGAGCGGACCGACGAAGGGCTGATCGTCGAGCTGACGTTCGAAGGAACGCACCTCGCCCAGGTCGACATCCACCCGACGATCGAGCTCGATCGCTCCCAGCCCAACCTGCTCGATCCGAGCGACGGGCAGGTGGTCCTGGAGCGGATCAGGGCGGCCTCACGCGACTTCCTGCACTGGTAGGCGGGCGCGGTTGCCCGCGCCCGGACTCAGCTGCCCGCCTTGGTCATCGTGTAGATCCCGGGTTCAGCGGGGTTCTCGTTCGCATCGACGTCGAACACGGCGGTGATCGCTCCGGTGGCCTGCCGGATCAGGAGCGTGGGCAGCGAGGTCGGCAGCGTACTGAGCGTATTCAGCTGCCAGCTGGCACCGGGTTTGGTGTACAGGTCGACGGTATTGAAGCCGCCCATGACCACCGTCACGGTGCCCGTCGCATCGTCGCGCACGAACGAGCAGTCGCCAGTCTCGGTCGTGAATCGGCGCGAGGTCCAGGTGCTGCCGCTCAGCGTCGCGTAGTACTTGCCGTCCTTCGAGGTCCCGCCGCCGATGGCGCAACCGCCCGGCAGCGGGCTGTGGGTCCACATGATCCGGGGATGGTTCGTGGAGTCGAGGATGAGCGACGCATCCCAGGCGTAGCCATCCTGCTTGTAGACCGTGGAGGTCGTGAAGCCCGTTCCATTGAACACGCCATACCGGATGCCGGCCGCGCCCCAGTACGCGATCCGGGCGATGTTGTCGGTCCCGACCTGGAGCGACACTGACCCGGCCGACGCGGCATCGCCAATCTTGTAGCGGTGCGTGGTGCCGCCCTTGACGGTCTCGAACCAGCTCGTGGCGTTGTTGTTGAGGACCGTGGCATAGATCGTGCCGCCCTTGACGATGAACGAATCCAGGCCGTCCTTCGTGGCCCCGATCTTGGTCGGTGCCGACCAGGCGCCGCCCGGTGTGGCTTGCGATCGGACGTAGACGGAGGCGTAGCCGGCGTCGCCGCAGCCGCCGTCGCCGTACTCCTGGTAGGCGATGTAGGTCGAGCTGCCGTCGACCGCGACCTGCGGGCTGGCGTCGGTCTTGCCGGCCGGCGGGACGAGGGTCGTGCTCGTCCACGACCCTCCCGAACCGGACACGAAGTACATGAAGTCCTTGCCGCACTGGGCGATGACGTGGATCTGGCCGGCCGCATCCATGACCGGCACGAATCCGGAGCAGGCTGCCGAGCCGCTCACGAGCGCCGGCGTCGACCAGCCCACGGCGAGCGGTGGCAGCTTGGGGGTCGGCGAAGGGGCCTCAGTCGGCTCCGAGGTCGGCCCCGACGAGGCGGACGGCGTGGGTGCCGGGGTCGGTGCCGCGGATGCCTCGGGCGGGACCGAGGGCGACGTCGACGCCACCGGTGCCAGCGAGGGTTCGCCGACCGGGCCGCTGCTCGGACCCGGCGACGCCGGCGGCGACGCCGCTGCCGACGGAGCGCTCGCGCAACCACTCAGGACGATCGCAAAGCTTGCGACGAGCGCCAGGGTCTCGGTCCTGGACCTGAATCCGCGTCCGGTCATCCCACCCGCTCCAGTCAACCGCGCTCGATCAGCGCGAGAGTACTCCTCCAGCCATGTCAGACGAAGATCGGGCAGGTCCTGCGACGCCGGATGGGACCGGTACTTTCGATCCAGCCGGCGCGACTGGACCAGACCGGCCTGCTCCCCAACGCAGCCAACTCGGGACGTGGCGAACATCGCTGAATCTGGTGCGTCGAAGCACTCGACTCCTAGTCAACCGGCGAAGGGCGTGGTAGTACTTACGCCTCATCCCCCGCCGAGCTGCCGACTCTTCTCTTCCTGCGGCAGATGCGAGGTCAACACAGAAGGAACTGGTGCCGAAATGGTCCGATCCATGATCAAGCGACTGACGGCGGCCGAAGACGGCCAGGGCCTCGCCGAGTACGCGCTCATCCTCGCCTTGATCGCCATCGTCGCGATCGTCGCCCTGCTTTTCCTGGGCGGGCAGGTCAGCACGATCCTGAGCACGGTCGGCAGCTCGGTCTAGCCGGCGCTCCACTCCGCAATCGCCGGGAGCCCCTTCGCCAGGAGGGGCTCCTTTCGATTCCCGGACCGGAAACACGGCCCGGGAGGTAGGAATTCAGTGGGGTTAGGTGTACGTTGGTTCACTTCGTGCGAGTGGCCGATCATGGTTCATTCTTCGGCGATCGGACGAGTTCATCAGAAGGACGGATCCCATGGCCTGGAAGGCGTCGCCCCTGCCCGTTCGTTTTGACGAAATCGGCCAGGGCCTGGCGGAATACGCACTCATCCTCGCGCTCGTATCGGTGATCGCGATCCTGTCGTTGCTCTTCCTGGGCGGTCAGATCTCGGCGATCCTGAGCACCCTCGGCGTCAGCATCTGAGGGCTCAGCCCTGGCGCAACAGCCCGAAGAGCAGATTCGAGCCGGCGCCCAGCAAGCCGATCCCGACGAGGAGCGCCGCCGAGGGCACCGCGAACGACGGGAAGCGCCGCTCGACCCGAAGCAGGACCAGGAGCATGACCGTGACCGCGGCGGCCTTGAGCAGTGCCGGCCCGAGCGGCCCGCCGGCCATGTACAGGGAACGGGCGAGGGGATTGCTCTCGGCCTCGATCCCGACCTTGGCCACGGCCGGCACGAAGGTCAGCAGGTCGAGGAGCTGGGCAAACGCGACGGCGGCGAACAGGACGACCGACCGATTGGTGATCGATCGGGGCTGAGCCTGGACGGTGCGCGCGAACGTCGGTCCCACGCCAGAAGCATCGGCCGCGCCCAGCCCGTCGTCCCTAGGACCTCCGTCATGGCCGGCCTGCATTTCGAGTACCGCGAGCGACGCCGGCCGGGCCGCCTGTGGGACGATGGCCGGCGATGACGAGCACCCGGGGCTCCGCGCCAACAGGCGGCCATCGGCTGGCCTTGATCGGCGCCGGCTGGATCAGCGGCTACCACCTGGCCGCGCTCGAACGGCTGGGGCGGACGCGGCTCGTGGCGGTCGCGTCGGGTTCCCTGGCCAGTGCCGCCAGGACCGCGGCGGCGCACGGTGGGGCGGCGTATCCGACCAGCGAGCTCGAACGCCTGCTCGACGAGCACCGGCCGGACATTGCGTTGGTGTCCGTCCCGCCGTTCGCCGCCGTCGCCATCCTCGAGCGCCTGGTCGAGCGCGGAATCCCGTTCCTGACCGAAAAGCCGCTCTCGGCAACGGACGCCGACGGTCCGGCCCGGGTTGCGGCGTGGATCGCAGCCCGCGGACTGGTGGCGGCCGTCGGCTACCACCTGCGCGGCCTGGAGGCGCTGGCCGAGGTGCGCTCGAGCCTGGCCGCCAACCCGGCCCACCTGGTCAGCGCCCGCTGGCTCGGCTCGACGCCGCCGCCGGCCTGGTGGCGCCGCGAGTCGACCGGCGGTGGCCAGGTGATCGAGCAGGCGACCCACTTCTACGACCTGGCCCGGCTGCTGGCCGGCGAGGCGACAGTCCTCGCTGCGGCCGCGACGCAGGAGATCCCCTTCGTCGATGGCGTCGACCTGGTCGATGCGACCGCAGCGCTCCTGCGCTTCAAGTCGGGTGCCCTGGGCAGCTTTGCCAACAGTCGCCGGCTGGCCTCGTCGATGGTCGAGTTCGAGCTGGCCTGCGCCGGCCGGTTGATCACGATCCTCAAGCTCGAGCCGCTGCAGACCACCTGGACCGTGACGGTCGACGACGGCGGCCCGGTCCGGACCCTCGCCCCGGGACGCGATCCGTACGAGGTCCAGGCAGAAGCCTTCCTTGATGCGGTCGAAGTCGGCGACCCCGGCCGGGTCCTGTCGAGCTACGCCGACGCGCTCCTGACGGACCGGTTGACTCGGGCCGTCGTCGCCGCGACCGGCCGGCACGGCTGATGGACCGGCTGGCCAACGGCGTCGAGCTCCTCGACGGTCCGCTCGACGATCCCGTCGCGCTGGTGGCGAACCTGCGCGACCTGACCTGGATCAACCGCCATCTTGGCGGCATCGCCCTGAGCCGGCGAGCGCTCGATGCCCTGCTAGGCGATCGGCGAGGTGCGCTCGGACTTCTCGACGTGGGCACGGGCGCCGCCGACATCCCGGCGGCCCTCCAAACCGCCGAGGCGAGGCTCGGCCGCAAGCTCCAGGTGACGGCCCTCGACAGCCGGCCCGAAGTGGTGGCGGCCGCCCTGGCGATCGCTCCCGGGCTGGCGACGCGGGCGGATTTCACGTTTGTCGTCGGCGACGGGAGGGCGCTACCCGGGGCGGACGCAAGCCAGGACGTCGTCCACGCCTCGCTGGTGCTCCACCACCTGGCGCCCGACGAGGCCCTGGGGCTCCTGCGCGAGATGGGCCGGCTGGCCTCGATCGGCGTCGTCATCAACGACCTCTCCCGCGGCCGCCTGTTCTGGCTCGGCGCATGGCTCCTGTCGCACAGCCTGACCCGTAGCCGCCTGACCCGGAACGACGCCTCCCTGTCGGTCCGCCGGGCGTACACCCGGGCGGAGATGGAGGGCCTCCTGGCTCGTGCCGGGCTTCGGCCGGTGATGACGGTCGAAGGCTTCTTGGGCCACCGCTATGCGATCGCCGCGGTCCCGATCGGCGCCGAGCACGGCGGGTGACGCTCGACGTCGTGGTCGTCGGGGGCGGGATCGCCGGCGCCTCGGTGGCGACCCACCTCGCCCGGGCGGGTCGCGAGGTCGTGGTCGTGGAGCGGGCGCCGACCTATCGCTGGCGGGCCGGGGGCGTCTTCACCTCGCCGGCCGCAGTCGCGGCATTGCGCCGGCTCGGGCTGACCGCCGAGCAGGTCGCCGAGGTCGCCCGGCCGGTACCCGCGATGCGGGTCGCAACCCGGCGGGGCGTCGAGTTCCGGCTGACGTATGGCGACGACGGCTCGCTTGTCGCGCCGGCCGTCGGCCTCGACCGGGCACGCCTCGACCCGATGCTGCTCGAGCTTGCAGCGCAGGCCGGCGCCGAGATCCGGCCGGGCGTGTCGGTCGCCGGCGTCGGGCGGCCGGCCGGCTCGGGCGGCCACTTCGAGCTCGAGCTGACCGGTCCCGAGGTGACGAAACGTCGCGAGCTGGCCCGAGTTCTCGTCGGCGGCGACGGCCTGCGCTCGGAGGTCGCCCGATCGATGGGCGTCGCCCGGCCGGCTCGGGGCGCCGCCCGGACCGCACTGACCTATCACCTCGCCGACCCCGGAACGGGCCGGCCGCGCGATGCGCGGATGCGGATCCTGCGCGACGGCTACGTCGGGATCGCGCCGGTCCCCGGCGGCCGGGTCAACGTCGGGATCGTGCTCGGACCGAGCTGGAAGGCACGCCTCCATGCCGAAGGTTCCGACGCCATTGCCAGCCGGATCGTGCGGGCGATTCCCGCGACGGACGACGATGCCGGTGCCTGGCGCAGCAGCGCGCCGCTCGACAACATCGAGGGCGCCTCGCCCGTCGGTCATCGCGTCGCGGCCGCTGCAGGGCCGGGCTGGTTCCTGGTCGGGGACGCGGCCGGCTTCCTCGATCCGTTCACCGGCGAGGGAATCCACCGTGCCCTGGTCTCGGCGGAGCTGGCCGCGGACGCGATCGACAGCCTGCGAGCCGGCCGGCGGCACGCGGCCGAGGCCGCCGACGCCTATCAACAGGCGCTGCGGGCCCGGTTCCGGGCCAAGGACTGGGTCAGCTCGCTGGTCCAGCTCTTCCTGGGCGAGCCGCGCCTCTTCGAGTACGCCGCCCGGCGGCTGGCTGCCCGCCCGGGCCAGCGCGAAATGATCGGCCTGGTCATGGGCGATCTCGTCCCCGCCGAACGCGGCCTCGACCCGCGCTTCCTCGCCTCGTTGCTCCGACCGTGAGCCGCTGACGGTGTGCGGCTGAGATGGACTCGACCGTATCGATTGAGATCGCCGCGCCGGCCGAGCTCGTCTTCCGGCTCGCCCGCGACATCGAGCGCTGGCCGGCCCTGCTCCCCCACTACGTCAGCGTTCGCCGGGTCGGTCGTCAGGACGATGGCGCCCTGATCCTGCGGATGATCGCCGTCCGGCCGACGTTCGGGCTGGCCGGCGTTGGGCCGCCGGTCGCGTGGCGGGCGCGGACCTGGGCGGAGCCGGACGGACTTCGGCTGCGGTTCCGGCACTTGGGCGGGGTCACCGCCGGGATGGACGTGACCTGGCGGATCGAACCGACAGCAGCGGGCTGCCACGTGGCGATCGAGCACGTCTTCCGGCGGCGGCTGCCGGTCCCGTTCCTGGGCGAGCAGCTGGGCGACGAGCTCCTGCCGGCGTTCGTCGATCGCTTCTTCACCCGCCCGATCGCCAGGCGGACCCTGGCCACGTTCCAGGCGCTGGCCGAGGCCATTGCGGGTCCGGCCACGTCCGACAAGGCTCCCCGGACGTATCCCTTCACGTGATGGCCGCGCAAGGCTCCCGAACCCACCCGCCACGCCGGGTCTGGATCACCGGCATCGGGCTGATCACGGCGGCCGGGACTGGCCTGCCTGCGTTCCGCGCCGGCCTCCGGGCAGGCTGCTCGCCGGTCAAGCGGATCGACCGCTTCGATCCCGCCCCGTTCCGCTCCCAGGTCGCGGCCCAGGTCGACGACTTCGGACCGCTCGACCACATGGAGCCCAAGACCGCCCGCCAGCTGGACCGGTTCAGCCAGTTCGGGCTGGCCGCCGGCCAGATGGCCCTGGCCGACGCGGGGCTCGAACCGGGCCGGGATCGGGCCCCTGCGCCGGAGCGGATCGGGATCTACCTGGGCAGCGCCCTGGGCGGGATTGCCTACGCCGAGGAGCAGCACGAGCGCTACCTCGAGCGTGGGATCCGGACGGTCAGCCCGACCCTCGCCCTGGCCGTCTTCGGCGGCGCGGCGCCGGCCAACCTGGGGATCGCCCTGGGTGTCCGTGGCCCGATCCTCTCCACGGCCAACTCGTGCGCCTCGAGCACGGTCGCGATCGGCGAAGCGCTCGGAGCGATCCGGGCCGGCGAGATCGACGCCGCAATCGCGGGCGGAGCCGAGGTGCCGTTGAGCCCGCTCGCGTTCGGGGCGTTCGACATCATCCGGGCGCTCTCGTCGCGTAACGACGACCCGGCCCAGGCCGCCCGGCCGTTCGACCAGGATCGCGACGGCTTCGTGATGGGCGAGGGCGCGGCACTCCTCGTCCTCGAGGCGGCGGACGTGGCCGAGGCCCGCGGCGCCGAGCCCTATGCCGAGCTGCTCGGCTACGGGGCTACGTCCGACGCGTACCACATGGTCCAGCCCCGGCCTGACGGCTCGCAGGCAGCGCGGGCCGCGACCATCGCTTTGGCCGATGCCCGGGTGGGGCCGGACGAGATCGAGTACGTCAACGCCCACGCCTCATCGACGCCGCTGGGCGACCTGGCCGAGGCACGGGCGATCGCCCTGGCCCTCGGCGAGCGGGCCGCCCGGATCCCGGTCAGCGGCACCAAGGCGCTCTACGGCCATCCGCTCGGCGCGTCGGGCGGGATCGAGGCGGCCATCTGCGCCTTGGCCATCCGCGACGGCTGGGTGCCGGCGTCGGTCGGCCTCGAGGCGCCCGATCCCGAGATCGACGCCCTGCTGCCGGGTCTCCTGCGCGAAGGCCGTGCCGGCCGGTTCGAGCGGATCCTGTCCACCTCGTTCGGCTTCGGTGGCCTGAACGCCGCCCTCGTCCTCGGCGCCGTCTGACGGTCGGATGGGCCGATTCAGCCGGTCCGGAGCGCGGGGATGACCTGCTCGGCGAGGTGCCGGAGGAGTGGCAGCTGGGTGGCCGACGGCGCGGTGGTCGAGAAGTCGGTGAAGCCGAGCGCTCGGTGCTGGTCGACGAAGTCGAGATAGGCGCCCTCGTTCCTCAGCGCCGCTTCGGCCTTGGCCCAGGTCGAGCGCCGGATCTCCGCCGGATCGCGGCCGATCTCGCGGCAGGCGGCGTCCAGATAGCGGATCCGCTCGGCGAGCTCGGTCTCGACCCCGTCGGTCGCGGTGTCGGGAATCGCCGCGAACGTGTCCCACTGGTCGGCATAGGCCGCGGCCAGGCGGAGCATCCGGGGTCGATGGGCGGCGATCAGGATCGGGATCCGGGGCGTCTGGATCGGGCGCGGCTCGAGCGGTGCGTCATCGAGCTGGTAATAGCGGCCGGCATACGTCGTCCGCTCGTGGGCCATGAGCAGGCTGATGAGCTCGACCGCCTCGGCGAATCGATCGACCCGCTCGGCCGGCTCGGGCAGCGGGATCCCGTAGCGGCGGTGCTCGTCGACGTGCCAGCCGGCGCCCAGGCCCAGGATCAGCCGGCCGTTGCTGATGTGGTCGACGTTGACCGCGGACTTGAGCAGGACGGCGGGGTGGCGGAACGTGTTGCTGGTGACCAGCACGCCGAGGCGGATCCGTGATGTCCGCTCGGCCAGGGCCGCCAGCAGCGTCCACGCCTCGAGGATCGGGACACTCGGGGCTGCGTCCGTGTCGACGAGATGGTCGACGAGCCAGGCATGGTCGAAGCCGAGGTCCTCGGCCATCTGGAACTCGTCGTAGACCTGGGCCAGCGACTTGTTGGCCTGGCTCAGGAACAGCCCGAAGCGCAGGTTCCGGGATCGGGTGCTGACCTCGGCCATGGTCAGCCGCGCCGCTGGAGATACGCCGGCGAGGCGACGGTCAGGCCGAAGCCTGGCGCACGCTCGAGCTCGAACCACGGGCCGGCGGGGACCTTCGACAGGCTCGCCCCGGCCCGTTCGGCGATCAGCCCGGCAGCCGCCACGTCCCAATTCGAGAGGTGGTCGGCCTGGATGAACGCGTCGAGCCGGCCCGCAGCGACGTAGCACAGCTCGAGGGCCGACGAGCCCAGGAGCCTGCCCCGCGGAGCCGCGTCGCTCGAGACCAGCAGGTCCTCGGAGCAGACATCGGTGGCAACCTGGATCGGCTCGCCGTTGAGCAGCGCCGGACCGCCGGCGATGGCCGTGAACAGCTCGCCGGCGAGCGGGTCGAGGACCACGCCAACCACCGGCCGGCCACCGGCGACGAGGCCGATCGAGACCGAGCAGAACGGGATGCCGTGGGCATAGTTGACGGTGCCGTCGAGGGGATCGACGAACCACGTCCGGTCGGTCCGCGACGCTCCGCCGCGACCGGCGCCGGCGGGGTGGTTGCCCGATTCCTCGGCCACGATCCGGTCGGCCGGGAACGCGGCCCGGATTCCGTCGAGGATCAGCGCCTCGGCGAGGAAGTCGACTTCGGTCACGACATCGCCGGGACCCTTGCGCACGATGTGCTCGAGCCGCCGGAAATGGCCGCGCACGACCTCGCCAGCCGCCTGGGCCAGCTCGATCGCGACCGCCAGGTCACGCTCATCGTCGCTCAAAGGAATGACTCCGCCGGGGCTCCGGTTGGCCCGGAGGGCGGAGTCAGTTTGACAGGATGTGCTGCGCCGGCGGCGCTCCGGCGCTACGCCGTCAGGGCGTCCCGCCGGAAGATGTTCAGGATCCACAGGACGATCGCCTCGACGACGGTCCAGCCGACCAGGGCGACGAGCGCCGCGATGTCGAGCATCGAGCCGCCGGAATGCAGGGCGTCGGTCTTGAGGATGCCGTCGAACGGTCCGACGAAGACCTGGCTGATGTTGAGGATCCCGGACACGATCCCGTTGCCCGTTCGAGCATCGACGATCAGGAGCAGGATCCGGAGCCCGATCACGAGCTGGATCAGCCCGAAGACGAGGACGATGATCCGCCGGGCGAGCTCCGAGCCGTCCGGTGTGGCGGTGACCCGCCGAGTCTGGACCGACGAGCTGACGACCGGCTGGCCGACGGCCGCCGGATCCTGGCTCTGGGTGCTGACGACGCTCTGTTCGTCCTGGATGGTCATGGTTGGGTCTCCCGATGCGGAACGGCCATCAATCTGACCGCCCCGTGCGCACGGCCGCGTCAATGGCGGCGACCGGAACGCTGCAGGCGCGTTGCAGCCGCGGTCCGTGCGTGCCTCGACGTGGGCCGAGTGTGTTACGCGGCCGGCCCACTGTCATGACGGTCCGTCATGGCACCAGAAACAGTCCGGATGGCACTGGTCGACGGGAGGCCCATCGTCGAGGCTCGGGTCGGAGTGAAAGGGGTGAGCGCGGTGAAGGCCGTCGTCGTCTACGAGTCACACTGGGGGAACACCGCCGAGGTTGCCCGGGCCGTGGCCGAAGGGATCGGGCCCGAGACCCGGGTCCTGACGACTGAAGAAGCCTCGCGCGAGGCGGTGGCCGACGTCGACCTGCTGGTCGTGGGCGCCCCGGTCATCGCCTTCGGGCTGCCCACACCGCGGAGCGAGGACGCGGTCGCGGCGACCGCCGAGGAAGCGCCGACCCCACCGGCCATGGTCCATCCCACGATGTTCTGGTGGCTTACCGACCTGCCCGAAGGCCACGGCCAGGCGGCGGCCTTCGAGACCCACATCCGCTGGTCGCCCGGTGGCGCGACCGGCGCTATCGAGCGCGGTCTCCGGCGCAAGGGCTACAAGATCAACGCGGACTCCGGCAAGTTCGTGGTCAAGGGTCGCTACGGTCCGCTCCGCGAGGGCGAGCTGGAGCGCGCCCGGGCCTGGGGCAGCGGCCTCCGGCCGCGGTTCCACCAGCACTAAGGCCGGTCGTCGACCAGGTCCGTCCGCGCCGCCTTCGGCTAGTAGCCGTCGACAACCTCGTTGACCAGCGGCTCGCCTCGGGCCAGCCGCCCGACCTGCGCCTCGATCAGCTGCCAGGCCCGCGCGTCCTCGTTGCGGACGTCACTGCCGATGTGGGGCGTGATCAGTGCGCCGGGCGCCGCCCAGAGCGGATGACCGTCGGGCAGCGGCTCCGGGTCGGTCACGTCGAGGGCAACCCGGATCCGGCCAGCCAGGACGGCCGACGTCAGCGCCTGGGTGTCGACGATCCGGCCGCGCGAGGCGTTGACCAGCAGGGCCCCGGGCTGCATCACCGCGAGCGTCGGGCCATCGAACAGGCCGGTCGTTGCCTCGGTGAGCGGGATGAGGATCACGACGATATCGGCTTCGGCCAGGACCGCCTGGAGCTGATCGACCGGCTGAACGCCGGCCCGGGCACGGCGCGCGACGCGGACGATCCGGACGCCGAACGGCAGCAGCCGCGCCTCGACCGCCCGCCCGATCGCCCCGACGCCGACCATCGCCACGGTCTTGCCATGCAGGTCGTCGCCAGTCAGCCGCTCGCGACGCCAGGTTCCGGCGCGCTGGCCCAGGACGTGCTCGGGCAGGCGACGCTGGGCGGCCAGGATCACCATCACCACCCATTCGGCAACGGCGATGTCGTGGACGCCGGCGGCGTCGAACAGGGTGACCCCCTCGGGCAGGTGGCCGACGATCCGGTCCACTCCGGCCGAGAACGTCTGGAAGTAGCGCAGGCCCGGGATGCGCGGCGCGATCTCCATGGCCCGGATCGGGTTCGTGCCGCCCACGATCAGGTCGCCGTGGCCGAGGGTCGCCCCGACCTCGTCGGCCGCCGGATAGACGTGGACGCTCGCCAGCTCCCCGAGGCGTTCGCGGACGTCCTGCGGGGCTTCCTCGGGGATCCAGATCTCGGGTCGCATCAGGCAAGTATCACCACATCGAGGTTGCGCGGGCCGTGGACGCCTTCGACCCGGTCGAGCTCGATGTCGCTCGTCGCCGACGGTCCGCTGATCCAGGTCAGGGGCCGGCGCGGGTCCAGGTGGGCAAGGGCCTCGGCGATCTCGCCGACGACCTGGTCGGTGCGGACGATGCAGACGTGGCGATCGGGCAGGAGCGACAGCACCCGGCGGCCCTGTCCTGGGCCTGCATCGAGCACGATCGTGCCCGTCTCGGCGATCGCCACGGCACAGCCGGTGATCACGGCGTCGACGGCGTCCAGCTGGGCGTGGGTCAGCGCCGGGTCGTCGGTCAGGCGCACGATGGACGAGTCGAGCCCGGCGAGCCACTCGGCGGGCACGCCGCTCGGGACGACCAGGCTCCAGGCGCCTCGGCCGGCCAATGCCGCCGCGACCGTTGCCGCGAGGGTCGACATTGAAGCCCGATGGACGAGCGCGCGGTAGTCGGCCACCCGCTCGGCGAAGCGCTCGACGACATCCACGCCGGGCCCGAGGCTGGTCAGGTAGTCCCGCGGGACGGCCCCGGCCGGGTCGACGGCAATCGCCCGGATCCGGGCCAGCACCACTGCCCGGGCCTCGTCACTGCCGGCTTGCTCGCTCACGACCCGCCGTCCGACCGGGATCGCGTCCGCCACCAGCGCCGGAAGGAGGTCCGGGCGGGGGCCGGCAGGTCGCGCCGCTTGAACCAGGCCCCGAGCAACCCGGGCAGTGGCAGCCGTCCGATCCTGCCCTTGCGACCGACGACTTGACCGCCAAGGCCGGCCAACCGCTCGGCGCCGTCGAGCCGGCCCGGGCTGGCGAAGGTCGTCGAGAGCGCTCGCATCGCGACCGCCTCCTCGCCGAACGTCCGCGCCCGCCAGCCGTGCTGCCGGACGACCTGCGTCCGGAGGTGGATGAGGACCTCGGGGATGTCGATCCGCACCGGGCAGACCTCGAAGCACGCCCCGCACAAGGACGACGCGTAGGGCAGCGAGGCGGTCTGCTCGTCGACCGGATGGCGGGAGATGCCCCGCAGCTGCGGCGTCAGGATCGCTCCGATCGGCCCGGGGTAGGGCGAGCCGTAGGCCCGTCCGCCCGTCCGTTCGTAGACCGGGCAGACGTTGAGGCAGGCGCTGCACTTGATGCAGCGCAGGGCCTGCCGGCCGACCTCGTCACGAAGGACATCGGTCCGGCCGTTGTCGAGCAGGACCAGGTGGAACGCCTGCGGCCCGTCGCCCGGTGTCACGCCGGTCCACATCGAGGTGTACGGGTTCATCCGCTCGGCGGTCGAGGAGCGTGGCAGGAGCTGCAGGAACACCTCCAGGTCGCGCCACGCCGGCAGCAGCTTCTCGATGCCCATCACCGTGATCAGGGTCTCCGGCAGGGTCAGGCACATCCGCCCGTTGCCTTCCGACTCGACGACCATCACCGTCCCGGTCTCGGCGATCGCGAAGTTCGCGCCCGACACGGCGACCTTCGCCCGCAGGAACTTCTCGCGCAGGTGGAGCCGGGCCGCCTCGGCCAGGTCGCGCGGCTCGTCGGTCAGGTCGGCCGGTGCGGGGCGGCCGGCGGCGCCCATCTCGGTTCGGAAGATCTCCCGGATCTCGGTCCGGTTGCGATGGATCGCGGGGACCAGGATGTGCGAAGGCAGGTCGTGGCCCAGCTGGACGATCAGCTCGGCCAGGTCGGTCTCCCAGGCGTCGATCCCGGCCTGGGCGAGGGCCTCGTTGAGCTCGATCTCCTGGGTCGTCATCGACTTGACCTTGACGACCTCGGTGGCACCCGCGGCCCGGACGAGATCCACGACGATCGCGTTCGCCTCGGCGGCGTCCCGGGCCCAGTGGACGACGCCGCCGGCTGCCGTGACATTGGCCTCGAGCTGCTCGAGGAGCTCCGCTAATCGAACGATCACGTCGTCCTTGATCGCGGCGCCGGACAGCCGGAGGGCCTCCCAGTCCGGCCGCTCGGCCACGGCCCGGCTGCGCTTCGTCCGGATCGTCGTCGTGGCCCGGCGCAGGTTGCGCCGGAGCTGATCGTCGGCAAGCGCGAGGCGGGCGGCCTCCGGGAAGGGCGGCGTGCCCCTGAACGACGGCTGCGGCTCGCGGACGCCGGGCGCGCCGCTCACGACGTGGCAGCCGTCGAGGCCAGGATCTCGGCCAGGTGCATCACCCGGACCGTGGACTGCCGGCGCGACAGCAGCCCGCCGAGGTGCATCAGGCATGACGTGTCGGCCGAGGCCAGGACCTCGGCGCCGGTGCCCAGCACGCTGGCGATCTTGTCCTCGCCCATGGCCACCGACGTGTCGGCGTTCTTGACCGCAAACGTCCCGCCGAAGCCGCAGCACTCGGCCGAGCCGGGCAGCTCGACCAGCTCCAGGCCGCGGACCGCCTCGAGCAGCCGGCGCGGCCGATCGCCGATCTGGAGGAGGCGCAGGGAGTGGCAGGTCGGGTGGAACGTGACCCGGTGGGGGAAGGCAGCGCCGACGTCGGTCACGCCCAGGACGTCGACCAGGAGCTCGCTCAGCTCGTAGACCCGCGGCGAGACCTCGGCTACTGACGCAGCCAGTCCGGGGTCGCCGCTGTGGGCGGCAACCGTCGCGTGATGGTGGCGGACCATCGTGGCGCACGACGCCGACGGCGTCACGATCGCGTCGAACTCGCCGAACGCCCGGTCGAAGCGGCGCACCAGCGGGACGCACTCGTCGCGATACCCGGTGTTGAAGTGGATCTGGCCGCAGCACGTCTGGGCCTCGGGAAACACGACCTCATGACCGAGCCGGTTGAGGACCTCGACAACGGCCGTGCCGACGTCCGGATAGAGCAGGTCGTTGAAGCAGGTAATGAACAGGGCGACCTTCATCCGGCGGCCCGACTCGGCGTCGCCGGCGCCGTCCGCGGCTCGAAACGGCGCGGCTCCTGGGTCGTCCTGACCAGGGTTCGGAGCGCGTCGAGGTCGCCCTCGAGGACGCCCGCGGCACGGGCCTGGATCAGCACGTTGCCGATCGCCGTTGCCTCCACCGGGCCGGCGACGACCGGTAGCCGGCAGGCGTCGGCGGTGAGCTGGCAGAGCAGGGCGTTGCGCGCCCCGCCACCGACCAGGTGGATGACCGCGACCGATCGGCCCGACAGCCGGAGCGCGTCGTCGAGCGCCCGGGCGTAGGCCGCGGCGAGGCTGTCGAGGATGCAGCGGACCAGCTCAGGGCGCGTCGCCGGAACGGGTTGGCCGCTCTCCCGGCAGGCATCGGCGATCCGGGCCGGCATGTCGCCCGGCGCGAGGAACCCCGGCCCGTCGGGGTCGATGACCGCGCCGCCGGCGGGGACCTCGGCGGCCGCCTCGATCAGGACGGCCAGGTCCGGCGCAAAGCCTTCCCGCTCCCAGGTCCGCAGCGATTCCTGGAGCAGCCAGAGGCCCATCACGTTGCGCAGGTAGCGCACCCGCCCATCCACGCCGACCTCGTTGGTGAAGTTCGCCGTCCGGCTGGCCTCGGACAGGACCGGCTTGTCCAGCTCAACCCCGACCAGCGACCACGTGCCGCAGGCGATGTAGGCGAACCGATCGCCGGCCGCCGGGATCCCGACCACCGCCGACGCCGTGTCGTGCGAGCCGACCAGGGACAGCAGCGTCTCCGGCCCGATCCCCGTCTGGGCCTGGACGGGCCCCCGGAGGGCGCCGACGACCTCGCCGGCATGGCGCGGCGTGGGGAAGATGCCCGCCGGCAGGCCCAGCTCGCCGACCAGATCCTCCGCCCAGGTTCGGGTCTGAGCATCGAGCAGGCCCGTCGTGGACGCGTTCGTGACCTCGTTGGTGATCACCCCCGTCAGCCAGTAGCCGAGCAGGTCAGGGATCATCAGGAAGCTGCCGGCCGCGGCGAGGCGCGCCGAGCCACGCTCGGCGGCCAGCTGGTAGATCGTGTTGATCGGCATGAACTGGATCCCGGTCCGGCTGTAGAGCGCCCGTTGCGGGATCGCTTCGTGGACGGCGGCCACTGCCGCCAGCGAGCGCTCGTCGCGGTAGTGGTAGGGATTGCCGAGCAGGACACCCGCCTCGTCGAGCAGGCCGTAGTCGACGCCCCATGAGTCGATCCCGATCCCGCGCAGGCCACCCGGCAGGCGAGCCGCCTGGCCGAGGCCGGCGAGGATCTCCTGGTACAGCCCCTGGATGTCCCAGTGCAGCCCATCGGGCAGGGCGACCGGGGTATTCGTGAAGCGGTGCAGCTCGACCAGCTCGAGCGAGGTCGGAGAGACCTCGGCGACCATCACCCGGCCGCTCGAGGCGCCCAGGTCGACCGCGGCGAACACCCCGGAGGTCACCGCAGGAAGGCGGCCGCGACACCGGCATCGACGGGGATGTGGAGCCCCGTCGTCTGGCTCAGGTCGCCGCCGGCGAGGGCGAAGACGGCCGCCGCGACATGCTCCGGGAGGACCTCCCGCTTGAGCAGCGTGCGCTGGGCGTAGAACTCGCCGAGCTTGTCCTCGGCAATGCCGTACGTTCGCGCCCGGTCGGCGCCCCAGCCCTTGGCGAAGATCCCCGAGCCGCGGACCACGCCGTCCGGATTGATCCCGTTGACCCGGATCGCGAATTGGCCGAGCTCGGCGGCAAGGAGCCGGACCTGGTGGGCCTGGTCGGCCTTCGAGGCGCCATAAGCCACGTTGTTGGGTCCGGCGAAGAACGCGTTCTTGCTGACGATGTAGATCAGGTCGCCGCCCATCCCCTGCTCGATCATCACCCGGGCGGTCTCGCGCGACACGAGAAACGAGCCACGGGCCATCACGTCGTGCTGGAGGTTCCAGTCGTCGATCGTCGTCTCCAGGAGGGGCTTGGAGATCGACAAGCCGGCGTTGTTGACCACGAGGTCGACTCCGCCGAAGGCGAGCACCGCGGCCTGGATCGCCGCCGTGACCTGGGCTTCCTCGGTGACATCGGCCTCGACCGCGACGGCCACGTCGCGGCCCCCGAGGTCGGCTGCCACCGCCTGGGCGCTGGCCAGGTCGATGTCGGCGATCACGACGCAGGCGCCCTCGGCGGCCAGGCGCTGGGCAATCGCCTTGCCGATGCCCGAGCCCGAGCCGGTCACGAACGCGATTCGGGCCGCGAGGGGCTTGGCCTTGGGCAGCCGCTCAAGCTTGGCTTCCTCGAGCGCCCAGTATTCGATCCGGAACTTCTCGGCTTCCGAGATCGGGGCGTAGGTGGAGACGGCCTCCGCGCCGTGCATCACGTTGATCGCGTTGACGTAGAACTCGCCGGCGACCCGGGCGGTCTGCTTGTTCGGGCCGAAGCTGAACATCCCGACGCCGGGGACCAGCACGATGGCCGGATCCGCGCCGCGCATCGCCGGGCTGCCGGGCGTCGCATAGCGCTCGTAGTAGGCCTGGTACTCGGCCCGATAGGCCACATGCAGGACCCGCAGCCGGGCGAGCGCCTCGTCGAGTGGCGCGCTCGGCGGCAGGTCGAGGACGAGCGGCCGGATCTTGGTCCGCAGGAAATGGTCGGGGCACGACGTCCCCAGGGCGGCCAGGCGGGGATGCTCGGACCGGGCCAGGAAGTCGAGGACGACGTCGCTGTCCACGAAGTGGCCGACCTGGGCCTGGTCTGTCGAGGCCAGCCCGCGGATCACCGGGAAGAGGGCCGCGGCGCGGGCCCGGCGTTCAGCAGCCGGCAGCGCGGCGTAGCCCTCCAGTTCGGCCCCGAACGGATCGAGGCGGCCAAGGCGGTCGAGATAGCTCTGGGCGCCGGCGATGATCTCCATCGAGTGCGCCTCGCACTCGTCCGAGGTCGGGCCCCAGGCCGTGATCCCGTGGCCGCCGAGGATCACCCCGATCGCCTGCGGATGGGCCCGCTGGAACGCGGCGATGTCGAGGCCGAGCTGGAACCCCGGACGGCGCCAGGGCACCCAGCCGACGCGCGGCCCGAAGCAGTCGGCGGTCAGCCGCTCGCCGTCGGCCGAGGTGGCGAGGGCGATGCCCGAGTCGGGGTGGACGTGGTCCACGTGCGGGGCATCAAGCAGGCCGTGCATCGCGGTGTCGATCGAGGGAGCCGCGCCGCCCCGGCCCTGGAGGCAGTAGTCGAAGGCCTCGACCATCTCGTCCTCGTGGGCCTCGCCCCGGTAGACGTTCACCAGCTGGCGGAACCGATCGAGCCGGAGGACCGCCAGGCCGGCCTCGGTCAGGGTGCCCAGGTCGCCGCCCGAGCCCTTGACCCACAGGAGCGGCGTGGGCTGCCCGGTGACCGGGTCATCGGCCTCGCCCTTGGCCGAGATGTTGCCGCCGGCGTAGTTGGTATTGCGCGGATCGGCACCGAGCCGGTGGGCGCGAGCCAGCAGGGCGTCGACCGTGGGGTTGGTCGCTGGACTCACGCCGCCCATCCTACGTCCCAACGAGGTTGTGAATCGACCTGGGAGCGGAGCATCGCCCGGCTCATGCGCCCCAGCCGGCCGCGTTGCCGCCGACCCGATCCTTGACGATCGCCTCGCGGTAGCCCGACCGGGCGTAGGCCGCCATCGGGTCTGGGTCGAGGCCCAGGTCGCGCCGGACGCCGGCCAGGAGCGGCCGCACGTCGGTGTTGTAGGCATCCATCAGGACCGCGTTCGAACCGAGCACGTCGCCCGCCCGCTGGGCCGCCCCCAGCGCGTCGCGATCCACGAGGAGAGCCTTGGCGGTGGCCTCCTGGACGTTCATCACCGACCGGATCTGGCCCGGGATCTTGGGCTCGATGTTGTGGCATTGGTCGAGCATGAACGAGACGTTCGACGCGGGCCGGTGGGCATCGACCTTGACCACCTCGAACATGATCCGGAAGAGCTGGAACGGATCGGCCGCGCCGACCATCAGGTCGTCGTCGGCGTAGAAGCGCGAGTTGAAGTCGAAGCCGCCCAGCTTGCCCGCCCGGAGCAGGCCGGCCACGATGAACTCGATGTTCACGCCGGGCGCGTGATGGCCGGTGTCAACCACGACCTTGGCCTTCTCGCCCAATGCCAGGCAGTGGGCGAAGGCGGTGCCCCAGTCGGGCACGTCCGTCGTGTAGAACGACGGCTCGAAGAGCTTGTACTCGAGCACGATCCGTTGGTCCGGCCCCAGTCGGGCATAGACCGTGGCCAGGGCCTCGGCCAGCCGGTCCTGGCGCGCCCGGATGTCGTCCTGGCCAGGGTAGTTCGTGCCGTCGGCGAACCACAGCTTGAGGTCGCGTGACCCCGTCGCATCCATGATCTCGATGCATTCGAGGAGGTGGGCGACGGCCTTGGCCCGCACCCGGGCGTCGGGGTGGCAGACGCTGCCCAGCATGTAATCGTCGTCCTGGAACGTATTCGAGTTGATCGTCCCGAGGGCGACGCCCTGCTCGGCCGCATGCCGGGCGAGGTCGCGGTAGTCGGCGACCTTGTCCCACGGGATGTGCAGGGCGACCGTCGGTGCGACGCCGGTGTAGCGCTGGACCTGGGCGGCGTCGGCGATCTTCTCGTACGGGTCGCGGGGCACGCCCTGCTGGGCAAAGACCTTGAACCGGGTGCCCGAGTTGCCGAACGCCCAGGATGGCAATTCGATGCGCTGGCCCTTCAGCTCGGACTCGATCGCCGCCTGGTCGCTCACGTCAATCCTCCCAGTCGTGCTGCCTGCTGACCGTACAGGAACGGCCTCCAGCCTGATGCGCCGATGGCGCAGGGATCGCTCGCCGGAGGAGGTGGCGAGCGATCCCGGGGTCGGTGCGCCCAGCGAGCCTGCCACAACTTCCGATTGAGTTCAATTGGTTTCAACTCTTTGTTGACAGTACCCGATCCGGCATCTAACGTCGCCCAAATCGAAGGTATTCGAAACGAGTCGTAGGCCGGATGCCCACCTGGAGGAGCACTTGCGGGAGTCGGGCGGCGAGCTCACGGGCGTCTTCGCCCGTGAGCGCCAGCAGTACATCGCACGCGTCGTCGAGGAGCACGGCCGGGTCTGGGTGACGGACCTTGCCGCCCACTTCGGCGTCTCCGGGGTCACGATCCGGAAGGACCTCCTGGCCCTCGAGGCCGAGGGCCGCCTGGTGCGAACCCACGGCGGCGCGATCTCGCCGGTCACCAACCGCCCGGAGCTCGCCTTCGAGATTCGCGAGCGGCTGCAGGCCGACGAGAAGGCCCTCATCGGGGCGGCCGTCGCCGAGCGGGTCCACGACCGGGAGAGCATCGTCTTCGACGCCAGCACGACTGCCCTGGCGGCCGCCCGGCAGCTCAAGATCCGCGGCGGCTGGACCAGCCTGACCGTGATCACCAACGGCTTGCGGGTCGCGTCGGAGCTGGCGGGCTTCCCCGGAATCCGGGTCCTGATGCTGGGCGGCTGGCTGCGCTGGGAGGCACTGTCGCTTGTCGGACCCCTGGGCGACGGCGTCTTCAGCCGGATCAACGTCCAGACCGCGTTCGTCGGGGCGGCCGGCCTGGCCCTCGAATCCGGCCTGAGCGACGCGACCGAGGAAGAGGCCCAGATCAAGCGGGCGATGGTCCAGGCCGCCCGCGAGGTGGTCGCGATCGTCGACCACACGAAGTGGGGCAAGGCCGCGTTTGCCACGTTCTGCCAGCTCGAGTCGGTCACCGGGGTGATCTCCGACGGCGGCGCACCGCCCGAGATGGTCGACGCCCTGCGCGCCCGGCGGATCGATGTCCAGCTGGTCGGCGCCGGCCGGCCGGATCCCGCCAACGCCGAAGTCTCCCGGTGACGATCGCCGGCGCTCCGGTCGCCGAGCCGCCGCCGACGGCGGCGCCGCGGGCCGAGCTGCGCGAGGTGTCCAAGCGCTTCGGCGCAACCCAGGCGCTGGCCTCGGTCTCATTCGAGCTGCGACCCGGCGAGATCCACGCGCTCGTCGGCGAGAACGGCGCCGGCAAGAGCACCCTGGTCAAGATCCTGGCCGGCATCCACCAGCCGGATTCGGGCACGATCCTGCTCGACGGCGTAGCCACCCAGATCCACGGGCCGGCTCAAGCCCGGGCCCTCGGTATTGCCGTGGTCCACCAGGAGCCGCGCCTGTTCCCGGACCTGACGGTGGCCGAGAACGTGTTCATCGGCCACGCCCCGGCCGGCCGGCTGGGCACGATCGACTGGCGCCGAACCCGCCAGGATGCCAAGGCCCTGTTCGCCGAGCTGGACGTCCAGTTCGACGTCGGGGCGCTGGTCAGGGGCCTGTCGATGGCCGACCAGCAGCTGATCGAGATCGCCAAGTCGCTGTCGGTCGAGGCGCGGGTCCTGATCCTCGACGAGCCCACGGCATCGCTGTCGGCCCACGAGGTTGGCCGCCTGTTCGCGATCGTCCGCCGGCTGCGTGAGCGGGGCGTGGCGATCCTGTTCGTCAGCCATCGCCTCGACGAAGTCTTCGAGCTGTCGGATCGAGCCACCGTATTCCGCGACGGCCGGCACGTGATCACCTCGGACACCGCCGGGCTGACCACGGCCGACCTGGTCCGCTCGATGGTCGGGCGTACCGTGTCCCTCTTCCCGAAGGTCGAGACACCCGTTGGTGACGTCCTGCTGGAGGTCGCCGGCCTGACCCGGGCGGGCGTCTTCCGGGACATCTCGTTCTCGGTCCGGGCCGGTGAGATCGTGGGCTTCGCCGGCCTGGTAGGCGCCGGCCGGACGGAAGTGGCCCGGGTCCTGTTCGGGATCGACCAGCCCGACGACGGCCGGATTCTCCTGGGCGGCCAGGACGTCAAGTTCGCCAATCCGTCGGCGGCGATGCACGCTGGGATTGCTTACCTGCCCGAGGACCGCCACCAGGGGGGCCTGGTCCTGGACTTCTCGATCGCCCAGAACGTGACCCTGCCGATCATGGCCCGGCTCTTTCCCCGCCTCCTGGTCCACACGTCGGAGGAGCGCGACGTCGCCAACGAATACACCGAGCAGTTCAGCGTGCGGATGACCGGCGTCGACCAGGTGGCCCGGGCGCTGTCCGGCGGCAATCAGCAGAAGGTGGTCCTGGCCAAGTGGCTGGCGACCAAGCCCCGAATCCTGATCCTCGACGAGCCGACCCGGGGGATCGACATCGGGGCCAAGGTCGAGGTCCACCGGATCATCTCCGAGCTGGCGGCCTCGGGCCTCGGGATCATCTTGATCTCGAGCGACCTGCCCGAGGTCCTGGCCATGTCCGATCGGATCGTGGTCCTCCATGAGGGCCGGCTGACGGCCGAGATTGCGGGTGGCGAGGCAACCGCCGAACGGGTGATGTTCGCCGCCACGGGCAGCGCCGAAGTCGATCCGTCGGCCGCCCCGCTCGGGGAGGCAGGCGCCCGTGCCTGATCCGGTCGTGGCGATGCCCAACGCGACCCGCGGCCGCGGGAGCTGGCTCTCGGCGGTGGCCCGCCAGCGCGAGCTCAGCCTGCTCGCGATCATGTTCGTGCTGGGCGGGATGGTCTCGATCGCCGCGCCCCAGTTCCTGACGTCGTCGAATCTCAGCCAGGTCGCCGTCCAAGCCTCGATCATCGCCGTCGCCGCCGTGGGCGAAGCGCTGGTCATCCTGACCCGCAACGTCGACTTGTCGGTGGAGGCGACGATCGGGCTGGTGGCCTATGCGGTCGCCCGGCTGCTCGAGCTGAAGGCCGTCAGTCCGATCGAGGCGATGGTCATCGGGGTCGCCCTGGGCCTGGTCCTCGGCCTCGTGAACGGCGCGGTCATCACCCTGTTCAAGGTCCCGTCGATCGTTGCCACGCTGGGCACCCTGAGCATCTTCCGGGGCATCGACTACCTCGTGGCCGGCAGTCACCAGGTTCCCGTGGCCGGGCTGCCGGGCAACTTCACCTCTGCCTCGAGCGGCTCGTTCCTGGGCCTGCCGATCTTCGTGGTGATCGCGTTCGTGATCGTGCTGGTCGGCAGCGCCCTGATGCGCTCGACCCGCTTCGGGCGCCAGCTGTACGCCGTGGGCAGCAACCCCGAGGCGGCGGCGGTCCTCGGAATCCGCTCGCGACTGGTGGTCTTCACCGCGTTCGCCCTGTGCGGGATGCTCGCCGGCGTGGCCGGAGTCATGTGGGTGATCGAGTACGGGACGATCAACGGCACGGCCGCGACCGGTGTCGTCCTGTCGGTCGTGGCCGCGGTTGTCGTCGGCGGGGTCAACATCTTCGGTGGCTCGGGCAGCCTGGCCGGGGCGGCCATCGGCGCCCTGTTCCTGGGCTTCATCGCCAACGCCCTGATCCTGGTCGGCCTGTCCCAGTTCTGGCTGCAGGCCATCTATGGCCTGGTCATCCTGGGCGCGGTCTCGGCCGATGCGCTGATCCTGCGGCGGGTCCAGCAGGCCACTATCGAGCAGCGGGCCCGGTGAGCGCCAGCACCGCGCCCGTGGTCCGCCGGCGCTCCCCGGCCGGCGGGCTGCTGCGTTGGGAATCCCTGTTGGTGGTGGCCCTGGCCGGGCTGGTCGTGCTTGGCAACGCCCTCTCGCCGTTCTTCCTGACCGCGGGCAACTTCGCCAACCTGCTGTCGGCCCTCATGGAAGTCGCGATCATGGCCCTGCCGATGACCCTGGTGATCATCGCCGGCGAGATCGACCTGTCGGTCGAGTCGATGGCCGGCCTGGCCAGCAGCTTGCTTGGCTTCTTGTGGATGAACGGGGTCCCGCTATGGCTGGCCATCCCGCTGGTCCTGCTCGTCGGCGCGCTCGGTGGCCTGCTCAACGGACTCCTGATCGCCCGTGGTGGGCTGCCATCGCTGGTGGTCACCCTGGGCACCCTGGCCCTGTTCCGGGGCATGGCCCTGATCGTGCTGGGCCCCGACGGCGTCAGTGACTTCCCGACGGCGTTCACGGCGTTCGGGTTCGGCTCCGTCCCCGGGACACTCATTCCGTGGCCCTTCGTCGTCTTCGTGGCGATGGCCATCGTGCTCGCGATCGTCCTCCATCGGACCTGGATCGGCCGGCAGGTGTATGCCATCGGCCAGAACTCCGGCGCCGCCCGCTACTCGGGCGTCCGGGTGGCGCGGGTCAAGATCAGCCTGTTCGTGCTGTCCGGACTGGTCTCCGCCCTCGCGGGGATCATCCTGACCGCCCGCCTGAACACCGCCCGCGCCGACGCAGGCACCGGGCTGACCCTCACGGTCGTCACGATCGTGCTCCTGGGCGGCGTGAACATCTTCGGTGGATCGGGAACCATCCCCGGCGTCGTCCTGGCGGTCCTCGTGATCGCGGTCATGCAGAACGCCCTGCGCCTCGCCAGCGTGACTGTCCAGGTCCAGGCCATTGCCCTCGGGCTGCTCCTGATCCTGTCGGTGGTCATCCCCACTTCTGCTCACCAGGCCAAGTCGGCTTTCGATCGAGCTCGCGCAGGCCGGCCCCCGCCGGCCGGCTCGGTCGGCCAGGGTGAGAGATCGAGTCCAACGAAAGAGGAGGAACAGGGTTGATGCTTAGAACCAGAGGGCGCTTGGTCACCCTCATCGCCGCGACGGTCCTGCTGGCCGCGGCGTGCAGCAGCAGTGCAACGACGGCCCCAGTGTCGGCGGCACCGGCGACGGCGGCGCCTCCCTCGGCGGCGGCTTCGTCAGCAGCGCCGGCGTCGGCCGCCGCGGGTGGCATCACCGTCGGCTATCTGCCCAAGGACATCGTCAACAACTACTTCGCGGCCGCGAAGACCGGCGTCGACAAGGCTGCCGGCGAGCTCGGCGGCACCGTCACGGAGGTCGGGCCGCCGACGGCTGACGCGACCCTCCAGATCCCGTTCATCCAGGACCTCACGACCAAGAAGGTCAGCGCGATCATCGTCTCCGCCGATGACAAGGATGCCGTCGCACCAGCCCTCCAGGCGGCGATGGCTGCCGGAATCAAGGTCGTCGGCTTTGACTCGAGCCCGGCCGTGGGCGCCTACAACGTCTTCGTCAACCAGGTCGACTTCAGCGGCGTCGGCGTGAACCTGGCCGATTGGGCCTGCCAGCTCGCGCCGAACTGCACCGGCGACATCGCGATCCTGTCGGCGGCCGCCACGGCCACCAACCAGAACGCCTGGATCGCGCTCATGAAGACGACCCTCCAGCTGCCGAAGTACAAAGGCCTCAACCTCGTCGCCACCGTGTACGGCAACGACGATGCGGCGACGAGCACCACGCAGGCCCAGGGCCTGCTCACCAAGTACCCCAACCTGAAGGTCATCGTGGCCCCGACGACCGTCGGAATCCTCGCGGCCGCCCAGGTCGTGGATGCAGCCGGCAAGGGGGCCACCGTCAAGGTCACCGGCCTCGGGTTCCCGAACGACATGAAGCCGTTCGTCAAGGACGGCACCTCCCCGGTCTTCGGACTGTGGAGCGTCCCCGACCTTGGCTACCTGTCCTACTGGATCGCGGACAAGCTCGCAACCGGCGAGATCAAGGGCACTGTCGGTGAGACGTTCACCGTGCCCTCGCTCAACGGTGGCAAGCCGTACACGATCGGAGCGGACAACACGGTCATCCTCGGGCCGGCATTCCAGTTCGATGCGACGAACGTGGACCAGTTCAACTTCTAGGCCCCGACACGACGACGAGGCCCCTGGGAGCGACACTCCCGGGGGCCTCGTTTTCATTGGAGCGGAGGATCAGGTGATGGAGCGGATCGGCTTCGAGATGCGCCTGCTACGCGGCGCCGAGCAGGAATACCGGCAACGCCATGCGGCGGTCTGGCCGGAGATGCTCGCCGCCCTCAAGTCGGCCGGCTGCCGCAACTACACGATCTTCATCCGGGGCGACGAGCTGTTCGGCTACCTCGAGGTCGACGACTTCGCCGTCTTCCGGACAGCGATGGCCGCCAGCCCGGTGGACGCCCGCTGGCAGACCGAGATGACCGCCTTGATCAACCCGCTCATCGATCCGGCCACGGGCTTCCACCGGCGCCTCGAGGAGATCTTCCACCTCGAGTGACCGCCCGCGGCCCGTCGCGACGGGCCGGTGGATCAGGCTTCCTTGGGGCTCGGGCCGGTGATTGCCTTGCCGACGACCGAGCGGGAGTTCATCTCGTACGAGCTGGCCGCGAATGCCATCTTGCGGCTCATCTCCGGCATCGGGGCGACAAAGCGCCCTTCCTCGGCCTCGAGGCCGTCCACGATCGAACGCAGCTCCTGGTCGTGGCCGGCGTACTTGCGGATCCGGCGGGCAGTGGCCCGGATCGCCTGCTGGGCGGCCTGGTAGTCGCCGACCCGGTTGAGGGCCACGGCCTCCTGGCGCGCCCGTGCCGCGAAGATGCGGGCGACCGCCCGGTCCACGTCCCGATCGCGATCCTGGCCGTCGTTGGCCTGGTCCGTGGCGTACTCCCAGGCGAGCTTGACCCCGCCTTCGGCGAGGACGTCGTCGCGATCCGCGAGCCCGACGACCACGCCGGTCGACCAGCCCAGCTGGCCGTACAGGAAGGTGAGGCGCAGGACGACCGACACGCGCTCGTCGGCGGTCAGGTCGCCCACGATGATCTCGGTCCGGCCGCCACGCTCGCGAGTCTGGTGCGGGCTGAGCGACTCGACGCCGACCCCGGCTGGGGCGGTGACCTGGACAAGGACATCGCGAGCGACGACGTCGAGCGTCTCGCCGACCTCGCTGGTGACCAGGTCCTCGATGGCGGCCGCGCTCGCGATGTAGTAGAAGTGCCCGCCACCGGCCGCGGCCAGCGCCTGGAGGAGGACCTCGTCGAAGTCGTCGCCAACGCCGAATGTCGTCGTGGAGACACCCCGGGTCCGCAGCTCGCGGGCATGCGTGGCGAGCTCGCCCCGATCGGTGATGCCCTGGTTGGCGAGCCCGTCGGTCAGGAGCAGGCAGCGATTGACGCCCTGCGCCGACAGCTCGGCCGCGACCTGCTCGCAGCCCCGCAGCCAGCCCTCGCCGAGGTTGGTGCTGCCCCGGGCGCCGATCTCGCTCAGCCTGGCGACGGCCGTCCGGCGCGCGACGGCGGTGGCCCGGGTGCTGCCCACGACGACATCGATCTGCTCGTCGTAGACGACGATCGCAAAGCGGTCATCATCGTGAAGTCGGGCGATGGAGGCCTCGATGGCCTGCTTCGCGAGGCGGATCTTCTCGCCGTTCATCGAGCCCGAGCGATCGAGGACGAAGGCGAGGTTGACGGGCGGCCGGCCGTGCTCCCGGCGCGACGGTGGAGCGACGATCTCGGCGAGCACGAAACGGTTGCTCTTGAACGTGGGCCGGATCAGCTTGCGATCGGTGCGGACGGAAAAGCTCATGACGGGTCCTCCTCGAGGAGCTCTCGGGCGATCGCGATCACGCGCTCGACCTTCTTGTTGAGTTGACGGGTGAGTGGGCGTCGAACGTGAAGCTCGACGTCAGGGACGAGGACGACGCGATCCCATTGGGACCGGTCGGCGGACGGGCTTTCGGGTGGAGGCGCTTCATGCAGCGCGGGCATCGCCGGCATCGACTGGGCCATCGGCCGGGCGGGCGCCGCGAGGGTATCGGCGGCGGGGGCGTCGGCGACACGCGACTTGGCCAGCACGCCCCGGATGTAGTCGGCGGCCGACCCGGGCGTGGGCGGCGTGCTCGGGGCCGCGACGATCGCCTCGACCGCGGCATCGTCGAGCGACTCGAGCCGGGCGCGGATCTCGGCAAGCGGCAGGTGCTCGCGCTGGAGCTGCCGAATCAGCCGCAGCCGGGCGAAGTGCCCGGACCCATAGGTCGCCCCCGGACCGACGCGGCCGGGCGAAGGAAGCAACCCCTGGGCCACGTAGAAACGGATGGTCCGCGGCGTGACACCGGTGAGGTCGGCCAGGTCCTGGAGCGAGTACTCGTTCTCGATCGGCATGCCATGAATATACAGTGGCACGTGCCACTGTCAAGTATCGCCTCGGCCGGGTGGCCCGCTGCAATGTGACCGACGGCACTGGCCGCCATCGCGACCGGAACGCCACGATGGATGCCGATGGGGTCGGCGCCGGCCGATCGCCGGCGGCAATACCGCGGGTACCGATGAACAAAGGGTGAGCAGCATGAAGGCCGTCGTGGTCTACGAATCGCATTGGGGCAACACGTCGGCGATCGCCAAGGCGGTCGCTGAAGGGATCGGCCCCGGGACCCTGGTGATGGCAACCGACGAGGCGGACCTGTCCGCCATCTCGGGCGTCGACCTCCTGGTTGCCGGAGCTCCGGTCCTCGGGTTCAGCCTGCCGACCGATCGGATGGAGGCAGCCGTCGCGGCCAGCGCGACGACGGCCCCGACTCCGCCCGACACGAGCCACCCGTCGCTGCGTTCGTGGCTGAGCGAGCTGCCCCGCGGCCATGGCCAGGGAGCGGCGTTCGAGACCCGCGTCCGCTGGTCGCCGGGTGGCGCCACGGGCGGGATCGAGCGCGGCCTCGAACGGGCCGGCTATCCGACGACCGGGACGCCCGGCAAGTTCATCGTGACCGGCCGCTACGGTCCGCTGCGGGCCGGCGAGCTCGATCGCGCCCGGCGCTGGGGAGCCGCCCTCGCCGCTCGCGTCAGCGCAGGCTGAACCGCGGCGAGTGCCCTGAACCCAGGGCCCGGGGCCAGGTGACGCCGCGACACCTCGATCGCGGGTAGTTGGCGTCGCCGTGGGCGGATAAGTGGAGGGAATCGGCCGGACGTAACGGCCCTGAACGACGGATTCCGGGGAGACAGTCGCCACCGGCGAACGAATTCGCGCAGGCGGCCTTGGACCGCGAGCTCGAAGACGTCGTTGAGGCCGTTTTGTCCGCCCGGAGCGACGGACACGAACGGGATAGGGCTGGGATCTCGCCGACTATCTCCTGGGGCGATCAGGTGGAGGGAATCGACGGGCCAACCTAGCCGAACGGGCCCGAATCCGGCGATTTGATCGCTCAGGGCGATGAGATCCGCGGAATCGACCTCGAATCAAGCCCCGCGACCCACGATTGCACAGTTTTGATCTCCTGGGGCGATCGGGCCTGGCAGCGCGGCATAACCCGGCTACGAGGCACGAGGCACGAGGCACGCGGCCCCAGCCCGCCGGGCTACTCCTCGTCGGCCCGGATGATCCGGCGCAGGTCGCCGGCCCGGTTGCGCAGGTCGCGGAAGAACTCGGTCTCGGTGATCTCGGCCACCTGGCGGGCCTCGCGGACGTGGTCGATCTCGATCCGCAGCTCGCGGACCTCTTCGCGCAGGCGCTCCTCGCGAGCCTGGACCTCGCGGGCCATGCTCATGAACCGGCGGGCCAGGATGCCCAGGGCATCGGTCCGCTCGGCGACCTCGGCCAGGCTGCCCAGGTCGGCCCGGCCGGCCTCGAGGGCGGCCGCGGCGCCTGTAACCCGCGAGACCTGCTCGAGGTATTCGAGCTCGAGGTCGCGCAGCCGCTTGCCGGCGAGCGAGGCGTCGACACGGGCGCGCAGGATCGCCGGCTGGAACGGCTTGGGCAGGTAGTCGGTCGCGCCCATCTCGATGCAGCGAACGATGCTGTCGAGCTCCTCGACGCTGGAGATGATGATCACCGGCAGGTGGCCGAGGGCCGGGTCGGCCTTGATCGCGGCAAGGGTCGCGTAGCCGTCGAGCTCGGGCATGACCAGGTCGAGCAGCACGAGATCAAGCTGTCCGGCGGCCAGCCGGGCGAGGGCGACCCGGCCGTTCTCGGCCTCGTCGACGACGTGGCCCTGGCTCTCGAGCGCCCGGCGCAGGATCATCCGGTTGAGCCGCTCGTCGTCGACGACGAGCACCCGACCGCCGTCGCTCACGACGCCGGCCGCGCTGCCCGGAGGGCGGTCCGAACCAGCTCGAACTCGGCCTCGGCGGCGGCAACCTTGGCAACGGCGTCATCGACGGTTCCGCCCCGGGCGGCAAGCTCGAGCGTTCGGCACATCGCCGACAGGCTCAGGGCGCCCATATTCGCGGCATTGGTCTTGAGCGAGTGGGCCGGACGAACGAGATCGGCGACGACCCCCGCCTGGGCTGCGACACGCAGCGCCTCGAGCTGAACCGGCGAGTCCGTCAGGAAGGTGTCGATGAGCTCGGCCAGGAACGCGGTATCACCGCCGGTCGTGGCCAGCAGGCGGTCGAGCGCCGCCTGATCCACGGCCGACGCACCGATGCTGGTCGCCATCGGAGCCGGGGCCGGCTCGGCGTCCACCGTTTGGCTGGCGTTGGTCGACGGCGCAACCGCCGGGACAACCGCCGCGGCCACCGGCACGGCGTCGAGGGCCAGGGCCAGCTCCTCGGGCCGGATCGGCTTCGCGAGGTAGTCGTCCATGCCCGCCGCCAGGCATGTCTCGCGGTCGCCCTCCATCGCGTTGGCGGTCATCGCCACGATCCGCAGCGCCCGGTCCGGCCAGCGCGCCCGGATCTGACGGGTCGCCTCGAGCCCATCGAGCTCGGGCATCTGGACGTCCATCAGGATCACGTCGTACGGGCCGCGTTCGACGGCGGCAACCGCCGCCAGCCCGTCGGCCGCGATGTCGGCGCGGTAGCCCATCCGCTCGAGCAGCCGGATGGCGAGCTTCTGGTTCACCGGGTTGTCCTCGGCCAGCAGGATCCGGAGTGGGTGCCGGACGCCCAGCTCGCGATCCACCGCGAGCCGCGGCTGGGTCCGCGCGGCCGCGTGGATCGGGACCCCGGTCAAGGCCGAGACCACGGCATCGCGGAGTGACCCGGGCTTGACCGGTTTCGAGACGAAGGCCGCCAAGCCCTCGGCATCGCGGTCGCGTTGGCCGGGCACCGACAGGACGACGATCGAGGGCGGCCGGGGCAGGCCCGCGGCGCGAATCGCCGCGATCAGCTCGAGGCCGTCGAGCTCGGGCATGCGCAGGTCGGTGATCACGGCCTCGAAGTCGGCGGGTGCGACCGTTGCCAGCTCACGGGCCCGGAGCGGGGACTCCGTGGCGGTAATGGCCAGGTCCAGCCGTCCGAGCTGCCCAGCGATGATCCCCAGGCTCGTCGTGTTGTCGTCGACGACCAGGACCCGCCGGCCGGTGATGGCGGCGAAACCCGGCCCGGCCACCCCGCCGCCGGCCGCGGCCGCGTCCGCCTGGATGGCAG
>Ga0265320_10000313_pt1 | contig 39799 bp, 34 predicted proteins | sample 4827metaG_FD_202087 | JGI IMG/M metagenome (GOLD analysis project Ga0265320, IMG submission 202087) | Rhizosphere microbial communities from Carex aquatilis grown in University of Washington, Seatle, WA, United States - 4-8-27 metaG | ecosystem: Host-associated > Plants > Roots > Rhizosphere >... | reverse complement strand
GCTTACGAAGCCCTGGGCGACCCGCAGAAACGGGCGGCGTACGACCAATACGGCCATGCGGCGTTTGATTCGCGGGCGCGGGCCGGACGAGGCGGAGGGTTTGGCGGCGGATTTCATGACCCTTTTGAAATCTTCCGCGAAGTTTTTGGCGGCGGAACCATCTTTGACAGTTTCTTCGGCGGGGGATCGGATCCCTCGCAGCCCCAACGCGGCGACGATTTGCGTTATGATCTGGAAATCACGCTGGAAGAGGCGGCGCTCGGCTGCGAAAAGGAGGTTGCCCTGTCGAAGCTCGACCGTTGCGAGAATTGCAACGGTTCTGGCATGGAACAAGGCTCCAAAATCCGGACCTGCCAGACCTGCGGCGGACGCGGACAGGTGCTCACATCGCGCGGCATCTTCAGCATTGCGCAAACCTGCCCGCATTGCAAAGGCGCGGGGCGCATGGTGGAAAAACCATGCAAAACCTGTCACGGTGAAGGCAAACGCGAACGCAGTTCCAAGATCAAACTCCGCATCCCACCGGGGGTGGACGCGGGATCTCGCCTGCGCTCCTCCGGCAACGGCGAAGCCGGCTTTCGCGGCGGGCCGGCGGGTGACCTCTACGTCGTGCTTCACGTCAAGGCGCACGAAATCTTTCAGCGCGACGGCGACGACTTGATCTGCGAAGTCCCGATGAGTTTTGTCCAGGCCACGTTGGGCGCGGAAATTGAAGTGCCAACGCTCGATGGCCGGGCATCGATCAAAATCCCGTCCGGCACTCAACCGGGCACGATCTTTCGCGTCAAGGGCAAGGGCGTGAAAAACCTGCAGGGTTACGGCCACGGCGATTTGCACGTGCGCATCCAGATCGAAGTTCCGATCCATTTGACCGCGGAACAAAAAGATAAATTGCGGCAGTTCTCCGAATCTTGTGGCGAAGATGTTAATCCCCTCAGCAAAAGTTTTTTTGAAAAAGCCAAAAAGCTGTTCCGCTGACGTTTTTTCCTTGCCACCCGTCACCCGTCACTTGTCACATGGGTCATGCATCGGTTCTATTTGCCGCCCGAACGTTGTGCTGGCGGCGCCCTCCGGCTCGATGGGCGCGAAGCGCATCATGCACTCCATGTCTTGCGGCTGAAATACGGTGAACTGGTCGCGGTTTTGGACGGCATCGGCAATGAATTTCTTTGCACGGTCGAAAACTGTTCGCGCGATGCCGTCACCCTTGCCGTGTCCTTGAAGAATTTCACGCCGCCTCCGCCCTGCTCCATCACCCTGTTGCAGGCCGTGCCCAAGGGAAAGATCATTGAAAGCATCATCCAGAAAGCGGTCGAACTCGGCGCGCGGCGCATCGTGCCGTTGCTGACCGAGTACGTCGTCACCCGCCTGAATGAGTCCGAAGCGGCCGACAAAAGAGAGAAGTGGCAGCAGGTGGCCATCGAAGCCATCAAACAATGCGGCGCCGCTTGGCTGCCGGAAGTCGCCGTGCCCGCAACTATTGCGCAAGTCCTCAACCGGAAACCTTCAGCCTTCAGCCTTCAGCCTTTAGCCTTTGATCTGTCACTCGTGGGTTCGCTGCAAAAGGAACGCCAACACCCTCGCGAATGGCTGGGTGGGTTTCAGGGGGCACACAAACGCCGGCCACAAAGCGTAGGTGTCTGGATCGGTCCCGAAGGCGATTTTACACCCGAGGAATTGAAAACCATTGAAGGATCCGGCGCATTGCCGATTTCGCTGGGCCGTCTGGTCCTGCGCGTCGAAACCGCCGCGATTTATTGCCTTTCCATCCTCAATTATGAGTTGAATTCGCAATAGACCATGCTCGCCAACTGCCATGCACGACGAATCTCGTCCCGGCAAACTGGCTCATTCTCGATGCCCCCATGACCGCCGCCAACAGCACCATGACGGCATCCGACACCGTCGGATTGAATCCACAGCGGTTTTATCGACTGGTCTGGTTGCCGTAATTCAATGCCCGGAGCACCCGTTAACGCGATTGAACCAGCACGCGAAAAGCGCGTCCCAGATGTTCCGGATGTGTGAGGGTTTGAAACTGGCGCGTCCGGGCTGGAGTCCATTCGCCAAGCAAATCAACTTTCGATGCGTCTCGCAGGATCTGTGTGAGGAATTGTGATTGCGTTGAAAAACTTTCGGTCTTCAATCCAGCGGATTCACCGGCTGCCTGGAGGGCGGAAAAATTGACGTGGGCCGTGAGGTCCTGCTCCCCGACATTCGCCAGGACGTCACCGCTGGCATGATGGCGGTAATACGCGCGCAGCGTCCCGCGCAAACGGTTCGGCATAATCAGTTCATCGGCCGTCAGGCCGTAGTCAATGGCCAACAGCCTCCCGCGTTCCAAAAGTTTCGCAGCTTCGCGCCACCAGCTTTCGGCAGCGGGACTGGTTTCAATCGTATAACCGTCAGGAAGCACTTCGAGGAGTGAAGCTGGAAGATTAAGCGTGGAGGATGGATCCCCCTTCCTCACTCCATCCCTTTCCCTGCTTTGCGGGGCGGGGATGTCAGGCATCCGCGCCCAAATAAATTTTTCGCCGTCAACCCCCACCCCCCACTCGTACCACACCTTCCTTCCCGCGTCCCAGCCGTACCGGTGGACGGGCATGGCGTCGAGCAGCTCGTTGCTGAAAATGACACCGGTCAATTTTGGGTTTTGAGCTCTGGGCTTTAAGTTTTCCAAGCCGTCGATCCAACGGACCTGAGGTGAATATTGGTCCAAGGTCTCTTCCTGCCACTCCCGCCTTTGTGCCGAAGGTTCGATGATCCAGTATTCAATCCGGCCGAACAGTTCCGGGCGCTTCAATTGCAGCCAGCCCAGGATGTCCCTGGCCAGCCTGCCATCGTGGGCGCCGGCCTCAACCAGGTTGACAGTTGCGGACTTAAGGTTGAAGGTTGCTGACCAGTTGGCGAATTGAAAGGCCAGCAGTTGACCAAAGACTTCGCCCACTCCGACGCTGGTGTAATAATCGCCGCGCCGGCCGGGATTGTCTTTTTTTGTCTCGTAATATCCATGTTTGGGACAGTAAAGTGCAAGCTCCATGAACCGCGGGAACGGTAAAAAACCACGTTCAGCGATTTCACCACGGATGATTTCAGTCAACGCGTTCATGGGGTTGAGTTTGGCGCGGCGCTAGCTAACATTTGTTTTCAAAGAAAGGTTTTATGGCGAAAATCGATGCGTTTTTCAACCTGATGTTTGAGCAAAAAGCGTCAGACTTGCACATGGCTTCGGGCAACCCGCCCATGCTGCGCATCAATGGCGAACTTCAGCGCGTCGATTATCCCCCGTTGGAAAACGATACGCTCAAGGCGATGCTCTACGAAACCGCGCCGGATTACAAAATCAAACAGTTTGAAGAAACCGGCGACGTGGACTTTGGCTACGAAATCCCCAACATCTCCCGCTTCCGCGTCAATTTTTACAACGAGAAGAACGGCATTGCCGCGGCCTTCCGCCAGATTCCCAGCCGCGTCCTTTCGTTTGAGGATTTTGAAAAGATCGAGGCGCCGTTGCCGGCGGTGCTCAAAAAGTTTTCCATGCTCAACCGCGGCCTGGTCGTCGTTACCGGCCCGACCGGTTCCGGCAAATCCACCACCCTGGCGGCCATGGTGGATTACGCGAACAAAAACCGGAAAGACCACATCATCACGGTTGAAGACCCCATTGAATTCACCCACGAAAGCAAAAACTGCCTGGTGAACCACCGCGAAGTCGGGGTTCATACCAAGTCGTTTTCCGCAGCCCTGCGCGGGGCCTTGCGCGAAGACCCGGACATCATTCTCGTCGGTGAAATGCGCGATCTGGAGACCATCGAATTGGCCATCACTGCGGCCGCCACCGGCCACCTTGTCTTCGGCACCTTGCACACGCAAAGCGCCTCCAAGACCGTTGACCGCATCATTGACGTCTTTCCCGCGGACCAGCAAAACAAAATCCGGCAGACACTTTCGGAAGCCTTGAAAGGGATCGTGGCCCAGACCCTGTTCAAGCGCACGGACAAGAAAGGCCGTATCGCGGCCTTCGAAATCCTCGTCTTCAACACCGCCGTCGCCAATCTGGTGCGCGAAGGCAAGACCCACCAGCTACCCGGCATGATTCAGGTCGGCAAAAAGTACGGCAACCAGCCGCTCGACGACCACATCATGGAGCACGTGCGCATGAAACGCATCGCACCGGAAGACGCCTACGACAAGGCGTTGGATCGGAAAAAATTCCGCTCCCTGCTGGCTCACCCGCCGGATGAAGACGACGTGACTTGATTTATGCGCCGACCTGAGTTGGATCAAATATTGACGACGATGCTGGCTTCACAGCCGGAGATCTCCGACCTCCTGTTTACCGTGGACCGTCCGCCCCAGGTTGAGGCCTACGGCGAACTCAAACCCGTGGTTCTGGATCCGCCCATCGAAAAACTCACGCCCTATCAAACCGAGATGATTGCGCTGAACATCATCGGCGACAATCTCTGGCAGATCGAGGATCTGTTGCGCCATGGTTCTTGTGACGCGTCCTATGCTCTTTTGGACAAATCCCGTTTCCGCGTCAACGTTTTCGCGCAGCGCGGGAATTATTCCATCGTCTGCCGCCAGCTCAACGCCGCCATCCCCACCCTGGATAAATTGGGGTTCCCGGAAATTTTCAAGGAGATCCCCAAGGAAAAGACCGGCTTGATTCTCGTCACCGGGGCCACCGGCTCCGGCAAATCCACCACGCTGGCCGCCATTCTCAACGAAATCAACTGCTCCAAACCCGTCCACATCGTCACCCTGGAAGATCCGGTGGAATACGTCCATACCCACAACCACGCGACTTTCAACCAGCGGGAACTTGGCATCGATTTCGATTCGTATGTCAATGGCCTGCGCGCAGCATTGCGCCAGGCACCCAAGGTCATTCTCGTGGGTGAAATGCGCGACCAGGATACGGTCAAGATCGCCCTGAGTGCGGCGGAAACCGGCCACCTCGTCCTCAGCACCCTGCACACCATCAATGCGGGCGAAACCGTCAACCGCATCCTGGGCATGTTCGAGCCGGATGAGCAGGAACAAATCCGCGTGCGCCTGGCGGATTCCCTGCGCTGGATTGTCAGTCAGCGACTGGTGCCCAAGGTGGGCGGCGCGCGATTTGCCCTGCTCGAGCTCATGGGCTCGAACCTCCGCACGCAGGAAGCCATGCGGCTGGGCGAAAGTGAAGGCAAGACCTTTTACGAAATCATCGAGGCCAGCTATCCCTTCGGCTGGCGTACGTTCGACCATGCCTGCATGGAAGCTTTCGAACAGGGGATCATCACCGAGGAAACCGCCCTGCTCTATTGCACCAAACGCAGCACCATTTCCCGCGGCGTTGACAATCTCAAGAAGTCCCGCGGCGAAATGACCACCACCATGGGTTCGTTGCGCATGAAAACTCCGCCTTCCGCGGATGGGAGTGGCGCGCCACCCGTGCTTAAAATTAAATAATCATGAATACCTCATTCGATTTCGTCAGCACGGACGACAAGCCGGCTTTGATCGCCTTCTCCACGCCTGAATGGCTCGAAAATGCCAAGACCGCCCTGCGCGAACTCGGCTATAAGGTCCATACCGCTGCCACTCACAGTGATTTTATCGTGCGTTTCGGCCAGGCCCACTATCAGGTCGTCGTCGTCGAGGAATTGTTTGGGGCCAACAACATTGACGAGAACCTCACCCTCAAGGCGCTCCAAACCATGCCCGTCAACCAGCGCCGGCATGCCACCATCATCCTGCTCGGCGACTCGTTTCAAACGTTCACGCCCATGGAGGCCTTCAAACACAGCGTCCATGTTGTCATCAACAGTTCGGAAATGTTCCTGCTCAAGCAACTGGTGGAAAAGGCCGTGGCCGACAACGACCTGTTTCTGCACAGCTTCCGCGAAGTCCAAAACCGCGTCTACACCACCGGCAACCGCTTGTAATTTTTGGCGGTCTGGTTTTCCCTTCATTACCAAGCGTCACTCAACTGAAACCACGCTGTAGAAATTAGGAGCGCAGGCCGCATCATTCCGGTTTAGCCCTTTGTTTAAGTTTCATTGATGAAATCATGATGCCATCAATCCCATTTCGTGACTTGATAGGCTTTCAACTTGACAGGAATTGATGCGCTCAGATAAAATCTTCTTCTAATATTCAGAAGAATGCAAAAAAAACCAAGGCATAGCTTGTATCCCATGAAAATCATCACGAGCGGATATTTATCCACTTCCATGAGCCGACTGCTGGCAGCGTTTGTCGTTGGCCAGGTATTTACCGCACCAGCCCAGACCATGTAGCCGCGGACGAAGGCTTGATGCGGATACCCAACGCGCTTCCGCTAGCGGTGAGTGACATGAATCTTCTTAATCCTGCAGATACAGCGGCTGAATAAGACGAAGCGATGGCTGAAAACATGTCACTTTCGACGTATCAAACGATACAAGGATTGCAGGGCAACCTGTCTCACATGATGAATACGTATCAAAAGAATTGTTGCAAATAATGAGCGATAAATATCCACAAGGCATGGGTCCAGCAGGACGATGGCTGATATTCGCCGGTATCCCCATAGCTATTATAGCGATACTTTTGGCCTCAACTTTGCGCGATGGAAATATTCGCGGCATTAGCGAAAAGGTATTACCTTATTTTCTTCTGTTCGTGCCATTGGCAATTATTGTTGGCTGTAGAGCGTTGTATCACCACTGTCCCAAGCGATTAATTGTGCCGATTGGGATCGCTGGGTGGATAATAGCATTCTCGGTGATGTGCTGGTTCTTTCGGTTCGGGCCAGGTGCCATTGGATGGCATTCATGAAATGGGCAAGTTGCAATTGCCAAGGCCACAACTTTCGGTGGTTGGCAAAATAAATTCGTTGCCAAGCCGCCTTTGACCGGATTCGGGAAACCTGATTAGATCATAATCAGGATTCGGGCGGTGCCCTAGTCTCGGCTACCCGAAAAATGGGCCGACCCATGCCACTGCCCGAATCCGCTACGAAACCTCAAATCGTGGTGGCATTGGCGCACACGAATTTGCGCAGAAAGGTAACATCAGGCGTCAGGTGGCAATGCGTCAGAAGGCTGGCGCACTCCAGGACGCTGCGCGCCCTCAGAAAGTTGCTGAAAAGTCCGACAGGTCTTGGTCTGCGGCGGCCCCCGCCTCTTTTCCTGGGGCTTATCAAACTATGCCAAGGTTATTTGGAAGGTTGTCTTGGCAAAACTCCACGCCTTTGCGCCCCTGCCTCAAATGCCCGGACTGGCTTCTGGCTTGCTCTACTCCGGCATGGATTTCAATTGTTCGCCGGTCAGGGCTTGCGGACGGGCCCCCAGCGAGGTGCGGACGGATTTCACTTCATCGGCGGTGACTTCACTGCCCTTGTTGCCCCAGGAATTGCGGATGTAGGTCAGCACGGCGGCGAGGTCGGCATCAGACAGGGCCGCGCCCATCGGCGCCATGTTCAGGTTCCAATCCTTGCCTTCCACCTGCATCGAGCCGTTGAGTCCGGCCAGCGGGATGTGCGCCAAGCGGCCGGATGCCTTCGTGTTGACCCATTCGGAACCGGCCAACGGCGGTGCCTGGGCGGGTTTGCCCATCCCGTCGGGTCCATGACAGATGCCGCAGACGGTGTCGTAAACCTGCTTACCGCGCGCGGCCGCGGCCGCCGCACCCGATTTGGGCTGGTACTCTTCCAACTGGCTCGCCGAGGTGTACGGGGCGTAAACCTGCCGGTTGAACCAGCCGCTGTGACGATCGAAATACACCCCGCCGAGGAAGATCAGCCCCAAGGTCACCATGATCATTCCAATCAAAAGGCGCGAACCTCCTTGAGCCGTTCCGGCACCGGAATTCCGAGTGCTCAAAGATTTTAATTCGTCACTCATGGGCTAGAATTAAATCACGGATTGACACGGATGAACACGGATCAAGACGCGGCAATGAATCTCTCCCGTGAGCCCGGAAGGGTTCACCGTGTGGCAAACCTGTTTGCCCTTCTGAAATTCTTTTTTTATCCGTGTTCATCCGTGTCAATCGGTGGTTAAAGGAATTTTCCATTGCTTGGAACGGCTAAGGCGATATGGGCGCGCTGTACAACGGCGCGTTGGCGCGCAAGCTCAACAAATATGCCGCCAGTTGTTTCGCTTCCGGCTTGGGCACGACTTCATAACCGTCGGGCAGCACAAATTCCTTTGGAAACTGGAGCGCGTCCGGTGACGGTGCCGCGCCCGGCTTCGTCTTGCGAACTTCAAACAGATAACGGAACGGCGGCATGGTTGAACCTTTCACCACGCCCGACGGCGCATAAAGGTGGGTCAACTGCCAGTTTGCATCCGGCGCCCGCACGCCGATGTTCGCCAGATCGGGTCCGGCGCGGAGACTGCCCAGTTGCACCGGCTGATCGTAGAGATAGTCCTCAGCCACGCTTTGGCGCATCCCCCACCCGCGCGCGATGTCCGGTCCGGTGGCAACGATGTGAATTTCTGATTTGCCGCCAGCAGCGGTGATCTGGGCCGCAGCTTTGTCGGCGACTTCCTTGGTCAGGTTGGTCAATACCAGCGAAGAAATGAGGTTCGTCATCGCATCCGGATTTTTCCCGGCATTCATCAATACCACATTACAGGTGACGCCGGTCTGGCGGATCGATTCGGTATGGCAGGCAGCGCAGCCGTTGGCGCGATATACCTGCAAACCGAGTGTGGCTTCGCCCGAACGCTGGAGCGGATAGATGTCCGAGGAATTAAGGACGGTGGTTTGTTCAGCCCCGCCGAGCTGACGTAGCGGCTCGTACACAAAACCGAGCCAGGAACCGCCCAGGGTGATGAAGGACGCGAGAAAAATGAGAAAACCGTTTTTCATGCCTTCACCTCTGAAGTTTTTTCATTCTCCACGGCCGTGAGCGACACTTTCACCAGGGCAATGACTTTTTTAGCCAGGGCGAGCTTCCAGACCGTCGTCAGGGCGAATATGTTCAGGGCAAACAACAGGTTGCCGAGCAGCATCAGCAGCAAGCCGGTGGTGCTTGCGCGGAGGAACGGCAGCATTGCCTGAACCGCCTCCAGGAAGGCGACCCCGTTCTGCAGCTTCACCCCTTGCACCACCCCGCCGATCGCCAGCGGAACGACCAGCAGCAGGATGCCAATCATCGAAAACCAGAATTGCAGGCGGGCAAGTTTTGGGAACGGCCATTCGAACCCGACGACACGCGGCAACAGATGATAGATCGCGCCGAACATCATCATGGCGAAGAAACCGTAGAGTTGCAGTTGAATCCGGGCCGGGCCGAACCAGGTGAATCCGGTCACCAGGCTGAAATGCGGGCACGCCATCGCAATGAGCATCAGCGACGACAGCAGGAATGAACCCAGCCCGAACCGGACGAAACAATAAGGTCCGCCCCAAACCGTACATTTCTCTCCACCGCACAGGGTCTTCCACATGACGATGCCAATGGCGATCACGGGGATGATGGTCAGCACGGCGGCAAAGGTGCTGGCGGCGGGCAACCAGGCCGGGACCGGCGCGCCTTGCGGAATGCCACACCAGGTCCCGAACACGATCAGCATCCAGAACGCATACAGCGCCAGGGAACATCCCTGCAACGGGCGGCCGGCATATTTCGGCAGGAAATAAAACGCGGTGCCGATGCCGACCAGCGCCAGCCAGACGAAGACCAGATTGTTGGCAAACCACCAGCCGATGATGGCCTGCACGACGCCGCGCACGGGCCAGCCGACCAGGAGCAAATTGGCCGTTGAGTAAATCCACGGGAACCAGAACAGCGCCGCGACCAGGAACCAGTGCGACGGGACCAGTGGGCGTTCGCGCCGGCCGGCAAAGTTCATGGTGGCCCACAACGCCAGCAGCAGATAGGCGAAGAACAAAAGAACCGAACCGGCGCGGGGAAATTCGAGCCACGCATAGCCGGTGCTGTCGCCGGCCAATGTGGCCGCCAGCCCGATGAAGACGCCGAGATGCCAGAAATTGGCCGCCACCACCGGCACGATGGCACCGCGCAACGGAACCTGGCCGAGCTGCGCGAAGAGCCACAGCACGACGCCCAGTCCGGCGGGAATACAGAAGCCGTATAGCAGGGCGTCGTCGGCCGCCGGTTGAACGCGACCGTAGGTCAGCACCGGGCAACCAGCGAGGAAATCGGGCGCATGAAACTTGATCGAGGCAATCAAAGCCAGCACGGATCCGACAACGAGCCACAGGGCCGCGCCGCCAAACAGCGCCAGCAACGGCACGCACAAAGAGGCGTCGACCTTCAGGTCTGGGGTCTCGACTCTGGCATCCGGGGTTTTCATTTCGTTCACGGTCATTCAAAAGAGCTGGGTTTGGCCGGGGCTGCCGGTGCCGGGGCGGCCGTTTTTTCAACCCGCGCGGTCAGGTTCGAGCGCACGGCAGCAGGGTTCTGCCCTTCGCGTTCGATGATTTGCATTGCGATCGCGATGGGCAGGCGCACCAGGCCGCGGTTCTGGTCAATCCAGCCCGGGCTGTTCAAGGCCTGGGTTTCGGCGGCACGAATTTCGGCCAGGGCCTTGGCGCGCACGGCGGCGCGGTCAGCGTCAATGGCCGGATCCGGCGTGGAATATTTCACCATCGCCACGAGGACAGCGAACAAAAGGCAGGCGATGAAAAAGCCGACACCCACAGGCCAGACGGTGCGTTCGTTGTTCATTTACCACCTCCGGTGGCGGTGGCCGCGCCGGAAATTTCCTCCGGCGGGGCGTAACGGATGCCCATGGATTCGAGCAGGCGCGGATCTTTTTGCGGGAAAGGCGCATTCCGGTTGAAATCCTTCAGGAAGGCCCAACCGAGAAATCCGCCCATGAACGCGAGACAACCAAATTGCAGCCAAAGCCACTTGAACGGATAACCGGCAGGATTTGACACCGGCAGGATGTTGAACGACAAGTCCAGGAAATTCATCGCCAGGGCCCACAAACAGACCGGCAGCATGATTTTGAAACTGGTTTTGGCCTTCACCGGCAGCAGCACAAAAAACGGCAGCAGGAAATGACCAAAGATGAGCAGCAGGCTCACCCACCACCACGAGCCTTTTTCGCGGATGAGGTACCAGAAGGTTTCACCGGGCGAGTTTGCGTTCCAGATGACGAAGTATTGCGCAAACTCGATATAGGCCTGGAAGACCGTGAACGCGAAGAAGAGCAGACCCAGGAAATAGAACTGGTTGGCGTGCAGCACGCGGTCGAGAATGCGCTGGCGTTGCAGGAGCACGGTGACGACATACACCACCGCCAGCGAAGCCCAGGCGCAACTCGCGAAAAAGTACACGCCGTAAATGGCCGAAAACCATTGGTATTGCACGGCCTGCATCCAGAGCACGCCGGAGAACGTCAGCGTCAGCGCGAAGACGACAATCCCCCACCCCGAATGGAATCGCATCCGTTGCGTGCACAACGCCGTACCGGTTTCATCCTGCTTGAGCGACCAATAGCGCAGGCGGGACGACAGCAACCACCAGAGGCCGAAGAAAATGACCGACGTGAGGCAAAATCCGGGCATCGTGAACACCGGCAATTTTGCGTTCAATGAAGTATCCAGGTGCGGGTCAATCGTCATCCACGAATAAATTTGTTTTCCGAACAGGGCGACCGGCACGAACAAAATCGCCAGCCACGGGAACAGCAGCGCCGCGAGATGTTCACAGAACCGGCGCGTGGCCACCGACCAGCCGGCATCACTCAAATGATGGACCATCACCAGAAACAGCGCGCCGAGCGCAATGCTCAGGAAGAACATGAACGCCAGCAGCCACGCGGAACCAAACTCCCTCGGATTCTCCGCCGCACCAATCACCGACAGCACAGCGCCGACGACCATCAGGACGACGGGCGCCTTCCGCCATCCGGACAGATCCAGCGGCAGCGGCAGTTCAGTATTATTTTGCGAACTCATTTTTTAAAGTAGGACAGGCGTCCCGCCTGTCTGCGAAGCGCGCAAGCGGGACGCCCGCCCTACGTTATGGCAGATTCCGTTCTTCATTTTTTAAATGCGGCCTGCTGGTCCGACGGCAGATCGTCCACCGAACCCAGCTGGCTCAATTGCAACGCGCGCAGGTACGCGACCACGGCCCAGCGGTCGGGCACCGGCAAAATCGGACCGTATGCGCCCATCGTGCTTTTGCCATGGGTGATCGTGTTGAAAATCTCGCCATCAGTCATCTCGACGATGCGCTTGTCATGCAAATTGGCCACGGTCGGCATCACCCCGAGTCTTTTGGTGATGCCGTTGCCATCACCGAGCGCGCCGTGACAGGGCGTGCAATAAATGTCGAAACGCTGGCGTCCGCGCTGGAGCAACGCGCCCGTGACGGGCAGCGGGTTGATTTCGATAAAATTCGTTGTGCCGGTGACGCGGCCGGTGTTGACCGGCGCGTCTTCGAAGGGATAAACCTCGCCGCTGACAGTCTTTAGAGGCGCGGCCTGTGCGACCGTGCCAAGCGGCGGTAGTTGGGAACTGAGGCCGTTGGGGAAAAACCCGTTGGGCTGGGCCGGACGCAGTTTTAACTGGCGGTCCATGTCCGGAAAAACCTCGATGGGCGGCTTCCGTGACAGTCGGCCCTGGAAGCCGGCGATGCCGACACCCGCGGCCATGCAGACCAGCAAAATCAAAATGGGATAAAGGGCGTAGCGCATCAGGCTTCCACCATTTCGATGTGCGTGCCGCCGAGGGACTCCAGCAGCCTGCGGGTTTCGGTTTCGGAAAACTTTTTGTCATTGGCGCCAATCACGAGGAAGAACCTGTCACGGGTCGCCAGCGAGAAACGTTCCTTCGACAACATGGGATGATGCAAACGCGGCAGCCCGTTCAACGCCAGCATCCCGACGAAGGCGCCGACGGCTCCGCCCATGATCATCAAGATATACGATGGCACAAAGGACATCGGCGGGCTGAACATCGGTTTGCCGCCGACGATCAGCGGATAATCAAACGCATTGCTGAACCAGATCAAACCCATGGTCGCGACAAACGCGCCACCGCCAAAAGCGAGTGAGAACCAGCCGACGAGCGAATTCTTGAAGCCCGCCACCTGGTCGAGACCGTGAATCGGAAACGGCGTGAACGCATCCCACCGGCTGTAACCGGCCGTGCGGATATTTTCCGCCGCCGCCAGGATGGCGGCGGGTGAATCGAATTCCGCCATGAGACCGTAATATTTTGGCGTCATGACCGGCCTCCCTTCGCGCCGCCGAGGGGATGGTGCGGATCACCCTGCGGCAAGGCGCCCTTGACCTCGGAGATTGAAATCAGCGGCAGGAACTTGATGAACAGCAGGTACATGGTGAAAAAGGTGCCCAGCGTGCCGAGAAAGGTGCAGATGTCCACCCACGTCGGGTAATAGACGCCCCAATTCGACGGCAGGAAATCCTGATAAAGCGAGCCAACGATGATGACAAAGCGTTCGAACCACATGCCGATGTTGATCAGCACGCCGAGGATGAAGACAAATTTCAGGTTTTGCCGGAAACGTTTGAACCAGAGCAGTTGCGCGAGGCCCACGTTGACCACGAGCATGATCCAACCACCGTACCAGTAGGTGTGACCGAGGAGCCGATGACCGAAGACCCAGCGTTCATACGGATCGCCGCTGTACCACGCGATGAAATATTCCATCAGGTAGATGTAGGCAATGACCAGGCTACTGAGCAGAGTCAGCTTGCAGATGCGGTCCATGTGCCGGGGCGTGATGATGTCCTCGAGATGGCATAATTTGCGCAACGGGATGAGCAGCACCAGCACCATGCCGAAACCGCAATACACGGCGCCCACGACGAAATACAGCGGGAAGATCGTCGCGTGCCAGCCCGCGAGTTGCGACGTGCAGAAGTCCAGGCCGACGATGGAACTGACGGTGAACACGAGCAGCGTGCACAGGCCGGACAAAACGACGTAGGCCTTTTCGTAATTGTGCCATTGCATCACCGAGCCGGTCCAACCCATGGCCAGGAAACCATAGATGAACTTCCGCGCCCGCGTCGTGGCGCGATCGCGCAACGCGGCAAGATCAGGAATCAATCCCATGTACCAGAAGAGCGTGGAGACCATCAGGTAGGTGTTGACGGCGAACACGTCCCACATCAACGGCGAACGGAACTGCGGCCAGAGTCCGTTGGAGTTGGGAATCGGGAACATGAACCAGGCGAACCACGCACGCCCGATGTGAATGGCCGGGTACATTCCCGCCATCATGACCGAGAACACCGTCATGGCTTCCGCGGCCCGGCCAATGGTGGTACGCCAATGTTGCCGCGTGAGGAACAGCAAGGCGGAAATCAACGTACCCGCGTGTGCCACGCCGACCCACCACACGAAATTGATGATGTCCCAACCCCAGGCCACCGGCTGGTTGTTGCCCCAGACGCCGACGCCGGTGGAAATCTGATAAACCAGCGCACCGGGCAGCAAGACGGTTGCGCCAAACATCGCTGGAACAAACAGAATCCACCACCAAAGCGGCGTCTTGCCTTCGGCGAAGGCCGAGAGCTTGTCAGTGAGCCAGCCCAGGCCGCGGTTGTTCAGCACGATGGGTGCGCGCTGCAATTCTGCCGGGGGCGCAAGGGATTTCAAATTGGTCACGGCTTCAGCCATTAGCTGGTTCCTTTTCTTTTTGCCATAACGCGTGTTTTGTTCGTAGCGGCGTCTCGGCAGAGCGCCGTATCTCAAGCTCCAACAAAGAAAGACGGCGCTCTGCCGAGGCGCCGCTACGACGATCACAGGCCTCTGCGTACGATCCCAAAATGATAAGGCTGGTCATCAGCTGGCTCCTTTCTTTTCGGTCTGGAGTTCGCCGCCACGCTTTTCGTATTCCTCAAAGCTATGGGGCCATTCTCGATAGTCAGGCATGGCCGGATTCGGGTTACGGATGCGCGCGAGATACGTCGTACGCGGCTTCGTGAGCAGGTCGCCGAGCACGGAATAATTTCGTTGTTGCGCTTTGAGTTTGGAAACGGTGCTGTCCGGGTCGCTGATGTCGCCGAACATTATTGCCTGCGCCGGGCAGGCCTGCTGGCAGGCGGTCTTGGGAATCGTGCCGGCGGCTTCGTTGAGCCGCACGTCGTCCGAGGCGCCGGCCTTGACCTTTTGCGCGATCTTCGCCTGCTCGATGCGTTGCGTGCAGTAGGTGCACTTTTCCATGACACCGCGCATGCGCACCGTCACGTCCGGGTTCTTGACCATCTTGATCAAGTCCCATTCGTCCTCTTCCCGCATGCCGCTGGCATCGGGCGCCTTGAACCAGCTCAACAGGTCCCATTTGCCGTCCGTCTTGTGCGTCAACGGCGTCGGATAGAACGGTCCCTTGAGATCGGCCAGCGGGCGCTTGTTGAAATCGAGATAATTGAACCGGCGAACCTTGTACGGGCAGTTGTTCGAACAATACCGCGTGCCGATGCAGCGGTTGTATGCCATCACGTTCAGGCCTTCCTGGTCGTGGACGGTGGCGTTGACGGGGCAGACATTTTCGCACGGGGCGGCCTCGCAATGATGACACATCATCGGCTGGTTCACTGCCTGCACTTCATCAATCCATTCGGCAAATTGCTGCTCGCCGTCCTTCTGGAAGGCATCCGACGATTTCTCCTTCGCCGGGTCGGCGGTGTAATAACGGTCAATGCGAATCCAGTGCATTTCGCGGCCGCGCTGCACCTGATCCTTGCCCACGATGGGAATGTTGTTCTCGCTCTGGCAGGCCAGCACACACGTGCCGCAACCAACGCACGCGCTCAAATCCACCGTCAAGCCCCACTGATGCAACGCGGTCTTCTTCGCCTCGTCGAGCGGGTTGGGATACAACGGCGCCACGATGGGCGGCTCGGTGCCGTGCATTTCCGTTGCGAACTCCGGGTTCTTGGAAAACTCTTCAAGGTTCGCCTCGCGTACTGCCGGACGGCCTTCCATGGACCAATGATGCTGCGTCGTGGCGAGTTCCTGGGTTTCACCGGTTTTGCGCACGGTGGCGCCGGTCTCAATATATTTGCCGTTGAAAATCTTGTAGGCATTGAAGCCGACGCCAGTGCCGACCCGCCCTGCCCTTTCACGTCCGTAGCCGAGCGCGAGTCCGAGTGAATAATCCGCCATGCCCGGCTGGGTCCAAATGGGACCTTTGACGTTGCGGCCGTTCAAGGTAATTTCGACGACGTCGCCATTTTTGACGCCGAGTTCGCGTGCCGTCTTGCGGCTCACAAGCACGGCGTTGCCCCACGTCAGCTTGGTAATGGGATCGGGCAGTTCCTGCATCCAACCGTTGTTGGCATAACGTCCGTCGTCCAACTTCGCATCGCGATAGAAAACGACTTCGAGACTGCCCGCCGAGGGCTCGGCAAATTTCGCTTCCGGCAGGGTCGCGCCAAATTGTGCGTTCACCGCTTTCGCCGCCGAACCGGCCAGGTAACCGTTGAACAAAAATTTCTTCCAATCCTCGTCCGAACCCGCAAACGTCGCGCGGACAATTTCATGGGGGTTGGTCTGTGATTCGCCTGCGATGCGCGCAAGCAATTCCAATTCAGTTATACCGCCGAACAGTGGTTGAACCAAAGGCTGAATTGGAACCAGCGTGCCGTCGCTGGTCGTGGCATCGCCCCAAGATTCGAGATAATGCGTCGCTGGAATAATCCAATGTGAATTACTTGCAGAAGTCCAACTGGATTTTGCAGAAGTTTCGTCTTCGTAACAGCCAAACCGAACAATCGTTCCCGGAAGTCCTTTTGACTGTAAAGGCAACGTTGAATTGTAATGCGGATTGCCACCAAGAATGACAAGTGTTTTTGCCGGGGCAACATCTTTCAAATCGGCGCCCGCAGCTTCCGTTGCCGGAAGCAAAGAGACGGTATTGCCAATCGCGCCGAGCGCCGAATTGACGGCCCAGGCCAGCAAATGAACCTCCATCGGCTGGCGTTGACCGGCAACGACCAAGGCGTTTTTGCCGTTCGCGATCAAGTCCTTCGCGCATTCACCAATCCACTTGCCAAAATCGTCCTGGGTTTCAAGCGTGTTGGCGCTATGGTTCAACAGGCCGGCAATCTGCGATACCATCGATGCAATATGAGCCACTTGCCCCGCCGGAACCCGCAGCCGATGGTCGGCACTGGCGCCGGTGAGCGTGAACAGCGATTCCACCGCATACAGCCGGCTCATCCCCTCGCCCGGCTTGCGGCCGGCGGCAAATCGATGGATGTGATTGTGCGCATCGTCCTCACCGCCCAGAAAATCGCAATCCAGCGACAGGATCACTTTCGCCTTGTCGAAATGATAAACCGGCCGCACGGACTGGCCGAACGCCTGCGTCGCCGCGCGTTGATGAATGCCCGAATCAATCGCGTCGTAAGTGAACCACTGCGACTTGGGAAATTTGGCGGCGATGTTCTTTTGCAGCTGTGCGCGCGACGGTGACGTGCTGCTTTCGGCGAGGAACGCCAGGCCTTCGCCCTGGTTTGCCGCAAATTTCTTGGACAACTCGTCAAGGAATCCGAGCGCCTCATCGCGGGAAACTGGGTTGCCGTCTTTGGTAAACCGTTTGGCGCGGTCGGGATCGTAAAGGTCCAGGATGGACGCCTGCGCATAGCGATCGGTGCCACCGTTGCTGCCGGGGAATTTGGCGTTGCCCTCGATTTTGATCGGACGGCCTTCGTAGGATTTGACCACGACCGGGACCGCGCCGGTGCGCGTGGGCATGGCCGTCGCATAATATTCCGGTTCACCGTAAACATAACCCTCCGGCTGCCGGCCGAACGGCTCCAATTTTTCCTCCGGCCGGCGACAGCCCGCGCCCATCACGCCCAGCCCCGCGAGCGCAAACGACGCGGACATGATCTTGACGAAGTGCCGGCGGGAAACCCCGTCCTCAAACTCGCTCGCGCCCTGAGGAAACTCGCGATGCAACCACTCCTTGAACTCCGGCGTATCCGCCAGTTCATCCAAGCTGCGCCAGTAATGGCGGCCGGTAACAGCAGGTTGGGCGGAAGTTGGAGGATTGGGATTCATTTTAAGTCGAACCTCGAAATAGCACGCGCATAAAACTGCGGTCTGGTAGGGCGCGCCACTCCGTGCGCGCCGTGTACCGCGATGGGACCGGCGGCGGGCAGAGGACTGCCCGCCCTACCTAAGTCGGTCATATATTTGTTTTTTTCTTTCACCGGTGACAGGCGGAACAGCTTTGGAGCGATTCAATTTTCCAATCGTGAACAAATTTGGCACCGTTGGTTTCCTGCATCAGCGCGGCAACGTCCGCATTGGTGCTCCATTGCCAGCCCAGATCCGTGACCTTGTCCACCGGGCGGATGGCTGCCGACGGATTGCGATGGCAATCGAGGCAGAAACTCATGCTGAACGGTTTGGCATGACGGACCTCGTCCATCTGGTCCACCCGACCATGGCATTCGACGCAACTGACGCCGCGGGCGACATGGACCTCGTGATTGAAATAAACGTAATCCGGCACGATATGCACCTGCACCCACGGGATGGGGGTATTATTGGTGGCGCTGGCGCGGACGATGGCCAGGCGCGGATCGTCCTTGAGCACCAGGCTGTGGCAATTCATGCACGTGGACGCCGCCGGAATGCTGGAGAACCACGATTTGTCCACGGTATTATGGCAATAGCGGCAATCCATACCGAGCTGGCCCGCGTGGATGGCATGGGAAAATGGCACGGGCTGGACCGGCTCGTAACCGACCCGGGTATATTTGGGCGTGCAATAATAAGTGACCCCCGCAGTCACCACGCCGCCGATCAGCGCCAGGGCTGCGCCAACGGCCAACGGCAACCAATTGGTCCACTTCGGGAATATCGCTGACATCACAAAGGACCGGTCAAACGGTCAATCCCCTTCGGTTGAAAATTATCGGATGCACTTTCATCGTTTAGAATCACGAATGGACGGGATGTTAATTCGAGGCGTATTTCGTTCGCAAGAAAGTTTGTGAAAAATTTCACGTTATTGGGTTGAGTTAAGAATGTGAGCGACAAAATTAGCGCAGCCGACCGAACCTGGAACCGGAGTTTATTCGCAAACCGATGTCCGTCCGTGGATTGCGCGGAAATCGCGCAGGGAACGGGCTGCAGGTGCCCCCACCCGCTAACACCGGAGGCGTTTGTTGCTGACGGCCAGCAGCAATAGTCCGCCGGTGATCGAGAGCAAGGTTACGCTGGGCTCGGGCACGGGAAGGATGGAGCCTGGCACGACAAACAGGTCCGCAGATGAAAAGTTGTAATTGTTGGGAAAGTTGTCGGTCAACAATTGGTAGCCGATATTCACCGTTGATCCATCGAGGTTGGTCCCACCGGGCTGGAGGGTGTTCAGATCGATGCCGACCAGGTTCTGCAACAGGGAGGATGCCGCGCCGAGTTGAATGCCGACGCCGTACATCTGGGAACCGGCATTTTCGAGGCACAACCCCGGGAAATTAGCCACCGTACCCATCAGCGTGGCCGACCCGTTGAGGGTGCTGATTTGAAACAAATGCGTGCTGGTGGCATTGACCCCGCCATCGGTGTCATAGAGCATGCCGTCATAGCCGAAACGGATGTTTTGTCCTGAATTGCCGATGATACTGTTGTTGAAGGTGCCCACCAAGGTCGCAATGCCGCTGACCGGATTGATGGTGTAGAGCGCGCCCTGGGTTGCTCCGTAAAGCATGCCGTTGGGCGCAATCGCCAGGGACTCGATGCCGGCCACATTAAAGTTCACGCTGCTCTGGACCGCGCCGTTGTTGGTATTCAGGGTCACCAGTGAAGTGGAATTGACGATGCCATACAGACTGCCGTTGGGCGCAGCGGCGATGTCGTTGAAAAGGGTTGACCCCGCGCTGCCTAATTGCGTGAAGCTGCCGGTCAACAGGTTGATGGTGCCAAAGCTGTTGTTCCCCTGATTAAATTGCATGGCAAATGCCTGCTGGCCCGAAACAGGAATGGAAGCAAACAACACCAGCCCGGACAACGCGCCTGCGCCTGTCTTGAGCCATCGTCGGGCAAAGATTGCCGGCGACTGGTTTCCCCGCACCGGTCGCTTCCAATCTGTAACATTATGCCAAACACATTTCATCAGACAATCATCCTGAATCACCGCGTTGCCGGACGGATTATTAAAGTAGTTGCGCTTGCGCAGCTTCTGCCGACACAAGCGCAGCCTAAGTCAATAAAGCTCCCCGATCCGATTATCCCTTGATTTCAGTTCTAAGCAGCCCTAATGCCATGAAACGTCATTAGCTGTAAGAGGCTGCAATATATGCCTGTATGAGGCGGTAATTCAGGAAAAAAATTCCTTATCCGGGGACGGTTGGGTCAATAATCCCCTCTTCCCGGCGGCTCCTGTCTAATAAATCGCCTTGTCCATGAAGACTTGTACACGCCGTCGCACGTCAATCGGAATGCAGTTCGCTGCGCAGGCCATGATGCCCGCGGGTTTGGCGGCGGCCGGAAGTCCGGGTGCGTTCAGCAATCACAAACCGGATGGCGGATGCGGCGTGAACCGGTTTCTCCGACGAAGGGTAAATCTTGAGGGCGTGATGCCCAAATCGAACAGGAGCGCGGACCGCCATGTCCGCGGGATGTGAACACCTTTGAAAACTCAAAATGAATGGCAACAGGGAACGTGCGGACTCCGCGGTCCGCGCTCCGGGTCTTGGAGCAACATGACCTTGACACTGTTCATAAATGGTGGGGACAGCGCAGCGCGCCATCCCTGCCAAGGACATTATCAAGCTGCACCTCCGACGAGGATATGCGTGCAGGAGTTGCGGCAGAATGTGAACGGCCGGGGTTTTCAAGCATTTCCATTTTGTGGCTGGTTTTGGATGTGACTTGCGCTAAGTTGAATGCAGTCTTATGTCATTTGTGGGCAACTTCGGAATGGCTCAACGACGACAGGACGGAGAGGCTTTGTTTCCCTGCGGGCAGAGAGCGGTGTGGTTCGGCGTGGCCTTCTTTGTCTGCGCCGAATTAAGCAATTTTCTTTCCGTCAAGTCCAGTCCCTTTGAAACTTTCTGGCTGCCGGCCGGCTTGTACATCGGCGTATTACTGCTGAATGAATATCGCGCCTGGCCCGGGCTGGTGCTGGCGGCTTTCGTCGCGAACTTCACCTTTGACCTGGCGCATGGCACGAAATTTCTTTTGATTTTCTTTTTTTTCGGCGCCGGAACCCTTGAGGCGATGACGGCTGCATGGCTGGTGCGGCGGTTCATTGTCCGGCGGCCGAGGCTGGCCACCTTGAGGGAATTTGTCGGACTTCTGGGTTTCGGCGCCGGATTGGGCGCCCTGCTGGGTGCCACCATTGGGACGCTCGGATTGACGGTTTTTGGGGAGAGCAATTCATTCAAGCAAACCGGTCTGGACTGGTGGGCCGACAATGCCATGGCCATCTTGCTGGTGACACCACTGATGCTGGCCTGGTTCCCCAAAGCTGATTCCCAACCCCGTTGGTTCAATCAGCCGGGGAAATTGATCGAGACCGCCCTCCTCTTCATCGGGTTATGTGCCTTGACCTGGTATGTATTCTTCTGGGGAAATGGAATCCTGTCGCCAAAAAAGATCTGGCTGATTCCATTGTTGCTCTGGGCGGGAGTGCGTTTCGGTCCGCGCGGCGCCACCGCCGCCAACCTGTTGCTGGCGTTGCTCTCGGCTTTCTTTGCCACCCACTTCCCAGGAGATCTCAGCCCGCCGGTTTCTGCGTCGGGCGAATATGTCCTGATCATGCAGATCTTCCTGGCCGTGGCCGCGATGGTAGGACTGATCCCGGCCATTGTTTTAGGTGAGCGCGACCGGAGCCTGGCCGACCTGCACGAAAGCGAGGAACGGTTCCGCAACCTCACCCAGGCGGCGTTTGAAGGCGTCAGCATCAGTGAAAACGGCCGGATCTTGGACATGAACGATCAGGGCCTCAAAAAGTTCGGCTATTCACGGGCTGAAATGACCGGCAAGGAAATCGTTGATCTGGTCGCGCCCGAGTCCCGGGAGATGGTTGCGCGGGCCGTCCGGGAAGGCTGGGAATACACCTATGAACACCGGGCCCTGCGCAAGGATGGCAGTTTCTTTGATGTCGAAGTGCGGGCCAAAATATTGCGGGTTGGACGGCGCACCTTGCGGATGACCGCGTTGCGCGACATCACGGAACGCAAAAACGCCGAGCAGGCCTTGCGCGAATCCGAGGAAAAGTATGCCCGAGCCTTTCGCAATTCGCCCGATGCCATCACCATCAGCCGGATGGCGGACGGACGGATCATCGAGACCAACGAAGGATTCCGCCGGATTTTTGGCCATCCGCCGGATGCCGCGGTGGGTCGCACCACGCTCGATCTCCAGCTCTGGGGCAATCCTGCCGACCGCGCCCGGATGCTCCAGGAACTTCAACAAACCGGCTTCGTGCGCAATTGGGAACTGCCGTTCCGAACCGGCGACGGCCGGACCGGCGTGGGTTTGCTCTCGGCGGAAAAAATCGAAATCCATGGGGAACCTTGCCTGGTCACCGTGGTGCATGACATCACGGATCGGAAGCGGGCCGAGGCGGCCTTGCGGGCGAGCGAGGAAAGTTTGCGCGCCACGATTGAACACACCCCTTACGTGGCGGTGCAATGGTTCGACTCCCAGGGACGCGTGACGTTTTGGAACCGGGCCTCCGAACACCTGTACGGTTGGACGGCCGCTGAAGCGTGCGGCAAAACCCTCGACGAACTCATTTTTGCGCCCGCCGAAACCGCCGCGTTTGAATCGGCCCTCAAAGAAGTTGAGCAGACCGGCAAAGCCATCGGCCCCGTCGAGTTCCCCTTCCACCATCGCAATGGCTCGCCCGGCATCGTGTTGTCCACCCTTTTCCGCATCCCGGTCCCCACGGGAGAAATGAGGTTTGTGTGCATGGACGTGGACCTGACGGATCGGAAGGCCGCCGAGGCGGAACGGGCTGATGCCGTTTTACGGGAACAACACGCGCGCGCCGAGTACACACTCCAACTCATCGCTTCCCAGGAAGCGGAACGCAGCCGCATTGCCGCCGAATTGCACGACAGCCTGGGCCAGAACCTGTTGCTCATAAAAAACCGCGCGCAACTGGCCTTGACCGGGAAGCGCGTGCCAGTGACTTTGCGCGAACAACTTGAAGGCATCAGCCTGCTGGCTTCGCAGTCGATTGCCGAAGCCCGGCAGATCTCGCACGACCTCCATCCCCAGCAACTGGACCATCTCGGCCTGACCCGCGCGCTGGAAGCCATGATGGACGGCGCCGCCGGTTCCAGTGGGATGGTTTTTGAGCACAGGTTGGACAATGTGGATGCCTTTTTCTCAAAGGACGCGGCCATGAATTTATATCGGGTCGTCCAGGAAAGCCTGAACAACATCCTGAAACATTCCCGCGCCAAACGGGTGCGCCTGCGGTTGGAACGCGACATTCACGACGTGCAGTTGCAGATTGAAGACGACGGCGGCGGTTTCAAAACCGGCGAACCCGCCAATGGCGGAAAGGGATTGGGCTTGAAAAACATAGCCGAACGTGTCCGGATCCTCGGGGGCAAAATCAAAATTGATTCGCAACCAGGGCAAGGCACGCGCATCCAAGTGACCATCCCCGTTGCCGATGGTGGATAACCAGCCGGATTTCCGGCTCGCCTCGACATCGGGCTTGGCGCAAATTCTGGACAAGGAATGCCTGCGAAAATCAAAGTCTTGATTGTGGATGACCATCCGCTCTTTCGCAGCGGGTTGCGGCAGGTGGTCGAATCGGATCCGCGCTTCGAGCTCGTGGGCGAGACCGGCGACGGCGGGGTCGCACTGCAATTGATCCGGGAAAAAAAGCCCGACGTGGCCGTGCTGGATGTAAATCTGCCTGGCCTGAGCGGACTGGAAATTGCCCGCCGGCTCCAGGGCAAGCGCCCGCCCGCGCACCTGATCATGCTCACCATGCACAAGGAGGAGGCGATCTTCAACCGCGCGCTGGATTTCGGCGCCAAGGGTTTTGTACTCAAGGAAAATGCCGTGGACGAGATTGTAAAGGCCATCGCCACCGTCGCCACCGGCGCACATTATTTGAGCTCCTCCATTTCCGGATATCTCGTGCGCCGCCGCGACCGGGCCGAGTCGCTGGCCGCACAAAAGCCCGGCCTCGACGACCTCACCAAGGCCGAGCGGCGCATTCTCAAGCTCATTGCCGAGAAAAAAACCAGCCGGCAGATCGGCGCGGAACTGTTCATCAGCCCCCGCACCGTCGAGGCCCATCGCGCCAACATCTGCGCCAAACTCGAATTACGCGGCAGCCACAGCCTGTTGCAATTTGCCCTCGAAAACCGCTCGTCCCTCTGACCGTTTCACCGGACTCGAATTCAAGGTTCGATGTTGGTGATTGAACGTTGAATGTCCGATGTTTCTTGCTGATTTATCGTCAAACAGGCACAAAGCAAGGGCGTCAAGCCGCGGACTCACCCCTCACCCTGGCCCTCTCCCCGTTGAGGGGAGAGGGAACGGCAAACAGACGTTCAGCCTCATCCTAAGACGTACACCCATGATCGTCGTAGTTTTGTGAACCCACCGGCCGATGACTCTCCCGCTCCGCTCCATCGGATGGAGGGGTGAGGATCGGGGTGAGGTGAGGTTTCAACCACTTTGAACACAAATAGGTGTTAAACCACGTAAGGCAAAACCGCGTAAAGGGGGGCGTGGCCCCCAACGTGGGCTATACGCCCTCTTACGCAACCTTCAGCCGACCGGGTTAAGTACTTCCACCTAGAAAAATAAGTGTGCCCGCCTAGAGCAAAATACCGGTGGACAACAATTTCGCACCGCCGGTCCATCGGGCAGACTTGGTGGATTGAAGATTGCCGTTTTCAAAATATGAGATTGATGATTGTTGATGACCATGCTCCGGCGCGGGAAATGATCCGCCAGATTCTGACCTTGCCGGGTATTACGTTTTGCGAATGCGCCTCGGGCGAGGAAGCCTTGCAACACGTGCACAAGTTCAAGCCCCATTGGGTCACCATGGATGTGAACATGCCCGGCCTTAACGGCTTTCAATCCACCGAGGCGCTCCGCGCCCAGCATCCGTCGGCACGGGTTATCATCGTTACCAGCTATCATGAAGGGCATTACCGGCAGCTTTCCCGCGAAGCCGGCGCCGTAGCCCTGATCCGCAAGGACAACCTCATGGCGTTGCGCATCATGCTGACGCGCGAAATGTCCGGCCCCAACACACCCAAGTTTCCCCCCGCCGAGGATGCCGCCAACTGAGGCCCGCCGATCCCGTGAGCCGGCCAGGCCTTTAACGGTTCAAGTCAGAGACAGATCCCGGCGGCTTCGTCCCTTTTTTCCGCGAGCTTTTCCATGACCACTTTGGAAGCGTCATACATGTCGTAAGGCTTGCCGAGGATGCTGACATCGTATTGTTCGATACGGGCATAAGTCGCGTCGTTCAGGAAACCGGAGGCGAGAACAAACTTGGTTTCGGGCCAGCGTTTCACAACCGCCTCGATCAATTCCAGGCCGTTCATGCCGGGCATGCTATAGTCGGTGAACAGCAGGTCCACCGGTTCGGCGGATTCCTCCAGCACCTTGATCGCCTGCTGGCCGCTGCTGGCCACCAGGACGTTGAGCCCGGTCATCTGCAAAAATCTTTGGGTGAAGTCCCGCAGGAGGTCCACGTCATCCACCACCAGAACGCGGCCTTTGCCATGCGCCAACGGGGCCTGCTCCGGCTTGGCAACCGCGGCGAGCTGTTCCTGCGCAATAGGCAGGTAGAGATGAAAGGTCGTACCTTGGTTCAGGACGCTTTCGACCTCGACAAATCCGCCGGCTTCCTCGGCAACCCGTTGCACGATGGGGAGCCCCAGCCCCGTGCCCTTGCCTTTTTCCTTGGTCGTGTAAAACGCCTCAAAAATCCGGGGCAACACGTCTGCTGGAATGCCGCAGCCGGAATCAGCCACGCTGCAACGGGCATAGGTGACACCGGCCGGGAGATTGCGGCGCGCCTTCAGTTCGGCGGAAGGTTCCACAATCAAATTGGTCAGGGTCAGGCGGCCGCCGTCGGGCATGGCATCCTGGGCGTTGACGCACAAATTGAGGAGGGCCTGGCTGGCCTTGGTGGGGTCCATCTTCACGTGGAGTGGTTTGGGGGCGGGATGGAGTTCAACCGTTACATTGTTGCGCAGGGTACGCCGGCCCAGGTGGTTGGCTTCCTTGATGACCTTGTTCAAGTCCAGCACGATCCGCCGTTCTTCCGAGACACGGCTGAACGAGAGCAGTTGTTGGGTGATTTCCGCAGCGCGAGCGGCCGCCATGTCCACCTTTTCCAAGCCGCGGCGCAGGGGCGAATCGGTGGTTGCCTGCATGAGGACGAGGCTGGTATGGCCGCGAATGACCTGGAGCAGGTTGTTGAAATCGTGAGCCACGCCGGCAGCAAGCGTCCCGATGATCTCCATTTTTTGCGCCTGGAAGAGCTGGTTTTGGAGTTCGTGGTGCTGGGTCTGGTCGGTGACGCTGCAAATCAGACCTCGCATCTGCGCGCCGTTGATCCAGGGCGAGATTTTCACGAGCCAATGCCGGCCATCGGGCGAGTGAAAGTGGTTGTCCCGGGCCTTGCCGCTGCTGCTGACTTCCCGGAATGCGGAACGGAGTTCCACCCGGCGTGCGGGGTCGGGGACGTACTCCAGCAAGGGGTGGCCGATTTCCGGCGACCCTTTCAAGCGAATGCCGCCATGTTCGGCCGGCAACTTCCGCCACCCGTCATTGGCGTGGGTGAGGCGAAACTCGCAATCGAGGCTGTAAATGGCGCCGTCCAAGGAGTGCAAGATGCTCTGCACAAAATCACGTTCCAACCGGAGTTCATCCTGCAGGTGCTTGCGGACAGTAATGTCGCGTTCGCACACGACATAACCCATGAAGCGCCCGGCAATGTCGGAAATTGGCGAGATGGTGGATTCGACATGATAGGTCTGGCCATTGCGACGCACGTTGACAAATTCCCCGATCCATTCCCGTCCCTGGCTCACGAGTTCGCGATAAGCCGACACCTTTTCCTGTTCAAACGGCGCGCGCAAGAAATCATCCGCGCGGCCGAGGACTTCTTCCAGACCATAACCGGTGATGGATTGAAACGCGGGATTGACAAAGGTGATCCGCAAATCGGCGTCCGTGACCAAAAAGACATCCGGCGTGGCGTCGATGGCGGTGATGAGCCGCTGGATGTGGGATTCGAGGCGCAAGCGATGGCCAGAGTCCCTGAACGTCACCAGGTTGAAATCGCCGTCCAACGAGACCACCTCCACATCCATCAACGAATGCGGCGAGCCGTCCAGAAGGACCATGACCGAATGAAGTTTCTCGGGATGGGACAGGCGGAGCTGCAAAACCCGCGCCAATTTCTGGTCGGACGGGGGAGAAAGGATTTTGAGAACGGAAAATGAGCCCTCGTCCAGGTCGGGCCGGAGTTTGAACTGGCGCGCCGCTTTCCGGTTGATATGCAGCGCGGTCCCGTCCGCGCGGCAGACCATTTGGGCCTCTTCCGAGGCGTTAAAAAGGTTTTGCCACCAACGGCCGGCGCATTCCTCCCCCGACAGTGTTTTTGGAGCGGATAAATCATTCATGCGTCACCCCACCGGATGCGATCAGCCATACACAACCAACGACTGTTTAATCGGCTGAATCCGGTTGTGGTTTAGCACTTTTTCGATGAACGTGGCGTTCATGCGCTGACCTTCCGGCACGAGCAACAGGCCGCTGTGGGTGTAAATCCCCTGGGCCAAAACCATGCCCGGCCGCAATTCGTTCAGGTCCACCTGACGTTCCTTGCGCGGAATCACGGCCAGAACCTGCGCCCGCAAGAAAACGCGCACGGCTTCGGGGTCAAAGGCCGTGCCGGAGTCCATTTTCACTTTTTCGCTCGCATCGGCATCCATCAACCGGCAGGAGGCATACGCCACAGCCACGGCGAGAAGGCGGGCCAGCCAGGGAATGTTCTCCCCGACGAGCTGGTCGGGGTAGCCGGTGCCGTCGTAATTTTCGTGATGGGCGCGGATGATTTCACCGACTTTTTTCAGGTTGCTGCCGAACGCGGCCAGCTCCTGGCCGAGGATGGGATGTTGTTCGATCAGCGTCCTTTCGGCCTGGACCAGCGAACGCGGATCTTCCTGCCAGCGGCGGATGATCTGGCGGGGCACGCCCACCAGGCCGATATCGTGCAACAGGGCGCTGCTTTCCAGCACGCGCCGGTCCTCGTCGCTCAATTGGAGCACCTGCGCGATGGACCGGCAAAGCTGGCCCACCCGCCGCGACTGGTTGCCCAGCGATGGATAAAACGTTTGCATCGTGTGCACGCAAAGCTCCATGGAGCGGACGAAGTTGCTCTCCAGGGCGGTGTTTACCTCCGCCAATTGCCCGTTCTGCTGCGCGACCAACTGGACCTGCTGTTCGAGCGAACGGTTCAGCTCGACCAGTTGCTCATTCATCGATTGCGTGGCGGCCTGGAGGCGGGCGTTCTGACAAATCAATTCGTAGCGTTGAACCCCGTTCTTGATGGTGGCCAGGAATTCCTCATGCAACCAGGGTTTGACGATGAACCTGAAAATTTCCCCCTGGTTGATCGCATTGATGACAGTGCCCAGATTGACCACGGCGGTAACCAGGATGCGCGTGGCATAGGGCTGGATCTGGCGGGCCCGGCCCAGGAGTTCGAGTCCGGACATTTCGGGCATTACCTGATCGGAAATGATGACGGAGAAGGCCTGTTTTTTCAGCTGCTCCAGTGCCACCAAAGGATCGGACGCGATTACCGTGTCATAATGACAACGCCGCAAAGTGTTCTGCAGGGTTGTCAAAACGGACGGTTCGTCATCCACCACCAAAATGGGATCCGCCGGAGTGGAGGCTGTGTCCGGATTAATCATGCCAGATTCCCCTGTGCCGCTCACGAAAAAGAAGTCCAGCCCACCGGGTGGTCCAGACGGTAGGAGCGTTGGATATGTTTCAAGTTCCGGCCAGCCTGGCCGAGTTGATCGAGCTTCACCTGGGTGGCTTCCTGGATTGATTGGAGCAGGGTTTGGTTGCGTTGTTCGAGCCGGATCAATTCGTGGATGGTGGCGTTGAGAATCCCTTGCTGGACGGCCCGTTTGCCTCCCAGTTTCGACCATTCCGCCCGGACGGCCGGGGAAAGCCGCGAAATCCGCTCCTGCAGTTGTTGGAGTGCCTTTTGGCAGGCGGAGACCAGGTTCCAGTTGCCCGCGCCAATTGCCTCGCCTTCAGTCTCCGCGAGTCCACGCCATTCCTGATAGGCTTCGGTGAGATCGTGCTCGGCATTCATGAATCCGGGTTTCAAGCAACGGCGAAGTCCGCGGGCGCCAGGGGGACGGCGGCGGGCAGCGGGTTTTGATTCTGGAGCATCGTAGCCCATGCATCCCGCAGGACCGTAATATGACGGAGGACTTCCTTGACGCCGGTGGGTTCCTTCTTAAGGTTGCTCTCCCGGAGCCGCCGGTCGAAATAATCATAAAGCCGGCGCAGCGTGCTGGCAAATTCCCCACCCTGCTCCATGTTCAACGCGCAGTTCAGTTCGTGGATGATTTCCTGCGCGCGCTGCAGGTTGTTATGAATGGTCATGTTTGCCTCGCCGGGGTCGGCAATGGAAAAGCCGGGCAGCGAGCGCTCCAACGAACGCAGCGCGCCTTCGTACAGCATCAGAATGATCTGTCCGGGCGGTGCGGTCAAAGTGGTGATCCGACGGTATGAATTCCAAGGGTTGGCGGTTTGCATAGGGTAATGCTCTGACGGAAACTGTTTGTGTCGGCTCGACTAGCTGGACCGGCCAGACTGGTTGGCTTTGGCGTGGATTGCCAATAGAACTGCAATACGATCCAGCATGTAATCCGGCGGGTACGCCACATCGGCGACAAGCTCCTTGGCTCGGGCCACCTGTTCGGGCCGCACGGTTGAAATCTGGCTCAACCGGCTCTTCAGCGAATCGGAGGCTGAGAACGATACGCTATCTGGCGCCGCCGGGGTGATGTCCCGTCTGGCGGCCGGCTGGCTGGGTCCCGCCTGGGGAATTCGGCTGTTTGGATTGAACTCAATTTCCATAATCTTTTTTTAGAACCGGCAGGTTTTTATTATTCTGCCGCCTGCTTGGCACATCGGTAGCTTGCAGAGAAACTTTAGTCATTTCTTTGCGATTCGGCAGCGTCAACAGGGCTTGGGCAATGGTATATTGACCGAATTTCCGGGGTGAATTTTCGACCTGCCAGTCATTTGAGGGGTCGTGGAAAACCCATTGTCCGGCAAGATGAAAACGACGAGCCCGGTTCAGCACCGTTCGCTGGTCGGCATCGAATATCTTGTCCACGGCCCAAAGAATCTGCCCCGTTCGCGCGTCCACCAGCTTCATCCGCCATCCCACCGCCAGCGGAGCATAGGCATGAAAAGTGGTCAATTGACAGAACAGGACGGCATCACAGCCATAAACCCGCTGCAGGGAATCAAAAAAATTCGCCGGCAGGACTTCCAAACCGGTCCAACCTGACCGGCCGGTCAGGCTTCGGAGACTTTCGGGATTGACGGTGATCACTTCAAACTTTTTTGTCCGGACCAATTCCCCCAGCAATATGGGGCCCAGCGTTTCGCTGCCCTGAGATAAATCGGTTTGCGAACCTTCCCAAGCCAGCGGGAGCATGGCCACCCGCCGCAAATCCACCGGCAAATCCGGGGCCGTTTGAAACGAATTGTCCGTCTGGTCATACGCAAGGAACCCCGGGGTCCGTTGCGGTTTGGCCTGTTCCACCTGCCGGGGTGGCGGCGCCAGAACGATGACCTTTCCGGCAGATTCCGTTTTCACGTCGGGCTTGGGGATCGGCGGTTGTGGTGGCGGCCGCAAAAACTGCGCGGGAATGACAACGGCTGCGACGGGTTCCGTTTTCACGTCCGGTTTGGCGGTTTGCCCCGGTTGCGGCTGCGTGACTGTGTTCGCCTTAACGGCAGCAATCCTGGCTTGTTCCCGTTTGACGATTTCCCCCAATTGCATCTGCCGGGGAATTTGCGCGTCGATGGTCAGTGTCGCGAAGACTGCCAAACCCAAGACGGTCCATTTGACATTTCTCAATCGCCGGCTGAAAACATCAAGTCCGGTTTGGAATGGGGAAATGGGCCGGCGCATGGGAATTATTTTGACCAGCCGGCCACCTGCTGTGACAGATAAGTCAGTTGCTGGTTGACCTGGGCCTGGGCCAGTTCCATGGCCTGAAATTCCGCGGTCCAATGGGCGGAATCCGATGTGATTTTCTTTTCCAGATTGGCAATCTGGGTGGTGATATCGTTGGACTGCGAGGTCAGACTTGTCTGATGAGTAGCCAGGGTTCCATTGTCGCCGATGGTGCTATCCAGGAAAGCATTCACCTGGGTGGCCCAGCCACTGGTGGCATCCGAAAAGAAAGATTTGACGCTGCTGAGATTGTTGGTCAGCGCGTTGGTCAGGGCCGTGGCATCCGCCAGCTTGAGGGTGTTGTCCTGGCCGTTGGTCTGGATGCCCAGGTCCGACAACATTTTGACGGCGCCCGACAAGCCCGGCAGGGAGGAAAAAACCGAGGCGCGCAACTGCGAGGCGATATTGCTGGCGGTCAGGTCGCCGGTCAGCACGCCGGGGTTCACTTTCCCATTGGCGCCGGTGGTGACGATCTGCTGGGCGCTGATGGAGGTTTGCAGCGCGTTATAGTCGGTGATGAAGTTGTTGATCGCCGAGCTGATGGTGCTGGTATCGCCGCTGACGGTTATCGTGGCCGTGGAGTTTTTTTGCAATGCCGTCACCGAAAGTCCGGTGATGCCGGAGCTGTCCGGGGAGATGGTGTTCGTCTGGCTGACCAGTTGAGGACCGTCGTTGACGGTATAGAGCAGGTTCTGGCCGTGTTGGAGGCTGCCGCCGGCCAGTCCAGTGGCGGCAAGAAAGTTGCCCTTGCCCGCCACATCCTGCATCACAATTCCCATGTCGCCGGTGGTCTTGTCGGTGAGCAGAAAACGGTTGTTCAGCGAATCGTAACTGGCGTTGACGCCGGCGGCGGAATTGGTAATCCGGTCGAGCACGTTCTGAATATTATCAGCGCTCGCACTGTAATTGATCGTCACCCCATTGATGATGAATGCACCCTGACCGGCGCCGTCGTCCTGGATCGGGATTTTCAAATTGGCGTTCGATAGAGGAGTGGCCAGTTGGATATGGCCCAGGGACAGGCTGCTGGTGATGGAGTGGGTCGTGGTGTGGAGCACCGGATCCGTGGTGGTCGCCTCGTTGTTGTTGAACAACTGGGCCACCTGCAGAAAATTGCTCGTGTCGGTCGCGCTGCCCAGCACGATTTCATTGCTGCTGGAAAGGGCGATGGTATCCGTGCCGGAATCGTAGCTGGCCGTGACGGCGTTGCCGGCGGCGGTGGTGGCGGTTTTGATGTCATCAAACACCTGCTGCAAGGACTCGGCCGCGGAAATGTTGATCTGGGCGCCATTGATGGTAAAGGTGCCGGCGGTGACCGGCGTGGCAAATCCAGCGGTGCCGATGAATGCGCTCGCGGCTCCATTTGGAGCGAGGATTTTGCCGACGTTGCCAGCGCCATTGATCCGGGCGTTGGTGGCCAGTTGCGAAATTTTGAAAGTGAAGCTGCCCAGGGAGGCGCCGGCGTCGGCGCTGGCGGTGGCGATGGTGGCATCGGAGGTTTGGGCCGTCGCACTTTGGTAAAACATTGGATCCTGCAAGGCCTTCACGTCCGTCTGCAGGGTGGTGAGGTAATCCTGGATGGCGGAGTACTGCGCGGTCTGGGCGGCAAGGGCGGTTTGGTGGGTGGTCCAGGGAGTCTCGGCGAACCGCTCGGCGGCGGCCAGTTGAAAAACCACACTTTGCCAGTCCATGCCGGACGCCAGGCCCGAGATGGCCAGCGAAGACGATGTTGATGATACGCTTGACATATTTTTCTCCGATCCATTCACCCCGACCGGGTGCCATTGGTTGACCGTTCAGACCGTCCAACTGCGGCGAAAGCTCGGACGGCGCACGCGCGCCGTCCGAGGTGTTAGCGATTCATCAAACCGGCTGATTACGCGAGTAATTTCAGCGCGATTTGAGGAAGGGCATTCGCCTGGGCCAACATCGCCGTACCGGTCTGGACGAGGATGTTTTCCTTGGCGTACTTGGTGCTCTCCTGGGCAACGTCCACATCCATGATCTGGCTGTTGGCCGCCGAGAGGTTGTTGTTCAACGTACCCAGCTGGTTGGTGTAGTTGGTCAACGTTTCGATGTTCGCACCGATCGCGGCGCGATTGGACGCCAATTGCGTAATGGCCGATTTCACATCATTCAACGCAGTCACGGCACCACCGGTGGTGGCGATGGACTGAGCGGCCAGCGTGCTGTAAACGTTGGCGGTCAGATTCACACCCTTGTTGGTGAACGTATTGGCATCGCTGTCAATCGTCACCGCGAGGTCCCTGCCGTTGAACAGACTGACGCCGTTGAAGTCCTTCGTGGCCACGTTATTCACATAATTGGCCAACGTGTTGAACTCCTGTTGATACAACGTGCGGTCGCTGTTCGACTTGGTCACGTCCTGGGCTTGCACTGACAGTTCGCTCATACGGCCAAGCGCATTGTTTACCTGACCGAGGTAACCGTCCTGCGTCTGGTTGAACGAGATGGCGTTGCCGACGTTGTTCTGGGCCGCAGTATTGCGTCCCATTTGGGCAACCAGGTTCATGGACACAGCCAGACCGGCGCTGTCATCCGACGGCGAAGTGATCTTCGAACCGGAGGACAGGCGGGCGAGTGACTGAGCCAACTTGGTGCTGGATTGACCGAGCAACTGTGCGGTTGTTTGTGCTGATATGTTTGTATTGATGACCATAACTGACTCCTTCCATGAGTCACCCCTTGCGGGGTTTTTTACATTTCACGGCATCCTTGCCGCGGGGCGGACTTTTCTCGGGCGTCCGCCCGGTTATTCCCTTCTGGCCGTTAATGGTCGCCAGCACCAGCTTTCACCAGCTTTTGTATCGGTTGCTAAGGCCGAGACTTGAGCCGGAAAATTCGTCGGTCCGTGGGCGAATGAAACAGTCCTTGACCCGTCAAACCATTGGTTTTCAGGCGCTTAAGGCTGTTCTTACGGGCGAGGAGCCGGGCCAGAACCCCCGCCGGCAGAGCGGTGGTGAATCCGATCGTGCGCCGCCCGCTGAAGAACGTGGTCGCTGGACGTTCGACGGGGGTGCAACGGAATCTGCCGCACGGGTTGTTTTCTGGTTGATTTCGGCGTGAACTCATGACCGGCTCCTTCATTCTGCTCGATTAATAAATTGGTTATTTTTTTCGGGGGCGTTTGCCCGGGCGGTCACCTCGACCGCCCGGGCGTAGCCACTGCCAAACCTATCTCTAGGCAAGGAGTTTCAGAACTGTTTGGGGCATCGCGTTGGCCTGGGCCAGCATGGCCGTGCCGCTCTGGACCAGGATGTTGTATTTCGCGTAGTTGGTGCTCTCCTGCGCCACGTCCACATCCATGATCTGGCTGTTGGCGGCCGAGAGGTTGTTGTTCAGCGTTGAGAGCTGATTGCTATAATCGCTCAGCGTTTCAATGTTGGCGCCGATATTGGCGCGGTCGGCGGCCAGGGCGGCGATGGCGGACTTCACGTCGCTCAAGGCGGTGATGGCGGCACCGGTGGTGCTGATCGTGTCAGCGCTCAATCCCGCGGTTGAAGTGGCGAGGTCAACGCCCTTCATGGTGAAGGTGTTCGCATCGCTGTCGATCGTCACATCAAGGTTGGTGCCGTTGAAAAGGCTGACACCATTGAAGTCCTTGGTGCCCACATTACCGATGTAGTTGGCCAGCGTGTTGAACTCCTGTTGGTACAGGCCGCGGTCGCTGTTTGATTTGGTCACGTCCTGGGCTTGAATTGCCAGTTCGCTCATGCGGTCGAGCGCATTGGCTACCTGTTGGAGATAACCATCCTGCGTCTGGTTGAGTGAGATGGCATTGCCGACGTTGTTGGTTGCTGCGGTATTCCGCCCTATTTGGGCAACCAGATTCATTGAAACTGCAAGGCCTGCGCTGTCATCCGCCGGCGAAGTGATCTTCGATCCGGAAGACAAACGAGCGAGGGATTTGCTGAGCTGCGTGGAGGATTGCATGAGCAGGGTGGCACTGCTCTGCGCCGATAGGTTTGTATTGATTACCATATAACTCTTTCCGTGAGTCGCCCCGTGAGGGGCATTGATTTTGCGCGACGTCCTTGCCGCGGGTGAACCATTTCAAGGGCGGTCACCGTTTGTTTGTCCCTGTCAGCTTTTTTTGGCTGCTGACCGCCTGTCTCTTACGACGCCTTTCTTATCGGAGAGAGTGCGTTGGACTTGAGGGGAACTTCGACGGTTCCGGAATTATTTCTCCCGGGTGTGACCATCAGAAAACTTTTCATCGCCGCCGGCCACCTGTTTTGAAATCCGGTTTCTCGTTTCATGGTGGGGCGTGCGTGTGGTGGCAGCAAAAAGGGCTTGCGTGAGGTTGCCACACAAGCCCTTAAAATATGAACCAAAGTAGTGAGTCGATCCGGTTTTCAGGGATTTGGATTTGATCGCGACTGCCCGCAGCGCGAATTTTTCGTTATTCGTATTGGACCAGCGTTACCAATCCTTCAGGGTCGGCAACGCCTTTGCCCTGAAGGAAGATGATGTGCTGATAACCGAGATTTCGCAGGGCCACAAACCACGACGTGCCGCGGTCGCGAAATTGGGCGCCAAATTCCGGCTCGGTGTAATTCTCAAGAATCACCACGGCTTCCCCGTGCTGCGGCAGTTCCATCGCTTTAGCCAAAATCTTGTCGATGCTTTCAGCGCCAGTAACGGCCGGTTGGAGCATCTGCCCCGTCGTGCTGTCCAGGGACTTGATGACCAACGTAGTGCTGTCGATGTTATGAAATGCCTGTGGTGGTGGTGGTGTTGCGCAGGAAGTTAAGGTTAATGCCAGACCCAGGAGGGCCATTGTCTTGATACTTTTCATAAATTTCAGGTGATCCCGTCTTATCGTAATTGTTGCCGTTTGTTTGTGTGTGTAACCAATTTGTTGTCCAGCTGTTGCCAAACCGTAGTCCAGCTTGAATGCCGCCGGCCTGCAAGACGATGCCATCGCCGCCGATGCTTTCCGCATCGGAGCAATTAATTCGTCGTTGTTGTCCGCGACACCCCACCTGTCATCGGCTATCGTTTCGGATGCTTGAACATTTTTTCCTCAGTTGGTTCCATGAGGATTCGACTGGCTGTTTGGGAAGCCTCCACGAGCAGCCTGATCTGATTGGGAAAAACCAGATGGCCGACGTTGCCGGGGCAGAAGCCGGGATGGAGCCGCCGGGCAGCTCGTGACTTTTGGTGGGGCGAGCGTCCTCGCGAGCCGTCGTCGTTCCGGCTTAGACGCGCCCAAACCGGCTCGTCAGGAGCCTCGCCCCACTAAAATGTGCCACCACCATCCCGCACGGGAGCCAGGCTCGAATCCTGGCCTCCGCAACAATTTTACCTCCCCCACGCGCGAGATTCCATGGCCACAAACACCCTCGGGTTCACAACGGGCAGACGCCGTAGCGAATCCAATAGCCCAGCAATTTGACATACTCCAGCCGGACCCGGTTGCCGATGCGATTGTGCGACCAGTCGGCGCGGGCGGATGCAAAATAAGACGGCCGCGAATAGAATTTGATCTCCGGCGCATCATGCCGGAAACACGCCAATGCCCGGCGCGAATGATACCACGAGGTAACGAGGATGACTCGCTTCAGTTTCTGTTCACGCAGCAGCTTGATGGTAAATCGGGCGTTTTCCCTCGTCGTTTTGGATTGGTTTTCCACCTCAATCACTTTGGCTGGCACGCCGGCAGCCACCAGCAAATGGCGGTTGATTTCACAGTCGCCATAACCACTGACGATGATGCGCGGGGCAACGTGTTCCTTGAACAACTCCGCCGTGCGTTCCGGCCGCTCGCGCGAGCCACCGCCCAGAACGACGATCACGTCCCCCTTCACCGGCCCGCTGTCCACGGTTAGAAACAGTACCGGGAAAAAAAGCGCCGCCACCACCAACAATGACAGTAAAAGAAAAAAGACGAGCGCGGTCCGTTTGATCAATTTTCTCAAGCGCGGAAATTGAACAACAAAAGCGCCCGGGCGCAAAGTTTTAAAACCCCGGATGAATAAGGATGGAAACCACGAATGACTCCCGTCACGCGCCACCCCGCTCACGGTTCCTGCCCCGGAAATTTCTCGCGAAACAGTTGTTTCATTTCCTCGGCCTGCTCCAGTTGTCCCCGTTGCTCATAAAACAGGATGATCATCCGATATTCTCCCGGGCGTTCGTATTCGCTTTTGGGCGTCCGGTTGAACACCGTCAAGCAGCTCGTCCATCCCAGGACCAGGGCAGACCCCATGACCAGGGCCGCTCGGCGGTTTCCGCGTAAATTTGTCCAAAAGGTGAGCAGAAAAAGGGCCGCCCACGGGATCCAGAACATGCCCAGGCTCTGGCGATAGCGCGACATGGGAGTTCCGATCAACACGCCGGCCAGCAGCGGAAGAAACAGCAGCCACAGCCAGAAATGCCGGCGATCCCTCGACCGCAGGCTCAAAAGGAGTCCGCCCACGCCGGGGATGATGATCATCCAATGTCTCAGTCCCCAATGAACGGGCGGCGAGAGGCTCTCCATGAAATAAATGTTGAGATTGTCGCACGGCTCGTAAGGATCGAACAGTGACATTGCCTTCAATGTTTGCAGGCGCAAGAAACTCCAGGCGTTGGGATGCGTCTTGATCGTTTCCGCAATCACCGGAATGGTTTTCCCCTCGGAACGAAGGAGAATCTCGCGCATTTTCAACAGCACCACAAACTGGTTTGGCATGGTGCCATAAGCGTTGCCCAGAATAAACCCCTCGGCAAAGCGGGTGGAAGTTGAACCGAGCGGAGCACCGACCCTCGCGTTCCGGATCAGCAGTGGCGACACTGCCACGAGCAAGCCACAAGTCAGCCCAGCCAGGGGCGTAAAATTGCGGCGGCGAATGGCCGATATCGCCAGGGCCACTAACACCAGGGGAATGATCAACAAAAAAGTTTCCCGCGCCAGGTATCCCATTCCCAGCGCCAGACCAATCGCCCCCATCAGCAGATGCCGCTTTTGTTTATTTTCTCCGCACCGATCCAATTCCAGCAGGAGCAGCAGCAGCACGGCGGCGATGATCCAACCCATAAGGTCGCGCAGGAGGGGCCACGAATAGGCGTAGAACGGGCTGTACATGGCCGCCAGCCCAAAGGCCAGCCATCCCGCCCGCGCATCTTCGGCGACCCGGTTGGCAATTACTCCGATCAAAACGCACAATCCCATCCCCAGCACGGTTTGAACCAGATGGATGTACAACAAATTGCCATTCAGCCACAACAGGCCGCTTAGAAAATAGGCGTAAAGCGGCGATTGCTGAAAGATGGCGACGCCTCCCCACCATTGCATCCATTCCTCCCGGGTTCCGATCAATGGCATCCAACTCGCATAGGGATGATAGGGATGGGGGTTCAACCAGCCTTGATCCAGGATGGACCGCGCCCAAAGCAGGTTGCTGTACATGTCCGTCTCCTGGTAAATGAACGGGATTTGGATCAGCGGGGACCGGGCGCAGCAAAAAAAATGAACACCGTAGAGCACCACCAGGAGCAATCCCGCGAGCGCAAAACGATGCCGGCGTTCTAATTTGGCGAAGGTCATCCGCTTTTATTGGAACCGATCCGGTTGACAGTACTCTGCACGCGCAGAGAGAATTACAGCAAACGCGAGGGTTCGGCCAGCACCGGATTTTAACCAGCGTTGCACCCCAAGAACGCCCGGGACAAACTGCCGGGCGCACCTGTACACCGTTCTCCGCCGGGACAGTGTCCAGGTGCGCCCCGATTTGCCAATCGGGCAAATGCACTATTGCCGACGCCGGAACCCAGGCGTAGCATCACATCCTGAAATCAGGAAACAGGCATGAAAGTGATCAGTCTTCCGGGTAAAGATTTGGTTTTCAATTGGCGATTGGTCATTGGTCATCGGCCATTCACTGGAGGCGCTGCCGCAGGCGCCGATCACCATAAACTTTTCATTGAGACAGAATGAATCTGCAGCCGGACATGAAGCCGCGCACGGCTGTTCGATGGACGGCTCAGGAAGACGCCCTGCTCGGCACCATGCCGGATGAAGCGCTGGCCGTCCGCATCGGACGACCCCTGGCCGGCGTTCTTACCCGTCGCCACACCCTCAAAATCCCCAAGTATGCCGCCAAAGTCCGGCCATGGACGCGTGACGAAGACGCCCTGCTCGGTACCATGCCCGACAAGAAACTCGCGCGCCGCCTGAAACGCAGTCATGATGCCGTCTCCCTCCGCCGGCTGAACAAAGGCATTCCCCATTGCAACCCCAAACGCAAATCGTGGCGGCCCGTGGACGACAAAGTCCTGGGCACGCGCCCGGACGGGCAAATCGCCATGCTCCTCAAACGGTCCGTGACGGCGGTCAAGGAACGCCGGAAAAAACTCGGCATTCCCAATAAATGGGCAAAAACTTCCCGGCGCTGGCTTCCACCGGAAGACAAACTGCTGGGCACCCAGCCCGACCCTGAAATCGCGCGCCAACTCGGCCGCACGCTGGACTCGGTCCAGCAACGGCGGCAAAGACTTGGCATCCAGGCCGCGCCCGTGCCAAACGCCTGGACGGAGCCGGAACTGGAGTTGCTCGGCACCATGCCCGACCGTGAAGTGGCCCGCCTGACCGGACGCGGTCTCGACGCGGTGCGGGTC